>Ga0209014_10000192_pt1 | contig 34079 bp, 25 predicted proteins | sample BarGraNGADG00212_FD_184491 | JGI IMG/M metagenome (GOLD analysis project Ga0209014, IMG submission 184491) | Arctic peat soil microbial communities from Barrow, Alaska - Barrow Graham LP Ref core NGADG0002-212 (SPAdes) (version 2) | ecosystem: Environmental > Terrestrial > Soil > Wetlands >...
GGCGTTCCGCCCGCGAAACTTCATGAAAAACGCCGGAAGCCTCAGGAGATTCCCCGATGTGCGGGGTGGTTTTTCGACTCTATCCCCGGTTGCCTCGGAGCGAGTTACAGGAGTCGTGGGAACATAACCGAAATGGAACTACATTCAGAAACCATCGCAGAGCGATTCGCCGGCTTCGACCCGGCGACGCTGTATGAATCCGCGGGACATCGCGGGATGGTAGATCCCAAGATTCGTCCGGCCTGGGCGGGTGCGCGCGTCTGCGGCATGGCGTCCACGGTCGAATGTCCTCCCGGCGACAACCTGATGCTGCACCACGCGGTGGCGGCCGCCAAGCCCGGCGTCGTCATCGTCGCCACCATGGGCGGTTACCTTTTGGCTGGTGCCTGGGGCGAGATTCTGACCGTGGCCGCGCAGGCGAAAGGCGTGGCCGGACTGGTCGCCGATGGCGCCGTCCGCGACATTGCGGCCATTTCCGAACGGGAGTTCCCCGTTTTCAGCCGGAGCCTGGCCATCGGTTCCTGCACCAAAGAGCGGTTCGGCTCGCTCGATGTGCCAATCCAGTTCGGCGGCGTTACGGTGCGGCCGGGCGACATTGTGGTCGGGGATATCGACGGCCTGGTGATCGTGGCGCAGGAACAGGCGGAGGAAGTCCTGGCGGCAGCCGGCGCGCGGCGGGTGCGCGAAGCCGAAATCATGGACGATTTGCGGAAGGGCAAAACCACCATCGAGTTGCTGCGGCTCCCCGGCTTGGTGAAGCCCGGAGGCATCGGCAAGTGAGCAGCGCCGCCACCGAAACCACGCCGGCCGGACCGGGAAACGCCCCACGCTTCAAATCCGGGGACCTGACTGCATTCTGTTGCGCCGTCCTCGATCGCCTCGACGTACCGCCTGACGATGCCCGCATCGTGGCGGACTGCCTGGTCGGCGCGGACCTGCGCGGCGTGGATTCGCACGGCGTGGTCCGTCTGCCCGCGATACGGAATCCGGACACCGGCTGCTGGGGCTTCCGCTGGCGGAGGAAGTGGTGGGGCAGCTCGTCGAAATCGGCAACCAGGTTCGCGTCGAATTTCCCTGTCGCCTTCAGGAGTAACAGAGGACTGTTTTATGAACGTAGACGTGGCGCAGTCTTTCAATTTCCTGCCCGTGCCCACGGACATTCATTTTGGATGCGGCATGCTGCGCAGCCTGCCGGAGCGGCTAAAGTCTTTCGGGGCCACCAGGACTCTGGTGGTCACGGACCCCGGCGTCCGCGCCGCCGGCATCCTCGATCGCGTCACTCGCGTCCTACAGGACGCCACATGCCAGTTCACCGTCTGGGATCGCGTCAAACCGGATTCCGGTTCCACGTTGATCGACGAAACAGTCGCCGAACTCCAGCGCCATGCCTGCGACGCCGTGGTCGGGGTGGGCGGCGGCAGTTCGCTCGACACCGCCAAAGCCGTAGCGGCGCTAGCCACTAACCCCGGCCCGGCGCTCGCTTATGTCGGTTTGCACAAGGTGCGCAACCGGGCGCTGCCCATGGTCGCCATTCCCACAACCGCCGGCACAGGCAGCGAGGTTACCCTGTGGTCCGTGTTTACCGACGATACCCGCGCCGTCAAGGTCGCCATCGGTGGCACGCTGCTCCATCCCGCCGTGGCGCTGTGCGATCCGGAGCTCACGCCGGATCTGCCGCCCATGTTGACCGCGGCTACCGGCATGGACGCCCTCGCGCATGCCGTGGAGTGCTACACCAATAACGCCTGCCAGCCGATTTCGGGCGCGCTCGCGTTGCAGGCCATCGAACTGATAGGCCGCCACTTGCGAAGCGCCGTATTGAACGGCCGCAATCTGCCATCGCGGTACGGCATGATGCTGGCCGCCACCATGGCGGGAATTGCCATGAATTCGACCCGTCTGGGACTCGCCCACGCTCTGGCCATGCCGCTCGGAAGCTGGGATCTGCGGGTGCCGCATGGCGTAGTGCTCGCGGTCACGCTGCCGGCCGTAATGGAATTCAATCATCTCGCCGAACCGGACCGGTTCGCGGAGGTAGCGCGCGCGCTGGGCGAAGATGTCAGCCGCCTTTCGCGCCTGGATGCGGCCGGCCGGGCGGTGGCCGCCGTGCGGAATCTGGCCCGCGATATCGGGATCCCCGCCGGCCTCTCCGGCTTCGGGTTTCGCGAGGAGCATATCGCTCCGGTGGTCGAGGAGGCGATGCGCAGCGGCAATGTCCCGGTGAACCCTCGGCGCGCTGGCGCGGAGGACTTGACCCGCATCCTGCGGCAGGTGATGTGAAACATGACCATGCAAACGCACTCGAACTTCATTGCCGGAAAATGGGTGCCCCCTGAAACGGGAAGTTACTATTCCACCCACAACCCGGCTCATCCGGCTCAGGCGCTGGGCGAGTTCCCGTGTTCGGGGAGGCCGGACGTCGAGGCGGCCGTCTCCGCCGCGAAGCAGGCGTTTCCCGCCTGGGCGAAAACGCCGGGGCCGCAGCGGGGGGCACTGCTGTTCCGCTTCGCCCAACTGCTGGAAGAGTCCAAGAACGAGTTGGCCAGGATCATCACCCTGGAGCAGGGGAAAGCCCTTGGCGAGTCCGCGGGAGAGGTATCGCGGGCGGCTGTCGAGGCGCGATACATGGCGGGAGAGGCCAGCCGTCCGATTGGCCAGACCTTTCCCAGCGAACGCGCCGGCTTCTCGTGCCACACGGTGGCCGAGCCTCTCGGCGTGGTGGCAGCCATCAGCCCCTGGAATTTTCCGGTGGTCACGCCGGTACGCAAGATCGCTCCGGCCCTCGCCTTCGGAAATACCGTGGTCTTCAAGCCGGCCTCGCTGACACCGTGGTCGGCTGTATACCTGATGCAGTTGCTGGACAAGGCGGGTTTTCCCGCTGGAGTCGTGAACCTGGTGATCGGCCCGGGTTCGGCGATCGGCGACACCCTGGTGGCCGACCGGAACGTACAAGGCATCACTTTCACGGGTTCCACCAGCATCGGAGCGCGTGTTGCCGAAGGCGCTGCCCGCCGCTTCGCCAGCCTGCAGCTTGAGCTTGGGGGCAAGAACCCCGCCATCGTCATCGACTCAAACGATCTGGATGGAGCGGCCCGCGAGATCGTCTCGGCCGCGTTTCTTTGCAGCGGCCAGCGGTGTACGGCTCTGAGCCGCGTGATCGCGGGCGAGGCTCAGGCTGACGTCCTGATCGAGCGCCTCCTGCACCATGTCGGCCGGATCAAGGTTGGCGACGGAATGTCGGAAGGCACCACCATGGGGCCGCTGGTCGGCAAAGCGCAGTTCGAAATCGTGGCGGGTTATGTCCGGCAGGGCATCGACTCGGGGTGTGCCGTGCTGGCGGGCGGCCGGCCGCTCGTCGAGAATCCCGATGAGGAGGGCTATTATTACGCGCCCACCGTCTTCGACCGGGTCGGGCCGGAATCTCCGCTGGCTGTTGAAGAAATCTTCGGTCCGGTGTTGCCGGTGATCCGCGTGCGGGACGCCGAGGAAGCCATCTCGATCGCCAACGGAACCCCGTACGGACTTGCGGCGGCAGTGTTCACGTCCCGGCAGGACCTGATCCAGAAATTCGTGGCTGGTATTGAATCCGGCATGGTCCATATCAATCACGGCACCGCAAGCCAGGCCCATGTGCCATTCGGCGGGAGAAGGGATTCCGGGTACGGAGCGTTTTCGATCGGGCCGACGGCCAGGGATTTCTATTCGAAGCTAAAGGTTGTCTATGTCAAATGGTAGGACTTCGCAGGATGGCACAGCGCAGGTTCTCGATCGCCTTCCGGAGATCATGCAGTTGGGAACGCGCGTGTACCAGGTACTGCTAAATGGAATCGTCAACGGCGCCTTCGAGCCGGGGGCGGCGCTCCGGCCCGACGCAATCGCACGTCAACTGGAAGTCAGCACCACGCCCGTTCGGGAGGCCCTGCATCGGCTGGAAGGCGATGGTCTCGCCGTCAAACAGCCGAATCAGGGCTGGTTCGTTCGCGAGCATACCAGACAGCAAATCCAGGAACTCTACGAGTTTCGGGCTGCTCTCGAGTGCTTCAGCGTTCGCCTGGCGTGCCAACGCATCGGCCCCGGCGAACTCGCGTGGCTGCGCGGCCATCAGGCGACCGGCCAGGCCGCTCTGGAGGCTGGCGACATGGACGCGTACCGGATCTACAACCGCGATTTGCACGCGGCAATTCTGAGTGCGGCCAAGAACTCTTATTTGACCGGCATGATGGGTCAACTCCGGCTACAGAGCGAAATGCTGATGGCCAAGACCATCCGCATAGCCGGACGGCCGGTGCGTGCCATTGAGGAGCACCAACAACTGATCGAATTCATCGGGACGCGCGATGCCGGCAACGCGGAACGAGTCATGGAGCATCACATCTCGAGCGCGCTGGCAGACATCGTTCGGTGGGGGCGCGGTCCAGATGCCGAATCCGGAAACGGTAACTCAACAGAGGATTCGGGCAGGAGCGCATCGGAAAAGCTCCTGCCCCGGTTGCGGTAGCGCCGCCGTTCGCCGTCGCTCCCGTCACGGGCCGTTCCCGGTTTTTGCCGGTGGCGGTTCGGAGAGTCAACAGTAGAGGGACGGAGATCCCCCGTCCGGAAAGAGGAGAAGTCGATGAAGAAAGTAGCATTGCTAATGGGCGTCGCGGTCGTGGCCTGGGGCCAGGCCGGCCAGCAGGCCAGACCGGCGCCTCCACCCTCCGCGCAGTACCTGAAAGCCAAGGTATACACCGCCGAGGAGGACTCACGGATCCTGAAGCTGTACGATGGCATTCGCGTCAGCGATGTCATCGACGCTCTGGATGTGGTTGGACTGCAAGGCGTCACCACGATGGACAGGAGCATCCGGCCGCTCTGGCGGGACGAGCAGAAGCTCACGCACCGCATCCGCGGCGTGGCGTTGACTGTGCGACTCGTGCCGGCCCAGGAGACCGCTCCCCGGTTCGCATCGCACGCGGCGGAGCGCACATGGGAGGGTCCTGAAGGCTGGGGACCGCCTGCGGAACTTCGCGTGGAAGGCGCCGGCCGGGGCGGCGGCTACGGCAGGCTGATCAGGCCGGGCACCATCCTGGTCGTCGAAAACAACGCCATCGACAACGGCATGTGCGGCTCCAACAATGCACTCTCCTGGACTGCCCAAGGACTGCGTGGTTTAGTCGGCAACGCGGTATGCCGCGACACCGACGAAATGATCGTCGCGCGGATCCCGGTGTATCAGAACGCCGCACTCTCGCCCCGCGGTATCAATCAGGGCCGCCATTGGATGGAGTCGTATAACCAGCCCATCGTGGTAGGCCAAGTCCTAGTGATGCCGGGCGATGTCATCATGGCCGACAACGACGGCGTGGCCGTGGTGCCGCGGGCGAAGGCCGAGCAGGTAGCGGAGATTGCGCGCTGGATCTATGAAGACGACGAAGTGAAGCGCGCCAAGATCTTCGACAACGCCAAGAGGCCCCGTGACTTTACGGTGGAGGGAATCAAACCGCCTCCGCCGCCCAGCGACAAGCCGATCCACACAACGCCTGTGTGGGAGAAAAAGTAGGACGGGACGGACCTCGTTCCCGGCAGGAACCGACATGGCACTCCCTTGTGGCCGCGGTCCGGAAATCGCTCCCGGACCGCGGCCGCAACGGCGCACTGGCTTCGCGGCTTCCGGCAAGCCGGAAATACGGAGTGGTTAACCAACCGCGCCCCGAACTTCGACCGGCGTGTTCGGGATGCAATTTACCGATCTTTCGCGAAACAAGCGTAGGAGGCTTCAAATGAGAGTTTACAGAACGTTTTAGCTGATGAGTGTCGCGCTATGCCGCGCCATCTTGCCTCTGCAAGGCCAGGCAGCGCGAGGCACCATTCTAGGGCGCGTCAGCGATCCCTCAACCGCGGTGATCCCCAGCGGCCATCTTTATTACTTCACCGCGGAAACACTGGGCGCTCTGCTACGGTCGATTGGTTTTTCCGGCGTGGTCCAACTCACCAAGCCGGCTTCGTTCGAAGAGGATCTGCGATTCGCCAGGCAAAGCGGCAAGCTACGGATGGACGATGCTGCCATGGAAGAGTTGAAGGCACGGCTGTTAAGCGAAGATGCGGACAAAGTTTCCAATGGCCAGAGGGAGGGCCTCGTCTTGTGCGCACAAAAGCCTATGTCGGGCGGAGTGCGCGCCTCGCGAAAAGCCATGGCGTCCATGACGCCGCCGGAAGGCAAACTGGTCAAGGTTTCTAAACTGATCGGCATGAGCGAAGATGCCAGGGTTTTTTGCATAGACCGCGGGGTGAAGCATTGGGTGACATCTGCCGAATGGATCACAACTCGCGGTCTGCGGTTTCCGGAAGACCTGCTCCTCGTTCCTTCGCAAGACTTGGCCGCAGTCCCGGAAGGACCGGCGATTTAGCAGGCTGTCCATCGTGAGGTGGAATCCGAAGGGCATGAGGAGAAGTACCTCAGCTCAGCGTCCTGACGCCAGGCATGACGGGAGCGGGTATTCGGCGATGTGATGCGGCGGCGGAATAAACTAAAAGCCCTCGCCGGATTCGGTCCTGGGCAGGGGCGGTTGCGCCACATCGCCGGAGATGGACTGTTTAGCGGTCCAGATCCGCTGCAGGCGGAAGGGCAGGGGGATGGCTCGCGTGGTATCGTACCATTCGGGCTGATGCACGGCAATCGCCTGGATGATCCAGTCCATGGCAGTCTTGGGGATAATGGTATCTTCGGGGCCGCTGACATTTTTCAGCTTGAAAGTGCCGAAGCCGCCGGACGCCTGGAACTTGATATCGGCATGCACGGGGCGCGGAGCACTGAGTGCGGACCGTAGGGTTTCCGGGATCAGCCATTCGTTCCATTTCCGCACGCCGGCAAAATCGATCGTGGCAAGGACGGAAATCTCGTTATCCGGGAAAAAACGAACCGCCAGACGGTTGACTCCCGGGCGCGGCTTGACACGAAGCGAGTAGGCCAGGTATTCGTTGATCTCGGCTTCCGTGAATTCGAATGTGACCCTCTGCGCGCGCAGGCCGTTGGCATAATCCTGAAGAGCCTGGAGAGCCGCCAAAACGCGATCGCAGCCCGGTGTTTTTTCGCCGGGAAGAGCCGGCGGAAAGGCCAGTTCGGGTGTAGCCGGCAGCATCGCGGATTTTGGCGCGGCCGCGACCCGCGCGCAGGAAACGGTTTGAAAGACGGCCGCCGCCAAAACGGAGAACAGCACTACCCGCTGTATACATAAGGATGCTTGCATAGAGTTTGACCTTAAATTAACATGACGTCAGGACGGGGGAAAAAGACTAGGGGAAAATGCGATCGCGGTCGGTAGCAGCGGGCAGGCGGAAGCCCCAAGCCGGCGGGCACACGCACACGGTCGGTTTCATGAGTCGGCATGCCATAGTGTTGAAATAATCTGCCATGACGACTACCCGGTGAGTATGCCCGTGCAATTCGCGCAACGCACCAGTTTGCGATTGGATTAGCTGACTTTGGATTATCGTTCCATCAAGCTCCCGGCGGCGCTGGTTTCGGCTTCTCTGCTTTTCCTGGTGGCATGGGCATTTGCGGTGCCGATTTTTGAGGCGCCGGACGAGCCACATCACTGGATGAATGCGCGATATATCCACGATCGCTGGTGGCTGCCTCCATTCAACAAGTGGTTTGCGGAGGGCGGCCAGGCCCCGCTGTACTAGCTCCTGGTGGCGCCGTTTGCGGTGAAATCGGACTTCCCGCACGACGTGCGGGAAGTGAACCCGTAGGGGAGTATCGAATATTCTTGCCCGCCGCGTTTTTATTAAAACTGCACAAAGGACTTAGCCGGATTCGGGCCTATCCGAACGGTACGGCTGCTGACCGTACGGTTTTCGGCTCTAGCGGTCTGGTTCGCCTTTCTGGCGGCGGAGGTGACGGGGAGTATCTGGAGCGCGCGTAACCAAGTTCCGGTGGGACGCGCCCATCGACTGACAACTCAGATTGGCGGGAAATACCATATGACGGGTCAGGGCGTCATTTCCAAGGACGGCAAGACGCGGACGTAGACTTCCAAAGGCGCCGACGCCGTAGGCAAGCCTATGACCCAAACATTGGTTTACGACAAGCAGTAGCGAACGGTGGTGGGGCGTTCCAGATAGCGGGATGCCCAAGCCAGCGGCGTCCGTACGCCGGAATGGCGGACTACTTCGCCTCCCGGCTACTGAACCGGTGCTTCCGGCAGGGTCTTCGTCTTCGGAGAGGCTGGCTTCTTCGTCACTCGAACCGCTTTCGCCACCCTCACCGGAGCCTTTACCGCCGCTTTTTTTGCGACGGGCTTTTTGGTTGCGACTTTCTTCGCCACGGCTGGTCCCGGCTTCTCAGTTTCCATCTTTTTCGCCGCCCAACGTTTCTTGAGCGCAGCAACGATTGCCGCCTTACCAGCGACACTCAGCTTGCGCTTCGGTTTTGCCGTGACTGTTTCGGATGGTGACTCCCATTGACGCTTGGAATCAGCCCACCGTTTCCGTTGTGCGTCACCGATGCGCTTCCGGGCGGCTGCACTCATCTTTCGCCGTTTGCCTTTTGGAACATCCGGCGTAGCGGTTGCCTCGCTGCGGCCACCGGGGAGCATGGCCCGGAGTTCAGCAATTTGAGAGTCGATACGGAGCTTTTGTTGTTCAAAACCTCCGATGGCGGCGTTGATGATTTCGGGAGTGAGTTTGTGCGTGGGCATCAAGATTAGTATGCCATTTTTCACGGGTAGTATTTCAACCCCGCCCCTCAGTGATCGGCCAGCGGTTGGACCGCTACCGCTATTGCCGCTGCTCCCCGGTTGGCATCGGTATGAGGCGGCGGTGTTTCTTTCCAGAAGTATGGCGCAAACGCGCTCGTTCGCATGGGCGGCTTCGGCCCGAAGGCGGCGGACTAAGTAATGGTAACCGCCGGCTGGACGCTACGCCCGTTCGGCACCAGCGGCGCGCATTTGAGATTACCGCGCCGCTGAGCTTCTTGCAGCGCGGGGTTGGGTCTTAAAAGCCCAGCCCCTTTACGTTTTCACGCGGTGCAGGTTGGCCGCCACCGCGGCCGCGGACGACGTGCTATCGGCCGAACAGGTCACCAGTCCTGCATGAACTCCTCCTGTAAGCGAGCCCTATGGCGTCAGTTGTCTCCTTTGCGGCCTCCGGCTAATTCCACGGGGGCCGGCCAACTGTGCCCCTGGTGAATCAGGAGACCTTGCGTGGTGTCCGGCCCCCAAGTGCCGCCGGCGTAATTCGGAAAATCGTTGGGAGGGCTGGCTTTCCACGCATCCAGCACCGGCATCAATAGCCGCCACGCTGCCTCCACCTGGTCGGCGCGCATGAACAACGTGGCATCGTTGTCGATCACGTCCGAGAGCAACGTCACATAGGCCTCCGGCGATGGTGTGTCGAAGCTTTCGCGATAGTTAAACCGCATGTCCACCGGCTGCAACACCATCTTCGGTCCAGGGTGTTTTGCCTGAAAGCGCAGCACGATGCCTTCGTCGGGCTGGATCGACATGACCAGGCGCGACGGTTGCCAGTCAAGGGTCGCCTCGGTTGGGAACGACTGATGTGGAACCGCGCGAAACTGGATGGCGATTTCCGAAACCTGACGGGGAAGGCGTTTGCCGGTGCGAAGATAGAAGGGCACATCCTGCCAGCGCCAGTTATCCACGAATAGCCGCAGCGCCGCAAACGTCTCCGTCTGGGAATCGGGCGGTACGCCGTCTTCTTCGCGATAGGCGCGCACTTTCTTGCCCCCGATCCAACCCTTGCCGTACTGCCCGCGAACCGTGGAGTGATGCACTGCGTCATACGCAATGGGCCGAACCGCGTGCAGCACATCCACTTTCTTGTTACGGATCTCGTCGGCATCGAAGGAGACCATGGGTTCCATGGCCACCAGACAGAGCAGTTGCAGAATGTGATTCTGCACCATATCGCGCAGTGCACCGGCCCCATCGTAATAGCCGCCGCGATGTTCCACGCCCACCTCTTCGGCGACCGTGATGGTCACGTAGTCCACATAGCGCCGGTTCCAGATCGGCTCGAACAGCGGATTGGCAAAACGGAACGCCAGAATGTTTTGCACCGTCTCTTTGCCCAGGTAATGGTCGATGCGGAAGATTTGGGATTCTTGAAAGCCGCTAGCCAGTGTGCGGTTCAGCGCCAGCGCCGACTCCAGGTCATACCCTATAGGTTTCTCGATGACGATTCGCGACCGTTCCGGGTCGGCTGCCAGGCCGGCGTAGTTTAGGAAGGACGGGATTTCGCCAAACAAGGACGGCGGCGTGGCCATGTAGAAAATGCGTTGGGCTTTTGAACCCCACTCCTTTTCCAGGTTCGCGCACTGGTCGCTAAGTTCCTTGTAGGTCGCGTTGTTCTTGAAGTCGCCCTGTAAGTAGCGGATATGCGGGCAGAATTCGTTCCACTCCTTGACCGGGGCTTTCCCGCTGCGGGCAAACTTCCTGACGCCCTCATGCAGACGCTTGCGAAGGGCGTCCACGCTGAGTTCGACTCGGTCCACCGCGATAATCGAAAAATGTATCGGAATGCTATGGCTCTGGGAAAGGTCAAACAGGGCCGGCATCAACTTCCGCCAGGTCAGATCGCCGGCTCCGCCGAAGATGACGAATATGTTTGGCGCAAGCTGATCGTTGGTCTTCATAACTCTCAACCTTTCGTCCAGTCGGTGTGAAACGTGCCTTTGACGTCGATGCGCTCGTAGCTGTGCGCGCCGAAGTAGTCGCGCTGGGCCTGTATCAGGTTGGCGGGCAGCCAGGCGCTACGGTAGCCGTCAAGGTAGGCGAGCGCCGTCATGAAGCACGGTGCCGGCAAACCCAGCTCGATTGCCGCGCAGACGACACGGCGCAAGTCCTCCTGGTGGGCGATTACTTTTATCGACAACTCCGGGGCCAGGAGCAGATTCGGCAGGCCGGGCTGGTTGCGATATGCCATCCGGACGTCGTCCAGCAAAGCCGCGCGGATGATGCACCCGCCCCGCCAGATTCGCGCCACGGTCTCGAGATCCAGGCGATACTCATACTTGTCCGACGCTGCCGCCAGGACTGCCATGCCCTGTGCGTAGACGACGATCATCGCGGCATGGAGCGCGTGGCCGATCTTGTCGAGGAAGGTTTGGCGGTCGCCGGCAAACGGCGCGATGGGCCGATTGAAGATCTCGCCGGCCGTCTCGCGCTGCTTTTCAAACACGGACAAATCCCGCATCGCGACCGCGAGGTCGATCGTGGGGATGGGCACTTGCAGTTCCATCGCGCTTTGCGAGGTCCACATGCCGGTGCCTTTCTGTTTGGCCACATCCAGGATCTCATCGATCAACCGCTTGCCGGAGCTTTCGTCGACCTTGCCAAAGATGCGAGCGGTGATCTCGACCAGGTAGCCGTTGAGCTCCCCTTGATTCCACGTGTCGTACACTTCGCGCAGTTCGTCGTCGCTCAAGCCGAGACCGCGTTTCATCAGGTCGTAAGTCTCGGCCAGGAGTTGCATCACCGCGTACTCGATGCCGTTGTGGACCATCTTGACGAAATGCCCGGCCGATCCAGGGCCGAGGTAAGCTACGCACGCGTCTCCGTTGACCTTGGCAGCGACGGCCTCGAGCAGCGGGCGGACCCGCTGGTACGCCTCTTCAGGTCCCCCGGGCATGATGCTCGGGCCGTGGCGCGCACCTTCCTCGCCGCCAGACACGCCCACGCCGAGGAATTGAATGCCCTTCCCGGTCAGGTTACGGGCACGCAGGTTTGTATCTTTGAAGTAGGAATTGCCGGCGTCGATGATGAGGTCGCCGTTTTCGAGGTGTGGTAACAGATCGGCGATCACGGAATCCACGGGCGGGCCGGCGGGCACCAGCATCATGATCGCGCGCGGCCGACGGATCAGACCGATGAAATCCTTGATGTTGGCCGCGCTGTGTATGTCGTGTTCCGCGGATTCCTTCTGGAGCGCTTCGACCTTCCCGGGGTCTTTGTCATAGCCCGCCACCGGGAAGCCGTGGTCAGCCATGTTTAGTAACATGTTGCGCCCCATCACGCCCAAGCCGATCATGCCGATTTCATGGCGCTCAGTTTCCATACCAGTTCTCCATTCGAAGTCAAATCATCGCTGCCACAGGATTCGCGCGGCTTCCAAGGGAATGGCAACGCCGGCATGGTGCGGTATCACGCGCACCGTATAGTCTGCAGCCGGACGTATCGCGGGCACCCGTGCGCGATAAGCGTAGCCACTGCCAGCGCCCTCCAATTGGCGAACGCGCTCCATCTTCTGGCGTACGGGACCGTCGCCGCTGGCGCCGTCGGCATAAAGCTCCACTCGCACCGCACTCGGGTCGAGATCGCCGAGATAGGCCTGTACCTCAACCACGTACTGCTCCCCTTTGGTCTCGACCTTCATTTCACCGAAGCGCAGCGCGGGCCACTCCTTTTCCATGGCGTGCTGCCACTCGACCATTTGCCGGCCCACCGCGCCCTTTTCGGCAGCACGCTCACGGTAGGTCGACGCAGCGGGGAGGTACTGTTGCTCCGTGTATTCGCGCACCGTGCGGTCCGCGGAAAAGCGCGGTGTCAAACTCGCCATGCTTTTTCGCATCCGCGTCACCCAAGCCGTAGGGATACCCTGCCCGTCGCGGGCATAAAACTCGGGAATCACTTCCCGTTCGAGCAGGTCGTAGAGCGCGTCGGCTTCGGCAGCGTCCCAGGCCGGATCGTCGCCATGTTCCTGGCCGTCCCCCAGCGCCCACCCGACTTCAGACGTGTAGGCCTCCGCCCACCAGCCGTCCAGTTCCGACAGATTGATGCCTCCATTGACGAGCACCTTCATGCCGCTGGTCCCGCTAGCTTCCCAGGGCCGGCGCGGCGTGTTGATCCAAACGTCCACGCCTTGCACCAGGTGCTCGCTCAAGAGCATGTCGTAGTCACTGAGGAATATCGCGTGGGGACGCGCCTCGGGCCGCCGGATGAAATGCATCCAGTCCCGAATCAGGGCCTGCCCTGCCTCGTCCGCCGGATGCGCCTTGCCGGCGATGATGAGTTGTACCGGACGCTGAGAATCGGTCAAAAGACGAAGCAGGCGTGGCGGGTCATGCAGCAACAGGTTCGGTCTCTTGTACGTGGCGAAGCGGCGCGCAAAGCCCAGCGTGAGTGTGTTGGGATCAAAGAGATGCTTGGCGGCTTCGACATCCTCGGGCGGCGCGCCTCCAGCCGCCAGGTCCAGCGACAATCGTTGGCGAGCATACTCTACCAGCGACTTGCTGGCGGCGGTTCGAAATTGCCATAGCCTGGCATCGGGGACCCTGCCAATATCCTGGTCCAGGGTCTCCGTGATCCCCAGCCAGCGGTCCTTTCCACAAGTTTCCGTCCAAAGATCGTCGGCGGGAGCCGAGTCCCAAGTGGGCATGTGGACCCCGTTGGTCACGTGTCCGATGGGGATCTCGTCCTCCGGCCAGTGTGGGAACAGAGGCAGAAAGAGGTGCCGGCTCACCTTCCCGTGCAGGCGGCTCACCCCATTCGCCGCCCCGCACCCGCGGATCGCCAGATACGCCATATTGAAAGGCTCCGACGAGTCGGCCGGGTTCTGGCGGCCAAGAGCCAGCAGATCGTCGAGTGCAATGCCGAGCTTCTTTTCGGCGTACCCCCCAAGGTATTGCTCGATGAGGGCGGGAGCAAAACGGTCGAAACCGGCGGCCACCGCCGTGTGCGTGGTGAAGAGATTACCCGCTCGTGTGACCGCGAGAGCGACTTCGAAGGGCTGCCCTGTCTCGTCCATGAAGTTGCGGGCACGTTCCAGGACGGCGAACGCCGCGTGCCCTTCATTCAGATGACAAACCTCCGGCTGGACCCCGAGCGCGCGGAGCAGTCGCCATCCGCCGATCCCGAGGAGCAGTTCCTGCTTGAGGCGCAACTCCGGTCCGCCCCCATACAGCTCGCTGGTAATCCCCCGATGAGCGGGGAAGTTCGCCGCGTCATTGCTGTCCAGCAGGTAAAGCTTCACCCTGCCGACGTGGACCTGCCAGGCGCGCAGCCAGACCGAGTATCCGGGCAACGCGATCTCCAACCGCAACCATTCCCCGTTTGGATGGCGCAGCGGTGTGATCGGCAACTGTCCCGGATCGTTATACGGGTAGAGGGCCTGCTGCTCTCCGTTCTTGTCGATCACCTGGCGAAAGTAGCCCTGCTGGTAGAGCAGGCCCACTCCGACCACCGGCACACCCAGATCGCTGGCGGCTTTGAGTTGATCGCCGGCCACATTACCAAGTCCGCCCGAATAGATGGGAAGAGCTTCGCTCAACATAAATTCCATGCTGAAATACGCGGCGCAGGTCAGTGGAGCTTGCGAATGATTCCGCTGAAACCACGCGGGCGCTTGCGCCGCCTGCCGGCCGGCTTCGACCAGGCCATCTACGTTCTTGCGGAAAACGGGATTGGCCAACACGCGCTCGATCTGGTCCCGCGAGACCGTCTGCAGGACGACCCAGGGGTTATGCGTGATCTCCCACAGTTCGGGATCCAGCGTTCGCCATACTTCGTCGGTCGCATGATTCCACGACCAATGCATATCCAAGGCAAGTTCTGCCAGGGAATCAAACCCTTCGATTTCCGTGGGCAGAAGGTTGTAGATTGGGTGGCTGGCTCGCGTTGGTTTGCTCATGATTTCCCTTCCGAATTGGTCCCGGACTTGAGAGGGCTGTTCATCGGATATGCCATTCATTGAAAGCCTTGTCGAATGCGGAACCACCATGTCCCGAGGTGCCGAAGGCAACCCGTTGTTCCGGCACTGAAGGGTCAGGCGCGTCTGTATAATAGGCCGTGACGAGTCTGGGTACGTTCACCAGCATCGATGCTTCGGCCGGCTTTCCTGCACAAGGGCTTACTTTCATGTCTCCCCGGTCAATTGGGTGACGACTTTGGCGTCTGCGTCAGCTTGTCGAATGGTCGGTTGAACATTGTCGCAGCCTCGACCAACTGCTTGGCAGGTTCCTTTTCGATCGCCGCCTGCGAAGGAGTTGTGACGGCAAACCGGCCACGATCGCTGATTTCATGTGTCTGTCCCATCTATCGTGCGTATTCTATCGCATCTGCCCGTTGCGACTTCTTTGCCGGTGCGCGGCTAGTACCATCTTCGGCCCTTCGAGGAATGGCGAGGTGGCAACCATGCAGGCAACGGGTGTTGTGGAATACTTCGGCCTGTTGGCTGCTGGCAAAAGGGCGGTGGCTACAGCTAATGCAAGCTTCATTGCGGAAGCTGCAGGATTTGCCTGCGGTATCCCGCCAGACTAAGCGTCGGCCGCTGTTCCCGAGCACTTCAGCAAAGCGGAAACGGCCGGCAGCCTTCCATCCGGGAATATAGCGCGGGGGTTCTGAGCCTTCAAGCGGACGATCCCGGGTCGTGTGACCATCCACGGTCAAACAGCCCCGCGCGGTAGCCGTGCCATTCATCGGCTGAATCGCTCTCAAGAAATCCAACGGCGGGGCGGACGGAGCGACGAGGCGTCGGATGGAAACCGTCTGGGCAACTGGTTTTCCTCGCTCTAGAGGAGGTTGGTGCCGCACGTGCCCTCTTACCCGTCAATGGCGGAGACTGCGAGACCGCGCTGGAGGGTTTCGCCCGCGGCGGCATTGACGCCGGCAAATTGGCAGGCCAGCTCCAGCGAGAGCGTGCCGAGGCATTCGCCAAATCCTGGAAGGATTTGATGCTGTGCATCAAATCGAAGGCTCATGCCGTGCGTGCCGGAGCAGGAGGTTAACGCCCGGGAAGCGGGAATCGCCCTGGCTGCGAGAAGACCAGCCGCGGTGGCCAATGCACGAGATGCGACGGAATAGGGAAATACCGGAATCAAGAGACAGTGACAACAACGGCCAAGGTTACCGTGACCAACGAGTGGCTGGAGTCGAATGTACGCAGCAAAGGTCCGCTGGGCAAAATGTACCCGAAGTTCGCCTTTATCATGGAGGGCGACACGCCGTCGTATCTCGGGCTAATCGAAAACGGCCTGAACAGCTACCGCCGGCCCGATTGGGGCGGCTGGGGTGGGCGGTATGTATTTAGGACGCCCCGCGGAGAGGCGCATGCGATCTGGACGCAAGGCGGCGACCTGTTCTCGCGTGTAACCTCGCAGGATTCGGTACGTGGTGCAGATGATCGGGAGGTCACCTCCGGCCAGGCGACGATCTGGCGGTGGCGCGAGGCCTACCAGCATGACTTCGCGGCGCGAATGGACTGGACTGTGGCCGATTTTCAGCATGCCAACCACAACCCGGTTGTGACCGTGAACGGGGAGAAGGGGACGGCGCCGCTCGTTATCGAGGCGGAGGTGGGACGGCCAGTGACGCTGGATGCGAGCGAAAGCCGGGATCCGGATAGACAGCGACTCAATTTCCGGTGGCTTCACTACGCGGAGGCCGGCACGACGGGGACGCACGCGGCGGCAGTGACCCTCGCCGGGGCTGATACCGCTAAGGCGGTGGTCACGCCCGCCGCGGCTTGCCGGCCGGTATGGCTGCCGGCGGTCGGCCGGTGCTCCGGTACGGGCACAGCCCATCTGATTTTGGAGGTGACGGCTGAGGGAACGCCGCGACTGACTTCTTACCGGCGAATAATCCTGAACGTGCGAGCGGCGGGTGTCAGTCCACCAGCCGCAGCGTCCCGAAAACCTCCGGGACGTGAAAGGTAGGACGGTGAGTCGGTTGCCAGACGATCGCCTGGTGAGTGGGCCCTGCTCCTTGAGAACGGAAGAAATTGACTCTGAGCGTATTACCGGCAGCGGCGGCACGCGTATCCACGGCGGCGTAGGGAATCCGCATGAAACCGTACCAGGTCTTGGTGGCCTGGTCGATGAGAGCGGATGCCTGGAATCCGGAGTTCCACACCCATCCGTCTTCGTGCCGCGGAGCGTCCAGATCGATATCGAGATCGATCCATTCTGCTTGCGGTGAAATCTCGAATTCCTTATACCGCCGGATGTTCTTGTAGTCCGAACCGATAAATACCTCCGCCACATCCCATTTCCACAGCTCATTGGTCTCGGTTGTTGTCTTTGGCTCGGGTTTCAGATTGAGTTGCTCGTAGGGGCATATGAAAAGAAAATACAAATTCCGGCCCGTCCACCGCGACCGGATTTCGGTCCGGTATCCCGGTACCAGGTTCCCCGAGCCGTCGCGTTCGGCGAGAATCGGGGCGACTCCGCGCCAAAAGTCCGAGTTCGGGTCGGTATCCGCGGAAACATCGCGCCGCGCTTGTTTACTCTCGATCTGGTCGGACCCGATGGCCAGGCCGGCCGTCAAGGCCAGAAGGCAAGCAGCGGCGGCAAATCGTTTCATGCGGTTGCTCCTAATCTACGCGGGGAGGCCAATCAGGCGAGCCGCGTTCTCCCCATACACTTTCCGAAGGACCTGTTCGCTCAGTCCCAAGCCGCAGATCCGCCACCGGCCCTGCGGTGGAATCGGCGCCGGGGCGTAGTCGAAATACTCATCCTCGGTTTCGAGAAAGCGGTAGTAGATTTCGTAAAGTGCGCCGCCGAAAGTCTGCTGCGGTGTGCTGGTGCCGGCGCTCGCGTCCGTGCCGAACACGATGCGGTCCTGGTACCTGTCGAAGAACTTCCGCGCCGTCCGCGGTTGGCGGCCTAACTCTCCAATCCGGGCAGCGATGTCCACGTTCATATTCGGATGGCTATCCAAGCATTCCGAAACGTACGGTAGATCCTCGGCATTCGCAACGTGCAGGCAGACGAACTGCGTCCTCGGATGGCGCCGCATGACATTTCGCCGCGCCTCTTGCAGTTCGCGATTGCCTGGAAAATCCTTTCCATGGAAGGACCAATCCGGGTGAGCGTGCAACTCCTCCCAACGCTCATTGAAGCGGTCGATCGGTAGGAAGAAGGCCTCCGGATCGGAAGTGTGGATCGCCACCGGCATCTTCAGGGATCCGACGGCCTCCCACATCAGGTCGAAACGCGGATCGTCGATACGCACCAGCTTCTGGCTTCCCTGCTCGCGCAAGAAAAGACCAAGGGTTTTCAGTACCTTCAGCCCTTTCGCGCCGGCCTGGTGTGCGTCCTCGATCTGGTCGGCCTGGAACTTGGAATACCCTGCATCGGAGGCCCTGATCCAGGCCGGTTCGGTGAAGACGATAAAACGGCCGGTGAGCGCTGTTTGCAGTTTGCCGATCGCATCGCGCAGACCCGCGCCATAGCCTCCCGTCACGTTCACCATAGTCCGAATGTTTTTGCGGTCCATGACGGCAAGACAATTCGCCGGATCCATGCTGAAGCGGATCGCGGCCGGATTCCCGCCGCCCGCGGCGAAGGTGATGTGGGTGTGAAAGTCGATCACCGGAAAACGGGAGCGCGGAACGTGCGTCTCCGGCACGTGGAGCATGCTTCTGGGTTCGTATCGCTCCAGCGGCAGGGCGGCGTCCTGGAGCGGGCGCCCTGCGTTCCCTCCCTGCGCCCCTTGAGGCGCCTGTTCAGCCGCCGCGGCGCGGCGGCCCGCTGCGAAAGTACTGGCGCTGAGCGCCATCCATTGCCTGCGGTTCATGGTTCTCGTCCTTTTGGAGGTCAGAGTGTTTCCACTTTACGACGCCGTCTTTCGTTTCGCAACCCAGGCACGCAGCCGACCGCCGCGAACCGTTCCCTTGCGTAGTGTGTGGCTTATAATGGCAGCGCAGAGGTAAATATGAGTGTGAATCGCCGGTTCTTTCTGTTCGGCTCGGCCTTGGCCGCCCATGCCTTCCAATCCGAAAAGCCGGTTGGCACCGGGATGATCGGCGTGGGCAATCGCGGGTCGTTCCTGCTCCAGGGTGTGGTCCGGCAACCGAATGCGAAAGTGCTTGCGCTGTGCGACATCAAACCCGACCGGTTGGACAAGGCGGCCTCCGCGGCAGCTCGCGATAACCCGGCGACCTTTGCCGACTGGCACCGGGTCATCGAGTCGCAGGACGTGGATGCTGTTTTCATCGCGACTCCGCCCTATCTGCACTCCGAAATGGCCATCGCGGCGATCAAGGCCGGCAAGAACGTATACTGCGAAAAGCCGATCGGCGTCACCCCGGCGCAGGTCCGCGCGCTTCTCGATGCAGCCAAGGGGTCAGGTAAAGTGTTCGTTGCCGGCCAACAGTTGCGCTCGCAGAAGCAACTTGGTGAGACCGTCCGGAAAATTCATGAGGGCGTGATTGGCGACGTGATCATGGTGAAGGCCCAGCGGCACGCCACCGCCGACCTCGACCACGATGGAACATCCGCCGATTGGTATTTCGACGTGACCAAGTCCGGCGGGTACCTCATCGAGCAGTCCGTGCACAACCTGGATTTATGCAACTGGGCGATCGGGGCTCATCCCTCGCGGGCCTGCGGTTTTGGGGCAATCGTGTTCTATAAGAACGACCCGCCGGGACGCACCATCTTCGATTGCGGCAGCATCACGTACGACTACCCCGGCGGCGTGAAAATGTCTTTCACGCAAAACGTGTTTCACCCCGCCTCCATGCCCAACGGCAACCAGTACGTCTATGTGTACGGGACTAAGGGTGCCGTGGACCTGATGACCGGGACCATGTATCCTCCGGGCAGAGGCGGCCCCGTGGTGTTGGCGCCCAAGCAGCAGGAGGATCAGTTCGCGCATATCGCAGCATTCTACGACTCAATCACAAAGGGCACGCCGCCGCCCGTCGACGTCAAGGGAGGGGCCACAGCGGCGCTCACCGCCATCCTGGGTCATCAGGCGATGGTGCAGGAAAAGGTCGTCACCTGGAGCGATCTCGGCGTAGAATTGTAAGCCGCCGGCTGGGAGGGCCTCGGGCGACGGCTTTACCACCACGGGGATGGATGTCACCACCGCCTATGGCGTGCATTTCGATCCGTTCAACCGCCAGCGCCTGTTCATCACCTACACCGACATCGGACTATTCCGCAGCGAGGATGGCGGTGAAAGCTGGGTGAGCGCGACGGTGGGCGTGCCGCGCCCGTGGGTGAATACGACCTGCTGGGTGGAATTCGATCCCGCCGTGGAGGGCCGCATGTGGGCGGCCATGAGCGGCACGCACGATCTGCCGCGGTCGAAGATGTGGCGCCAGCGCGGCGTCGGCACCTATAACGGCGGCGTGTCCGTGAGCGACGACGGCGGCCGTACCTGGCGTTAGGCCAGCCCCACGCTTCCCCAGACGGCCGCCACGCACATCCTGCTCGATCCGGAGAGCCCCAAGACGGCGCGTGTTCTGTATGTGACTGGATTCGGCCGCGGCGTGTTCAAGTCCACCGACGGCGGAGCAACCTGGGCACTCAAGAACAACGGCATCGAGCTCGCCGAGCCCTTCGCCTGGCGACTGGCGAGGGATCCGCGCGGCGCGCTGTACCTGGTGGTGGCGCGGCGCAGCGAAGACGGCAGCTTTGGCAACCCTGGAGATGGCGCGCTGTATCGCTCCACCGATGGCGCCGAACATTGGGAGAGACTGCCGCTCCCCGAAGGACTGAATGGACCCAACGGTCTGGCCATCGACCCGCGCAATCCTTCACGTCTGTACCTGGCCGCATGGGGCCGACAGGCAGCCAAGGAGGCCCGCGAAGTGGGCATCTTCCTCTCTACCGATGGCGGTCGGAAGTGGCGCAACGTTCTTTCGCCGGATAAGCATATTTACGATGTGACGATCGATCCGCGAGATTCCAAACTGCTGTACGCCGCCGGATTCGAGTCTTCGGCCTGGCGTTCCACCGACAGCGGCGAAACCTGGCGGCGCGTTGCCGGCTACGACTTCAAGTGGGGCCACCGCGTGATTCCAGACCCAAACGACGCGAAGAAGATCTACGTCACTACGTTTGGCGGCAGCGTCTGGCACGGACCGGCGGACAAAATCGCGCCGCCTGGAACGCCGGCCTGGCAAGTCCGCGCGAACGATTCCCCGGTTGTCCGGTAACACCGGATATCACCGGGCGAGCCGCAGGCGTAGACGTCCGCCGTCTGACCGATCGTAGGGCAGGCGGAGGACGCCGGCGTCGTTGGCTCCCCCGCGCGCAGCCCACACGGGTACGCCAAGGTTCACGCTCTCGAGTTGTACCTCCTAGTGGCCGCGCCTGCGGTTGCGCAGCCGCTATCAACGCCGCGGCGGCAGCGAGGACAAGCGCAGTGCGCGACTGGAGTGCTGGCGATCTTCAATAGATAGCATACGGGGCAGTGAATAGGGTGTGGCCTCCAGAGGGGTTTCCTACAGAGCCCGTTCGCACCAAGGAGCGACGCGGAATTCAATCCGGCCTAATCACAATAAGCCAGAACGGGAGGTTGCACAAACTCCTCACCCAGGTCGAATCCAATGCGGTTTACGCTCTTATCGAAGAAGAGTAGAGACGCCGGGATAGGGCAGGGTCCGAAGCGATAGCCTTTACTCAAACAACACGCGGAGCCGGACTACCTTGAGTTCCCAGTGGTCCCAGCCGCCCACGGATGGTTCGCGACTCGCAGTTTGAGGTGGATCGAGCCCAGCCAAGGTGCATGGAATCAGCGCGTGATCTTCCGGCGCGTTAGCACACCCGAGTCGACAGTCTGCCCCAGCCGGGAGATGACACTGAAGTACATCTCGTCCCCCGTGATTTCGACGGCCATGAACGCCAGATCGGTATCGAACCCCACTGCGGTAATGCCCGACCGCCGGTCAATGTTCCCCTTCCGCAACTGCCCTCCCGACCCCACCACAAAGTAAGCGATCCCCTTCTGTGGTTTAACGCGCTCATAGAAATGGTCGTGCCCATTGAGCACGACGCTCACATTGTATTTTAGGAAGAGCGGCTCGAGCGCTTCGCGCAGGCGGAGGTCCGAGCCGTGCCGGTTGCCTGACGAGTACAAGGGGTGATGGAAGAAGACGATCTTCCAATCGCTGCTGGATGCCGCGAGCTCCTTGTCGAGCCACCGGATCTCCTCCGGCTCCGGGTAGGTGCTGTCGAAAGCGAAGAAGCGGACGTTGGGCTTCGGGCTGAACGCGTAGTAGAGCTTCCCTTCCATGTTGAGCAGCTTGTAGAACCGCTGCTCGCGCGCGTCGTGGTTGCCCAGCGACGCGTAGAACTTCACGCCGGCATCCAGCAGCGGCTTGTAGGGCAGCTCGAACTTCTTCCGGAAGTCCTGTGGCCGCTCCGATCCGTAAAGGTTGTCTCCCACTGTCACGACGAAGTCGTACTTGAACCGCCCGTGGAGTATGGCCATCTGCTCGGCTAGCTGGTACTGCGGCTGTTCGCCGGTGCCGAAGTCGCCCAGGACCGCGAACTTCAACGATCCATCTTTATTCGGCAGTGTTATCGGCGTTTCGGCCGGGGACTGCGTGGCCGCGATCACAGTGGTCGTGGCGATGATGCCGCTGTTCCGGCAACCAGCCCCGGTCCAAATCAGGAGGAGCAGCAGCACAACGGAAAACGAATGGCGCCGGCGCATAATGATCTCCATTCGGCTTACTTGGGCAGTACGTCTTCGATGAAGTCGGCGATCACGTGCGCATGTACGTCCAGCAGGATCAGCCAGTCCCCGATGAACCGGTACTCGAGATCCTCAGTCAGCTTCGGCATCGTCTGCAGCACCTGGGGCGGAACGGTGGTCAGCGGAACGGTGTCGGGGTAGCGGCTGTTGACCGTGAGCTTGAGCGCAACCGGTGTGACCGGATTCTCGTCCATGATCGACGCCTTCAACTGCTTGCCGTCGGGCCCTCCAAAGACGCTGGCGCACAGGCGTTTGATGACCGGACGCGCCTCCGACGTGAAGATGTCCCCGGGCTTCGCCGCAGCGCGGGCCTTTAGCACCAGTTTTGCCAGTGCGCGCTGGTTTTTGTCGATCTGCTCGGGCGTGGCCTCCTTCGGCAGCTTCGGCAGCGATCGCTCGAGCTTGACGTGCAGGGCCACGTACTCCTTCACGCGCTCATTCATGGTCGCGAGCGCCTGGGCGTCCGCCGGCGTCAGCGGCCCCACGACACGCACCGTCGGCGGCGCCGACGCCGGGGATGCGGACGTGGCCGGGGGCGCAGAGGGATTATCGCCGCTTCCGCACGCGCTCAGCGACAGGACGGCCGCCGCGACAAGACTGATGAGGACACCTTTTGTTGTTGACATGGCTGCTCCCTCGTTTAGTGCCGGTGGTTGCCGGCCTGGTTGCGGAACCGCAACACCACGCCGAAGTCCTGCTCGCGAAGCATCCTGATCGCTTCCGACAACTCGTCCTTCGACGGTGAACATACCCGCACCTGGTCGGCTTGCATCGGCGCCTGGCCCCGTCTCCAACACGGGGATTTCCATTTCGGGTTCCCAGGCAGTTAGGAGTATACACCAACCTGCTAGCGCCGGCTCACGAACGATAAACGAGCTTGTTTCCGGATCAGTTTCTCACATTGCCGTATATCTCGGGCCCCTCCGGCCAGCGCCGGATTCCTGGCGATAACAGCCCTTTCCACCAGGAATACTCGGCAATCTGCGAAGTGTCGGGATCTGAAAGGCATGCACGGCTCGAATATCGGCATCGATCGGGGTGTCGATTCTCGATGCGGCCGAAGCCGGCCGGGATGCCAAGATCGGCGCTGCAATGCAATGCCTTACTCATGGTGCCGCCGATATTCATTGAGACAGTTCGCGCAAGGCGAGCCTCGCCAGGTGATGGGACATCCCGCGGTCGGGCAATAGAAACACTGAGCGCAGGGCCGCGGCGGCTTCGTCCTTGCGACCCAGATCTGCCAGCATCAATCCGTGCGCGCAGGCGGCCAGGCCGGAGGCATTGCCGCGGCCATTGCCGGACCGCGCCAGCGCCGCCTCCAAGCTCGCGCGCAAGGCGGTCGCGGCACCCGCGTCCAGACGGCGGGCGGCGCGCGACGCAAAGGCCGCGTTCAAGCCCGTCCCGCCGGAGAATTCGCTGGCCTTGCGCCAGTGTTCGCGCGCGGCATCCACGACGCCGGCCAGCGATTCGATCTCTCCAAGATAAAACTCGGTCCGCGCATCGTTGAGGAAGGGCTCCAATCCGTCGCGCGTGAAAGCCATGCCGCTCCGCTCCTTGCCAAGGTTGTGCGCGGCGTTAAGGGCTTCCTGGCGCCGGCCCGCACGAGCCAGCTCCAGCGCGTTCAGCAACGCGACCTCGAGATAGATCTCGCGAACGTTGGTGCCGCCTTCTTGCCGCGCAAAGAAGCGGTTTTCAAATAGCTTTTCCCCTTCCGCCGCCTTGCCGTCCTCCGCCAGCGACAGCGCCAGATCGTAGACCAGCCCCGGCGGCATGCGCGCGGGATCGGGAAACTGTCGCAGCGCTTCCACTCGTTCACTGGCCGGACGATTCAGCAGTGTCATCGTCTGGCTCAAGGCCGAATACAGGCCGAGATTGGCGCGATCGGACGCCAGACCTTCCCGGAACACTTCGAGCGCCTGGTCCGGAGCATTTTTCAGTTGCAGCAGGACGAGGCCAAGGTTGCGATGCAGCACCGGAATCGCGCGATTCAGGCGCCGCGCTTCATTCCACTCGCGGATAGCTTCGTCAACCTTGCCGCCGGCAAGATCCATCGAGCCGGACAGAAAATGCGCCGTGGCGTCGGCCGGATTGGCGCGGAGCGCCGCTTTCAGCACTGGGATGGTGGCGGCGCGGTTCGGAAAAACATAGCGTGTGGAAAGCTTGGAAGCCGCCGCGAAGTCCGCCGCGCCGCTCTCGCCCATCTTCTCGCGGCAGTACCCGCGATAGTAAGCGATCAATGGGTGTTGCTGCGGAAGGACGGCGCCCGGTTCGGTTGTGGATGGATCGACATCCGGATACTGCCGGGACAGCAGGTCGAGCGCGTCCCTGTAGAAGCCGAGTTCCAGATAGTCGATGACGAGATCCAGCACGCGGTACGGGTCGGCGGCGAGATGCTTCCAGAGCCCAACGTCCGCGGCACCAAGCCGGACGCGCTCATACCGCAGGTGGGTGCTGGTCGGGTCGAGTCCTGCCCAGTGCGCCAGCCGCTGGTTGGCTTTCGCGGTCTGTCCGGCACGGCGCAGCAGCGCCACCTCCATCGCGCCGGCCCGTACCATCTCGGGCGACTCGGCCAACGCCCAGCCGGCCTGGTCGAGCGCCGCGGCCAAGTTTCCCTGGCGGGCTTCGAGCCGCGCCAACTCTACCCTTGCCGCCGGACGGAAGGAGCGAAACAGCAGTGCCCGTTCCCACTGGGCGCGCGCCTTGTTCTCCTGTCCGAGCGCCGAGTACGTCAAGCCGAGGTAGTAGTGTATCTCCGGATCGTTGGTGATCTTGACCGCGGCAGTTTCGAGGTAGTGCGCCGCTTCGTCGTATCGCAGAAGACCTGCCGCCAGGCGGCCTGCCGCCTTGTTCAGCTCGAAATCCGCTGGGAATCGTTCCAGGCCCTGCTGGTAGGTCTTCCAGGCATCCAGCAGCTTGCCGTTCAACTCGTCATCTGTGGCAAGCTCGACGAAGTCCGCCGCTCCGCGTTCGGCCGCCGGTGGAATTCTCCGCGCCGGCTGGCGGCCGGGGTGAACCTCCGAGGGCGGGTCCATGTCGTACGTGTCCTCGGTGTGCGCGAGCAGAACGCGGCCGGAGGCGTCGGCCACTTCGAAGCTGGCCTTGCCTCCCACCGCAGCGCCGGCGATCCGTTTGGTATAGGTCCGCGATGGAGTCAAACTGACGCGCTCCTCCGACAGCACCTTGCCGCCGTCCTTGATTCGGACGGTCGCATTCTCGATCGCATGGGTGACGTTGAGACCCACCGCCAGGGTGGCGCCATCCCGCGTGAGATAAACGGCGCCGTGGAGGTTGGCGCGCGACAGGCCTCCGATTTCGCGAATCGGCAGCCAGTACTCGCGAAACTCGATCGTCTCCTGCGGCTCTAGGTATGCATAGGTTTCCTGGTTGCGAAACAGACCGCCCTGCACCTCGACGTAGGCGCTTTCGTTGTCGGACAGGGCCTTGCGCCAGTCCTTGCCGTCGGCATCGACGCCCCACGACCAGATCTTCTTTGCCGGCGCCTCATCCCAGTTCGAGAAGTGCACGGTACCCGAGCGCGTGCGCGGATGGTAGACGCCCATGAATGGCTCGCGCGAAGCGTGGATGAATTGCGATACCGGACCTTGCGTGTGGTTGGCGACCACGCTCAGGTCGAGTCCGGCGGAATTCACCGGCCAGGTGTCGATCTGGGTGAAGCCATGGCTGGCCGAGAATCGCATGGGATAGTAGATGTGCGAGTCGTCCCACACCTCGACTCCCGCGTTACTCCACCAGTAAAAGCGGTGCCGCACGTCGTCCCGGTTGTACAACGCGACGTGCTGCTCGAGCACGTTGCTGCCCGGGCGCAGCTTCAATTCGACCCGCCACTGCATCCCGTAGGGGCGATCGATGTTGCCTACCCACACCGACGCGCTGCCATCGGAATTCGCTTCCGTTGCGAAATCTACCGGCGACATCGAGACCCAGTTGTGCGAAACCGGAAAATTGAATTCCACGCCGAATGCGGCCCACGCTCCCCGGTACCCGATCACCGCCTTCTTGATCGACGGATTGGCGTAAAACAGCGACTGGCCGTTGATCTTGTCGGTGCAGGTGTAGAGGTGCCCGCCGATATCCGGCAACACCACGCACTTCAGGAGTTCGTTCTCCAGGTACAACGCGCGCCAGTTCTGATCGATACGCCGGTCGGTCAGGTTTTCCCGCAGCGTGTACGGGTAGCTGTATTTGGTAGTGGCGAAGACGTCGAACGGAGGGTTCTCGTCCGGCTGACCCTCCTGATAGGTGGGCAGTGTCAGGGTGCCTTCCCACACGCGGACCTGCGACCATGCGGGCAAGGCCAGCAACAACACCATCAGTAGATCACGCATTCCGCCTCCTATTGCCCGTGCGCCGCCGCGGCGATTGCCTTCGCCAGTTTGTAGCGAGCGGTTTCGTACACATCTCCATTCTCGGCGAATCCGACCGTCTCTCCCGCGTCCGAGAAGACTTTGGGTACTACCGCCTGCAATGTCTCGCTCACCAGCGTGTTCAACCCCAACTTGCGCGCCAAGGTCAGATACTGGTGATCCTGCAGTCCGCGCCTGAAATTGGCGAGTTGAATGGTTGCGCAAGGGCCGCGGATGCCGCGGTCCTGCTCCGGGTGCACTTTCTCTTCGCCGGGGTACATCAGCACGCCATCGCCGTACCCTATGCCGAAACTGTTCTTGTTCGGCTGGCCGCGATTGTCGAATGTAATCGGATTGGCCCACACGTCCTGATTGCGTTCACCCTGCTTCTGGCTGTTGTGCCGCCAGTGGACCGAATGCCAGTAGAAATACACCCGTATGTCGTGTTTGAAGCAGGCCCAGATCGCCGCGCGCGGGTCGGTGGCCGGCGATTCGATCGCAATGGCCGGACCATGCGGCCGCCCGCCGTTATAGAACCAGTAGTCGCGGCCCTTCTTCCGTTCTTCGATGGCTCGCGCGATGTTGTAGCCTCGCGGGCCGGAGCACCAGATATCTATGGCGTTCTCAATCCGCGGCTGGTATCCGCTGGTCACGAACATGGGCAGCTTACCGCCCGGCCCTGGGTTGCTGTGAACATTTTCTCCGATCAGATTGATCCGGTCGTAAGACGACGCGCTGGGTTCGTCGGGCATGTACAGGAACGTCAAGGCCTTCGGGAAGTTCTGCGTGACGAATTTCATCCAGGCATCGGACCTTTCCCACGCCGTCGGCCGATCTTCGAACCCGCGCGGCGGGCCATAAAACGACATCGGCATGATCCGGTTGCCGATGCCTTCACCGGGGCCTTCATAGCCCTGGGCGCGGGTAAAATCGTCGCCGCGGAACCGCCCGGCATGTTCCTTCGCGGAGACGGGGCTGTAAGCGTTCACCAACTCGACGCGGTGGCGGTGCGCGAACCGATGGAACTCGGGGTCGAGATTCCGTCCCATGTACAGCTCGGGCTGCGAGCTATCGTAATACAGCATGGCGTGCATGCTGTTCTCATCCGGCAGAAGGAAGTCGAACACCTCGATCGTAACCGGCAGCTTCGCCGTCAGGTTGTCGGCGGAGACCGCCACGGCGCCGTCGTAGATTCCCGGCGGCAAGTCGCGCGCAGTGTAGATCTCGATCCAGATGGGTTGGTTCCCGGCAGGAGCAACCTGGATCGGAAAGCCGCCTCGCCCGGCGCGGGCGTTCTCCGGAACCAGTTGCACCGGTTTCCATCCGGTCGGCTTTGGAGGGGCGCCGGGAGTCCCCGCCCGATAAATCCACGAGGCTGTCCCTGGCGTCGGAACGTACATGTAGTTTTCCGCAAAGATCTGTATCGGCCGGCCCACGGAGTTTGACGGATCGTCGCTTGGCGGCACGTAGGCGAGCCGCCCGCGGCCGCCGCGCTGTTTCAGCTCCGGCAGTGAGACGCGCAGGTTTCGGATGCCGGCGCCGCTCGCTTCGACAATCACCTGGAAGGCGACTACCTCGTTGCGGCCGGCAAACAGTTTGATCGTACGGCCGTCCCATGCGGAGTTGCGCGTCTTTAAGGGATTATGGAGATCGTCCTTTTCGACTTTTTCCCCATCATGCACGGCCCACACGGAGCCGCCCGGTCCTGCCTGGGCCAGTACGGATCGGGTGCAAGCCAGCGTGGCCAGAAATTGTTTGCGGGTCAACCTTCAGCGCTCCTTTGGGACGAGGAACTGCTGTTCTGCTCATCAGAACCTATTCTGATCTGTTGATTTTTCCTGTGCTATAGTACGGTTCTCGTAGAGAGGTTGTCAATGAAGCATCTCTGGCTCCTCGCCGTCCTGATTCCACTGGCTCAAGCCGAGCATGTCATTGTCCGGCCCACTGAATTTCGCGGCGTTCTTGTCAACCCGGGCATGGGGATCACTACCTTTCAACGATACAACGGCGAGCCGCTGTATCCGGGTCTCCGATGGTCCGAAGCCGGTCCCACCGAGCCGCTCGCTCCGGTGGCGGCGAAACCCGTTTTTCCCGAGACTACGATCGCATACTGCCGTTGGCATTGGGCCACGCTCGAGCCCGAGAGGGGAAAGGTCCGCTGGGAGATTCTCGACACCGCGCTCCAACAGGCGCGGTTGCATGGCCAGACGCTGGCAATCCGCCTGATGCCCTACGATCAGCAGCATCCACTGCCCGAGTGGTATCGCAGTTCCGGAGCGCGGCGCGCCAATGCCGCCTCCGAGGCGATCTGGGAGCCGGATTTTAGCGATCCGCTGTACCTGAAGCATTGGAACACTCTGATCGCGGCCGCCGGAGCGCGCTACGACGGACATCCGGACCTGGAAAGCGTCGACATTTCATCGGTCGGCTATTGGGGCGAGGGGTGGAGCAACTACATGCCGGCCTTCGAGCATCAGAGATCGCTCATTGACATCTACTTCAAGGCGTTCCACCGCACTCTTCTGCTGATGAACTTCGACGAACCGGATGCGCTGGTTTACGGCACCAGCCGCGGCGCAGGCTGGCGGTTCGACTGCCTGGGCGACATGCGGCCGAAATTCTCGCACATGCTCGATTTCTATCCGCAGCAAATCGCCCGAACAGGCATACAGGATGTGTGGCGGCGCAGCCCGGTGGTGATGGAAACCTGCGGAGTGCCGGCTGGGTGGAAGCAGAACAACTGGGACGTGCACTACATCCTGACCGAGGCGTTGCGCTGGCACGTGAGCTCACTGAACGTCAAGTCGACTGCCATCCCGCCCGAATGGCAGCGGGAGTTCGACGATTTCCAGAGCAGAATGGGTTACCGGTTCGCCCTGCGCCGGATCGAGTTCGAAGATCGCGTAAGGGCCGGCGCCATGCTGGGGCTCAAGTCCTGGTGGGTAAATGAGGGCGTCGCGCCCGTGTATCGCGAGTATCGGCTAGCGTTCGAGCTGACATCGCCCGGACACACGGCGCGGATCGCGACGGCGGCCGATATCCGCAAATGGCTGCCGGGAGACGCCGTGTTCGACGACTCGCTCGCTATCGCGGCAGACTTGCCGGAGGGAGTCTATCGCCTTCGCACCGCTCTCCTCGACCCAGGCACCGGCAAGCCGGCGATTCGTCTGGCGATATCCGGCCGCGAGCCGGACGGCTGGTATCCGCTCGGCACCATAAACGTGATCCGGTGACGCAAGCAACCCGGGGAAGGAGCAAACCCTGGGACAGACAGCGAATTTCCGGCAAACTGCGCCGGAAATTCATGTCAGTCCCGAGGGCCAGATTCTGATAGTGTATCTCCATGAACCGCCGGCAACTTCTAACTACGCTGGCCGCTGCGCCCGCGCTCGCACAAATTAACTCGCAGCCTGTACCCAAGTTTCGTTTTCGCTCCGGTCTGGTCGCGTACTCTTACCGGAAAGAGCTCGCCGCGAAGACGATGTCGTATGACGACCTGATCCGCCGCCTTTCGGACTGGGGCATCGATGGACTCGATTGCACCGTATATTGGTTCCCGGATACTTCCCCGGGATACCTGGCCGGGTTACGCAAAACTGCTTTCAAGAACGGCGTGCAGATCTATAACGCTGGAGTACGGGTCCAACTGTCGCAGCCCACTCCGGAGTTGCAGCTCGCCGAGCTCGAAAATATCCGGAAGTGGGTGGATGTGGCCGATCGGCTGGGAGCCGGCCATGTGCGCGTTTTCGGCGGCAACGTACCCAAAGGCGCCACCGAGCAGCAGGCGATTGCTTGGGCGGCGGAGGTCTTGAAGCGCGGCGCGGAGTACGCCGGTTCGAAGGGAATCATGCTCGGCGTCGAGAACGATTACGGGCTGACCGTCGACGCCGCCCCCACCGCGGCAATCGTGAAACAGGCGGCGACATCGTGGGCCGGCGTGAATGCGGACACGGGAAACTTGCGCATGGACGGCTACAAGCAGTTGGAGATACTGCTCCCGTATGTGACCAGCGTCCATCTGAAAAGCCAGATCTCCGCGCCGAACGGAAAGAAGCAGCCGGCCGATTGGACCCGCTTGCTGGGGATGCTGGGCAACTCCGGTTATAAGGGCTATGTGGGGATCGAGTACGAAGGCGCCGAAGCCGAGGCTGAGATCCCGCGCCTGGCCGCGGAGCTTCGCACGGTCGTCAGGAAGTTGTCGGCGTAGGTAAACTGCGCGCCACCTCCTCCCGGTCCGCTAACAGACCTCGCTCAGCGCTTCGAGACCAGGTCGCCGAAATCCGGCAGCAGGCTGTATTTGTTCTCCCAGGTCGTGTACATGATCCCGATGGCTCCGGGTGTCTGGTCGAGGGCCTCCAGCCAGCCCTTCGGATTGTCCAGGTTGGCCCCGTCGTAGTAGGCGCCGGCCAGCGTCTGAAAACCGAGCTTGGAAAAGTGTGCCAGGCTCGGCTGGCGCCTCTCGTAATACCAGCAGACTATTTTGATCTCTTTCGGAATATAGTTCCACGAACCGGTGATGTCGCCTTCCGCCAGGTAATACCGGTTGCGCGCGTTGTGGTTCGGGTCGTACATGTCGGACCACACGTAGACCTCAGCCTTGCGGTCGAGCGCGCGGATGGCGTTGAACTGCCGCGTGGTGGCGTTGCCCACCAGCTCGGCCGTGCTCAGACCGCGGCGCTTGCAGGCTTCGCACGAGTTCGCCATGCGCAACTCGTCCATGGCCATCATGTATTTACGCGGCGCCAGCAGGTCGTGGATCAGGCGGGCCTGCTTATCCCAGATCGCCTGCGTCTTGGGCTCCGACAAGCACACCGGCACCTGGTCCTGGTAGATGGTGGTCCCGTGGTAGTAGCTGACTCGCAGCCGGGCCCCTTCCGGAATTTTCCCTCCGGGTAGGATGCGAATGGCCGGCCCTTCGTGGTCCCAATGAAAGTTGAGCTCGGGGTCGGCGATGGCGGCGTAGTCTTTGCCTTCCTCGTAGACCGCCGCGGTTTTTTCGTCGCGCACGGTGACCGGAGTCCCGGGGCGGCGCAGCACGTTGAGAAGCCCTACCTCCTCCACCTTGACGTCGTCGATCCACACCTTGCCCGTGGCGCCCTTGGCGCCTTCGAAGACGCCGATGTCGAGCTTGAACTTCGCCGCGCTCGAACTGTTGAATCCGGAGACCAGTTGCCGCCAGTCGGAGGTGCCGGAGAGCCTTGGCTCCCAGGGGTGCAGGTTGCGCCCGTCGTCGCTTTGGGCGTGGATGCCGCCCAGCATGGAGGGCTTGACGTCCTCGGTCTTGACCCAGAGGCTGAGCCGGTACTGGCGGTAAGGCCTGACGGTGACCTGCTGAATGATGTGGGCGCTGCCGTCCGTTTTGGAGCCGAAGCCCTCCAGCCGTAAGGAGGCTTTGCCGCTATGGAAGACGGTGGTATCGATGGCCGCGTTGTCGCCCGGGAGATAGCCGTCGGGCCGGTCGCCCTGGTGCTCTTCGAAGCCGCCGTTGATAAACGAAGCGGAGTTTTCGGGCGAAAACCGCGCCTGCCCGCCCTCCACCACGAACAGCGCATCCTTGGCCAGCACGCCTTCGGCGAGGTTCTTATCGTGTGACAGAATGCCTCCGCCGTAACCCGTGCCGAACATCGAGGGTACGAGGTCCAAATGGTAGCGCTCGCAGATGGCCTTGACCTCTTTGAGCCTGGCGATGTTCTCCGGCGGCTGCAAGTCGAGCCTGTCGAATCCGGCAGAGTACATGATCGCGGTGAGCCCGTGCTCGGAGGCGGTGCGGGCGATATCGCGGAACCGCTCCAGCGCACGATCGGTGCCGAGTTCGCCGGAAACGTAGACCCAGCGCTCGGGGTAAACCTTCTTCTGGCCCCACAGGGCCGCACCTACAATCAGAAGAGAAATCAGTACGCGTTTCTTCACGGGTTCCTTTCTGCCGCTATCAATTCAGTAGCGACTGATAGACGACGTTGGAGAACTTCTGCTGGATGTCGGTTGCATTGGGCATCAGTTGAATCATCAGAACCACCACCAGGCGGCCGAGGCGGTCTACTTCGTAAGCCGTGCCGTAAGCGCCTCCCCAACCGAATGCACCCACGGTAGCCATCCCCTTGGCGCCGTAGCGATCCACTGTTTCGAAACCGAAGCCAAAGCCCAGTCCCGTGGTCGAGTGCAGCATGCCGCTCTGATTCGTGGTCATCAAGTCCACGGTGCGCGGCGCCAGGATGCGGACACCGCCGAGTGCGCCGCCCCTGCGGATCATCTCGAGGAACCGCGCGTAGTCGCGGGCCGTGGAAACGAGCCCGGCGCCGCCGGCAAAGCTCTTCTTGGGGCCCTCCCCGTAGTGTCCCTGTCCTCTCGACCCTTCCGGTGCCCGCACGATGGTTTCGCCGGGGACGCTCGAGTAGACCGTTGCCAGGCGCTCGCGTTGCTCGGATGCCAGGAAAAAGCCGGTGTCCTTCATGCCCAGCGGCCCAGTGATCCTGATGCGGATAAACTCGTCGAGCGGCATACCCGAGGCTCTCTCCACCACACAGCCGAGTATGTCCGTGTTATAGCCATAAACATAGGCCTCTCCCGGCTGAGCGACAAAGGGCAGGGTACCCAACCGCTCCATGGTTTCGCATATCGGCTCGGTTTTGTCCGCCGTGTACCAGCCATTGCCGGCTGCGGGACCGAGGCCTTGCGCTTCATAGAGCGATGCCACCAGCGGTTCCGTTCCGTAAGAAATGCCGGCCGTGTGCGTCAAGAGGTCCCGGATGGTTATGGGACGCGTGGCGGGAACCATAGTGATGCCGCCATCGGCTCTAACCGCCACGGTGGTCTTGGCGAAGCTCGCAATGAAATGACTCACCGGCTCGGTGATGCCGACCTTGCCTTCCTCCACCAGAGCCAGAATCGCGGTGCTGGTGATGGCTTTGGATTGCGACGCGATCCGGAAAATGGTGTCCGTCCTCATCTTGCGGCCGGCTTCTTTGTCGCTCCACCCGACCGCGCGCTCGTACACTGGGCTCCCGTCGCGGAGCACCAACGCCACGGCGCCGCCGATCTGGTTGTCATCCACGTACTTCTGCAGGAGACCATCCAGGCGTTTTAGCCGCTCCGCCGACAACCCGGGAACCGACGGCGCAGCGGCCTTCTGCGCCGGTTGGGCGCAAACCACAGTTCCAAACCAGGTCAGTGTCGCGCTCAAACTTGCAATCAGAAAGGGGGATCGCATCCTCTTCTTCACCTCCCGCGGTGCGCCATTGCCGGCGGCGAACTCGATTCTATACCCCGGCACCCCGCACCGTCAACGGATCGA
>Ga0209014_10000193_pt1 | contig 34076 bp, 31 predicted proteins | sample BarGraNGADG00212_FD_184491 | JGI IMG/M metagenome (GOLD analysis project Ga0209014, IMG submission 184491) | Arctic peat soil microbial communities from Barrow, Alaska - Barrow Graham LP Ref core NGADG0002-212 (SPAdes) (version 2) | ecosystem: Environmental > Terrestrial > Soil > Wetlands >...
GCCTCCGCGGCAGCCGCAGCACACGAAGCCGGGATCGCGACCTTTGTCCTCGGAAGCGGGAGCAACATCCTCGTGGCGGACGCAGGAATGCGTGGCCTTGTCATCGATAACCGGGCGCGCAAAGAGAACAGCGCCGGCAACTGGACCTTCAGGGTCGACAGCGGCTGCAGCCTCGCGGGCTTCGCACGACGGATGTGCCGGGCCGGTCTCGACGGGCTCGCATGGGCGGTCGGCATACCGGGCACGCTCGGCGGTGCGGTCGTCTACAACGCGGGAGCCTACGGCGGCTGCCTCGGCGACGTCCTGAAGCGGATACGGCTCCAGGACCCCAGCGGCGGGGCTTACTGGATTGAAGCCAGTGCGCTCGGACTCGTGTACCGCGGCAGCATGTTCACGCGCGGCCAGTTCGCCGGAAAGACGGTGCTGGAAGCCGAAGTGCAGCTCGTAGAGGGCGACGCGAAGGAATTGCAGGAACGAGCGGCGTCCTATGACGCAAAGCGCCTCGGCGCGCAGCCGCGTGGCCGCAACGCCGGTTCGATGTTCAAGAATCCCGCGGAGCATCCGGCGTGGAAGCTGATCGATTCGGTTGGTTTGCGGGGCGCCTCACGGGGTGACGCCGCGATCAGTGACAAGCACTGCAACTTCTTTGTGAACAACGGGAACGCACGCGCGAGGGACGTCGCCTGGCTCGTGAGCGAAGCGGAGCGGCGTGTATTCGACCGCTTCGGACTGACACTCGAGCGCGAAGTGGCGTTTGTGGGGGCGTGGTAATGCCAGTGAAGCGCGTAGCAGTGCTTTTCGGTGGGAAGAGCAGCGAACACGAAGTCAGCGTCGTGAGCGCCCGGAGCGTCATGAACGCGCTCGACACAGAACGCTGGCAGGTTGTACCGATCGCCATCAGCCGCGACGGCGGATGGCTGTCACCGGTCGAGACCAAACACGGGATCGATGCCGGTCAGAAGGCGTACGCGGGCGACGGCCGATCGCTGCTGCACAGCACCGCGGCACTGGATGCCCTGGCCAGTTGCGACGTAGTCATGCCCCTCGTTCATGGGACCTTTGGCGAAGACGGGACGCTCCAGGGCTTCCTGGAGATGGCGAACCTGCCGTATGCCGGCGCCGGCGTAGCCGCGAGCGCGATCGGCATGGACAAGGCCCTGATGAAGGCGATCTTCCAGGAGGCCGGTATCCGGGTGGCCGACTACGCCGTCATCCGCGCGTGGGAACTCGCCGCGGATGAAACGCTGGCGCAGCGGTTTGTCGAGAGCGGGCCGGGCTACCCGTGCTTCGTGAAGCCCGCGAACGGTGGATCGAGCGTCGGCGTCTCACGTGTTGATTCGCGCGAAGACCTGATGCCGGCATTCCGCACCGCCTTCGCCTATGACGACAAGGTCGTGGTCGAGCGCGCGGTGAAGGGACAGGAAGTCGAATGTTCCGTGCTCGGCAACGAGCACCCGGAAGCAAGCATCGTCGGCGAGATTGCACCGGACCGGGCCTTCTATGACTACGACAGTAAGTACTCCCCCTATTCACAGACTGCGCTGTTCATCCCTGCACGCATCGAGCCAGCAGTGGCCGGGCGCGTCCGCGAGCTGGCGGTTCGGATGTTCCAGGCGATGGGCTGCGAGGGCTACGCGAGGGTGGATTTCTTCGTGAGCGATGCGGGCGAGGTCATCGCAAACGAGGTGAACACGATCCCGGGGTTCACGAGCATCAGTATGTTTCCGAAGCTCTGGGCTGCCTCCGGCGTCGCCTACAGCGACCTGCTGACTCGCATCCTTGACCTGGCACTGGAACGCTTCGCTCGAGGTCATGGACGTGACTGAGAAGCGCATCGTGCGGCGGACTATCGCGGCGCGGGAATCCGTCGGGCAGCGCCGACCCCGCCAGGTCGTGCATCGAAGGGCGAGCGGCGTCAGTGCGAAGGGACGCCCGAAATTCGAACTCGGCAAGCGGTGGATCGCCGGGGGAGTGAGCGCGGTCGTCCTGGCGATGGTGCTCACGCTCGGTCTCCTTGTCTGGCGCTCCGGCCTCTTCGATGTGGGCCATGTCCGGGTCCAGGGCAACAGCGAAATCCAGACCTCGGCGATCATCGGCCGGACGGGCCTGCTGGGCGCGAACATGTTCACGCTAGACCTGGCAGCGACCGCAGCCGAACTCAAAAAGGTCCCCCAGATCGCATCGGCGACGCTACAGCGCCAGTGGCCAAACACGGTCCGGATCGTGGTAAAGGAGCGCCAGCCCTGGGGCACATGGGAGCAGGCGGGTGTCCAGTACACCATCGACCGCGACGGGGTGGTGCTGAAAGCGATAGCCGCGGAGCCGGGGGCCCCGCTCGTTCGCAGCTCGGAGCAGACCTCGCTCCGAATTGGGGACCGGGTCGACTACCAGGCTGTAGAAGCCGCAGCCGAACTCTTTGACCAGTTGCCGAAGACCGTCGGCATCAACGCTACCGAAGTCGCGTTTATCGCCGGCAAGGGGGTCCAGGTCACCACAGCGGAGGGGCGGACGGCGCTGTTCGGCGACTCAAGTTCCATCGCGTACAAGCTTTCCGTCTGGGCCGCACTGGCTCAGGACGCGAAGGCCAAAAACATCAACTACACCACCGTCGACCTCCGGTTCGGAAACCGGCCAGTCCTTGATTAACGAGAGGGCAGTACATATGCGGAGACGAAGCACGATAGCGGCAATCGACGTTGGATCCACGAAAGTGGTGGTTCTTGTCGGTGACGTCGGCGACCAGGGGGAGACGCGCATCCTCGGGGTGGGCATTGCGCCCGCATCGGGACTGTCGCGCGGGGTGATCGACAACATCCAATCGGCGCGGGACGCAGTCGCGACGGCAGTCGCGAAGGCGGAACAGTCGTGCGGGATGCGGATCCTCAGCGCGGTGGTCGGGATCTCCGGGAACCACATCCAGTCGCAGAACAACCGGGGGATCATCGCCGTTCCTGACCGGTCACGACCGATCTCGCAGGACGACCGGGCGCGCGTGCTCGAGTCGGCCAGCCAGATCAGCATCCCGCCAACCCGACAGGTCGTGCACGTCATCCCGCGCGGCTACTGGGTGGAAGGGACCGACGCGGTCAGCGACCCGGTGGGGATGTACGGCGGGCGGCTCGATGCCGAAACGCACATCGTCACGGGTGCCGTGTCGGCGATCCAGAACCTGACCAAGTGCGTTGAAGGCGCCGGGGTCCAGGTGGACGGGATCGTCCTCGAGTCAATCGCCTCGGCAGCGGCCGTGCTGACGGAGCAGGAGCGCATGCAGGGCGTCGCACTCGTGGATATCGGAGGCAGCAACACCTCCGTGGCGGTGTACGACGAGGGTTCAATCGCCTACACAGCCTGCCTGCCAATCGCCGGATCGCACCTGACACAGGACCTCGCACGGATGCTGCGATGCCCCTGGGAGAGCGCGGAACTCGTGAAGTGCGAATACGGCGCCGCCTATGCGGACACCGCGATGAACGGCCAGACGATCGAGATCCAGGCGTTCGGAACGCAGACGTCGAAGGTCATTCCGCTGATGCACGTCTGCGAAATCCTCCAGGCGAGGAGCGAGGAAATCCTGGAGATGGTCGCGCTCGAACTGAAGCGCGGAGGCTACCTCGACAAGGTCGCTGCAGGGATTGTGCTCACAGGCGGCACGAGCCAGCTGCGAGGGCTCGCCGAGGTCGCAGAACAGCGACTTGGGTTGCCGGCCCGGCTGGGCCGGCCACATGGCTATTCCGGGCTGACCGACCTGATCGGTACACCCGCTTATGCAACCGCCATCGGACTCGTCGAGAGCGCCCTGGGAGAAGGCGCCCGGACGATGGAGTCCTCTGGAGCCAGCTTCGATGTCCCGGTGGCCGGGATATTCAAGCGGCTCGCGTCATTCGGACGGGCGCTAATGCCCCAATAGCAAAGAGGGACGGAATGGGCATCGTCGATTTCACCCGCAACGAAGAGCCATTTCAACGAGGAAAGGACCAGAGTATGAACATCCGATACGACACAGACCTGCTTCCCAGCATCAAGGTAGTTGGAGTGGGCGGAGGCGGCTGCAACGCTGTGAACCGCATGATCAAGGCGAAGATCCCCGGAGTGACGTTCGTCGCGTGCAACACCGACGCCCAGGCGCTCGTTTCGTCGGATGCATCGAGCCGCATCCGGATCGGCGAGAAACTGACGAAGGGCCTTGGCGTGGGTGGGGACCCCACGAAAGGAGAACGCGCAGCCGATGAGAGCCGCGAGGAACTCTACGAGCTGCTGCGTGGCACGGAGATGGTCTTTGTTACCGCGGGCATGGGAGGCGGCACCGGAACGGGCGCAGCGCCCGTCGTCGCGGAAATCGCCAAGGACTGTGGCGCGCTGACTATCGGCGTCGTGACGAAGCCGTTCGCCTGGGAAGGCGCGCGCCGAATGAAGCAGGCCGAAGACGGCATCGCCCGGTTGCGCGAGAAGGTCGATACGCTCATCGCGATTCCGAACGCCCGGCTGATGGAGATCTGCCCGGCTGACGCGACCGTGGAGGTGGCATTCGAGACTGCGGATGATGTCCTTCGGCAGGCGATTCAGTCGATTTCGAACATCATCAGCCAGGCAGGGACGATCAACCTCGACTTCAACGATGTGCGGGCAACGATGTGCGAAGCCGGACCTGCGCTCCTGGCTGTCGGCTCGGGGACGGGCGAAAACCGCGCATCGGATGCCGCGAGGGCCGCGACGATCAGCCCACTGCTAGACCAGTCGATCGAAGGGGCACACAACGTGCTCTACAGCATCACGCACAGCGGCAACCTGCAGCTCCGCGAACTGGACATTGCTGCCCGTGTGGTCGCCGAGGTCGTGGACCCGGCCGCGAACGTCATTTTCGGAACGGTCGTCGACCCGAAGGTGGGCGATGCGCTCCTCATGACGGTCATCGCGACGGGTTTCCCGCCGAAGGCACAGACGCTCGAGGACCCGCGCGAAATCCGCAGGTATGCGGAAATCGGGCTGCCGGGTGTTTCGAGTGCAGAAGACGCAGAACTGCCCGCGTTCCTGCGGCGGAACATCCGCTCGTTGAACGTGATGAACTCCGTAGGGGAAGGGGCAGTAGCAAGGCTGGCTGAAAGGAGGTAGCTACCTAACCGAGCGCGCTAAGTCCGCGAGGACTGCTCACCCGAAGTATTCGGGAAGCACGGGGCTTGATGCATTGGGAGATGGCATCAAGCCCCATCTTTTTGTCTTAGGTGCCCTGGCCACCCCGCCGGTAGCTACCTCCGGTTCAGCCGGATTGGTACCGTACCACACGTAACAAACGAAAAGCTACGTGTCAGCCCTTAGAAGTAAACGTGGTCGACGTAGATCCCCCGGGTGTTCGCGCCCCCTGGCTCGGGGATGGAGGGGGTCCAGAAGTCGAACGGCCATACCTCCCTGGCGAGCTGGCAGATGAGGCGCTCACCCCGAGCGGCGGGGGAAGTGAAGACTGTTAGCTCGGACATACCGGAGCGCCCAAGCCCCCTGCACCAGGCGCGAATCAGCGCTTCCAGTTGTTCTTCGCCACCGGCGGCGAAGCCGTAGTCGAGCACCGCGGCGCCGCGCGACTCAGTGGCGTTGCCCTCGGCGTCGGTGAAGCGGGTGGCGATCGATCTGCCTTCAGGCCAGACTCCGACAACCGCGTCATCCGTGAGCCAGAGATTATCCCAGCCGTACTGGGCCGGGTCGCGCGACAGCCGGTCGGACAGGCTCTGCGCTGTGTAGGGCAGGAACATCTCTTCGCCTTCGTGGTAGGCGTTGAGCACGGCAGCGATCCGCTCAGCGTCCGCAGGGGTGGCTGGGCGGCCGGCAGGGGGACCGGCCACCGCAAAGGTATCGAGCGTGGCCCAGAACGGCCCGAAGCTCCACTTGTTAGCGGCGCCGCGGGCGTAAGCCTGGGACGGCGCGTTCCCCGGAGCTATGTACCAGTAGCTGGTGTCGACGCGGTCACGATATTTCCCCTGAAGGCGGGCACCGAACGCGCGGCCGAGGCCGTGGCGCTGATACTCCGGCAAGATGCGGGCGTGATGGATGTAGAGGACAGAGCGGTCAACACCCGCGAGCCGTACCTGGTGGCGGGCTCCGCAGTAGACGCCAGCAGGGACGCCATCGACCTCAGCGAGGAGGACGGTCACGTCCTCCATGAGCCGCGCGGCAGCGAAATAGTCCGTTCCGCGGTCAATGGTGAAGCTGCCGCCGCTCTCAACCATCAACGGGGCGCGACGTTCCAGGTCAACGAGAATCGGCCCGTCGGCCTCGGTTGCCTCGCGGATCACTACTCGGGAATCCATCACCGGATTCTAGACCGTCCGAGAAACAGCCGGAGTCAGGGTTCTATCGGGAGAAGGCCATCGCCATCAAGTTGTTCCGGGATCCACGAAGCGAGCAGACGTTCCACTTCGTCCTTCGACTCGGAGAGCGAGTGCCCGGCGCCGGCGAGCAGAACCATCCGCTTGGGCTCGTTCGCTCGCCGATAGATGTCCTCGCTGGCCTCGTGACTGAGGATCTTGTCGTCCATGCCGTGGACGAGGAGGAGTGGCTTATCGAGCTGGTCGACCTGCCGTGTGCCGTAGAGCTGCGGCGACATGGAAACGACCGCTCGAACGATTGGAGCGAGTTCGCCGGCCTTTATCACAACGGCGCCGCCGAAGCTGTGTCCAACCAGCACGACCGCCGACGCCCCGATCCCCTTCAGGAAGGAACACCCGGCGAGTGCATCAAGCACGCATTCTTCGAACTTGTTGGGCTCGCGGTAGTTGATACGGAGGACCGTCAGCTTCGCGTCGGCAAGAAGCGCCGGAAGGCGACCATACAGGCCGTTCGCGGGGCCTTCGATTCCACCCATAGCGCCACCCACGCAGACGACAGCACCGCTACCGCCTTCGACCGCGTGGAGAATGCCCTCGATCTGTCCGCGGCTGGTCTCGAGCCGGATGAGAAATGAATCGGGGTTTGGCCCCGGGGCAGCGGAGACTCGCAGGAGCTTGAGATCGAGATCCGCGTCCGGGGTCCCTTCTTCGAAGTCGTCCCACATGTTGCCCGGCACAGGCGTCACTATACGCGCGCGAGGGCAGTCTGCCCCGGGAGAGCAGCGGCTGTTACGATTGCCGAAGAGACCGACCACAGGCGGCCTGCCGCCGCCCGGGAGCGACGGTTTCCCAACTGCGACTACACAACGGAGACTTCTGCCGTGTGCGGCATTGCCGGGATCCTGAGGGTTGAAGCCGAGCCGGTTCCGCCAGGCCAGATCGACGCGATGATCGCGACACTGCGGCATCGCGGGCCCGACGGCGAGGGGACGTTCTTCGCCCCGGGCGTCGGATTTGGATTCACGCGGCTCCGCATCATCGACCTGAGCCCCGCCTCCGATCAGCCATTCGTTGATGAACAGGCCGGCGTGGCGCTGATCTTCAACGGGGAGATCTACAACTACCTAGAACTCCGATCGGAACTGAAGTCGCTGGGGCACGACTTCCGGTCCGAGGGCGATGTCGAGGTCCTGTTGCGGTCATACCTTCAGTGGGGCGTGAACTGCCTGGCGAAGTTGAACGGGATGTTCGCGTTCGCCATCTGGGACAACCACAAGCAGGAGCTGTTGCTGGCGCGGGACCGCTTCGGCGAGAAGCCGCTATTCATCGCCCGGTCGCGGCGCGGGGTCGCCTTCGCCAGCGAGATGAAAGCGATCCTCGCGATCCGTCCCGAGCTGCGTCAGCCGAACCGGAAGTCAGTCTTCCGCTACCTGTCACGCGGGGACCTCGACCTCGACCATGAGAGCTTCTTCCAGGGCATTGAGAGCGTGCCGGCAGCGCACTACCTGAAGCTCGATCGCGACGGCAAAGGCCGTCCGCAGCGTTACTGGCAGGCAACCAGCACAACGGTGCCCACCTCGCACCGGGCCGCGGTCGAAGGGCTCCGGGAGCTTCTCTTCGATTCAGTCAGATTGCGGCTGCGGAGCGATGTCCCTGTTGGGAGCTCGCTCAGCGGCGGGCTCGACTCTTCAAGCATCGTGGCGACGATCAACGCGCAGAAAAGCAGCCAGTGGGTCCACCAGAAGACGTTCAGCGCGCGATTCAAGTCGGCTGAGCACGACGAAGGACACTTCATTGACCGGGTCATCTACCAGGTGGATGCGGAGGGGTACGAGGTCTGGGTAGAACCGGACCGGTTCGTCGATGAATTCGCGAGGCTGCAGTGGCACCAGGAAGAGCCGATCGCGAGCGCCAGCCCCTACGCGCAGTGGCTGGTGATGCAGCTTGCCCACGAGAAGGAGACGACAGTGCTCCTCGACGGGCAGGGCGCGGACGAACTGCTCGCCGGGTATGACCAGGCGCACGGGATGTTCTGGGCACACTGGCTGAGGCACGGCCGGATCGACAAGGTAGCGCGGGAGATGGCGGCCTTTGCACGCCGCTACCACAGCCTGCGGGAACCGTCGCTGTTCTCGGCGTATTACCTCCTGCCGGGGACGCTCAGGGATGCCCTGGCCGAGTGGTACTACCGGTCATCGGCGCTGGTCTCACCGGAACTCCACCGTGAATTCTCACCGTCCCACGTCAACAGTTCGCAGCCTTTCCCGGACCGGCTCCGAAATGAACTGGTCCGGTGGCAGACAGCGACCCAGCTGCCGGAGTTCCTGAGGTACGCGGACCGGAACAGCATGGCGTTCAGCCGCGAGGTCCGGCTCCCGTTCCTGGACCACCGGCTGGTGGAGTACTGCTTCGGGTTGAAGCCTGATCTGATCCTCAGCAAGGCCGTGACGAAGGTTGCGCTTCGGAAAGCGATGCGGGGCATCGTCCCGGACGAGATCCTGGACCGCAAAGACAAGCTGGCCTACGCGCCGCCCCAGCGGGAATGGATGCGCGGGCCACTGCGGCCATGGGTGGACGGGATGCTGAAGGGGGCCGAACGACGGTCCGATATCTTCAACCCGCGCACAGTGCTGCAGCTGCGCGAGCGCCAGGGGAGGCTCGCGAACGTCGCCCTGGTGTGGCGAGTGGCGAGCACCGAGGCATGGTTCCAGACGATGGTCGACAAGGGATCGGCCTATGGCGATGCGGGTCGTGCAGAAATTAGCGCCCTGAACTGGTAACCTCCGGAGTTGCAACGTCTGAACTTCGTGACTGCCTTCACAATGAGACGAAGGTGAACGCGATCGGGACAGACAACTCAAGAAAGAGGTAGTCGATACATGGCGATTTCGTTCGAAGGACAGGTAGCAGTTGTCACCGGGGCCGGCGGCGGCCTGGGCAGGTCGTATGCGCTGGACCTGGCGAAGCGTGGCGCAAAGGTAGTCGTCAACGACCTTGGCGGTGACCCTCACGGGCAGGGCGAGAACCGCTCAGCGGCCCAGAAGGTTGTCGACGAGATCAAGGCGCTGGGCGGCACGGCGGTGCCGAACTATGACAGCGTTGCCAGCTACGAAGGCGGCTTCAACATCATCAAGACGGCGATGGACAGCTTCGGCCGCTGCGACGTCGTCATCTGCAACGCCGGCATCCTCCGGGACATCGCTTTCCACAACATGAGTGAGGACGACTGGGACAAGGTCTTCGCCGTCCACATCAAGGGCTCCTTCACGGTCCTGCGCGCCGTATGGCCGGTCTTCCGCCAGCAGGCGTATGGCCGCGTCATCCTGACGTCGTCCTCCTCGGGGATCTGGGGCAACTTCGGCCAGGCGAACTACGGTGCGGCCAAGACCGGCATGATTGGCCTCATGAACGTCCTCAAGCAGGAAGGCCTGAAGTACAACGTCAACGTCAACTGCGTTGCGCCGGTGGCGGGCACGCGAATGACACAGACGGTGATGCCGCCCGAAATGGTCGAGCGCATGAAGCCCGATTATGTCGTGCCCGCGGTTGTTTACATGGCCTCGAAGGAGTGCCAGGACAGCGGGATGATCATCGAAGCCGGCGCTGGCAACTTCAACCGTGCCGCGCTGGTAAAGGGCCCTGGCGTCCGCCCGGGCATGGACGGATTCAAGGACGCCGAGTGGGTCAACGACAACTGGGGCGCGATCACGAGCCTCGAAGGCGCCCAGGTGATGTGGGACAACCGGAAGACTTACCCGGCCTTCAAGGCCGAGCGAGACGCCCAGGGCTAAACCCCACGCAGGTTTCGTCTCTTCGAAGGCTGGCGGTTCCGAAAGGGCCGCCAGCCTTCTTTGCTTCTTGGCGTCCGGGTTCAGTTGACGGCAACCGTCGCGGGCGCCGAATGCCCCTAAAAGGGGGATGATCAGGCTTCGGGCGCGTCTAAGCTGGGGGGTCATGCCCGGCGAGTAGCATCAGCGGCGGGCAAGGACGAGGAACTCGCCGTCGCCGTCGCCGATCGGCTGGCGTGCCCAGCCGCCGTAGATGCCTTCGATGCGGAATCCTGCTTGTGCTAGCGACTCTCTGAGATCTGATTCCGTACGAAAGCAGAGCGTGGCTTCGCTGAGGAACTCTTCGCGACCGAAGGCGTAGTGGTGCACGAACGAGACGAGTCCGTCTCGGACGTCAATGACTTCGGTCCACACGGTTACTGGCGAACCGTCAGGAAGTTGAACCTCGTGTCGGGAATCGGACGGGTTCCAGCGTTCCCAGGCGAGTGCATCAGGATCCCGGCTGTCGAACACCAAGCGACCACTGGGGACGAGGGCCCGGTGGACATTTGCGAGCGCGTCGGCCCATTCCCCGTCGGTGAGGAAGAACTGCGCGACGTGGCTGGTCATGACAGCCGTGTCGAATGCCGCAGATGCCAGCGTCGCCGAGGTGCCCTCAATCCAGACAACGCCGTCGGCCCCTGGCCTGCACCGTGCTACGTCGAGGGATGCCGCGGCTGGGTCCACGCCAGTCACTGCATGCCCGGCCAGCGCCCAGGTGAAGTCCAGCCGCGATTGCCAGCGTGGCCCGCGCTCCCCTACGCTCGCAGCATGAACGGACCACTCGATGGCGTTCGCGTCCTGGACTTCACCTGGGCGCTGGCCGGACCATTCGCGACGATGCAACTCGCCGACCTCGGGGCGGAGGTCGTGAAGGTGGAGTACCCGGAGACGGATGAGAAACTCCGGGGGTTCGGGCCCTATTACGAGGGAATCTCAACGTTCTTCTTCAGCCCCAACCGGGGAAAGAAGGGAATCTGCATCGACCTCAAGGCGCCCGAGGGGAAGGCCATCGTCCTGGAGCTGGTGCGACATTGCGACGTGGTCACCGAGAACTTCCGGCCGGGCACCATGGAGCGCCTCGGACTTGGGTATGAGGACCTTCGCAAAGAGAACCCCAGGCTGATCTATGGCGCCCTCAGCGGGTTCGGACAGACGGGCCCGTACAGCCGCCTCGCCGCCGTCGACGCGGTAGCACAGGCGATGGGCGGGACGATGGGCCTGAACGGCGAGGCTGGCGGACCGCCGATGCGTGTCGGGGTGAGCATTGGCGACATGGCCGGGGGCCTCTACCTCACCATCGGCATCCTGGCAGCGCTAAGAGCACAGGACATGACCGGCGAAGGTCAGCTCATCGATGTCGCACTCATGGAAGCCCAGATGGCGCTCTGCGAGAACGCTATCGTGCGCGCTTCAGCATTCGGAGAGGCGCCGACACGCCAGGGAAGCCGCCACGCACTCGTCGCGCCGTTTGGACCGTTCCCGACCGCGGACGGCTACATCGTCATCGCGAACGTGAAGGAATGGGAGCTGTTCACGGCACTTATCGACCGTGATGAACTGGGTAGCGACCCGCGCTTCGTCAGCAACCGCGCCCGCCTGGAGAATATCGATGCGCTGGAAGTGGAACTCAACGCCGCGCTGGCGAAGAGAACGACCGACGAATGGTTCGCGATCATCGAGCCGGCAAACGCGTGCGCGATTGGGAAGGTGAATACGATCGTCGACCTGTTCAACGACGAGCACGTTGCCGCGCGCAACATGCTGGTGGACATACCGATGCCCTACGGGAAGACGGGAACGATCAAGTTGCCGAACTCGCCGCTGCACCTATCGGGTACGCCGACCGTCGTGGGGAAGACGATGCCGGAGCACGGCGGGGATACCGACGAGGTCCTGGCCGAATGGATCGGCATGAACGCCGGGGACGTGGAGTCGCTGCGACGCCGGGGAGTGGTGAAGTAGCCGATGACCGCCAGCCCGTGGAACCCCGAGCAGTACAGCAGATTCGCCGACGAACGCAGCCAGCCGTTCTACGACCTGCTGGCGATGGTGCAGCCAATCCCCGGCGGCAGGGCGATTGACCTTGGATGCGGCACCGGCGAGCTGACGCGCGTCATGCACGAGAGGGTGCAGGCAGAGGCGACGATCGGGCTCGACAACTCCGAGACGATGCTGGAGAAGAGCGCCGGGTTCGCGGGCAATGGGCTGGCGTTTCGTCTGGGGACGATCCTGCGTTTCGCGCCGCGAAGGCCGATGGACCTGCTGTTCTCGAACGCGGCGATCCAGTGGGTGCCGGACCATGCGGCCCTGTTCCCGCGACTGGCTTCAGGTGTGGCACCGGGGGGCCAACTCGCAATACAGATGCCAGCGAACTTCGACTACCCGTCGCACGTGATTGCCGGGGAGGTCGCCGCCGAGAGCCCGTTTGCGGAGGCGATGAACGGTTATGTCCGGCAGGACAACGTGCGGGCGCCCGAGTGGTACGCGGAAACGCTCGACGGCCTCTGCTTCGAACAGCTGAACGTGCGGATGCAGGTCTACATCCATCACCTCGCATCGCGCGAAGAGGTCGTTGAGTGGGTGAAGGGATCGTTGCTGACTGACTACCAGCAGCGGCTGCCGGTAGAGCTCTGGCCGGAGTTCCTGGAACGGTACCGCGCGCGGCTCTTGCCTGCGTTGTCGGACGCCCGGCCATTCTTCTACCCGTTCAAACGCATCCTGATGTGGGGCAGAAAACCGGGGTAGCCGCGGGACGTGGGCGCCGTCAGCCCCCGGGAGTGCACCCGAACCGCTGATCGCCTCAACCGCCTCCCGTGGCCAGAGCCGGCCACGGCTACCGCGCTGACGCGGGGTTCGGCTCAGTACGGCATGCTTGTTTCGAAAATGGTGCGCGGGTTGCCGACGATCATTTGGGTGATCGCCGCGTCGCTCACGCCGCGCTCACGCAGCATGGGGATCACGTCTTTGGGGATGTGAGTGAAGTTCCATTGGGGCATACGTTCCTGCATGGACGGCGGGGCTAATTCGAAACGGCAGGAGGCGTCGTGCGAGAGGGTGATTCGGTTGGCGTAGCCCTTTTCGACCAGGGCGGCGACCATGTCCGCTCGCTGTCCGGAAGTGCGCGGCCGTTGAATGCCGATGCGGTCCATGCCGCAGTAGCTGCCGTTCTGGATGATCTCCTCGAGGTAGGAGATATCGTCCGAATCATCGGAGTGGCCGATGACAACGCGCCCGAGGTCGACCCCCTCTTCCTTGAACACTCGCTGCTGATCGAGGCCAGTCCTGTTGTTTGCGTTCGTGTGCGTACAAATTGGCACGCCGGTCGCGCGGTGAGCACGCGCGGAGGCACGGAGCACGCGCTCGTTCAGGGGATGCATGTCGGGGTCGGTGGCGCATTTGATGACACCTGCGCGTACGCCGGTCGTGCTGATACCCGCTGTGATGTCGCGGATAAAGAGGTCGGTCATGTCCTGATCGGGTCGGTACTGGAAGTAGTGCGGCCGGTCATAGTAGAAGCCTGTCGCAACGATGATTTGCACTCCGGAGCGACGTGCCACTTCGCGAATGAGTACCGGGTCACGACCAAGATCGATGGGGCTAAGGTCGACCATTGTCCGTACGCCAGCCTCGCGAGCGGCTAAAAGCGGCTTCACGATTTCATCCGCCTGGCTCGCCCGATCGAACATCTCGGGGTACTGCTGAACCATCGCGGACCACGTCGCGACGACGTGCTCATGCATGAGGGTGAAGCCGAGATCCTTCGTGTCGAGGGGGCCGGTCGCGGACTGAATCGTTGTCATCGCTGCCTCCAGTTCGGTGCGACAACATTACAGGAAACAGAGAAGGCGCTGTGTTGCCCACAGCGCCTTCAGGAGTCGATTGAAAGAGACGCGAAGTCAGGCGCCGCCACCACCACCACCGGCAGCGCCAATCGGGTCGGCCATGGGCTCGGCCATCGCAGAAACATGCGCCGACATGGACGCAGAAGCGGGAACGCGCCGCTGTCCCTTTTCAGCCACGTGGTAGACGAGACCGGTGCCCTTCGCCAGCTTCAGCTGGGCGTGAAGCGCGGGAAGACTCGCGAAGAAGAATGTGATGACGGCCATGAGGGGCCAGACCACGAAGCCACGAATGGCAGCGAACCGCGAGACGTAGGCGGGCCGAGGGCCACGGGCGCGATATTCGATCACGATCATGGCAATGAGGGGGAAGAGGCAGACCGCCACGAGCATCCCCGGGATGTTCAGGCCCATCGTGGGCTCGATGAGGCCCTCCTTCCCGCCGGCGAACCACTGGAAGGGGTGGATGATGTTCTCCGGATGCCAGCCCATGCCCGGGACGTAGTAGCGATGCGTCCACCAGCGCGGCATCGGAGCGTTGAAGGTGCCGGCCAGCTTGGCGGGCAGGAGCACGCCGAGGGTGACCAGATACCACTGCGCCATCCAGAGGGCGTGAACCTTGGTCACGGCGCTCGCGAGAAGCACCTTGCGCTTCGAACTGAGCGGTGAGGCGTGGTTCGAAGCTGCGCGCCAGGCGAAGGGGATGTCGCTGGCGCCCCAGGCGTGGCGGACGCTCTGGGTGTAGTGCGCCTTCAACGTCTTGATGTAGCCATCGGCGAGGACACAGTCGTTGCCGAGAGGCAGGTAGAGCGCGTCGACGTGGACGCGGTCCCCGAGCGTGTAGCAGGCCTTGAGATAGACGTGCCAGTCTTCCGGGATGACCTCTTCGTCCCAGTAATCGATCTGGTCGAGGAGGCTCCAACTCGTGGCGTAGCAGGAGGTTGGGAACTTCACGCTACCCGGCATGACCAGGTTCGAGAGGCGGTTGATACCTGAGAGGCCATCGGGCATTCGGAGGGGCGCAGGGATGTCCCAGATGTTGTTGCTGTTGAAGATGGTGGGCTGCCAGAACGTGCGATAACGGTCGGGGGCAGTCAGGAAGAGGAAGTTGAGTGCCTCGAAGTGGCGGGGGTGGAACACGGCATCGGCATCACAGCTGGTGACAGTGAAGCGCTCAATGGCCTGCCCGCGCTCTTCGATGATGCGGACGCGAGCCTCACGTGCGGCCCATGCTTCGTTCGAGCCCTTGCCGGGCGTCTCGCCGGCAATACCCCCCGGGTGGAAAGTCGCGAAGATGTCGCCGAAGCTGGAGCGATAGCGGGCTACCAGCCGGCTGGCCTTCTCGTGAGCGCCGGGTTCACGGTCTTCCATCGCCAAGACCACGACGAGCTGTTCCCGATTGGCCTGGGCAGCGAGTGAATCGATCGTCCGCGAGAGACCCTCTTCGCTCTCCTTGTAGTTCGGGATGATGATCATGTGTCGCGGCCAGCTCCACTGCGGGGCCTGGGGATGAGCCGGCAGCCATTCGCAGTACTTCGCCAGCCAGCTCGTGGCTTCCCAGACCTTCATGCGCCGCAGGCCAACGATGCAGGAGACGGCGACTGAGTAAGACCGGATGAGCCAGTAGCCGAAGAAGGCCACGATCGACACCGCAAAGACACCGGGCAAGGTGTAGGGCCCCCAGAGGACCGAGGTCGCCAGGAAGACGGAGAGCGTGATAGGGAGCAGGTTCCAGAGTCGCTCACGCGACGGCGTCGCAGCCGCCAATTTGAGCTTAACCGGAGAGGAATCGATACCGGGGAGGGGAGAGCGGCCAACGCGGATGGCCATAGAGAAGACACCTCGAACGAGGTTCTTCCAACGCCTACGAGGTTAGCTGTCGGGCTACGACCGGAGATAGCCGCTCCGCCATCATCCCCCTCGTCTGCTAATGAGGAGGACCCCTGCGGACTCGCCCCGAAAACTGGTTCCCCCGTTCCGCCAAAGCGGACTCGGCGTAGCGAATGATCGCCACAGAGCATGGTTCGCCCAACCCGGTCCTGTGTCAAGAGGAACCAGGCCGCAAGCGCATCAAGACGGTGTGCCAGATGGGCGCTAGGCTAGGCCACGATGCCTTCATCACTCCAGGCTGCGGAACAGCTCCTCGGCGACGTACGAGAGATTCGATGCATCGTGCAACACGAGGGCGAGGACATACCCGGGCTTTTCTACCTGCCGCGGGAGACAGACTCGCCGCTGCCTTTGGTCCTTATCCAGCACCCGGCAACAAGCAGCAAAGACGATTACTTCGTCCGCGACATTGCGATGAGCTGGGCGAAGCGCGGCTGGATTTGCGGGGGCATCGACGCGCCCCTGCACGGGGACAGGGTGGAGCACGACCCGATGCGGGTGTTCCGAGACCGCGAGGTCATGCAACAGGTCAGCGCCCAGTTCGCGGGGGAGATTACCGCAGTCATCGACGCACTGGCGGAGTATCTCCCCGTGAACCTCGAGCGAATCGCCTACGTCGGCTATTCAATGGGAAGCATGCTCGGGATCCGGGCGGTGGCAGAAGACGGGCGTTTCAAGGCTGCGGCTTTTTGCCTGATTGGCGAGGGCGGCATCGTGGGGAATGTTGCTGCTAATGACTCGTGGGTCCGCCGCCTGGGCACCGTCGCGATTCGCATCGTGGGGAAGACTGAAGACGAAGTGATCCCCCGGGCCGCGACGGAGGCGCTCTACGAAGCGCTCCCCGGCATCAAGGACATGCTCTGGCTGCCGGGCGGCCATTTTCAGATTGGGCCAGATGTAGTCAACGCCGCAGGCGCGTGGCTCCTGGCACAGCTCTAGCCTTGCGGCGACCGACGATTCACGGGATTCCACGACCAGTCTGGGTCCTCAGCCTCGTTTCCTTCTTCGCGGACTTCTCGGGCGAGATGGTGTACCCGATCCTCCCGCTGTTCATCACCCAAACGCTCGGGGCGCCGGTACTGGCGGTCGGCGTGACGGAGGGGTTCGCGGAAGGTCTAGCGAATATCACGAAGCTGCTCTCGGGACGGTGGTCCGACCGGATCAGCGCCCGCAAGCCGTTCGTGGTCGCGGGCTACGCGCTCGCAGCGGCGGGCAAGTTCTTCCTGGCACTGGCGACCGCCTGGCCGTTCGCGCTCGCCGGGCGTGGCATCGACCGGTTCGGGAAGGGGATTCGGACGGCACCCCGGGATGCGATGCTGGCCGACTTCACGGATGCCGGCAATCGCGGGAAGGTCTTCGGGCTCCACCGTTCCATGGACACGCTGGGCGCGGTCGTCGGACCGCTGGTGGGCCTGGGGCTGCTGCAACTGGCTGGCGATCGCCTGAGGCTCGTCATCATGCTTGCCGTGATCCCGGGCATCTTCGCCGTCTTCGTCCTCCGCTGGCTACCCGAGAAGAAGGCGACTCACGCGGAAACGAAGACGAGTGAGCGGGCCGCCTCGGCACCACTACCGATCGCGTTCTTCCTGCTGCTCGGCGCGACGACGATATTCATGGCGGGGAACTCGTCGGACGCGTTCCTCATCCTGAGGTCGAAAGACATCGGGCTTTCGACGACGTTCGTCGTGCTGGCGTACGTGGCTTACAACCTCGTGTACGCGGCGCTGTCGCTACCGGCCGGGATCGTTTCGGACCGCCTTCCCCGTGCCTGGCTGCTCGCACTTGGCTACGTGGTCTTCGGGGCCGTCTACGCGGGATTCGCGTTCGTCGATTCGACGGTCGCTGTCTGGCCATTGTTCGCGGTATATGGCGCGTACATCGCGCTCACAGACGGGGTCTCCAAGGCACTTATTGCCGACCTTGTGCCGAGCGATGTGCGGTCGACGGCGATGGGGCTGTTCCAGGGGATCGCCGGGCTTATGGCGCTGGTGGCGAGTGTTGCCGCAGGGATCTTGTGGGACCAGGTTTCGCCGCGTGCACCGTTCGCGCTGGGCGCGGTCTGCGCTGCGCTTGCGGCCGTCGCGCTGGTGGTGCTGGCGCTTTCCGGCGCAATCAACCACCGTGGCGGCGACCTCGCGGTCTAAATAGCGCTTGCGACGGATGAGTCGATGCGGACAATGAGCTCAGTCGGCAAAGGGCCTTTCGCCTCGGCCGCAATGCACTCCCGGAGCTCAGTCCGGTTCTTCACCCCTAGAACCACGGTTGAGACCCCGTTGATCGATAGCGCGTAGCGATGGGCCAGCGATGCGGCCGATTCGCCCAGCTCTTTCGCGAGCGCGCGAAAGCCGGATGCTCGGTTGAAGTCGATCATCTCGGGGTGGTCAGCCGGCAGATCGCGGTCGAGGGCATCGGTGAGAGCGCCCGCCTGGACAGCGCGGATGCCCATCACGGCGACTTCCCGGCGGGAGGCCGCGTCGATGATGTCGCGCGGGTTCGCGGGTTCCGCGTAGCGCTTGAGTCCACCTGGCGAATCCAGGAGGTTTGCGATGCACTGCACTGCGCCCGGGACGGGGTCTTCGCCGAGAGTCTCGATGACCTGGTCAGGAACCCCGATGCCGGTGATTCCCCAGGCTCCAATACGGCCGAGCCGGACGAGCCGTTCGAACTCAGGCCGTACTGTTTCTACGAAGAGGCTGCGCGACGTGCCCCGGTAGCGAGTGTCGTCGGGGACGATCATGTTGTGCAGGAAAAAGACGTCCACGAAAGAGACGCGCAGGCGGGCGAAGCTCTCGTCGAGCGAGCGTTCGAGCAGGGCTCGCACTTCGGACGCCGGCGGGTTCCCGAGACCGAACTTCGTGGTAATGCGAACACCGTCCGGGAGGCGGCCTGCGAGCGCCTCTCCGACGACCGACTCGGCCTCGCCATTCCCATACGACGGAGCCATGTCGAGGAGCGTGATACCGAGGTCCAGCGCATCGCGCACCGTGGCGATGGACTCGTCGCGTGTCGTCGCGCCCCAGACTTGTCCGACGCCGCCACCGCCGAGGGTCAGCGCACTGACTGTACCCAACTGACCGAAGGATCTCTGTTGCATGCATCGAGCGTAGCCGTCGCCGGACACCGATGCACTCCTTGCGTATACTCCCGTCACAAACATGGCTGGAGACGACGCATGGGGAACATGATCGACGGCGGGGAAATCATCGCGCGGATGATCAAGCAGGAAGGCGTGAATCACCTGTTCACGCTTGCCGGGGGACACGTCCAGAACATCTACCAGGGATGCCTGCAGAACGACATCCAGATTATCGATACGCGCCATGAGCAGTCGGCCGGGCATGCGGCAGACGGATACTCGCGCATCACCTTCAAGCCGGGCGTTGCCGTAGTCACCGCGGGCCCGGGCGTTACCGACGTCGTGACAGCTGTCGCTAACGCCTACCAGGCATCGAGCCCGATGGTCATCATTGGTGGGCGGTCGCCGCTACGGCAGTACGACATGGGCGCGCTCCAGGACATCGAACTCCAGCGGGTAATGGAGCCGATCACGAAGTGGTCGCAGACGGTGTATGAGACGCGCCGCCTCCCTTACTACATGGCGATGGCGTTCCGCGAGGCGATGACGGGCCGGTACGGACCGAGCTTCATCCAGGTTCCGTCGGACGTGCTCTTCGGGCGTGTCGACGAGGACCAGATCGAATGGCCGAAAGCCTATCGCCCCACCGGCGAGATCATGGGCGACCCGACGCTGATTAAGGAAGCTGCACAGATGATCGCCGCGGCGAAGGCCCCGATGGTCCTCGCCGGATCGGGCGTCTTCTGGCACAAGGCCCACAAGGAACTTGCCGAGTTCGCGAAGGCAGCGGACGTACCCGTCTATACGAACGCGATGGGCCGCGGGTCGCTCCGGCAGGACAACCCGAACTTCTTCTCGCTGTCGCGGCGACCGGCGTTCGCACAGGCGGACGTCATCGTCATCCTCGGCGCGCCGATCGACTTCCGCCTCAAGTACGGCCGGCCACCCGCCTGGAACGAGAACGCGAAGATCATTCACATCGACATCGACCCGCGAGAGATCGGCAAGAACCGTGACTTCTCCGTCGGAATCGAGGCGAACATTCGGCAGGCGCTGATGCAGCTCACATCCGAGATAGGGAAGAGCGACCACAGCGAGTGGATGACGAAGCTTCGCGGCATGGAGGGCATGGCAGATGCCCAGCGCGAAGTGTTCATGAACTCCGACTCAGTGCCGATTCACCCGCTACGTCTCTGCAAGGAGATCGCCGAGTTCATCGATGACGACACGATTGTCATCGGGGACGGCGGCGACATCGTCTCGATCGCGGCGAGCGTGCTGCCGGTGAACAATCCGGGCCAATGGATGGACCCGGGGCCTTTCGGGACGCTGGGGGTCGGAACCGGATTCGCGATGGCGGCAGCGGTTGCGGCGCCGAACAAGCGAGTCGTGATGGTGAATGGCGACGGCACGTTCGGGCTGAACGGCTTCGACTTCGACACGTTCGTCCGGTTCAACATGCCGATCGTCTCGATCGTTGGGAACGACCGCTGCTGGCACCAGATCTACGTGGGCCAGAAGGCCCAGTACGGCGAAGGGAACACCCCGGCGACCGTCCTCGGCGACAATGCCCGCTACGACAAGGTCGTGGAGGGACTCGGCGGCCACGGCGAGTTTGTCGAGCACCCGGAGCAGATCAAGTCAGCGATCGCGCGCGCTCTCGACAGCGGGAAGCCCGCGTGTGTGAACGTCCTGACCGACCCGGAGCCGGGTGGGGTCAAAGGCGGCTACGAGTTCAAGTAGGTCCTCGACTGCTCAAGGCAAGAGCCGAAGACGGCCCCGGCAACAATGCCGGGGCCGTCTTGTGTCCGATGGGATACGCTACTCCGGCCTTCCGGCTACACCCCCGGTGATGTGTAGTCAGAAGGCGGGAGATGGTACGATGACCGTCGTTCGCCCGCGGGTGTGGTTCAATGGCAGAACGCGACCTTCCCAAGGTTGAGACGAGGGTTCGATTCCCTTCGCCCGCTCCAACTTCCTGGCGGACCACCCACTTCAAGCAGGTCCTGTCTCGAGACTCTGCAGGTATTCGGTAATTGCGTGAGCGGTCCGTCGACCGTCCGCGAGGGCGGTAACGACCAGGTCCGCTCGGTTGACGTTGTCGCCACCGACGAAGACGCCCGGGCGCGACGTACGACCCGCAGCATCCCTCGTCTGCGAAATTCCGCTGGCGCTGCTCGGCGTCCTGCTTTGGAACGGGCTGCACGCTTATAGCAAGTCGTCGTTGGACGTGTTGCGCCATGTGAAATCGTAGCCGGATGCGACTCTGCCCTGTCAACGATCAGATTTGCGGGCACCGCGACTCCAAGGGATGGGCACGGTACGCTTCGAACGTGAACGTCCAGGCCTATCTCGATCGGATCGGGTACCGGGGAAGCCTCGAACCTACGGCAGAGACCCTGAGAGGGTTGCACCGGGCTCACATGTACGCCGTCCCGTTCGAGAACCTCGACATTTACGGCGGCCGGCGGCACCTGACACTCGACGAAGGGGCATTCTTCCGGAAGGTCGTCGAGGAACGCCGAGGCGGGTTCTGCTACGAACTAAACGGACTCTTCGGGGCGCTGCTGCGGGAACTTGGATTCCACGTTGACCTGCTGTCGGGGCGGGTCGTGTCGGCGAAGAAGGTCGGACCCGAATTCGACCACCTGCTGCTGCTCGTGCACCTCGAAGAACGCTGGCTTGCGGACGTCGGCTTCGGAGACTCGTCGCGAACGCCGCTCCGTCTCGACGACCCCAAACCCCAGGGGGAGCCGGCGGGGGCATTCAAGCTGACCCACGAAGGTGACGAGTGGGCCATGTGGGGATGGGGAGCGGCGGAGAAGTGGTCAGAGGTCTACCGGTTCACGCTCAAGCCGCACCACCTGCAGGAGTTCGCGACGATGTGCGAGTACCACCAGACGTCGCCAGACTCGCAGTTCACGCGTAACAACGTCTGCACCCTGCCGACCTCCGAGGGCCGCAAGACGATCAGCGGCAACCGTTTCACGGTCGTCGCCAATGGCGAACGGACGATGCAGCGGCTGGCAGATGAAACTGCCTACTACACCACGCTGGCCGAGCATTTCGGCGTCGAGCTCCGCGGAGTAAAGGCGAACCCCTAACCGACCTGTTTCTTCTCCTGGAACTCGCGGTCGGCGCGCTTGCCCCGGTAGACGCGCATGTCGATCGCGCGGATCACCTTTGGTTCCACGCGGAAGAGGAGGCGGGGTTCCGTCCTCATGTTGGCAAAGAAGACATCGACTGCCGCGGCGTTGGACGGATCACCTCGTCCGACGTACTTCTCCGCAAGCTCTCGGGAGATCGGCCAGATGTCGAACTCCGGGAGTTCGAGGACCTCGGCCATCCCATCCACGCCCACGTGGCCCGAAATCGGAGGGCCACCTTCGATGCAAAGCGAGACCCGAGGGTCGCGCTGGAGCTGTTTGCACCAGACGCGAGAATACGTGCCGGTCAGCCAGAGAGCGCCGTCTTTCCAGAGAAACCAGATGGGTACCGTGTACGGCATGCCATCGCGCCGGAGAGTGGCGATGACAGCGTTCAGGGGCTGACGCAGGAACTCTTCCCGGTCTTCCAGCTTCATACGCGGCATGATTCAGTCCTTCGCCCGGCCAACGAGCTCGTACTTCGGCGGTACCGAGAACTCCGCATCGGGGGGATTCTCCTGGGCGCGCAACTGCACCCGGCGCTGTTCGGCTTCGAGCTTCTTCGCCTGCTTGATGATGCCCTCCCTGAACTTCGCATGCTCGACTTCTTTTGCGGCCTTTACGGCGTTGGGGCGACGGGGCTTGCCCGGGTGGACCAGCAAGCGGCCCTCCTCTTCGAGCTGGCGGATATGGGTCCGAACGTTGCCATCCGCCGCCCGGCGCAGGCGTTTATCGAGTCCGGGATAGATTTCGAGCATGATGTCCCAGCTGGTTTTCGGCGCAGCCTGATCGAGCGACTCGAGAATCTGACGTTCGCGCATTTCGCGGTGCGCGATGAGACCCTTCAGACGCTCGCGGGGGTCATTGACGATGGCGCCGTGGCCCGGGCAGATGACCTTCAGGTTGGGGAGCTCGACCAGCATCTGGAGCGTCCGGCGATAGGGCCCGAGGTCGTTGACGGTGGTTGTACTGCTGCCCAGGAGCGTGTCGCCGGTGAAGAGGACGCCCTCCTCCTCCAGGTAGTAGCAGATCGAATCGACGCTGTGCCCGGGGCCAAAGAGGATGCGCGGCCGAACACCGCCACCCAGCTCAAGAACCTGGCCGTCCTCGACGGTCCGAACAGCGCTGCGCTTCGGAAGCTTGCCCTTGAGCAGCGGAATCGCCTTTTTGTGAACGACGATCTCCGCCTTCAGGTTTTCGTGTGCCCACTTCAGGTTGCCGCTGTGATCGGAGTGATGGTGGGTGATGCCGGCCAGCGCCACCTCGGCCTTCTCAGTCGCCGCGAGATAGCCCTTGAGCATCCACTTGTAGCGGTCCATGGCCTCGCCAGAGTCGATGGTCAGGACCTGGCCGCGCCCGACCAGGAAGATGTTCGTAAACATCGGGTGCATGGGGTTCTCATCAGGTACCTGGACTGCCCGGACGCCGGGGCTGATCTGCATGGCTCTTCCTCCGCGAGGCCATCGTGGGCAATGGACCGCGACTCCGCAAGTTAACGGCGTTCGCGATCGAATGAGCGGAACGGGGGAGGTGGATAAGCTGTGCCGAATGGCGTCCGTGACCGTGCCAAAGCAGCCAACCCTGTTCGCCCTCTTCAAGGCATTCCTCATCATCGGGGTAACGAGCTTCGGGGGCGGGCGGGCAGCCTATTTCCAGGATGCGCTCGTCACGCGACGAAAATGGATCACTGACGAGGAGTTCCTCGAGGCCGTCGCGGTGAGCCAGGTGCTGCCGGGCCCGAACATCGGGAACCTCTCGGCGTACCTCGGCCAGCGCCTGCGGGGCTGGCGCGGCGCGGTGATCGCGATGCTCTGCCTGACGGTGCCGGGCGGCCTGGCAATCGTCGCCATGGCGTGGCTCTACTTCAACGGGATGCCGGCTTCGATTACCGGTCCGGTGGGCAAGGGAGTGGCTGCCGCAGCGGCCGGGCTCGCTGCGGCAGCTGTCGTGCGACTCCGGGGAGGGACCGGGGGCGCAGGTGGTTGGGCGGTGGCAGGGCTGACCTTCGTCCTTTTCGGCCCGCTCGGCTGGCCGATCCTGCTCGTCCTGGCGGTCTGCCTGCCGCCGTCGTTCGCGGTCGCGTGGAGCCGGCATAAGTGAAGGACCTCATCGACCTGGTCCTCGTGTTCAGCCGGCTCAGTTTCGTGGCGTTCGGGGGCGGCATCGGGATCCTGCCGGAGATGGAACGGGCAGTGGTCGGCGGTCATGGCTGGGTGACGCACCAGCAGTTCATCGACGCGTTTGCGCTGTCGCAGGTGACCCCCGGGCCGGGGATGCTGATGGTGGTGATGATCGGCTACCGGGCCGCAGGGTTGCCGGGCGCGCTGGTTGCCGGGGTCTCGATGTTCGCGCCCACCGGGGCGCTGACCTGGCTGGTGGCAGACCGGTGGTCGCAGCTGGGGGACCGGCCCGTGATGACGCTTATCCGGGGAACGCTGTCGCCGGTGGCACTTGGGTTGCTCTCGGCCGGCTGTTACACGTTGTTCCGACTGGGGGTTGGGAGCGTAACGGCGGCGATCCTGGCGACAGCGGCATTCGCCGCAGTGGCGGGCCTGAAGATGAGTCCGGCGCTGGCGGTTGTTGCAGGTGCCATCGTTGGGATGGCCTTCCTGCGTTAGCGGCGAGGAACAACGGCCGCGGCTCTGGTACCTTTTGAATGAGCCCCGGTAGCTCAAGGGATAGAGCAACGGCCTTCTAATCCGTTGGTTGCAGGTTCGAGTCCTGCCCGGGGTGCCATCAACCTGGCTCGACGGGCGCGTGTGTTCGCGCGGCGAGGCTTCACCGCTGGCGTCGGCCCACCGCAACGAGAAGAGCCTCGCGGACTGCCCCCTATTTCGGCTTCGGGGACGCGCCAGGGCCTGCGGCGATGAGCCGGTTCACAGCACTTGCCACGGCCTTGAGCGAAGCGGCGAGGATGCTTTCGTCGATGCCCACTCCCCATTTCACCGCGTCGGGGCTGCGGGCTTCGACATAGGCCACGGCACGAGCGTCAGCACCCGCGCTCACCGCGTGCTCGCCGTAATCAAGGACCTCGATGGGAAGGCTGAGACCACGCTGGAGAGCGTGGACAAAGGCCGCGATTGGCCCGTTGCCCTCGCCTTTGAGCGTGTGCACCTCACCGTCGACGCGGACCTGGGCCGTGAGCGCGGTCACGCCATCGTGTGTCTCCATGTCGTGAGAGAGGAGTTCGATGCGCCCGAGCTCGGGGAGATATTCGCGCTTGAACGCGGCCCAGATCTCGGGAGGCGTGACCTCAGTACCGGTCTCCTCGCTGACGGTCTGGATCGTCTTCGAGAACTCGATCTGGAGGCGCCGGGGAAGGTCCAGGCCGTGCTCCGCCTTCATGATGAAGGCCACGCCGCCCTTGCCGGACTGGCTGTTGACCCGAATAACGGCCTCATAGGTGCGGCCGACATGCTTCGGATCGATGGGGAGATAGGGAACCTCCCAGACCTGGTACTCCTCGCCCAGTGCTTCGAGCCCCTTCTTGATGGCGTCCTGGTGTGAGCCGGAGAAGGCGGTGTAGACGAGGTCGCCGACATACGGGTGGCGGGGGTGCACAGGAAGCTGGTTGCAGTACTCAGCCACACGTCGCAGTCCGTCGATGTCGCTGATGTCCAGCTCGGGGTCGACACCCTGGGTGAAGAGATTCAGCGCCATGGTGACGATGTCGAGGTTGCCCGTGCGCTCTCCGTTGCCGAAGAGCGTGCCTTCGACGCGGTCGGCGCCAGCCATCACTCCAATCTCGGCAGCCGCGACGGCGGTGCCGCGGTCATTGTGCGGATGGAGGGAAAGCTCGACTGAATCGCGGTTCGTCAGGTGATGGAGGAACCACTCGATCGCATCGCCGTAGATATTCGGCGTGTACATCTCCACGGTGGCCGGCAGATTGAGGACCAGCTTCTTCTCAGGGGTCGGCTTGATGATATTCATCACCGCGGTGCAGACCTCGAGGGCATACTCCAGCTCCGTGCCGGTGAAGCTCTCGGGCGAGTACTCGTAGCGAACCTCCGTGTCGGGGAGGAACCTCCGCTCCAGGGCGATGCAGAGTTCGGCCGCGTCGGTCGCGATCTTCGTGATGCCGGCCTTGTCGAGGCCGAAGACGACTCTCCGCTGCAGGACGGACGTCGAGTTGTAGAAGTGGACGATGGCTTTGTGCGCACCGGACAGACATTCGTAGGTGCGTTCCATGAGCTCAGGGCGACACTGGACGAGCACCTGGATGGTCACATCGTCGGGAATCAGGTCTTGCTCGATCAGCTGACGCACGAAGTCGTAGTCAGGCTGCGAGGCCGACGGAAAGCCGACCTCAATCTCCTTGAAGCCCATCCGAACGAGCGCTTCGAACATGCGGAACTTGCGGTCGGGGTCCATCGGGTCGATGAGCGCCTGGTTGCCGTCGCGAAGGTCGACCGAGCACCAGGTGGGGGCCTTCTCGATCTGGCGGTTGGGCCATTCACGATTGGGCAGGCGAAGGGGAAGAGGCCGGAACGCGCGGTATTTTTCGAACGGCATCTTCGCGGGACTAACGGCGCCTGTGGTCATCGGTCAAAACCTTTCGCGGTGAATCGTGGCCGGATCTCTCCACCAAACAAAAACCTCCTGGCAATTACTGCACAGGAGGTCATCGGCGAGCACCAGGGGAGCTCGCCGTCAGGTAAGAACGAGGATACCGAACACTGGCATGCATCGAGTCTAGCGGAATAGCGGAGGAAATGCATTGGGAGATTCCCTGCACTGGCAGCACCGGGGAGCCGGGGCGCTCGCTACTGAACGAGGGTTATGAGTACCGTCAGGCTGAGCATGCTCGCGAGGGTTGAGGTAACGACGGCCCGTGTCACGAACGCAGGCTGGGCGTTGAACTCGGTGGCCAGGATCGTGGCAATGACGGCCGTGGGCATCGCGGCGAGCACGACGAGCGTGCCACGGGTAACGTCCGACAGGCCGAGTGCCGTGGCGGTGAACCATGCGACCACCGGAGCGATGAGGAGCCGGCCCGAGTTCACGGCCACGAGGTCGGTCAGGTGGTCGAGAGAGACGGCGTGCTGGAGTTGGAGCCCGAGGACCACCAGCATCGCGGGGACAGCAGCGTTCGAAAGCGTGGTGATCGGGGCGTTAATCGCGACCGGGAGGTCGATGCCGAAAGCATTAATCGCCGCTCCAGCGGCTGCCGCGTAGAGGGCGGGGTAGCGGAAGGGGGCTCGGAACGCTTCAGCACGAGATCCGCCCGCAGTCGATGCGACAACTATGCTGGCGGAGTTCGCCAGCGCCGACCCGGCGATGAAGTTCATCACAGCGACTTCGAGCCCGGGAGTTCCGAACGCCAGTTGCGCGACCGGGAGACCCATATTCCCGACGTTGGGTATGGTCGCGGCGAGAGCGAAGCCAGCTCGCATCGAGCGGTCGTGGCGGACCAGCAGCGACCAGGCGGTTGCTGCCACGTACATGGCGGCGTACGTGGCGATCATTACGCCGAAGATGCGAAAAGAGGCGCCTGCCGAGAGCTGTGTCGTGGCGAGCGAGTGGAGGACGAGGGCCGGGCTGAAGAGATAGAAGACGAGCGTCGAGATGGGTGCGACCGGGATGGCCTTCCAGCGTCCGACCAGGCCGCCGCAGGCAGCCACGAGCGCGACCGGCAGGATGACGTCGAAGAGGACATGCAACATCGGGGGAGGTCCAGCCCGGGGAATTCGGTCAACAATGACGCCGCGCGGGGGTGTGGGCAAAGCGCCCCCCACAGTCTCATCGGACAGGGGTGTTCCATCGCTGTCTTGTGTGACCGGACGTTGCTATGATCCGGCCGAGCGTGCGGGTTGGCCGCGCGTGGGAAGTTACGGCCCGGCACTCCCTGTTGACGCCGGATGAACGACTGCCCGAGACACCCAGATTCCGAGAAGGAGAAGGACGTTGGGCAAGATCAATGTTGCCATCATTGGGGTAGGGAACTGCGCTTCCTCGCTGGTCCAGGGAGTGGAGTTCTACAAGAACGCCGAAGCCGGAGACGTCATCCCGGGGCTTATGCACCCGGTACTTGGCGGCTATCACATCAACGACATCAATTTCGTTGCGGCGATCGACATCGACAAGGAGAAGGTCGGCAAGGACCTTTCCGAAGCGATCTTCAGCGGCCAGAACAACACCTTTAAGTTTTCCGACGTGCCCAAGACCGGGGTGACCGTCCAGCGAGGCATGGCTCACGACGGACTTGGCAAGTACCTCAGCCAGGTCATCGAGAAGGCCCCGGGCGGGACGGCTGACATCGTCGGCCTGCTGCGGGACAACAAGGTCGACGTCGTCATCAACTACCTCCCCGTCGGTTCGGAAGAAGCGACGAAGTGGTACGTGGAGCAGGTCCTTGCGGCCGGTTGTGCTTTCGTGAACTGCATCCCGGTGTTCATCGCGCGCGACACGAACGGCTACTGGCCACGGCGCTTCGAAGAAGCCGGCGTGCCGATCATCGGCGACGACATCAAAAGCCAGGTCGGAGCCACCATCGTGCACCGCGTGCTGACGCGGCTGTTCGAGGACCGTGGCGTCCAGCTCGACCGAACCTATCAGTTGAACTTCGGTGGGAACACGGACTTCCTCAACATGCTCGAGCGCGAGCGGCTTGAATCGAAGAAGATCTCGAAGACGAACGCTGTGACGAGTCAGCTCGACGAGCCGCTCTCACCGGCGAACATCCACGTCGGCCCCAGTGACCACGTGCCGTGGTTGCTCGACCGGAAGTGGTGCCACATCCGGATGGAAGGCACGACGTTCGGCAACGTGCCACTGAACCTGGAGCTCAAGCTTGAGGTCTGGGACAGCCCAAACAGCGCGGGTGTGGTCATCGACGCCGTCCGGTGCGCGAAACTGGCTCTGGACCGCGGACTCAAGGGGCCCCTGATTGGGCCGAGTTCGTATTTCATGAAGTCACCGCCACAGCAGTTCCACGATGATCAGGCGCGCGACATGGTCGAGGCCTTCATTACCGAGGGATAGATGCAGTACCGCCTGTGGCAGGTGGTAACCGCGATTGCGCGGCGGCTGCCGTCGCGTGTGTCTTATGCGGTTGCCGTCGTCGCAGGCTGGTTAGCTTTCTATTGCTGGCCCAGGGGACGCCGCGCCACGATCAGCAACTTTCGGAGGGTGCTGAAGTCAGCCCCTCCCGCGGAAGTGCGGAGAGTGGCGCGCGCGTCGCTGGTGAATTACTGCCGTTACCTGGCCGATTTCATCCGGTTCGCCGCTTTTTCTCCCGCGGAACTCATCGACGCAGCGAAGGGGCGGGAGAACTACATGGCGCTCGACGCCGCGCTCCAGCGTGGCAAGGGCGTCATCTTCGTCTGTATGCACCTTGGCAACTGGGACACGGGAGCCGCGTCCGCCGCAGCCCGGGGCTATCCCATCACGGTGATCGCAGAGACGTTCGCCGACCGTCGACTCGACGAGATGATTGTCAGGTCGAGGAAGCGACTGGGCATGCAGGTGGTGAAGATGGAGAAGGCCGGACCGTCATTGCTGCGAGCCCTGAAGCAGAACGGGCTGCTGGCTTTGCTCATTGACCGCCCGGTTCCCGGCGACGGCATCAAGGTGAATTTCTTCGACGAGGAAGTCGAGGTGCCGTCGGGGCCGGCGCGACTGGCTCTGCGATCCGGTGCGACAGTGGTCCCAGCGGCCTTCCCCCGGATCGACCCGAACCGCTTCGAGGTGACGGCGCTTGCAGACTTCGCGATCGACTTCCACCCGACCGGCGAAGAAGATCGCGACATCCATGGCCTCACGCAGGCGATCATGTCAGCGCACGAGCGTTTTATCCGCGCCTATCCTGATCAGTGGTACATGTTCCGCTACATGTGGCCGCGCCGAACCGCGCGAGCAAGCTCCGTCGCCAAATGAATACGCTCTGGGCGCTGCGCCTGGCCGGGCCAATTGTGGGGCGGTTGCCGGGCCTTTTTTATCCCGTCGCGGCCTTTGCGGGATGGCTCGCGTGGTGGCTCAAACCCAGGGCCCGGGAGAATCTCACCCGCAACATGCTGCCGCTATGCGACGGCGATCTGCGGCGTGCGCGGCGAGAAGGTCTGAACGCGTACCAGAACGTGGCGCGTTACTGGGTCGACCTGACAACGCTCCCTCATCGCGACCTGTCCAGATTCGAACAAGACCACATAACCGTGGTCGATCACGGGGGGAGGGCTGCGCTCGAAGCTCCAGGAGGGCTGGTGTTCGTGAGCGCGCACATCGGGAACGGCGAACTGGCGATCCAGGCCATGACAATGCGAGGCCGCAAATTTGTGGCGCTCGTTGAACCCCTGAAGCCTGAGAGCCTGTCGGACAAGATGCTTCAACTCCGCTCCTCAGCGGGCGGCTGTTTCTATGCCGCGGACTTCAAGGGCCTCCGGGCCGCCATCGAAGCGTTGAAGCAGGGCGATATGCTGGGAATGATGGGCGACCGCGACATCCAGGGGACAGGGCTCTGCGTTACTCTCTGCGGACGCGATGTCCGGCTGCCGCGGGGCCCCTGGGAGCTAGCGCGGCGCGAGGGCGCCACCGTGCTACCGGCCTTCAGCAACCGCACATGGACTGACAGGTTTGTGGTCTACCTTGAGGCACCGTTGAAAGTCGACTGCACGGATGATGCTGAGGGCGACATCCGGCGGGCAATGCAAGAGTGGGCCGGGATCTTTGAACGCCGCTTAAAGGCGAACCCCGGGCAGTGGGGAGTGCTCGAGGATTTCTGGAAGGTGCACGGCTGTGGCTAAGGCCGACCTCCACATCCACACACGCGTTTCAGATGGCATGGCAACCGTCGAACAGGTCCTGGAGTTCGTCGAGCACCAGACGGACCTGGATGTCATTGCCGTCGCTGACCACGAGGACGCCACCGGCGGCCAGCGGGCCCGCGAACTCGCCGCGAAGCGCGGGTACCGGTTCGAGGTCATTGTTGGTGCAGAAGTGACGACGCTCGGCGGGCATCTCCTGGCGCTCTATATCGAATCGGCACCCCGCAGTTTCCGGCGGGTAGAATCCACGCTTGAAGCCATCCATTCGCAGGATGGCATCGCGGTGGTCCCACACCCCATGAGCTGGTTAACCCGGTCCCTGAGCCGGCGGACCATCGACCGTATCTGCGCGAGAAACGAGAGCGGCATCACGTTCGACGCGATAGAACTCGGGAATCCAAGCCCGGCGGGGCGAGTGACAGCCAGGCAGGCGGCGCGCCTCAACGAGCGCCTGTGGCGCCTGCCATGCACCGGCGGGAGCGACGCACACCATCTGCTGCATCTCGGCACCGGTTGGACAGAATTCGAAGGCACCGGAGCCGACGACGTGCGCCTCGCGCTCTCAACGGGGGCGACGACGGCGGTCGTTACCAGATACCCTTCGATACGGGACGTTGGCGTCGGACAGACTGCGGCCGGGCTGATCTGGGGTTACGCTGCGACGCCACGCAAGATGCTCCGTCTTGGATCGAGGAGAAACGATTGAGAATCGCGCTCGTTTCGCCCTACGACTGGTGTGTCGACGGTGGCGTCAGGTCGCACATTGCCCACCTCGCTGAGTGTTTCCGGGAGTGGGGGCACGATGTGACGATCTTCGCGCCGGCATCGGAACCCGAACGCGTCCAGGATGAGGTCGTGGTCATGGGCAGGCCGCGAAGCCTGAGAGTCAGCGGTTCGGTGGCGCGGATCACGTTCGCCTGGAAGTCGCAGGAAGTGAAGTCCGCCCTGGCGGAGGGGAATTTCGACGTTGTTCACCTTCACGAGCCGCTGATGCCGCTGCTGCCGTACCACTTCCTTCGCCACTCGACGACGACGACGGTTGGCACCTTCCACGCCGCAAAAGAGGGAGGGAACCGTTTCTACGGGTACACGGCGAAGCTGACACGACGCTATTTCCGGAAGCTGGACGGCAAGATTGCTGTCTCACTAGCAGCGGTCGCGCTCGTGAGTCGCTACTTCGCGGGCTACTTCAACATCATTCCGAACGGCATTGACTACGAGCATTTCGCCGACGAGCGGCCGCCTATGGACGAGTTCATGGACGGCCGCCACAACATCCTTTTCGTCGGGCGCCCGGAGAAGCGCAAGGGCCTCAAGTACCTGCTGCGCGCGTACCTCCGGATCCGTGAACTGGAGCCGAACTCAAGGCTCATCGTGGTCGGGGCGGGTGACTTCAGCCGCTACGAGAACCTGATGAAGCCCTTCCCGGACGTGGTCTTCCGGCCCTACGTGCCCTACGACGAGCTACCGCGCTACCAGAAGAGCGCGGAGGTCGTCTGCTGCCCGAACACCGGCAACGAAAGCCAGGGATACGTGCTGCTCGAAGCGATGGCCGCGGGCACGCCGGTCGTGGCCAGCAACATTGAGGGCTTCGCAGGCGTGATCACCGACGAGATCGATGGGGTGCTGGTTCCACCCAAGGACGAAGACGCCCTCGCCGCGGCCGTCGTGCGATTGCTGCGCAACCCACAGGTTCGGCAACGACTGGCGGCCGCTGGCCAGATTCGCGCGGCCCAGTACAGCTGGGAACATATCGCCCGGCGGGTGCTCTCGTACTATGAGCGGCTGCTGTACGAGCACCACCAGGTCGCAGAAGCAACGTCCCGGCGCAAACCGAAGGTAGCGGAGCCGACCACGTAACATGCCCAAGCTCAATATCCTGCCGCAGCGCCTGGCGACGAGTATCGCGGAGCCGATCGGGCGGAGCGTGGGTTCGGTCGGTATCACACCGAACATGGTCTCGATGGCTGGATTCGCCGGGAACGTGCTTGCCGGTTGGCTGATTACGCGCGACGCGCTGCTCCCGGCCGGGATCGTGTTTCTCTTCTTCAGCGCCCTCGATCTCGTCGACGGGGCGGTGGCGCGCGCGACCGGCAAGGCCAGCGACTACGGGGCTGTGCTCGACGCCGTCCTCGACCGGGCGAGCGAAGTGGTGGTTCTGGCGGCCTGCGCATGGTACTTCGCGAGCCGGGGCGAAACGGTCCAGTGCGGCGTCACCTACTGCGCGATGGTTGGGAGCGTCGCGGTGAGTTACATGCGAGCGCGGGCCGAGGTTGCCGGCCTTTCGATGAGGGAAGGCATTTTCCGACGCCAAGAACGGGTCGCCCTGCTCGTCATCGGGCTGCTGTTCAACGGGCTGACGGTCGTGATGTGGATCCTCGCGATTCTCGCCAACCTGACCGCGCTTCAGCGCTTCGTCCTGATCGCCAGGGGACTCCAGGCACCGGAAGCCACAAACTAGCTGGTCATTCCGCCCAGACCCACGAGTGCTCGGCCGTGCTCGACTTCGCCCATGTGGCGGAGGCCATGCTGGTAGACGAAGCATTCGAGCACTTCGAGCTTCCGGACCGGCTTACCGACGCCCCCGACGACGATCGCGCAGTAGATGTTTGCCATCGCTTCGGGAAGGGCGGGGATCACGACCTGCGAAAGCACCTCTTCGTCGATGCGTTCCATGGCGGCGGCTGTGCGTGCCAGCACGGACGCCTGGTATTGCTTCCAGGCGTCGAGATTGGCGAAGCCGAGCTGTTCCATCTCTTCGACCGTTTCGACCCGCCCGAACTTGTCGACCGTAACACCGATCTTCTCCGCCCAGCCCTCGCGTTCCCAGAGCGGCGGCTCGCCCATGAACGCGCCGCTAATCGACTGGTCCTGGTTGCGGATGTAGTGGCTGAAGCTGAAAGCGATGGGCAGGACACCGGCGCGCTCGTGATGGTTGACCTGTTCGAGGGTCATGTCGGAGATGGCACGCTCCCAGAGTGTGTTCAGGGCGCGAATCCGGTTCCGCAGGCTGTCGACGAACATGTTTTCGGTCATGGGCGTTACCTCTCGTGGGATGTGTGGGAAAGACTGAGGCAGAGGGCACCTGGTGTCACGGAGCCGGCGGCTGGCTCGGCGGGTCGATGCGCGGCACAGCGGCGGCGGCGCGGCTTGCGCGGCGACGATTGTTCGAAATCATCGTCGCCGCGAGAAGAGCAAAAGCGCCGAACAGGAAGAGCA
>Ga0209014_10000194_pt1 | contig 33977 bp, 29 predicted proteins | sample BarGraNGADG00212_FD_184491 | JGI IMG/M metagenome (GOLD analysis project Ga0209014, IMG submission 184491) | Arctic peat soil microbial communities from Barrow, Alaska - Barrow Graham LP Ref core NGADG0002-212 (SPAdes) (version 2) | ecosystem: Environmental > Terrestrial > Soil > Wetlands >...
GATTGATCTTGTCTGCCAGTCCGTTGTTCCAGACCGTCACCGCGGCGGCGAGAACGACCAGGATCACCGCGGCGCCGATGATGTATTCGAGCGTCGTCAAGCCACGCTCGTCGCGGATTACCTTCCATGTTCGCCAACCGAGGCGTTCAAGCTTCTTTCTCATGGGCACCATCACCTCCTTAGATCCTTCCAATTGCCCCGATGAAGAGGGGCGCTATCACGAGCAGCACGAACTCGGGCAGGTAGATCCCTGCGAGGATCGCGGCGAGCTTGGGTTGAACCATCGAGGCCGAGCCCACAAGTCGGTTTCGTTCGTCGTCGCGCAACGAGCGCTCGTGCTCGGCGAGCACCTCGGAGACTCCCTTGCCGAGGCGGCGGGAGGACCCGAGCGACGCGGCCAGCTCGTCGAGCGCTTCGAGATCCGCGGCGGCCGCGATATCGCGCAAGGCGTCGAACAGGTCGGAGCCGATCCCGTATGCGGCGACGGCGGAGCGCACCTGCTCGGCGAGGAGATGCTGCCCACCCGACGCCTCGTGAAGAGCGTCGGAAACCTCGGCGACGGCATGCTCGAGACCGGACTTCGCGGCGAGCGGCCGAACCAGGGCGAGGAAGTCGGGCAGCTCTCGCAGCAGCTCGGCCTGGCGTCGCCGTGTTCGGTGGGCGAGATATTCGGTCGGGAACACGTAGCCGGCAAACGCGGCAGGAAGAGCGATCAGGAAGAGGATCGGCACGACTGCGGAGAGGGTGATGCCGGCCAGGAGGATCCCGCCGCCGAGCACGAGCTTCGCCGCATACACCTCCGCGGGCGACACCGATGCGGGGTCCAGGCCCGCCCGGACGATCGTCGCCTCGTTGACCTGCGACGCGAGCGACGGCATCGATCTCGCGAGTCTTCCCGCGACCGGAGCGACGACCCGTTCCCACCACGGGCGCTCGCTACTCACGAGCTTCTCGTACCGTTCCCGCGGCAACGCCGCGGCGCGAACCGCATCCAGACGCTTGGGCACGGCGATCGCTGGGAGGAAGATCGCCAAGAGCAGGCTGAACACCGCGGCCGAGGTCGCGAGAGCGCCCACGAGTGGCAGCAGCATCGGCCTAGACCTCCATCCGCGTCACGCGCCAGCTGAGCCAGACACCCGCAAACTCAAGGCACGCGGCGACCGGCAGCAGCACGAACCGGCCAAAGCTCGTGTCGAGCACCGGCGCGACCAGGGCGTGATTGGCCAGGAGCAGATAGACAAAGAGGCCGGGTATGACGAGAGCAAGGAAGCCTGCCTGAACCCGCAAGCCGCGGCTCTCCGCGGCGGCGCTGCGCGCCACCCGTTGATTCGAGCGGGCGGCTTCGCCGAGACCACCGAGCACCTCGGCGGCCGCGGACACCGGCTGGTGCGTGCGCGTCAGGACGATGAGCGCGTCGTACACCAGAGCGAGGTTCCGACCGGCCTGGCGCCGTCTGATCTCGACGAGCGCCTCGGCCGGTGCCTCGCTCGCAAAGTAGCGGCCGAGCACTTCGTTGAAGTCGGCCTTGACCCAGCGATGACGTGCCGCTTCGGCGGCGGCTGCGAACAGGTCCGGATATACGCCACCGGCGGCAGCCCGGTTGACCATCGCCCGCAGGACCCGCGGCGCGTCGTCCGCCGCAGCTCTGGCCTCGAGACCGGTCAGATAGCGGACGTACCAGTGCGGCGCGAGAAGGCCGATGATCAGACCGAGAAAGGCGAGCGGCACCGACAGGACCAGACCCAGCGCGCCGAGAACGAGAGGTGCAGCAACCTGAAGCGCCACGTACGTCCGCGGCTCCAGGGCGAGACGCGCTTTCGCGAGCTCGTCGCGCGACCGCTCGAGGCGCCGGGCAACGACCCCACGGACGCTCGCTTCCAGGCGAGGCCCCGGATCGGCCTTCCGCGGCGCGAGAGCGAGCATGAGTGCGCCCATCGCGATCGCTGCAGCGAACGCGCCTATCAGCTCCACGTCGCATCCTCCCCCGTTTCCAGGCGCGCAGTCAGCCGCGCCGAGGGCTTCCAGGCTTCGTGGTGGATCCAGGTTGGGGCGCTGTCAGACCCGAGCCGGGCTTCGAAGAGTTCCGTGAGCGCGTACTCGCCGTCGCGCCTGACCCCGTCGAGTGCGGCTAGCTGGCGGACGATGCGCCGGCCGGTGTGAAGCCGTCGGAGGACCACGACGACATCGAAGACGCGCGCGATGTAGGCGCGAAGGTCGGCGAGGGATAGGTCATGCATGCTCTGGCGGGCCAGGAGCTCGATGCGGAAGAGTGCGTCCTCGGCTGAGCTCGCATGCACTGTCGTGGCCGATCCGTCGTGCCCCGTGTGTAGGGCCTGGAGCGTGTAGAAGGCTTCCTTTGGCAGACGGACCTCGCCGACCACGAGCCGGTCGGGGCGCATCCGGAGCGCATTGGCCACCAGATCGCCTACGTCGAGCAGGCGGTTCTCAGCGTCACCGGCGGCGATGTCGTGAGGATGGAGCGTTTCGAGATTGAAGCGATTGCGGTTGTCGAGGTCAAGCTCGGCTGTGTCCTCGACGACGCCGACGCGCTCGTCCTGCCCGAAGTGGTCGGTGAGCGAGCGCAGGAACGTTGTCTTGCCGGCACCGGTCTCACCTGCGACCAGGAAGTTCGCTCTGGCATGCACGAGCTTTGCCAGCAGCTCCGCCATCTCGGTGGACAGGCCGCCTTCGGTGACCCAGTCGCGTCCGTGTAGGCCGCCCGGGAGCAGGTCGAGCCGGAGTCGGTTGAACTTGCGGATTGAGAGATACGGTCCGCCGACCGGAGGGATGACTGCGTTCACGCGCGAGCCATCCGCCATGCGGGCGTCGACGATCGGATGGGCAACCGAGAGTTCGCGCCCCGCGAGGGCTGCAATCCGCTCCGAGAGCTCGATAAGCTCGCGCGTGCTGCCGAGCCGGACATCGGTCGACTCAAGGCGGCCCCGTCGCTCGACGAACACCGCGTCGGGCCCGTTCACAAGGATGTCGGAGATCTCGGGATCTGCCACGAGCGGCTGGAGGGCGCCGAGTCCGACGACCGCCGCCTCGACGGCCGCCACCAGGGCGGGTGTAGAGGAGAGGTCAAGCTCCGGATCGTCGAGGATGGCTTTGATCGCGTCGCGAAGGGCCTGCTCGTCGTCGGCTGTGCGACCGAATGGATTGAGGATCTCTGCCGGCACCCGGGCGACGAGCTGCTGGCGGACACGACCGATCGTCGCCGCCGAGATCGCAAGGCCCGCGGCCATGACGGGAACGGGCTCGCGGCTCATCGACGGCCTCCGGCGAGAAGCCCTTTGAGCAGTCCGACCTGGTCGCGGTGGTGGCCGTTGGTCTCGGGCAGGAACGGCCATACGATTCGGGCGAGGGGCAGAAGAGCCGCGCGGAGTTCGGGCTTCTGGCGCCACGCGGGCTCACCGGATTCGGCGGCACGGTCGAACGCCTGGTCGCGTGGGATCACCGCCAGGAGATCGAGGCCTGCGTCGCGCGCAATCTGCCCCGCCTCGCGGTCGTCGTCCGCCTGGTTCGCAACCAGGGCGAGCTTGCGACCCATGTGGAGGCCGCGGACCATCGCCGCCAGCCGGTATGCGTCGGCGAGCGATTCGGTCGTCGGGCGGACCACACCCAACACCAGGTCCGCCTGCTCGATCAGATAGCGATGGCCTTCGTCGATTGCGGAACCAAGGTCGGCCACCACCAGGGCGACGTCGGCCGCATGGGCGGCATCGAGCAGCGTCTGAGCCCCGAGGGCCCCGAACTCGTTGTCGCGGCTCTCGAAGACCGCGTCGAAACCCGACATGCGGGGATGCGGCGGGAGTGTCAGAACCTCGACGCCGTGGCGAGTTCCAACAACGAACCGGCGGGCGGCGTCGGCCCCACGCCAGGCGTCGGGCGCCCAGGCGCTCGCGAGAGCTGCGGGCGGTACGCCCAAGCGAATGGCGGCCGCGGGTGCGAACCGAGCCGCGTCTATGAGCAGGACCCGGACCGGTGCCTCAGACCCGTCGCCTGCGACGTAGCGCCCGATAGAGCCGACCAGCGACGCCGTCTCCACCGCAAGCGTTGTCTTGCCGACGCCGCCGGCGAATGAGACGAAGCAAACGAGGCGGAGGCCACGCAGGAGGTGCGGCAGAGAGGAGCCGTCGGGCGCGTCGAGAACCGGAGAATCTGGCGGCCGGTCGTCCGAACCAGGTGGTTCGTCAGTTTCGCCCGCCACGAGTCGCAGACGGACCGGCTTCTCCCCCATGGGGTTCTGCTCCCGAGGCAACGCTGCGGGATCCGTATCCGGGGCATCTTCCGGAACGGAAAGTGCAGCGGGTTGGTCAGTATTAGGTGTAGCTGGCCGTTGCGGTAGGTCGGGCGCACCTGACGGGTCGGCTGTCGTAGTGGCCGGGTCTGCTGTCGCAGCGCTCGGAACGAGCCAGCGCCGCTCGCTACGTGCGAATCTCACGAAGCGCAACAGCCAGCGGTACCCAGGCTCGCCCCGGATCGAGATCACCGCAACGCCGAAGATGGGCGCCGCAGTGAGGATCGCGAGCCCCAGGCGCAGCGGCAGCCAGATCGGCAGCAGGTTGAGGACGAACGCGACCGCGGCAGCCGCGCCGGCAAGGCCGAGCTGCGGCGCCGTCAGTCCGAACGCGATGGGGTCGTCACGGATCGCGTTCTCCGGCACCTCGACCTGGTCGTGCTCTTCGCTCATGGCGCCCTCAACGGATCCGGCCCTTTGAGCACGATCGGTATGACGCCGAACGGCACCAGGAGCATGAGAAGCGCGCAAGCGGCAGCCAGGCCGAGCATTGCGTTGGTGTCCCCGGCCGTAGGCGGGTTGCCGGCCACCACGTGCGGCATGGTCTGGAGGCTGAAGAGGATGAAGATGATTGTCCAGGCGAAACGGACCGCGAGCAGGGCCAGCATGAGCTTGAGCCAGGCGTTGGTGAACCGCTCTGTCGCAGGGATCGCGTAGGCGGCCAGGGCGATCGGACCGACCAGGACGAGGAGGCGCTCGACGGCGTCAAAGGCCACGGCGAGCATCTGGAGGAGCGTCATGACTACCGCCGAGAGCAGGCCCGCGGAAAGCCAGGCGCCGGTGTTCCAGTTACCCGGTCCCTGGTTCACATTCGAGTCGAAGCCGGCGTTCTGGAGTACCTGGAAGACACCGCCCGCTGCCGGCCAGGCGTCCGGCCCACCTACGGCGCTGCCCGGGATCGAGACCTGGACCATCGCAAGGTCGGTAGCGGCGACGAACTGCGCGAGGACCGAAACGAGGAAGATTCCCAGGACCGACAGGGTCGCGCCGACGACAAAGCGCGGCGTGACGGCGCGGACGGTGTACGTCGACTCGCCGGTGGTCCGGCTGACCATGATGAGATAACCCAGGATCATGCCGCCCAGGGTGATGAGCGGGATCGTGATCAGGAGGATCTGGCCATAGAGGTGGGTGACCGTCTGGTCGCTCATTGGGTCGAGCGGCGTGAGAAAGGTGCCCTTGAGGTTGTCGAGGTCCGCCTTGCACGCGTCGCTGATCATGTTCGAGTACCAGAGCGTGAGGTCGTGGATCGGGTCGCCGATGAACGGGATGCCGCCGCCCTGGCCGGCCGTGTTCGTCAGCGAAGGGGCCGGGAGCGCTGGCGCCTGGGCGGGCGTCGCGCCCGCTCCGAGATGGCCCGCGAGCCAGAGTGCGAGTCCGATCAGGCCAAGCGCGAGCGGGACGAGTACAGCACGCGGTACGGGGCGTGGCTTGAACTGGTCGAGCCTGAACCGCTGGGCGACGCGAGTCTGGAGGCTGAGGGACGCAGCCATAGCATGGTCGACCGCTACGGTGCGCTGATCAGGCCGTACGCGGCGGCAAGCGCCGTGATCGTCCCGACGATGACCGAGGCCGCGAACATCCAGACGAGGCCATGGATCCCGTTCTCGATCCGCTTGTGCGCCCGATGCTCGGCGTCGGCGTTCGAACCTGCGAGCGTCTTCTCGATGCCGCCCCAGACAATGACCGCGCCCGAGACCGCCACCCCGAGGCCGATCGTGATCGCGACCAGGGCGCCGATCATGTTCTCGACGGGGGCGAGGGCCTTCTGCGCGGCCGGCGGGACGGAGCCCGCGGCCAGGGCAGGGTTAGTGGCTAGCAGATAGAGAGCGGTTGTTGCCGCGAAGACGGCGAGTCGTCCGGGGACGCGGAGACGACTGATCATGGCTACATCACCCCGCGGCCTGCTGCTGGGAACCACCGGTCTGCTCGCGGCGTGTCCGGACGAAGTCGATGACCTGCTGTTCGCTCGCGGCCGCGAGATCCAGACCAGCGCCGCGGAACCAGCTGACCGCTCGCGCGAGCGCGCGGAGTCGGTCGTATTCAGAGGCGGGAATGATCGCGACCGCGAGATGGCCGCGGGCGACGATCGTCCGGACCCGGCCAGCCGCGACCTCATCGATCAGGGTCGCGAAGGCGGCTCGAGCATCGGACAGGCCGACGGTACGCAGAGGTGACAGGATCGCGCGCGGCGCAGCTGTGAGCCTTCGGATCGTGGCGTAGTCGGGCGGCTGCAGCGTGGCGAGATCCGCGAGCTCGGAAGGGTCGGCCAGGGCCTCCGGGTAGATGTTCAGTGCGTGGAGGACGGCGAGCGAATCCTCGATCTTCCGCCAGCGCTCCGCCTCTTCGTGCTGGAGCATCACCGCGAGCGGCTGGCCGTCCTTGAGGATGACGACAGGGGCTCCCTCCTCGACCCGCTGGACGACGGCTCGGAGGGTAGTGCGTAGCTCGCGCATCCCCATGGCCTGTAGAACACCACTAACGGTCACGAATAGTCCTCCAAGATCTCAAGACTCTCTCGCGGCGCCTCGAGCACCGCGTACATCCGTCCACGCCAGGTCACGATGAGGGCCGTCGCACGGGCCTTGTCGATCGCCTTGTGCAGTTCCTCGCGTACGAACCGGCTGGGTACATACGTGCCGACGTCGTCGGGCCGAACCGCCCGAAGCAGCGCGGCCGGCTGGCCGTAGACCAGGACGACGACCTCGTCGCCGTCCTTCGCCCGTGCGAGGTACTCACTGAACCTCGGACGTAGCTCCCTGGAACCGACTACATGCATCACGACCAGCACGCTACTGCGCCCGACCCATCGGGTCAAGGTGTGTTGCGTACCATTCCGCGTACCATCGCGCGCTGCACAGTTCGGGTCACGTTTGACAACCGTTTGTCAATCGTTGTCAAGGAGCAGTGTCAGATCAGCTCAGCGGAGGCGCCGCGGCCGGTCACACAGCGGCTGCGGCGCCTTGCCCGATCGGCGATACTGGAGACCAACGCCTGGCTGCCTCCCCCTCGGCAGTCGGTCCCGTGAGCCGGCCGCTACCCCCTCAGCGGCCGGCTCTTCTTCGTCTCAGGTTCGACCCGCGCTCGTCCTCGCGCCATCCTGCCCCTGCGGCTACATTCCGAGCGTAGTTCTGGAGACCGGCGCGCCCGAGAGATCTGCGCGAATCGCCGCTCGATACAGGAGGAGCACGGCGGTCCAGACGAGCAGTAGCGAGAGGAGCCCGAGCGCATGAGCATAGCGGTCGCTGCCCTGATCTCCCTCCGGAGCCAAGTGATCAGTGGATTCATAGACGGTCAGATCACCGAGGAGGCCTACCGAGCCGACCTCGACTCTCTCACAGTCGAGCTCGACCGACTGCTGACGCCCGACGGTCGAGGAACGCTTGACCAACGCGCCGCGAAAGTGGTGGCCGAGATCCTGGCCGACAGTCATGCGCGACTCGTCGCCGAACCGCCGGCCAGGCTTGCTCGCATCGAGTTCGGGAGTCGGCGCTACCGCGCGCGCCTTAGCCGCGAGGACCCCGATCGACATGAGGCCGAGCGCCGAGAAGAGGAGGCGCTCGAGGCGCTCGAACCCGATGAGGTCCGAATGGCCCGGCCGATCGTTGCGGCCCTTCGCCGCCGAACGAGTGCGCAAGACCGACGGGACCGACTGGCAGAGATGGTGCGGAGGCCCCAGGTCGTTGAGCCCCCGCGCGTTCCAGCGTTTCCTGATGTCCTCTGGACGAACGATGATCGCCTCACCTGGGAGGAGCTCGGGGGCGTTCCGTGTCAGGGCTGCGGTCAACCGATCCTTGGTGACGAGACAGGCCAGCGCGACGGCGAGTCCCGGACGGACTATCGCGAGCGGCGGAAGCCGATCGATGAGGAGTTCCGACTCAGGCACCCAGATCACGGCTTGAGCTGGACGGCCGGGGGCGGACCCATACATTGCTCTCGCTGCTGTCCGCCTCCGCCGCTCTCCCCTGAGCAGATCGCCCATATCAGCCGCATCCTGAATCCACCGCCGCCGGCCCCACTACCCCACGCCACCGTGCGACGGTGCAAGGCGTGTAGCAAGCCAAGCGAGGACGGGCATGTGTGCGCAGTCGCCGATCTTCCCAAGGAGTTGCGCGCCGCCGTCGAGGCCGTGCTCGTGAAGGAGCGAGCCCGATCTTCATGATCCGGCTGGTAGGGCCGGACTGTCAGCGGCCTTCGCGCGTTGCCGGAAAGGGCTCGTCTTCCGTACGGATGGGAGCAGAGACTGTGACCTCAGATGAGCTAATCGACCAACTCAATTCCGCCGATGGCGAGATCTACATCGCCGATCCGAGCGAGCGTGTCCGAGCCCAATACCGCCGGGCGATCCATGGCGCCAAAGAGCGGGGATTGGTCCCGGAGGGACTCCAGCTATGGCACACCGGCAGGGACCGGGGCGACATGGTGATCCGGCTGCTGAAGCGCCACGCCCCGCTGCCCCGGACCGCTACTCCGCCGCAGGCTCCGCCGCCAGCGCCCGAGACACTGCGGGTTCCGATCACGAAGCGGAAAGTCAAGCGGCCGACGATCGACTTGAAGCCGGCGCTGGCCTCAATCGCCGTCTCGAAGGCGCTGTTACCCCGATGCAGGACCGTCCTTCAGCAGTTGGCCGACGAAGCCGTTCAACGGGGATACGAGGTCCTCGCCGGCGTTGAGAAGTCGAGTCTCGTCATCGTGGCCAACGGTGAGCATCTCCCGTTTCGGCTCTTTGAAGAGCAGGACACCGCGCCGGCGCCGCCGCCAACAAAGGCCGAACTCCGGCGCTACACCTGGCGGCTGCCGCCAACGACCATCAAGGTTCCAACAGGTCGATTGGCTCTTCGACTTGAGCACCGCTATCGAAACAGAACCTGGGCGGATCGCACGCGCTGGCGACTCGAGGATCGGTTGACCGAAGTAATCGAGCACGTCGATTCGCTGGCTCGGGCCGAGTTCGAACGGCAACGCGAGGCGCACGAGGAGGGGTTACGCGACCTCGAGGCGTGGGAGGCTAGAACCGCGGCCGCCCGGAACGCCTACATCGCCGCGCTCAACCGCCGGCGGATACGGAACCAGGCGGTGCGCTCTGCCCGCGCCGACGCGCTTCGAGAATTCGCGAGTCGGGTCGTGGCTCGGGCAGCGGCCGAAGCAGACCCATCGGCGGCCACGCCGATGCTCGAATGGCAGGCGGCAATCCTGGTTGAGGCAGAGAGGGTGGATCCGCTAAATGCGCCTGCCGACTTGCGCTCAGTGGAGCCCGAGGAGATCAGCGCCCGCGATCTCGAGCCCTACATGCCGCGCGGCATGAGCATCTACTACCGTCCTGCAGTGCCAGCCTTCCCGCGGCCGGCTCCGGGACCTGCCCCACGCAGCCGCCTACGTCCCGCCGATCGTCCTTCGATAAGCAGCCGTCGAGGCGTCGCTGCGAGCCTCGGCAGCTTATCCTTCTGCCATGAGGGCGCTGTTTGGGCTTCCTGAGTACGACCGGGCCGAGAGTCAATTCATCGGCCGGACCACCCATGATCTGGCGGTGAAACAGAGCGGATTCCTGAGCATGCTTCCCCAGGAGTCCGTCGCCGAGGTCAGACCGTCACGGTTCGTCGCCGCATCGGGCGAGATCGTGGACAGCCCGACGATCGCCGTGGGAATGGCGTTTGAGCTCCCCACGACCGAGGCGCTGGCCGGGGACTTGGCGCCGCTCGTGGACGCGATCGTGAACGCCGCGGATCAAGCGACCGAGACCATCTCCAAGGCGATCTTCGGACAGCTTGGTAAGGTCCTTGAGGCCGCGGGCCAATCGCTAGACGCTAGCGGCCGACCCCTGAGCCACGAGCTGGTCTTCGAGATGCTTGATCACATGGAATGGCACTTCGACGACGAGGGGAACTGGACAAAGCCCACGATCGTGGTCGGGCCCGATATGGCCACCAAGTTCCAGAGCCTGCCGCCGCCCACGGCGGAACAGCAGGACGCTTTTGCCAAGATGTTCCAACGAAAACGGGGCGAATTCTTAAGTGGACGACGTCATCGCAAACTACCTCGATAGCTTGTCCGAACGCGAGTTCGATGCGCCGTTCATGTCGCTTCTGCGCGGCCTCGGCTACTACGACATTCATTTCCTGCACGGTACGTTCGAGTGGGGCAAAGACTTCATCGCGAAACGGGGCGAGGAAGGTGGTCCCGTCCAATACGCCTTTCAATCGAAGGCCGGCGCCCTTGACTTGGCGGCCTGGCGTCTCGTCAGGGGCCAACTCGACGATCTTCGGACGAACGCGTTAGGCCACTCTAACTTCGACGCCTCGCTCCCTCGCAGGGCGGTCCTGGTCACAACGGGACGACTTGTGGGTGCCGCCGCCACGGATGCTGGCGCGTACAAGGACCACCTCCGCAGTCTCGGGGAAGCAGACTTCGAGACCTGGGATCGCGAGCGGCTCGTCGAGCACATCCTGGGGATGCCCGAGGTAGGCCTGCCTCGTGGTTCCTCGTCGGCGCTACTCGGATTGCTGGCCGCTGTTGACGATCGCCGAGTTTCAGCTGAGCTAGTGGAGCGCCACTCAAGGCAGTGGATCCTGCCGATCGGAACCACGGCGACCCTGCGAAGGATCGCCTTGGAGGCCGCCGTCCTCGCCAATCGTCTCCGTCGGAACGAACGGCTCGACCTCGCCGCTTTAACTGCACTGTGTCTACTTCGCTCGGCGTGGGCAAGCAGCGCAACGCAGGCAGAGCCCGAAGCAGAGGTAGTCGAAGCGGCAGACGTGGCGCGCGCGATGTTCTGTGGCTACGCCCGCGAGCTCTGGATTCGGTGCGATGCCCTGGCGCTCGATCCAGTCGAGTTCCACCGAGCACACTGGCCGAGCGGGATATACCTAGCCTACCCAGCTCGCTGCCTTGGCCTTCTCGAGATACTTGGCCTATACGCTTTGTCCGAAGAGGCGGCCACGAGTGGCGACCGCGAGGCGATCATCGAATTCGTTGGCGAGTTCGTGACCTCCCAACCGGGCGCTTCCCATCCACCATCGGACAGATGGGCCGCGAGCTTGGGGCCGCCGGCGATCGCTCTTCAGGGGCGACCCGAACTCGAGCCGTGGCTGGAGGCCATTGCAGTCTGGCTGTGCGATCACTACGAACAAGAGGAATTGGGTCTGGCCCGCCTGGACGCGAGCCCGGACGACGAAGCAGCCTACCTCCTTGGATCCGCGTTCGAGTCCAACTCCGTGACCAAACGTTCGGAGTCTTTCCTGGCGGCCGTTCTGCTGGATCTGCTCACATGCCTTGGCCTCAAGGGCTTATACGAACTTGCCGTCAACGATTTCAGGGCCGTCCGCCTATATCCACAAGCCCTGCACGTTCCGGATGACGAAAGCCAATACGCCCGAGATGGCACAGCGAGGCTTGAGGTCAACGTTCCCTACCCCGAGGCCTGGGAGCCCACAGAGGGGTGGAAGCTCACCACCCACCATCGCTTGGTCGAAAGCTATCGGTTGGAGCGTCTGGGTAGATCCTGGGACCACATCGCGATCTCCAGCGTCCTGCGAGATCGGCTGTTCTTGCCGTCGGTTCGGGCTCTCTTGGCTGATCGTGGCCGCTCTCCACAGATCGACTAGTCCTCGACGACAAACCTTGCGGCGGCTGCTTGGCCCCAAAGCTCCGAGGCGCCTCCACGCCGCTCACAAACCGCGCGGCCGGATAAGGAAACTCCTACCCTTGAGCCATCGTGTGGATCAGCGACGTTGACATCCCGGAGGACCTGGTAGAGGCGGCTCGCGCCGGCTCTCTCGTTGTATTCGTCGGCGCGGGTGCATCGCGCGACGCGCCAGCCAATCTCCCCGACTTTGGCCAGCTGACTTCACGCATCGCCGCCGAGGCCAATATCGACTTCCAGCCTGAGGAGTTAACAGCCCCGGATCGGCTTCTCGGGCGCATCGGCGACGCCGGCGTGGACATTCATCACCGTGTCCGAGCGCATATCGACATAGCCGGCTCCGCCCCCAATGCGCTTCACGAGGCGATCGTCGATCTGGCGCTGGCGACGCGCACCCCACGGATCGTTACTACCAACTACGACCTTCATCTCACAAGTGTCATGGAGGCCAGAGGGCAAGGGCGCAGCGAATACATGGCACCGGCCCTTCCGATGGGAGACGACTTCGAAGGCGTCGTATACCTCCATGGCAGCTTGCGCCAGGAATCGCGAAACCTCATCGTGACCGACGCGGACTTCGGGCGCGCATATCTTCGCGACGCGTGGGCGGCACGCTTCCTTGAGCGGATGTTTGCATCCTTCACGGTCGTATTTGTGGGCTACAGCCACGGCGACATGGTGATGCGCTATTTAGCTCGAAGCCTGGGAGGGCAGTGCAGTCGGTTCGTCCTGACACCGGACCCTGGTGCGCCGGATTGGCGGCAACTCAACCTCAAGCCGGTTGCGTACGAGCTGAGGGGTACCTCTCATGTCACGCTGACCGAGGCGATGACGAGTTGGGCCCGGCGTTTGTCGATGGGGCTGCTCGACCATCGGCAGCAGATTGCGCGGTTGGTGACAGCTCCCCCCTCGGGGGTCCCCGAGGAGAAGTCGTACCTGACTTCGGTCATCGGTGACGACCACCTCGTGACCCTCTTCACGGACCTCGCGCAAGGCGAGCCGTGGATTAGGTGGGCGGCGGCTCAGCCTGAGGTGCGCCCGATCTTTGAACCGCATGCCCAAGGGACCGAGAGAGCGTCAGCCCTCGCGTTCTGGTTTGCTCGCCAATGCCTTGGGGATGAAGTGCTCTCGAACGTCGGCTTGGGCGTGCTCTATGAAACAGGCGGCCGAATGTCATCCGCCCTATGGAATGCCATCGGTCAACAGCTGCACCTGCAACCGTCACCTCGGGCCGCGTGGCTGCGACCATGGGTCACCATATTGGTGGAGAACGCGCCGGCCGAGGGGCGGGATTGGGTTGACTACGCACTTTTCGATTCGACTCTGCCCGATGATCGGGACCTGGCGCTACTTCTGCTCGATCACCTCACCGAACCGCATATCGTCGCCAAACCTTCGTTCGGCCTAGCCGGGGCGCCTCGCTTCGGCATCGAGATCCGAGGCAGCGATCACTGGCTGCGTGAAGCGTGGACGAGGACGCTCAAGCCGAACCTCGCGACCATCGTCCATGACGTGCTCGCAATCACAGACCGGCATCTCCGCCATGCTCATCAACTTCTGATCGCAGCCGGCGCCGCCAATGAGCGCTGGGATCCCGTCTCCTTCGGACGATCGTCAATTGCCAGCCATGCTCAGGATCGCCACGGCGACAAGATCGGCTTCCTGATCGATGCCGCCCGTGATTGCCTCGAGTTCCTGGTCACGACCGATTCTCCGTCGGCAGAGCCCATCATCGGCGCTTGGTCAGCCTCAGGCGTACCCATACTGCAGCGACTGGCCATCCACGGTGTCGCCATGGACGGGAGAGTTCACGGCAGCGACAAGCTGACGTGGCTACTGGACCGGGGTTGGCTCTTTCATCACCTGCTCAAACATGAAGTCTTTGAGCTACTGGCCTCGGCACTGCCATTGTCAGACGATGCGATCGTCGACCGCTTGGTAGCCGAGGCGTCGCCGGGTCCCAAGGACGTCGATGACGAGAACAGCCGCGCATATGAGGCCTTCAACGCACTTGTTTGGATCAACCGCTACTCAAAGGCGGCGAGCACGACCCAGGCGTTCGCCCAGGCACAGGCCGAGCATCCTACCTTTGGAATGCGTGAACACCCGGACTTCAACTCGTGGATGGAGGCGGGCTTTCGCAGCGTCAATGCCCCAATGCCAGTCGAGGACTTCCACGAGCTGCTGCAAGGAGATCCCACCGCCGCCCTCACCAAGCTGCGCGAGCTGAAGGAGGCGCCTTTCTCTAGAGACAACCCGACATGGGACGATGTCGCTCCACTTGTGAAACAGGTCGTTCAGGACCACCCGGAGGATGGCTTCGTTCTGCTTGCCAGAGAGGACGACCTGGACAACGACCTGATCAGTGCGGTTATTGAAGGTTGGGGGTCAGGCGAGCTCGCTGATGACGTGGCTCAGCGCGCGATCGATCGGCTCGCCGCTCTCGATCTCGGCCAATGGGGTGATCAGCTCGCGAGACTCATTGGGAGCGACGGAGGCACGCAAAGCCGAACGGCCTGGCATCGGTTCGACGCCGCCCGCGAGCTTGCACGGGCAATCGCGAGCCATCTCCCGGATGACGCCGTGCCGGTCGATGGGTCGAACTGGCTGGAAAAGGCCATCAACGCACCCGGCGGACTCCTTGCCGAGTTCTGGCTGCACGTGGTCTCCGACGAGTGGAACAACGATCGGGACGGATGGTCAGGGCTAGGCGCCGAGAGCCGTAGTGCCTTTGATGAATTGCTTCACCGGGGCGGCATTCAGAGCGCCCTCGCGGAAGTCATCCTCGCGAGCCAGCTACATTTCTTCTTCGAGGCCGATCGCGAGTGGTCCCAGACCAATGTCCTGCCGCTTCTTGCTTGGGACAATCCAGAACGAGCCCGACGGACCTGGGACGGGTTCCTGTTCTGGGGGCGCTGGACCGACCAGCTCCTAGAAGCTGGCCTGTTGCCTGACTATCTCGAAACCTCGGGCCATATCGACGGCTTCGAGGACGATCTCCGGCGGCAGTTCGCGGAACACCTCACTGCTGTGGCTTTGTACAGTGAGATCGACCCTGGAACGTGGACCGCGTCATTCACGACCACTGCACCCGCTCGAGAGCGCGTTGAGTGGCTCAACCACATCGCGTGGGAACTCGACCGACTCGACGCGGACATGCGCCAAAAGCAATGGAATCGGTGGATGCGGGGGTACTGGACGCGGCGCCTCGACAGCATCCCTCTGCCCCTTACCTTCGAGGAAGCTAGCGCACTCGCCGGATGGGTAGTGAAGCTCGAGGAGCAGGAGATTCCCGAGGCGGTGGCCTTAGCCGTCGCCGCTCCGGCAGGTCTTCCGCCGCATGGGCATGTTCTGCACGATCTGAACGAACGTGTCGAGCGTGCGCCGGCTGCTTACGCGCGGCTACTTGGGCATCTCCTAAGTGGCACAACTCCACCCTTCTGGGAATGCCACTATCTCCCAGAAATCGCGGCGCGACTCCAGGGTCACGCCGACGAGGCGGACATTCGCCGCATCCGCGAACAGGGCCTGCGCCTGGGTTGCATCGGCGCCGCCGACTGGTAGTTACACGGGCGGTTTGAAGGAACGCCCCTAAGCCGTCTTCGAGACCCGACCAACGTAGCTCGGTATGTTCGCGACCGGGATCAGCAAAGATGGCGACGGTGTGTCGGCTCTAATCCATATGAGCATCCGTTTTGGTGGGCTGCCTTCGAGCTAACGGGGGCGTGAACTCCCGGGGAGCGCCTGAGTTCCCTCTCGCTGACCTATCGATGGCTGCGGCCACGCGGCGTGCACTTTCATGGACTCCCGGCGCGATCCAGCCTCAGGCGCGGTCGATCACCAGCCTCCGGCAAATGACATGCAGCTGAGACGGCTCAACGATGGGGTTGTAGAGGACAGTCCGATCGCCCGGTCGATTCGAAGGCCTTACTCGTCATCGCCAGCCCAGCCGAACTCCGCCGCGTAATCCGCCATGGCCTCGTCGTCGAACTCGTAGGGGGCGAGATCGGGCTGGAACACGTCCGACGCTGGGTCCACGCCTTCGGACGCACCCATCAGCTTCACCAGGAACCGCTCCGCCCCGTCGAGCAAGGAGGGCTCCTCGGTCCAGAACCCGAACTCTAGGCTACCTCGGGATGATCGCGTGAAGTTCGCGGACGAGATCCAGAGTCGTCGAGCACGGAACCCAATCACGTCGTCCACGTAGCCGAGCGCATCTTCGTCATGCCACCACATGTGCCCAAGCAGGGCGAGCTTCGCATGGACGATGGGCACTAGGTCCTGGCTCCGGGCTCTTCTCCAGCCGAGGGTGCGGATCGTCGGGATGACCGTCGCATCGGGGCGATCGGTGGGGCCTACCAAGGCCCGCTGTCCGTCTACGGTCGGCGCGAGCCCACTGAGGGCCGAGAAGGCTCGGATCGGCATGCCTGGGGTTCGTTCGTTGAGTTCGGCCAGAGGCCCCAGCTTGCGCAGGTCGGTCGGGCGGCGGCCCTGCTTGCTCACGATGACACTCGCCGCCGCCAGGTGACCAATCGCGTCGATCAACCTGTCATCGTCAATCCACATTGCGGAAGCGATCAGTGCTGGCCCGAGCGAGCGGAGGCCCGGCCGCCACCGATCTTGACGCGCATCGCTGAAGTCGCTTATGCCCTCCACGAGACCTGCCAGGACGTCAAGTCCGAAGCGAGCGTGGTTTCCCGCGACGCCGTCGACCAGCAAGACTTCGTCGAAGTCGTTCGGAAAGGACGGTTGGCTGTCCATAGGCAAAGCGTAGCGGGAACCGGACAACGAACGCGACGAAACGTGCGCCTCTCGGATCGATCCGTACGGCCTATCGCCGAGAGACGAGCGACCACAATCACCAGGGTTGGCCGGGTGCTAAGCGAGACGCTGGCCGCACAGCGACGCGCTGCAGCGCCCGGGTCGCCGGACGACTGCCATGTCGCAGGGCGCGCGATGCCCCGAGCATCTGTGCACTGCCGCAGCTCGTCGCCCGGTGGAAGCGGTCCGGGCACTACTCTCGGTCGGGCCGGGCCGAGGGCATCACCGTGTCGGGCGAGAGACCCAGGGCGATCCCCAGCATCGCCGTCGCCCCGACCAGGGCGACCCACTGGCCTGCCGCCCAGGACGGCTCGGCAGCGACCGCCATCCCGAGGGCTGCTGCGCGGACGAGGGCCATCCAGAACCCCGGACCGGCGCCCGCGCCCGGCGTCCGGCGCCGCCTGCGCGGCGCTCGGTGCGGCCTTCTGGATTTGTCTGCCTTCGCCATGCCCGAAGCATCGCGCCACCTGCGGGCGTGGTCCATACCGCAGCTGCCGCCGGGCGCAGATGGGGTGGGTCCGCTCAGGTCGTTCCGGGCGGGTCCCCGCCCAGGGCGAGCAGTCCGCGGGTCCGGGCCAGCGCCTTCTGCACCTCGCGCCAACGGTCAGCGGACTCCAGGTCGTCGGCCGCGATGGCCCTGAGCGGCCGGCCTTCGGCCGAGTGCCGGTAGAGCCATCCGGCGTTCCGGCGGAAGGCAGCCTCGTCGTCGGGCCGAATTGGGCGACTCCGCCGGTGCGCCCTGCTCCCAGCCCTTGCGGAGGCCTCTATAGAGCGCGCGACCTGCTCGGTCCGCTCCCGCCAGAGTCGGATGCGGAGCCGGTCCGTCGCGGTGTTGCCGGTCGCCTCGAACGCCGGGATGTCGAGGTCAGGGGGCTCGGCCCCGCCGGTCGACGGATCCCCGAACGCATACTCCCAGCTGGCCTTCTCGCTGCGGACCAGGCCGAGGACGGCGGCGCCGTAGCGCGCGAGCAGGTCGGTCGCGAGCGCCGGCCACGCGTCGAGGTGGAGCGAGGCGATGAGTGCCAGCGCCTCGGAGCGCCGCGACTCCTGTTCGCCCCAGGCGTCGTCGATCTCGGCCAGCAGCGCCTCGAGCGGCTCGCGGCGAGCCAGGCCAGTGGGCGTGGAGTCGACCTCGACGGCCCGGGTCACGGTGCCGAGCGGGCGCGGCGAACGCAGGTCGAGGTCGATCGGGCCTGGCGGAAGGCGATCGGGCGCCGTGAGCACCTCCGCAAGGTCCGCGAGGGTCGCCTCGCCGGCGAGCAGCCGATCGACGAACGCCCCAATGGCCACGGTCCGCTCCGCGGGAGGGGTCGGCTCGTCGAGGGCGTGGCGGCGCTGGACGAGCCGGCCGACCATGCGGCCGCCGAACGCGAAGGCGACGTCGGCCCCCGTGAGGCCTGACGCAGATGCGAACTCCTCGAAAGCGACATGCGCCCTCGTCGCGGCCGAGCGGATCTCAGCGTCCCTCCAGGCGTCGAGCAGGGCGCGATACGGCGCTTGCGCCTCGATCACGTCCAGGAGCGCGGTGCGCACGAGGATGTGGCGGCGGACATCGTCGGGACTCGCTGCTGAGGAAACGAGGATCCGCTGCTGGTCGAGGAGAGCCATCCGAAACCGTGTCCTCCCGTGCTGCTTGCCGGCGCCGTCGTCGATCCCGCCGGCACGACACCGTGTCCTCTGGGCCCAATGGGCGTGGATCCCGACCCGGAGATGTTCCCACGCCGAAATGGTCGACGCGCTGGGGCGGCCGTCAGGCGAGCAGTTCGGCGGCCGTGGCAGACAGTCGCCCGGCACGATTGACCCATTGCTCCTTGCCGATCAACTCGCAAGCGAGCCGGAACGGGACATTCAGGTCGCTACCGTCGGTGTGACTCCTGTCAAGCCACTGACCGGAGCGTCGCCGCCTTCTCGTCCCTTGTACGGGCCGTTGGACGGGAAGGCCCTCAAGTCTTCTTCGAGACCCGACCAACGTAGCTCGGTATGTTCGCCACCCCAGATGGAGTTCCGCGCGGTTGCCCGCTAGAGCGGCGAAGCACGGTCGCGGGCCTCAGAATGAAGACATGCCGGGGAGAGAGAATCAGGGTACAAAAGCGCGCGGGCCGTCACGGAGCGCGGTAGGCGGAAGCGGCAACGAGGCCGGGAGCGAATACCGGGCTAGCGTTGCGGCGTGGCTTGTGGCCTTTGGCCTCGTCGGGCGTGGTATCGAAGGCGTCGACTTACTCGGGGACGAGGCTATCCCCACGCTCGTTTCGCTCGAGACAGATGCGCCCGTCGACGACATAAACGTCGCGCTTACCGGTGGCAAGCTGCTGGCGCAGGCTAAGCGCTCGCTGACCTTGGGGGACCAGAGCTTCTCGGGCACGGTGGAGCAGTGGAAGCGCGCGGTGCGCGAGCAGAGCTTCGATCCAGACCGGGATCGACTCGTCCTCTTCACCGAAGCCGACAGCCGTCCCCTCCTGGCGCTCGCCCAGGCTCTGGATCGGGGCCGCCTGACAAATCCTGGGCGCTCCACCATCGATCAGCAGGATGCAATGAAGGTCCTCACTGACCAGCTCGGCGACCTCAGCGCGACCCAACGCCAGAACCTGCTGCGCACAGCCGCGGTCCTCCGCGTTGAGACTCTCGCTCCGAACGCACCACAGCGGGTCGTGGCAGAGACCCTTCTCGATGAATCGGTCGTGGAACACGGGGAGGGGTCTGCGGCGTTTAGGGCCTTGAAGGAGGCCGCTAAGCGTACGGCCGTAGCGAGGCACGGCCGAGTTCTGGAGGAATGGCTCGACGCGATCGAGGAGGCCCGACTGCACCTTCGTTCGTCGCTGAATGGCGGCCCGTCGGCACGAGCATCCGCCGTCGGGGCCCTCATTGAGGAATATTGCGAACGCGTTGTTCGGAGAGGCTCGTCAATCGATCTGATGCCGCTCGGCATCAGCCTCCCTCCCATCCATCTTGATCCTGATGCACGTCACTGGCGTGTGGACACCGGCGAGCGCGAACGGGACACCGGGCGAGATCTCGGCAATGCCATCCGTCGTCGCGGACGGCTCGTCCTCCTGGGGGGACCGGGTTCGGGTAAGTCAAGCGCTTTGGCCCAAATCGCGGCGGCCTGGGCACTGGATCCGGCACAGCCGATTCCCATCGTTGTGCCGTTGCCCGCTGTTCTTACGATCCAGGGCCCGGTCGACCTCCAAGCGCTGGTCCGAGTCGGGCGTGACGTTGGGTCGAACACTGCTCTCGCCGAAGAGCTGGTGGCGCGGCTGCAGAGAGGCGGAGCTTGCCTGTTCCTAGATGCGCTCGACGAATGCCGCGATCGCCGGTTCGAGGTCGTTCCCGTTGTCCGTAACGTGGTCGCCGATGTCAGTCCGGCGACGGATGTGGTTCTATCGACTCGCGACGTCGCTTACGCCCAGGCCGAAACGCTGGGTTGGCCATCGGCGCGGCTGCTGATTCCGGACAGGATGGACAAGGTCCTCGAGCTTGTCGCAACCCAGGCCGCGCAATCCCAGGGCGTTCTGGACGAGCAGCGACCGGCCTGGACTTCGGCCAGGCTGGAGCGGGTGTACGGATTGCGGGACGAGTTCCCCCAACTGCGGTCGACACCGCTGCTACAAGTCCTCGCACTCCTCGCCTTGGCTACTCGCTCTCCCGAAGCGGTTGTCGCCGCCCGCGGCCATCTCCTTTCGGATCTCGTGGACGAGGCAGTGGAGCGCCAGGAGCTTCGCTTACGTCAGGCTGGACAATTCGGGGCAGGGCATTCTCGGCCGGAAGCCATCCGTCTCGTTCAAGCTGCTTTCAACCTCGTCGGGCACCGACTCTTCGTCCGCGGAGACACAGCGCGGGTTGATGCAGTGGGCGAACTGGCCACGGAGATCTCCAGAAACTGGAACCTCCCAGTCGCGAGTGCCGAGGGGATGGCAGACCACTTGCTCGCGTTTTGGGATGAAGCCGGCGTGTTCGTCGCGTCCGGAAATCCGCCAACGATTCACGCCTCGATACCTGCTCTGTTGGAGCTAGCCGAGGCTCGGCACGCCGCGGGGCATCCGGAGTCTTCAGAGGCTTGGATCAAGCATTTGGCTGAGGAAGCCAGCAATCGAGAGGTCTTGCTTCTCGGTGCCGGCCTTTCCCAAGAGATTGCCGAATCTCTCGTCGTTACTGCACTCGAGCTTCCCGAAGGCCCCTTAGTGCTCATCGCAGCGGCTGCTGTCGAGCGGGGTGCGACCCTGGAACCCGAGTTGTTGCAACGCCTGACCCGAGTCCTCATGGAGCGGGCTACGAGCGGCCCGGAGCGGGCGGATGAGGCGAAGGCTCTTGCACGCATCCCCGTTCCGCCGCACTTGCAGTCCATCGCGCTCGCGGCACTGCAAGGTCAGACTGATGAGGCTGATAGAGCGATGACGGTAGGCCTCGCAATCGTTCGATGGCATCTGCCTATCGAAGAGCACGAGAAGGATCTGCGGCGGGCGCTGGTGACACCGCCGCCGACGGCGATGTTCGTCGACGAGGCGTGGGTGGAAGCGGTCGTCGGCGCGACCGACGGCCTGCTAGCCGAGGGCCTCGACATTGGGACTGAGCTTTCTGCCACCTATAGACACGTGTCGCATTCGGCCGAACGGCAACTCGACGCCGTCTTGGGTCGGCACGGCCGGCTGGACCTTCGCCCCACCGAATCGCAGGAGGAGCTTCAAGAGACGCTCAAGTCCTACTCGGCCATGAAGAGGAGCTTCGACCGGGCCGATGAAGCCTGGTCGGCGATGATTTCGCATCTGAGTTCGCTCGGAGGCACGGAGCTGACGCCCGAACAGGCGCGCCGACTCACCGAACTTGCCGACCTGGTCGAGACCATCGAGCCTGGCCACATCCCCTCATCCTGGGCCATGGCAGCCTACAAACGTCCGGAAAGGTTGGTTGAGCTGATTGACCTTGCGATCTTGCTCGGCGGATTCGACGCGCAGGTGTGCGCCGCGGAAGCGACCCTGGTAGCGGGCCAGATGAGCCGCCTCGATGCAAGTCTGCTCCTCGGCGACAATGCGGATGAGCGCGAGCTTTCGCGATGGGACTCCGTGGGCGACGTGGAGGTGGTCCGACGTCGTTTGGTCGAACTGATGGCGGAGGGGCCTCTGTTCGCGTTGTTCGCGGCCGAAGCAATGCTGCACGCGCCTAACCCCGAGGCGTCCGTCTCCGCGGTCAGTTCGAAACTTCTGTTTCTACCACCAGAGTCTCGGACCCTGGGGGCTCGACTCGTCCTCTTGCTGTCTCCCGATCTAGCGCTTCGGGAGACCTGGCTAGCGAACGGAGACCCAGTCCTTCGGATTGAGGCCGCTCGCCGGACGGCGCAGGAATGGATCTCCGGCGACGTCAGTGACGAGGCCTTGACCTTGGCAATGACCTCGGCAGACGCCGGCGTGCGCGCTGCCGCTGCTCGCGAGGTTGCAGACGCGGGGAAGCGGCTTCCTGAGCTTGTCGTCCATGCGATGGATCGAGAGGGCCCCAAGAACTGGCAATGCAAATACTGCGACCGGGTGAACGAGGCAGGGGAGGAGTCCTGCTCGAACTGCCGGCTCGTCGGAAACCAGTCGCTCGCGCCCGGATCGTCACTCAGAGAGAGGGTGGTCCCGCAGCGTAGCCAGCTTCCACTGTAAGACGAGTCCTGGGACCGGCTTGACAAGTTCCACGGAAAGCGGTGGAGCTGAGGGGTTCCTGAGCGTGACGGGGCAAGCGGTGAAGCTGTCGACTATCGTGCGATATGAGTAGCGACCTTCACTCGATAGTCGGCTGCGACGCTTCCGACGAAGAGGCTCCGCCTCTTGCTAAACGCACATAGGTACGGGATAATCCCGGCATGCCCAGACGCCGTGGCAACGAGCTATTCAGGATCGAGAGTGAGATCCTCGATGCCGCGCACCGATTCGCCCTGTCGGGCCGCACCGAGTTTCATGGGTACCAGCTCACACAGGAAATCCGGGGCGTGGGCGCCGACCATCGCCGTATCGGCCATGGGACGATCTATAGAGCGCTAGACAGACTTGAAGAACGGAGGCTGCTCGAGGGATCCTGGGAGGATCCGGCTATCTCCGAGCAACTAGGTCGGCCGCGACGCTACCTCTACAGGCTGACGGCATTGGGAGTCGCCTCGCGGGCCGCGTCCCGAGACGGGTCTGTCTCAGAACCGTCAGCGGTGCTAAATCCTCGACGGGTTGCCGAGGGACTGATGTGAATAGCGGCGAACTCGTGCTCCTGGTGTTGGCTGGCGTGCTCGTTGGCGTGCTCTTGAGCGGGCTGAACATGGTATCCGCGGCGATCGGCGTGGGCCTCGTTCGCCATTCCGTCGCCGGTTGGGTTTGGCTATACACGTTGCTGGCCGATGGCCCTAAGAAACGCGCTAGAAGAGAGAAGATCCGATCGCACGTGTACGAACAATTGGCCGATGCGGATCGCCCGGCTTCGGTCGACGCGCTCGCTCTTCAACGAGAGTTGGCCGTGCGCGTTCTCCTCGACGCGGCCTGGGGCGCACCCAGTGATTTGGCATGGGCCATCGCGGCAGCTGCGGGTCGAATCCGCGGTCTCCGACGAGTAGGGGCAGGATTCATCCCTTTGTCCCTAGGTGTGCCCATCCTGCCCACGGTCCTTGTTCGAAGGCCGCGACTCGAAGACACAATCAAGGACCTTATGCTGGACATGCGATCCGACCCAGGACGGTCACCTGTGGGACTGGTTGGGTTCGGAGGTTCGGGCAAGACAGTGCTGGCCAGTCTCATTGGCCACGACCCCGCTGTCGCCAGAAAGTACCGCGACGGACTCTTCTGGATCCACAGCTGCCAGGGGCCTTCGTTGCTCGGGTACCAGATCCTTCTCGCGCACCTCCACCAGAAGAAACGCGGCGGCATTGGCATCGTCACGGACACGCATGACCTAGTCGCGCGACTGGAGTTGCTTCTCGCCGAACGGTCTTGCCTCCTCATCATCGATGACGTTTGCGATGATGAGGAGTGGTACGTGGTCTCCAGACTCAGCCGGGTTAGCGCGGTCCTCTTCACGACCAGCAATGCAAGGCGTGCGGAAGCCTGCCTCCCGGGGGCTCGTTCGGTCAATGTCAGTAGTCTCGAGCCTGAAGAGGCGCGTAGCCTGCTGGGGCGCTCGGCCGGCGCAGCGCCCCATCAGCTAGAGGGCTCAGCTGCCGCAGATCAGTTATGTCGGTACGTCGACTACTCCGCTTATGGGGTAGTCGTGTGCGCCCAGGCGATCCAAGAGGACGGCGGGGGCGAGACCGCTTGGGCCGACGTGCTGGATCTTTGCAGTCATGGCATAGACGCAGTTGCTCTTCGGAATTGGCCCGAGCCGTCCCTGGCGCAGCTGGGGCTGGAAATCTATCGTGGCGCAAGGCAGCAACGCGCCATGAACGACTCGGACGGGTCCCAAGGATCTCGAGATCCTCGTCCTTCGCCGGGCGGCTGAAAGGAGGGCCCCTAAGCCGTCTTCCAGACCCGACCAACGTAGCTCGGTATGTTCGCTACCGGGATCAACAAAGATGGTGACGGTGTGTCGGCTCTAATCCTCTCGCCCCGACCATAACAAGCTCATTACGTGAGGTCGAGACTCTCACCATACAGGACCACCCTGCAAGGCACCTATCCGCTCAGAAGCGGTTGGTTTGGGCACCCAGACGCCCGAAGGATGTCGCAACCTCATGGGTTCCTTCCTGCTTCAGGCGTCTATTGGGCAGCGACAGCGCATCGGAGACCGGGGGTTGGCTCGACAAAGCCATCGCCGGCGCCGCGGGAGGACGGTATGATGTGGCAAGTCTGCGGCTCCACAACGGATACAGCGACAACCGGTCGGTCCGTCGTTGGACGTCAACAATTCGGCACATTTGTGCATCGAGAGGTGGGCTCGTGCTGTCGCTGACATGCCAATTCCCTGGGTGCGCGTCGGGGGGATCGGTGGAGCGGTGCTCCAACTCCGACGGCAGGCTCGCGTGTCCCGCTCATCGGACGCTGCGTAACGGCGCCTATGTCTGCTTGATGTGCGACCACGAGAAGGAGCAGAGTGCCTCACTGGCTCTCGTTCAGGCTTCCGAGGCGGCCCAACAGGACTTTGCCGAGTCACGACAGCGATGGCTCTTCCTTGGCAACCTGGGCTCCGCCGTGCTGGGCGCCGCGTTTGTCGTTGTAGGTTACAACTATGGACAGAGTCACCCATACTCAAGTGATGGCACGACAACGATGTTCTGGGGAGCCCTGATTCTGTGCTTCTCGGCGTGGGTCCTGTGGGACGCGGGCGGCTTCAAGCACAAGGTATTTGATGGCAAGTCCACGTTCAAGAAGATCCTCTACTGGTCGGGCGCCGCGACAGGATTGACGATAGGAATCGTGTTTGTCATCGCCGCCTTTGTCGCTCTGGCGTTCTTCAGCGATGTGTCGTCAGAGGGACAGAGGGCACAGGCTCGCGCCGTCATCCGCGATGGCGTCGGAGACGCTATCCGCGACGATCGAGGCCACTACTAATCGCCTCCGTCTGCGGTCGGGATCGGAGCGGGCTCGGGACGCGCGCGGAGCGTTGCGCCTGGCCCTTGCTCGTCTCGACGCCCTCCGCACCCCGTCTATCGGGTTCGAACTCGAATCGGCGGTGGGAAAAAGGATCCGTGAGGTGCGGTGTAGAGCCGCTTGTGGTCGAACTCGAACTCTCAGACGGCGCAGTGGTAAGCCTGCCCCACCAGCCTGCCCCCGTGTCCGACTCGGGCGCTCGCCGAACGGCGCGACCGGCATGAGCATGCACCTCTTCCTCGACACCAACATATATCTGGGCTTCTTTAGGCTGTCGACTGACGACCTAGAGGAGCTCCGCAAGCTGGCGGTTGCCGTGAGGTCGCATGACACCGTGCTCTACCTCACTGACCAGGTCTGCGATGAGTTCCGGCGCAATCGAGCCCGCACGATCAACGACGCTTTGAAGGCGGTCGAGGACAAGAAGTTGTCCAAGTCCTTTCCTCGATTGCTCACGAACCTCGTTGGGTTTCCCGAGATGAAGGAGACCCTCGAGAAACTGGAGAGTCAGCAGGCTGCGCTAGTCGAGACTGCTCGCGAGGCAGCTCTTCGCGGCGACCTTCGAGCCGATCACTTGATATGCGACCTCTTCGAAGCTGCCCGTCGCATCCCCCTCTCGACCGAGATTCGCGCTGCTGCTGAAACTCGCCGCCTACTGGGTAATCCTCCCGGAAAGAAGGACTCGATCGGCGATGAGATCAATTGGGAATCGCTCTTGGCGACAATTCCATCAGGGGAAGACCTGGTCCTCGTGAGCAACGACGGTGACTACTCATCAAAGCTTGACCCGAGGGTGGCTGACGAGTTTCTTTCTGATGAGTGGACACGCGTGAAGCGTGCTGCAGTATCGCTGCAGCCGAGCCTGACAGCGGCCTTCAAGACCTACTACCCCACCATTCATCTCGACGCCGACGTCGACAGGGGTCTGGCGATTGACGCACTGATTGCGAGCCCCGACTTCCGGGGAACTCACCTCGCGATCCAGGGTCTGTCGGCATTCTCCGGATTTACCCCACACGAAGTAGCCAGCATGGTCGAGGCCGGCTTATCCAATTCACAGATCCGGCACATATTTGAAGACGATGATGTCCGTGCGTTCTACGCGGACCTCATTGACCGGTATGGAGAGCACATCGAAAGCGCCCGCCTAGACGCTCTCCGCGAAGCTCTGGCGGCGTCCACTCCGTCCCAGTGATCCCCTAAGCCAGCCAACTCCACTGAGTCCGCCAGAACCTGGCGGATGCGCGGCCGCACCTGCAGTTGGGGGCGGCCAACTGGCTGCGAGAGCTTCCGGCGTCAGCAGCTTTCAGGAATGTCCTGGTGGCCGACTGAGCGGCGACGATGAGCGGCGACGAGGTAACGGCGCTGCACCGAGCTTCAGCCACTGACAGCGACCCCGGTCAGAAGCGTCCGTGAGACGTACGTAAGGGATTCCGCTTCTGGGCCGGTGCGACCTCGCCAAGTCCCCGCCTTTCGCCGCATTTGAGAAGTTGATCTTTCCTCACTAATGCTTAGTCCGAACGGGTCGCCCCGCCGCGGTCAACGAATTCAGGATCGAGCACGTTTGCGTGAGCGAGCGGGGCCACTAGGGCGAGCCGGGTCGATAAGCACAGGACCCGTCGGAATGCTCTTCGGGCTGTCCATCGTGGCTGAGAGCCGATGCCCCCGTCTGGTCCCTCGACGGCCACGATTGTCACCTGGCTGTCCAACGCTGCGGAGACACCGGCAAACGCGGTGACGGCGGCCGGACCCCCGAAGGCGGTCAACTCCACCGCCTCGACGTCAACGTACACCCGAACCTCACAGATCGCCCTCGTTGGCGCCGGCAGCTCTCCATTCGGTGAAGCCCACCGGCGGTCAGCGAGCGGCCGAATGTCGAGATCGAAGGTAAACGTCTGACCGTCGGTAAGGTCGAAACCGCTGGACAGCTCCGCTTGCATCGCGCTTCGCAGCACGGCCAGGAGCGGGGCGGGCACGCCTAGAGTACCGACCCGGAGACTACGCGTTCGCGACTCGACCATAGCTCGCCAGCCATCCGCTCCCCTGATCGGACCCCGCCTCTCGACCGGGTATGGTGTCCGGGAAGTTGAATCCGTGAATCCGGGCACTCGGATGGGCTATACGAACCGATCGGCCAGACGAACTCGGACGGGCCGCCGGGACACCTCGACTACGCCGGCGTCGGCAAGGAGGGCGCTGAGATAGTGCGCGACGTCGCGGTGGATGAACGCTTTGAGGTGCTCGTCGAACGTGCCCGGCTCGCCCGCGACGCTGTGCTGGCCACCGACTTTGACCCATCCCTGTCCGCGCAAGAACGCTGAGGCCGATTCGAGGCAGTCCCAGCTCAGGGGCGTGTATGCCTCTTTCTCCCCGAGGAGGAGGACGATCCGATCCTGCTCGACCTTCAACAGGGTGAAGGGGGCACCCTGGCCGACCGTGTGGATCGTGGCTGGCAGCCGTGAGAACCTTGCCCGCACGGCACTTTCGACCGGTCCCATCTCACCCTCCGTCCACGGCATCCGCAACTCGCCCGCGTGGCGAGCCTACCTACTTTAGGCCCAATGCTGTCCTCGGCGGCGGCGCGAGAGCACTTCCGTCGACAGGGTCCGTCTTCCGGCTACGCGCTACACGTCTCTGAGTCGTCGGGACGAACGAGGCAACCGGCAGGAGCGGTCTGACGCGACGGGACATCCATTCAACGTTCAGTTCTCGTCGGAAAGAGCCTCTATACCGGGCGCATTGTCGTACTCGGCCACCGGGACCGGGACTTCAAACTACCGGCGCTCCTTGGCCTTCGAGATGAGCCGCGCAAGACGGTCAGAGCCGAGGACCTTCAAACCAAACTTCGCCGGATCGCCTTGACGGACGTTGTCGACGATTTATATGTAGAAGTCCGGATTAGTGCTAGCCTCGCTGACCTGTGGGACCTCGAGCGGAAGGAACCAGCCTCGCTGGCTTCCTCCAACCGCCTTGACTTCAATGATGCGAGGCAGGCTCTCAATGTCGGCGGCGAATGCTGCTTCGTATCTCCAATCCACCGGGCTTCGGCCTGCTGCCCTTTCGAGGTCCATGACGAAGGCGATGGCTGCGCTCTCGATCGCCTTGTTGCCCAACAATGGAGCCAACAGTTCGTCGAGCGGCTTCATGCAGCCTCCTCAGGTAGCTCGATCCGCCGCCTGAGCGCCAGCATTTCACTGAGTCGGAGCCCGCGATAGGCGGCGGCCGTCGGCGAACTGTCGTGCAACGCCCAGACCAGTAGGCCCGGAAAGGCGACCCACCGACTCGCATTCGCGGCGGACCACGGGGGCACCACCTCCTTACCCGCTACTCGGGCAAGCGCCGCCTTGCTGTTGAAGCAGACGGCGCGGGGACTAGCCGCGAGCAGCCGTCGTCGCAGCCCGATTGGGTCGTCGTACACGTCGTCGAGCCCGATCCCGAACGCCAGAACATCCCGGAAGTCACGCGGCGTGAGTACCGTCGGGGTCAGGCCAGCGCTGCATAGGTCCTGCCAGAAGGAGTTGCGGCTGTTCGCGTAGTAGGAGTCTGTCCGTAGGGAGTCAGGCCCAGGCTCGGTTCCTACGAAGGCAACCTTCAGCCCGTGGGTGAGTAACGGCGGAAGTCTCGCTGACATCGAGGGCCGCCTAGGTCCGACGCCCGAGTCGGAGCATCAGCCGAGCAACGACCTCCCTCGCGATCTCGTCAGCGCCAACCGCGAGTGCCCGCAGCGGCCAGGCGTCCGTTGGCTCCAGGTGCACGGGCCTGCCGCCAGCGGCAGCAAAGGGCAGGGTCATGCCGTTCCCGAACTCGGTTGGGATGCCGAGCATCGAGACATCGTTGAAGCCGACCGCAATCGTCACGCGCTCGGCCTCGAGGAGTCCGAGGCCGGCGGCGATCCGCAGATCTCGAGCAACGCGGTGACCGATTTGAGCCTCGTCGAGGACGACGCCAAGCATGTGAGAACTGGGGAGGCTCTCCCACACACTCACGATTCGATATCGGCCGACGTGGATCCCGGATTCCGGACGGCGTCCTTCGCGTCGCGCCCTCGCGATGACGCCGGTCTCATTGATCGAAAAGTCGATCGCCTGCCCGAGTTCGAAGGCTCCATGCTCCTGGGCGGCGGATGCGATTGTCCGCTGCAGGTCGCCAAACGATGCGGCCGGGAGGGGCGTTGTCGGACCAACCGGGAGGACGTGCGTCTCCAGCACCGTCCCGGCACCGGTGTACGTGCCACGCGCGGTTTCCAGCCACGGGACCGAGACGGGCGTCGTCAGCAGGCTCGGCGCCGCTGGCCTGAGGGCGTCGGCGGCCGCCGCTAGGGCTGCCTCGAGTTGCGAGATCAGGTCACCCGCGTCCGTGAAGGAATGGCGCCACACGCCAGTTTCATAGTCCTCGACCCTCTTGATGAAGGCGGCCTGCCTGGGACCTGGATGGATGTCTGCCTTCGTGAACACGACGATCGGCTTGCCCTGGTTGCGCGCGATCGTCCACTCCTCCTCCGTCGGGGCGAGATCCGTGCCCGGCATCGGATCGCCGTATTCGTCGCCGAGGATGAGCAGATAGATGTCGGAGGTCTCGACCATCTCGACGCAGATCGCTCGCGGCGGCGCGGGCGTCGTCGTAACGACCGTCTCGAACCGGATGACGTCGTACCGGAGGATCTTGAGTACAGGAGCGACCGAGTCTCGGACGTCGGCGAGTCCGCGACGGACCGAACTCAGCATCACCTTGAGGGCCATGGTTACATCCTCGCATTCCGCGCAGAGGTACGCTTAGCCGATGGACAACGAGTTCCTCACGGAGGTCAAAGAGCTCGTGGCTGAGCCAGGGGCGGGCCCGAGACTGAACGACCTCGTCAATACAACGGCCAGCCATTTGATTGTGCGGCTGACTGGCGATGAGTTCGACGTCGCTGCCCCGCCATCGATCGATGGCGTGATCGATCGCCTTGACCGCTACGTCATCCTGACCACCGATCTTGCGCGTGCAGTCGCGCTCGGCACCCGGTGGTCTGGAGAGGCTGTGCGGCCGATCTGGCCATCGGTCATCGAACGCGTGGTCGAGGCCGTCGATCGAGCACACGGCCAAGCAATGTGGACCGACCTATCGCTCTACCCTGGCGTCCTGCTCCTGTACGCGTCGGGCATTGGTGCCCTGGCCGGCGGTCGTTACGATACCCTTCGGGCCGTCCTTCTCGAACCACGACTCAACTTCCACAGTCGATGGCAATCCGCGGTGGAACGCCTGTACCCGGCCGCAGTACTAGATGATAGCCAGGCAGCTCGCGTGCCCGACCTCCCGAGGACATTTGCCCCGCTTTCCGACAGGGCAGCAGCAGATGTTCGCCCGCTGATGGCTGACATCGTCCCGGACGATCGTGCCTTCGATAGGCTCTTCGACCGGTTTGAGTATCTCCTTGGGCTCACTTACGTCGATGTCACCAAGAACGGCTGGGGGCCCACGGGACGCTTTGTGGCCGACCAATACGGAACGGGAATCGATCAGGTGATCGAGGCTGAGATCGCTGAGGCCGGCGCATCCTGGGCTCCGCTCCGGTGCGGGCTATTCGCTGGCTCGGCCGAGCGGCTTGGAGAATCGCTATGCCGATGGCAGAAGCATGTTCAAGCGGTTCGGAACGAGGCTCGCTGGCACACCGTTCGCTGATCGGACCCAAGGTCATCACCTACGTGGGTGACGCATGGCGACCGGAACCTGGCATCCGGGTAGAGCGACGGAAGGTCCGGTTGGCCTGTCATACGCTCCTCTTGCGCGATGCGGTAACGGCGCGCACGACAGGGTTCGGGCCTGGCCCGAAGCTGGTGTCAGAGTAGGTGGCACGAACGCGAGAAAGTGGGAGCGACAACCCGTTGCCAACCGCCATCGCGTGGAACCCTAGCCGGCGGCGACGCGCCTCCAGCGGTTCCGGCCCCGCACTTCGCATGACAGCTGGAGTGGGACATTCAGGTCGCCACGGTCGGGTTGACTCCTGTCAAACCACCGACCGGATCGTCGCCGCCTGCTCGTCCCTTGTTCGGGCGGTTGGAAGGGACGACCTTAGGCCGTCTTCCAGACCCGACCCACGCGGCTCGGTATGTTCGCGATCGGGATCAGCAAAGATGGCGACGGTGTGTCGGCTCTAATCCTCTCGGACCTCAGGCCATCCCGGCTAGCTTGTTATCTCGGCCTCTAGTCCCGTTACGCCACCGCTCACGCATCCACGACTAAACTAGACCCGTGACGCTCTCCGCTTGGCGTTTCCCTCGAGGGTTCCGAAGGACCGCCTCCTCGTGCTGACCCTGACGGGATACTTCGACGCTAGCGGCGTACACGATGGCTCCACCACGGTTGTGCTTGCAGGCTGGATCTCAAGTGATACGGGATGGACTGCGTTTGAGGAGGAGTGGCGGGAGGCCCTGGACCATTACGGGCTGCCGATGTTCCACATGCAGGAGTTCGCACACAGTCGGGGCGCATTCGCGCGTTGGAGCGAGCCGCAGCGCCGAATTCGGTTCAGCCACTTCGCCGAGATCATCACCAAGTACACCCTGTCGAGCATCGCGGTAGCGGTGCCGGTCAAGGAATTCGAGGCAGAGTTCACACTCGATGCGCGACGCCATGTCGGCGGCCCATATGGCTTCGCAGCATCCGCCCTGTTCATGCAGGCAGCCCGGTTTGTCGAGGAGAGCCTGAAGCCTGAGGGTTCGCCGTTCCAGATTGCCTACGTGTTCGAGAGTGGCGATCTTGGCGTCGGTCAAGTGATGAAGCTCTTTCAGGCCAATCAAATGGACGAGGGGCAAGCGGCCAAGTTCCACCTGCTCTCGTTTCGAGTGGAGGACAAACGCAAGTTCGTCGCTCTACAGGCAGCCGACATCCTCGCTTATGAGCTGTACCAGCACTTTCCCCGACAGATGGGTACCGATCCACGGCCGCCCCGCCGCTACAACCTGAACCAGCTGGCAGCAAACAAGTCCTGGGACTGGCGATACATGAGCCGGGAGAGGATGCGCGAGGACTGGGCGGGCGTCATTGACCTTGCGGCGCGGATCGCTCAGGTGGAACCGTGGCCGCGCAAGATGCTCCCTGACGACTGGGATTGGCCGGATGGGAAACCACCGCCGCCACTGAATATCGCTATTCGACCACACCCGCTAATTCGACGCAGGTCCAAACGCGGTCACTGATACCCGCTGCCATCGCCGGAGTGGTCAGGTTGCCAAGCGACTGATGCGGGCGAGCGAAGTGGTACATGAAGTGCAGGCTGGCCATCGAAGGACTATGCAACCAACGAGGGATGAACATCGGTCGCATGCGATCGAAGACAACTGGCTTGTTATCTCGGCCTCAAATCCTCTCGCGCAGACTGTCGCCTCGGCTTGCGATGGATGCGCCAGAATTGGAAAGCACTGAGGCCTCCGCGGTTCAGCGGGGCAAGCGGACCCCATTCGGCGAAAACGAGCGACTGCATACGCTCGACCTCGAGAGACGTTCCTTAGGACGCGTACTGGGCGGTTCGTCGCCGACTGCAACCGGCGACACGGCTGACCTACAGCCGATCTCCTGGGGACAGTTTCTTCGCCGCCGCAATCGCACGCTCGGTAGCGGTTGAGGCCGCGTAGCGCTGGAGCATCGTTCGCGAGCGCCAGCCGGCTACCCGCATGAGGTCGGTCTCCTGCATGCCGGCGGCGAGCATCTGGTGAGCGTAGGTGTGCCGGAGCTGGTGCGGATGGACCTTGTCGCCAAGGCCGGCGGCGATGCCGCGCTCTCGGATCGCCTGAGCGATACCGGAGTCGGTTAGTCGACCTTTCAAGCCAAGCCAGAGCCAGGGCTGAGCTGCCGCTAGGTGCTTGCTGCGGAGCCGCAGATAGCGGTCGATGGCGCGAATCGTTTTGTTCCCGATCGGCACTATCCGCTCGCGCCGGCCCTTGCCGAGCACACGAATGATGCCCTGATCCAGGTCGATGTCGTTCGCCATGTCGTCGCTCGGGTCATACCGAAGGTTCGAGATCTCCGCGCGGCGCGCTCCGGTGTCTAGGAAGATCCGGACGAGGGTAGCGTCTCGGATGCCGGCGAAACTCTTGTCGGCCTCGCACACGCCGAGAAGCGCTCTGAGCTCGGGGTCGCGCAGGATCGCCGGCGGCTCCTCCGGCAGCCGCGGTGGCTTCGTCCGAGCCATCGGCGACTCGTTCACCAAGCCTTCGTCGAGCGCCCAGCGAAAGAACGCCTGACAGCCGCGGTAGCGGTTGTGAGCAGTCGTGGCCTTGAAGCGCTCAAGCTGGTCAGTGACAAAGGCTTCGACGTGCTCACGGCGGATCGCCGATAGCTCGGTCGGCATTTCGCGATCCGCGAGAAAGAGTGCCAGCCGGCTGGCGGCATCGGTGTACGTCTCGACCGTCCGCGGAGACAGGTTGCCGGCGCGACAGTGTCGACCGAAGCTCGCCACCTCCGCGAGCAGTCCGGATGCGGTATTATGCGGCGCGCTGGCCGGGGATTGACTGGTCACTTCGGGAACTCCAGAACTGAGATCGGAACGTCACAGTTTTACGCTCTCGAAGCGGTCAAGTCAAGGCTCAAACCAGTAAGACGCTCTGATTGAGCGTGAATCGTGGGGCTATAGCTCAGCTGGAAGAGCGCCTGCATGGCATGCAGGAGGTCCAGGGTTCGAGTCCCTGTAGCTCCACCA
>Ga0209014_10000197_pt1 | contig 33708 bp, 28 predicted proteins | sample BarGraNGADG00212_FD_184491 | JGI IMG/M metagenome (GOLD analysis project Ga0209014, IMG submission 184491) | Arctic peat soil microbial communities from Barrow, Alaska - Barrow Graham LP Ref core NGADG0002-212 (SPAdes) (version 2) | ecosystem: Environmental > Terrestrial > Soil > Wetlands >...
AACGTGTTCTCGGTCACCGAGAACTTCACCATCAGCAGCAGCGCGAGCACGGTGTTCATCATCATGAACGCGCCCATCGTGATGCCGTAGATCCAGATCAGCCGCGACGCGGGCTCGGCGGAATGCGACACCACGCGCCAGACCGCGTCGCGCGACCGGGTCACGGTCTTGCCGCTCGCCTTCGCCGCGGCTGCGTCGTGCGACTCCTTCAGGAAGAACCAGGCGAACACCATGTTCACCGCGGCGATCAGCGCGGCGGCCAGTCCCGGCCCGCGGAACTTGAGCAGCGGTTCGACGGCCAGGGCCTGCGCGGACACGCCGAATCCGAGCACCCAGATGCCGATCGCGGGGCCCATCGCGACGCCCGCGTTGGTCGCCGCCGAGACCCAGCCGAGCGACTTGGCGCGATCCTCCGGCTTCGTCGCATCGGCGACGTACGCCTGCACCACGCCGACCGTGCCGCCGCCCGCGCCCTGCACGAGCCGGCAGAGGAGCAGCAGCTCGAGCGAATGCGCGAAGGCGAACACGATGTATGCCAGCACCGACGCGCCGAGTCCGATCATCAGGGCGGGACGCCGGCCGATCTTGTCGGAGACGCGGCCCCAGAGCGGCGCGCTCACGAGCTGCGCGACGGCGTACATCGTGAGGAGCAGCGACACGGCGACGCCGACGCCGCCCAGGCCGACCGCGTCCAGCGCCGTCCAGAGCGGCCCGTGGCCGATGACCTTCTGCGCGAGGAACGGGATGAGCGGGAACACGATGGCTCCGCCCAGCATGTCCACGAACGCCGTCACCAGCAGCACAACCAGTTTACCCATGCGCCATTTACTCGCTTGTCTTGCCAAGTGCTGCGGGAGGCGTGCTCCGGCCCACCACGCCCGCCACCGCGACGATGGTGAGCACGTACGGAATCATCGCCACGAATTGCGAAGGAATGATCTGTGCCGCCTGCAACTGGATCTGCAGCGTCTCCGCGGCGGCGAACAGCAGGCAAGCTACTCCGGCGCGCAGCGGGTCCCAGCGTCCGAAGATAACCGCGGCGAGGGCGATGAACCCGCGCCCCGCGGTCATCGAATCGGTGAACTGGTGCTGGTCGAGCGCGAGATACACGCCGCCGAGCGCTGCCAGCGCGCCCGAGGCGATCACCGCGACGTAGCGCACGCGGTTCACCGGCACTCCGACGCTGGCCGCGGCCAGGGGATGCTCGCCCACGGCGCGGACGCGAAGGCCGAACCGCGTCTTGTTGATCACGAACGCCATTGCGGGCATCACGGCGAGTCCGAGCCAGACGAGCGGATTCGCCAGGAACGCCGCCGAACTCCCGCCGGCCGACGCGCCGAATCCGACGACGCGCGGCGAATTGGAGCTCGATTGAAATGCGAGCTGCAGGAAGAATCGCGTGATGCCCACGGCGAACAGGTTGATCGCCACGCCGACCACCACCTGGTCGGCCTTGAACCGGATGCTCGCGCCTGCATGGATCGACCCGAGGAGCACGCCGACCGCGACGCCCGCGGCGATTCCGAGCCACGCGCTGCCCGTGTAGTGCGCGCCCAGCACCGCGCCGAACGCCCCGCCGAGCATGAATCCCTCGAGCGTGAGGCTGACGACGCCGGCGCGCTCCGCGATCGCGCCACCGGCGGCCGCGAACAAGTACGGTATCGCGATGCGCAACGTCTGCGCGAGAAAGAGGAGCACGGTCACGGCGCCGCCTTCCGCCTGGACATCGCGCTGCGCAGGAGCCGCCGCACCTCGGGCACGGCCGTCGCGACCGCGAGAATCACGATGCCCTGCAGCACCTCGACCATCTGTTTCGGCACCATCGCGTTGATCGCGAGCCCGCCCTGCGACAGCGTCGCGAAGAACAGCGCGGCGAGCAGGACTCCAACGGGATTGTTCCGTCCGATGAGCGCAACGGCGATCCCGAGGAATCCCGCGCCGCCGGTGAAGCCGTCTTCATAATAGTTCTTGTAACCGAGCACGAAGTTGATGCCGCCGAGTCCGGCGAGCGCGCCGCTCATCGCCATCGCGCTGAACCAGACGCGTCCCGCGCGGATGCCGGCATACTCCGCGGCGTCGGACTGCAGCCCGACGGCGCGCAGCTCGTATCCCGCCCGCGTGCGAAACAGGAACCCCCACACGAACGCCGCCGCCAGCAGGACGATCACGATCGTCCAGTTCGCCGCCGAGCCATGAAACGCGGCGAACGCGGACGAGAGCCGCGGGACCGCGCCGGCGTGAATCTCCGGCGTGTGCAGCGTCTCGGGCACGTGCAGCTTTGCCGACACGAAATAGTTCAGCAGCGCGAGCACGATGAAGTTCAGCATGATCGTCACGATCACTTCGTGCGCGCCGAATCGCGCACGGAGGATGCCCGGCACGCTGCCAACCGCGCCGCCCGCGGCGAGTGCCGCGAGCACGCAGAGCGGCACGGCGATCAGCGCGGGCGTGCCAGCCGGCAGCATCAGGCCGACCAGCCCCGCACCGAATCCGCCGGCCGCGAGCTGGCCCTCCGCTCCGATGTTGAACAGGCCGGCCCGCAGGCCGACCGCCACGGCGAGCCCGGTGCAGGCGAGTGTCGTCGCCTTGTACAGCACCTGCCCGAATCCGTAGCTGTTGCCCCACGTGCCCTCGAGGAGCGCGCGCCACACCACACCGGGTGCCTGTCCGTACGCCATGATGAGGAGGTCGCCCGCGACGAGCGCGACCACGAGCGCCACGAGCGGCGGCAGCACCGATTCCTCGAGCAGGACGCGCGTGCGCGTATTCATGGTTTCTTCATGCGACCTGCCCGCGCGCGGCGCCGGTCATGAACGGTCCGATCACCTCCTCGCTCGCGTCGCTCCGCGGGAACATCGCGATGAATCGGCCGCCGTACATCACCGCGATGCGATCGGAGAGCGTCAGCACCTCCTTCAGCTCGGCGGACACGAGCAGCACTGCCTTGCCCTGGTCGCGCGCCTTGCGCAGCTCCGCGTGGATGAACTCGATCGCGCCCACGTCCACGCCGCGCGTGGGCTGCGCGGCGAGCAGCACCGTGAACGCCCGTGAAAGTTCGCGTGCGATGACGATCTTCTGCTGGTTGCCGCCCGAGAGCGCGCGAGCCGGGAGCGCCGGATCGGTCGGCCGGATGTCGTATTCGACGATGCGCCGGCGCGCGTGTTCGATGATGGCGTGGCGGTCGAGAATACCGTTGTTCGTGTAGTGGTGCTGCTGCCCGAGAATCAGGTTCTCGGCCATCGTGTAATCGAGGATCAGCCCGCGACGGTGGCGGTCCTCCGGGATGTGCGAGAGCCCGGCCTCACCCCGGTTGTGTACGCCGCGGTGCGTGATGTCTGCGCCGCCGAGTGTGATGGTCCCGCTCGTGACGCCGCGAAGTCCGGCGATGGCCTCGAGCAGTTCGGTCTGGCCGTTTCCCTCGACGCCGGCGATTCCGAGGATCTCGCCGGGTGCGATGCTGAACGAGACATCGTCCACCGCCTTCTCGATCCGGGCGCCGCGCACCACGAGGTGGCGCACGTCGAGAGCGACGGCGCCCGGCGTGCCCGCCAGCTTCGCCGCGCCGCCTCCCTGACGCACGGCGAGGTCGACGTCGCGGCCGACCATCGCCTTCGCGATCTTCTCCGGCGACGTGTCGCTCGTAGCCATGTTCGCGACGGTCTCTCCCATCCGCATGACGGTCACGTGTTCGCTCACGGCCATGACTTCGTCCAGCTTGTGCGTGATGAGCACGATCGTCGCGCCGCCGTCGCGCAGGCGCCGCAACACCTTCCAGAGCTCGGCGACCTCCGGGGGCGAGAGCACCGCGGTCGGCTCGTCGAGCAACAGCACGCGTGCGCCGCGGTAGAGCAACTTCAGGATTTCCACGCGCTGCGCTTCACCCACGGAGAGATCGGCGACGAGCCGTCCGGCCGGCACTGCGAGCCCGCTCTGCTCGCACAGCCGCTCGACGTCGCGCTCGGCGCGTGCGCGATCGAACGTGCCGGCGCTCACCGGTTCGCGGCCGAGCACGACGTTTTCCGCCACGGTCAGGGTCGGCACGAGCATGAAATGCTGGTGCACCATGCCCACGCCGGCGGCGATCGCCTCGGCGGTCGTCCACCCCGTCACCTCTCGCCCGCCCACCTCGACCGTGCCGCCGTCCGCCGGCGTCATGCCGCTGAGGATCTTCATCAGCGTCGACTTGCCCGCGCCGTTCTCGCCGACGAGCGCGTGAATCTCTCGCTCTTGCACCACGAGCGACGCGCTGCGATTCGCGTGCACCGCGCCGAAATACTTGTCGATCGCGGTGAGCCGAATGGCCGGAGCGGCGCCGTTCATCTGGACGAGGGCACCGCGATGCGGCCGGCCACGATCTCGGCCTTCAGCGCTTCGACACGCGCGCGCACCGCGTCCGGAATCAGGGCGCGGTTGTGCTCGTCGTAGACGTAGCCCACGCCGTCCTCGGCGAGCCCGAAGTTGTAGATGCCGCCCGTGAAGCGGTTCTCCTTCACGCGCAGGATCGCGTCATACACCGCGTTGTCCACGCGCTTCACCATCGACGTCAGCACACGCCCCGGCGCCTCGCGATACTGGTCGGCGTCCACGCCGATCGCGTAGCGGTTCATCGTGCGCGCGGCCTCGAACACCCCGAGTCCCGTGGAACCGGACGCGTGATAGATGACGTTCACGCCCTGCTGGTATTGCGAGAGCGCCAGCTCCTTTCCGCGGCCGGGATTCCGAAACGCCTCGGGCGTGACGCCGGCGTACTGCACCAGCACCTCGCAGTTGGGGCAGACTTCCTTGACGCCGGCGCGATACCCGGCCTCGAACTTGTGAATGAGCGGCGAGTCCATCCCGCCCACGAATCCGACCTTCCTGGAGCCGCCCACCAGCGCGGCGATCGCCCCGACCAGGAACGACCCCTGCTCCTCGCGGAACTTGAGCGCCGCGAGATTCCCGGGCGGCGCAACCGGTTTTCCGTCGGCGCCGATCGTGACGGCGAAGTCCACGCCGGCGAAGGCGACGTTTGGATACTCATTCGCGAGCGCGTTCAGGTCGTCGGTGAAGATGAATCCGACGCCGATCACGAGCTTCATGCCCTCGGCGGCGAGCAGTCGAAGCCCCGCCTCGCGGTCGGAGCCCTCGCCGGGCTCGACGTATCGGACGCGCGCGCCGAGTTCCCTGGCCGCCCGCTGCGCGCCGATGTAGGCGCCGTCGTTGAACGACTTGTCGCCCCGTCCGCCCAGGTCGAACACGACGCCGATGTCGAGGCCTGCTGCCGCCGGCGCCGGCGACGACCCCGACGGGCGCACGAAGAGCAACGCGACGTGCACCGCCAGCAGCGCGCCGATGAAGACCGAGAGCTTCCGCATGTGGGAGAAAGAATCGCCGCTGGGACAGGGCGTCGCAAGCTATCTTTCGGGCATGGCGGACCGCATCAGAACGCGCTTCCTGGTGATCGGCTCGGGCGTGGCGGGCCTGCACTCCGCGTGGCGCGCATCCGAGCACGGCGACGTGTTCATGCTCACCAAGCGCTCGCTCTTCGACAGCGCCACCGCGTACGCGCAGGGCGGCATCGCCGCGGCGCTCGGCGCCGGCGATTCGGCGGAACTCCACCGGCTCGACACGCTGGCGGCTGGAGCCGCGCTGTGCGACGCGGCGGCCGTGGAGGTGCTCGTCGCCGAGGGGCCGCAGCGCGTGCGGGAGCTCGCGTCGATCGGCGCGCGGTTCGACACCGACACGTCGGGCCGGCTCTCGCTCGGCAAGGAGGCCGCGCACTCGCGCAAGCGGATCGTGCATGCGAACGGCGACCAGACTGGTGCGGAGGTCGCGCGCACGCTGATCGAGCGCGTGCGCAACAGCCCGAACGTCACGGTGCTCGAGAGCGCACGCGCGCTGGACCTCGTCATCGTGGACGGACGCTGCGCCGGCGTGAAGGCGAGTGTTTCGGGCCGCGCCGTGGAGATCATCGCCGACGCGACGGTGCTCGCGGCCGGCGGGTGCGGCCAGCTCTACCGGTACACCACGAACCCCGAGGTCGCGACCGGCGACGGCTACGCGATCGCGCACCGTGCGGGCGCACGACTGGCCGACATGGAATTCGTGCAATTCCACCCCACCGCGCTCGACACGCCCGAGAACCCGCTGCAGTTGATTTCGGAGGCGGTGCGCGGCGAGGGCGCGATTCTCGTGAACGATCGCGGTGTGCGATTCATGACGCGCCGGCATCGCCTGGCCGAACTCGCGCCGCGCGACATCGTCGCCCGTGAGATTTTCCGGGAGCGGCAGGGCGGTTCGGACGTCTATCTCGACGCGCGAAAAATAGCCCGCACGTTTGCGCGCCGTTTTCCCGGAATCTTCGCCATCTGCCGCGCGCGAGGCATCGATCCGCGGAAGGACCGCATTCCCGTCACCCCTGCCGCGCACTACATGATGGGCGGCGTGATGACCGATCTCGCCGGCCGTTCCTCCATCGAACGGCTCTACGCCTGCGGCGAGGTGAGCTGCACGGGCGTGCACGGCGCGAACCGCCTTGCGTCGAACTCGCTGCTCGAGGGGCTCGTGTTCGCGGAACGTGTCGCGCGCGACATCGTCGCGACCCCGAGGCTCGGACGAGCGCCCCGATTGGCGCCGTGGACCGTGCCGCCGCTGCGCGACCGCGGGGCGGCCCAGGTCGCCGTCGACAGCATCCGCCAACTGATGTGGGACCACGCGGGCATCAACCGCAACTCGAAGGGGCTGCGCCACTGCATCGAGAGGCTCGAGGACATCGCGTCGCGGCTGCCGTCGGGCGCGACCGAGGAACAGAACATGGTGGACACCGCGCACCTCATCGCCGAGGCCGCGCTGATGCGGAAGGAATCGCGAGGAGGACATTTCCGTCGCGATTTCCCGAAGGAAAAGCGGAAATGGCGGGGGAAGCATATCGAGTGGTAGTTCCGAGTTGAACTGAACGCTGTCAGCGGATAGCTCGCAGTTGGCAGCGTTCGGACAACGGCCTCGTTACCGCTCAGCGCATCGCGGTGTAGAATGAGTTGAGGAGGTGGCCGCAATGACCCGATTCCGCATGATGTTTGTCCTGGTCGCGTTGCTTGCCGCGGCGAGCCCCGCGCGTGCCCAACACCGGCGCGGCGGTCCGGTCTCGTCCGACAGGCACGACGTGTCCGCAGAAACGAAGCAGGCCAGCGGCGGGGCGTGGAACGATACCGCGTCCCAGTGGGGTGGGTCTCCGGTTCAGGCTCCCGCCGCATCGCGGCTTCGATTTCAGTACGTGGTTCCGTCGAACGCCTACATCCCGGTTGCCATTGCGGCCGTGGCGCCCGTCGCGGTGACGTACGTCGTCGACACGGTCTACGCACCGGCGCCCGCGGGTGCGGTCGAGATGAGAGTCGTCACGTCCCAGCATGAGCCTCGCGAGCAGACCACGTTGGACGTGTACCGGGAGCAGCGGTTCGGCAAGCCTTAGCGCAAGGCTCGCGGGCCGTTCGCTCGGGATGCGCGCGCCAAGTGGCGGACGCTATCATTCGGGATGGCTGAAGCATCCGCCGACACACAGCGCAACGCCTTCGCGGAGCTGCAAGAGGAAATCCGTCGCGTCGCCCGCGAGCGCAATGCCGTGATCCTCGCCCACAACTACCAGCGCCCCGAGGTGCAGGACGTCGCCGACGTCGTGGGCGACTCGCTCGGCCTCTCCCGCGAGGCCGCCAAGACGACCGCGGACGTGATCGTGTTCTGCGGTGTGCACTTCATGGCCGAGACGGCGGCGATCCTCTCGCCGGCGAAGTCGGTGCTCCTTCCCGATCTCGCAGCCGGCTGTTCGCTCGCATCGACCATCGACGCCGCCCAGCTGCGCGAGTGGAAGGCGGAGCATCCGGGTGCCGTCGTGGTGTCGTATGTGAACACCACCGCCGAGGTGAAGGCGGAGAGCGACTACTGCTGCACCTCGGGCAACGCGGTGGAAGTGGTGAACTCGATTCCGGCCGACCGCGAGATCCTGTTTCTCCCCGACATGTTCCTCGGAGCGCACGTGCGCCGCATCACGGGCCGCACGAACATCCGCGTGTGGATGGGCGAATGCCACGTGCACGCGGGCATCGATCCCGAGAACATCCGGCTGCAGCGGTCGCTGCACCCCGACGCGGAATTCCTGGTTCACCCCGAATGCGGCTGCGCGACGAGTGTGGTCGAGGCGATATCCGCCGGCGACGTCGATCCGGAGGGCGCACACATTCTCTCGACCGAGGGGATGATCAACCGTCCCGCGCAATCCGGCGCGAGCGAATTCATCGTCGCCACCGAAGTCGGGATCCTGCACCGGCTCCGGCGCGCGTATCCCGGCAAGACCTTTTACGCCGCGAACGAGCGGGCGTCGTGCGCATACATGAAGGTCACGACGCTCCCGAAAGTGCTCGCGTCGCTGAAGCGGATGCAGCATCGCATCACCGTGCCGGAAGACATCGCCGCGCGCGCCCGCCTCGCCATCGAGCGCATGGTGAGCATCGGCGGCGGCGGGCCGGTGCAGGCGGGCCCCGGCGTGGATCCGGGTGAATGACGGATCCCGAACCGCCGCATCCGCCGCGGCGGATCACGCCCTTCGAGCCGCCGCAGTTCGGGGGGCCGCGCTTTCCGCTGGATGAGGCCGCCATCATTTCGCTGGTGCGGGGCGCGCTCGAGGAGGATGCCGCGTTCGAGGACATCACGACGCTCGCCACCGTGCTCCCCACGCGGCGCGCCCGCGCCCGGCTCGTTACGCGCGAGCCCGGCGTGATTTCCGGGGTGCCGCTCGCGCTCGCCGCGTTCCGCCTCCTCGACGAGCGCATCGAGATCCGCGTCGACGCCGAGGACGGCACGGCGGCAGAGCGCGACGAGACCGTCCTCTTTCTCTCCGGCCACGCGCGCGGCCTGCTCGCCGCCGAGCGCACCGCGCTGAACTTCATGCAGCACCTCTCCGGCATCGCGTCGCTCACGCACCGCTTCGTCGAGGCCGTGCGAGGGACACGGGCCGTCGTCGTCGACACTCGCAAGACGCTGCCGGGATGGCGCCGCCTCGAGAAGTACGCCGTGCGCTGCGGCGGCGGCGTGAACCACCGCTCCGATCTCGCCAGCGCGGTGCTGATCAAGGACAATCACCTCGCGGCCGTGGACGGCGACGTGACCCTCGCCATCAGACGCGTGCGCGACTACGCACCCAGAGGAACGCCCGTCCAGGTCGAGGTCGAGACGCCCGAACAGGCGCGCACCGCCGTGAACGCCGGCGCCGAGAGCATTCTGCTCGACAACATGTCGAACGACGTGATGCGCGAGTGCGTCGCGATCGCCCGCGGCCGCTGCATCACCGAGGCGAGCGGCGGTGTGCGTCTTGAGACGGTGCGCGCGATCGCCGAGACCGGCGTCGACAGGATCTCCGTCGGCGCGCTTACGCATTCGGCGCCGGCGTTCAATCTTGCGCTCGATTTCGAGTGACGGACGAAGGCGCGTCGAGCTGGGCGTCGAGTGCCGCGGCGTCCGTCGCCGGCACACCACACGCATAGTGACGGCAGACGTACGCCGTCGCACGACCGCCGACCGCCTCGCGCGAATCCATGAGGGCGAGGCCCCGAACCGCGGCACCCTGACCCCCGGCCAGCACGAGCGACGGCACGTATCGCGCGGCCACCGCGCGAGCGAGCACGCGATGGTCCTCTGCGCCGGGATCGCCGGCGAGCGCGACTTCCACGCCGCCATTGACCGCGAGGTCCGCCGCGCCGAGGAGATGCCCGAACATCGTGGCGTAGCGCGCCATCGGTTCCGCCGCGGAGTCGAGCACATGAAACGCCTGCTCGCGAGACGGCACGTCGCCGGTGAGCTCCGCCATCAGGAGGAGCAGTTCCACCGCGAGTGACGAACCCGCCGGCGTGGCGTTGTCGGTGATGTCGCGCGGCCGCGTCACGAGCGCCTCGGCGTCGGCCGCGGTGTCGTAGAAGTCGCCCGTGGTCTCGTCGCGGAATTTCGCGACGCACACACCGGCGAGTTCGCGCGCACGATCGAACCACGTCCTGTCGAACGTGAGCTGATGGAGTGCGAGAAAGCCGAGCGCGACCGAGGCCTGGTCTTCGAGGAAGCCGGGAATGCGCGTCTCTCCCCGCGTGTGCGTGCGATAGACACGCCCGTCACGCACCATCTCGCGCCAGAGGAACTCGCCGTTGCGAAGCGCCGCACTCGCGTAGTCAGCGCTCCCGAACACGCGGGCGCCCTCGGCCATCGCGCGCAGCATCAGACCGTTCCACGACGCGAGCACCTTCTCGTCGCGCGCGGGCCATATGCGTCTCTCGCGCACATCGTAAAGGCGCTGCTTCCAGCTCCGCAGCGAGCCGGCGTCGGGCACCGGCCCGTCGCCGCGGACGTTCAGGATGTTCGCCCCTTCGAAGTTGCCGCCGGCGGTCACGCCCCAGTGCGCGATCGCGGCCGGCGCGTCGTCGCCGAGGACCGACGCGATCTCGTCGGCGGACCACACATAGAACTTCCCCTCCTCGTGCTCGCTGTCCGCGTCGAGCGACGAGTACCAGCCCCCGCTCGCGTCGGTCATCTCCCGCATCACCCAGCGCAGCGTCTCCTCGGTGACTTGGCGCACCTCCACGCTTCCGGACGCTTGAAACAGATGCGCGCCGAGCCTCGCGAGCAACGCGTTGTCGTACAGCATCTTCTCGAAGTGCGGCACGAGCCAGCGCGCGTCCACGGAATAGCGATGGAATCCGCCCCCGACCTGGTCGTAGATCCCGCCCCGCGCCATCTGCCGGAACGAATGCATCGCGATGTGCAGCGCGTGCTCGTCGTTCGTGCGCGCCCACCGCCGGAGCAGAAAGTCGAGCGCCATCGTGTGCGGAAACTTCGGTGCACCGCCGAAGCCGCCCATCATCGGCTCGAAGCGCGCGGAGAGGTCCTTCGTTGCACGCGCGAGGGTGTCGACCGTCGCTCGCGGTCCATCTTCGGTCTTCGGTCTTCCGTCTTCGGTCTTCGGTCTCCCGGCTTCGTACACCTCGCGAACCGACTGCGCGGCGCGGGCGACATCGTCGCGCTTCGTCTCCCATGCGTCCGCGACGGAGAGCAGGACGCGCCGGAAACTCGGCATGCCGTGCCTGTCCTCGGGCGGAAAATACGTGCCGCCATAGAACGGCTCGCCCGCGGGCGTGAGGAAGACCGTCATGGGCCATCCACCCTGCCCGGTCATCGCCTGCACCGCCTGCATGTAGATCGAATCGAGATCGGGCCGCTCTTCGCGGTCGACCTTCACGTTCACGAATCGCGCGTTCATCAGACGCGCCGTCTCGGCGTCCTCGAACGACTCGTGCGCCATCACGTGACACCAATGGCACGCGGCGTAGCCGATGGAGAGCAGAATCGGCTTGCCTTCGTCGCGCGCACGCTGCAGCGCGGCGGCGCCCCACGGATACCAGTCCACCGGGTTATCGGCGTGCTGGAGCAGGTACGGACTTGTTTCCTGCGCGAGACGGTTCGGCATTCGCTAGGAGCAGCGGGGAGAGTGAGTTTGAGTCGGAGGGATGAGTACGAGAAAGTAGAATTGAGTTTGAGTGGGAGTGTAAGTGGGAGCAAAGTGGGAGTCGGAGTTCAGTCGGAGTGGGAGTCGAGTGGGAGTCGAGTAGGAGTCGAGTAGGAGTGCGCTCGCTCTCCCTCTCCCACCACTCCCGTTCACTCACGCTCCCACTCAAACTCAGCGCTACTTTCTCGTACTCATCCCTCCGACTCGTACTCACCTCTCACCCCTGTGTTGTAAGTTTAGGGTGTGACCGAATCCCGCGCATGGCGCCACGCGCTCACGATCCTCGCCGGCACCACGCTGCTCCGGCTCGCGATCGGGGCGATCGTGCCGCTCTTTCCCGACGAGACGTACTACTGGGACTGGTCGCGTACGCTCATGCCCGGCTACTTCGATCACCCGCCGATGATCGCGGTCTTGATCCGCGCGGGCACGGCGATCTTCGGCTACCACGCCATCGGCGTGCGCTTCTTCTCCATCCTGGCCGGCTCGGGCGCGATATACGCCGTGGCGCTGACATCGCGCGAGCTGGCCGGCGATGGCGCGGCGAAGCTCGCGGTCCTGCTGCTCTGCTGCATGCCGCTCGCTGCCGTCGGACTGATTCTCGCGACGCCCGACGCGCCGATGCTGTGCGCTGCGTCGTGGGCGCTCTACGCGGTGGTGCGCACGCTGAATGTTTCCGGGGAGAGAGACCGGCATCCGCTCGCGCGGTGGTGGCTCGTCGCCGGCCTCGCGATCGGGCTGGCGATGGCGTCGAAGTATACCTCGATCCTCATCCCCGCCTCGATCGCGCTCGCCTGCATTCTCCATCCGCGCCTGCAGAACAAGTTCGGCGAGCGCGGGCCGTACCTCGCGGTGGCCGTCGCGGCGCTCGTGCTCGTGCCGGTTCTCTTCTGGAACTGGAGGCACGACTGGGTGTCGTTCAAGTTCCAGCTCGGGCACGGGCTGGGTGAACCGCAGGGCGGCATCCTCGCCGCGCTGAACCGCGAGCTGGAGCTGCTCGGCGGACAGATCGGGCTCGTCTCGCCGATCCTCTTCTTCTATGTCATGCGCGCGATCAAGCGCTCCTTCGAGCCGACGCCGGATGGCATCCGCCTCGTCCTCGGCGTGACTGCCGCGTGCTGCCTCGCATTCTTCGTGTACAGCGCCACGCATCGCCGCGCCGAGGCGAACTGGCCCGCGATCGCGTGGATTCCGGCCGTGATCCTGCTGGCCACCGAGCCGGTGGGTTCCCATCGCTCGGAACTGTGGCTGAGGCGCGGCCTTCAGCTCGGCGGCGTGCTCTCCGCGATCGTGTGCATCCACGCGGTGTATCCGATAATCCCGCTGCGCGCCGATCGCGACCAGGTCGCGAAGGCGTACGGATGGGAACTCCTCGCGAGCGTGGTGGACCGGCACATCGACGCGGTGAAGGGACGCCCGTCGGCCGGCGACGATCTGTACGTCGCCGGCGAACGCTACCAGGACGCGAGCGAACTCGCGTACCACCTGAAATCGCATCCGCGCGTGTATTCGCTCAACCTCCTCGGCCGCGCGAACCAGTATGACCTGTGGACCACGTTCGACGAGCACGCCGGGCCCGGCGCGGGGATGATCCTCGTGCTCGACGACGAAAAGGGGGAGCCGCGCGAGATTCGAAAGCTCGCCTGCTGTTTTCACATCGATTCTGGCGAGAGTGTCGCGCTGATGCGCGGCGACTCGTACGTTGCGCGCAAGCGGCTCTGGTTCCTCTCCCAGTGGAACGGAGAGTGGCCGCTGCGCGCACAACCATTTCCCTGGACCCAATGACCATGTCCGCTCCCAAGGTTCTCTCCGATCTCGACGCATGGCTCTCGAAGAACGACGCGAGAATATTCGACGAGCTGTTCGAGTTCCTCCGGATTCCCAGCGTCAGTGCGCGCTCGGAGCACGACGCCGACACGCGCCGCGCCGCAGCCTGGCTGCACGAGAAGCTCGCGAACATCGGCTTCACGACGGAGACGATTCCCACCGCCGGCCATCCCGTGGTGCTCGCCGAGTGGCGCAAGGCGCCCGCCGGCGCGCCGACCGTGCTCGTGTACGGGCACTACGACGTGCAGCCGCCCGAGCCGCTCGAACTGTGGACTTCTCCCGCGTTCGAACCCGCGATCCGCGACGGCAAGCTCTTCGCTCGCGGCTCCGTGGACGACAAGGGACAGCTCTGGATTCACGTGAAGGCGCTCGAGGCGCAGCTCGCCGTGCGCGGAACGCTGCCGGTGAACGTGATCGTGATCGCCGAGGGCGAGGAGGAGATCGGCAGCGAGCACCTCGCGGCGTTCGTGGAGAAGTACGCCAAGCGTCTCGCGTGCGATGCGGTGGTCATCTCGGATTCCGCGATGTTCGCGCCGGGTATCCCGTCGATTCTCAGCTCGCTGCGCGGGCTCGCGTATTTTGAGATCACGGTGAAGGGGCCGTCGTCGGACCTCCATTCCGGATCGTACGGCGGCGCGGTGGTGAACCCGGCGATGGCGCTCGCGCGCATTCTCGCGACGATGCATCACGCAGACGGCCACGTCGCGATCGAGGGATTCTACGACGACGTGCGCCCGTTTCCCGATGCCGTGCTCGCCGGCATGCGCTCGCTCCCGTTCGACGAAGCCGGCTTCGTCCGCGAGCTGGGCGTGAGCGCGCTCGGCGGAGAGCAGGGAAGGACCACCCTCGAAAAATTGTGGACGCGCCCGACGTGCGAGGTCAACGGCCTGCTCAGCGGATACACGGGCGAGGGCGCAAAGACCGTGCTGCCGGCGAAGGCGATGGCGAAGGTGAGCTGCCGGCTCGTGCCCGACCAGGATCCCGCCGTGATCGAACGCCTCATGAAAGCGCACGTGGAGAAGGTCGCGCCTGCGGGGGTGCAGGTTGCGGTGCAGCCCCTGCACGGCGGCAAGCCGTGGCGCGCCGATCTCGACGGCAGGGTGTTCGACGCGGCGCGTCGCGCGCTCGCGGCCGCATTCGGCCGCGAGCCCGTGATCGTCGGAGAGGGCGGGTCGATTCCCGTCGTCGGCGATTTCGAGCGCGTGCTGAAGGCCCCCGTGCTGCTGGTGGGATTCGGGCTTCCCGGCGAAAACGCGCACGCGCCCGACGAGTGGATCTCCGTGGACAACGTGCGCCGCGGACTGCGCGCGATGGCCATGTTGCTCGACGAGTACGTAGCCTGATTTGAGTAGGGCAGCGACAACCGCTTTATCACGGAAACTTCCGGAACAGAAGCCGGATTTTCGCGGATAAAACTCAAAAAGGGGGAACTACAACTGCGCAGTTGTAATTCCCCCAGAGTTTATCAGTGAAAATCCGGCCGTCGATCCGGCGGTTTCCGTGTTAACGCTGTGGCAGTTGTTGTTGTGGTTAGAGCCCCTGCAACAGCGCGTCGTTGGAAGTCGTCGCGGCGATGCGCTTGATGAGCCACTCCATGGCGGACGACGGCGGCATCTGCTGCAGCCCGCGGCGCAGCGTGTAGATCGCGGGGAGTTGTTCGGGGCTGAAGAGCTTCTCCTCGCGCCGCGTGCCGCTCGTGCCGATGTCGAACGCCGGGAAGATCCGCTTCTCCGCGAGCGAACGATCGAGCTTGATCTCGCAGTTGCCCGTGCCCTTGAACTCCTCGAAGATCACGTCGTCCATGCGCGATCCCGTCTCGACGAGCGCGGTCGCGATGATGGTGAGCGACCCGCCGCCGTGCTCCGGCGCGATGGAGCGCGCCGACCCGAAGAACGCCTTGGGCCTCGCCATCGCCGAGGAATCGAGGCCGCCCGAGAGCGTGCGGCCGGTGCCGCGTTCCGCGGTGTTGAAGGCGCGAGCCATGCGCGTCAGCGAGTCGAGCACGATCACGACGTCCTTGCCCTGTTCCACGAGGCGGCGTGCGCGCTCGAGGACCATTTCGGTCACCTCGACGTGCCGTGACGCCGGCTGGTCGAAGCTCGATGCGATCACTTCACCGACGCCCCACGAAATCGCCTCGCTGACTTCCTCGGGACGCTCGTCCACGAGGAGAATGAGCAGCGTGGCGTTCGGATGGTTGATTGCGACGCCTTCGGTGATGGCGTGCAGCAGCATGGTCTTGCCGGCGCGAGCGGACGCCACGATGAGCGCGCGCTGGCCGTATCCGATCGGCGCGATGAGGTCGATGGCGCGCCGGGTGAGTTCGGGACCGCCCTTCGAGGGCCGGCCGGTTTCGAGCGTGAGCTTTCGCTCGGGGTAACTCGCCGTGAGGGTATTGAAGTCGGGGCGGCGCAGCGCGAGCGCCGGATCGTCGCTGTTGATCGTCGTGATTTCCGCGGCCATGATGCGGCCGCGGTGGTCGCGTCCCGTCGTCGCGGAGATGAGGTCGCCGCGGCGGATGCCGAACTGGCGAATCAGATGAGGACCGACGTAGGCGTCGCCGATGTCGGCGAGGTAGCTGTTCTCGGCCCGGCGGATGAATCCCGCGTCGCGCGATGCGTCGAACCAGCCTTCCGTCGCGCCGTCGGGGACGATCACCGGCGGCGGTCCCGACATGACCTGCTGCTCGCCGCCACCGCCACTGCCACCGGGCTGGCCCGTCCGCTGGCGTCCGCGCCGGTTACGGCGCCCGCGACGGCTGCCGCCGCCTTGCTGGTTGTTGTCGTTCTGGTGCTGCCGGGGCCCGTTGTTGTTGTAGTTGTTGTTGTTCTGGTTCGTCGGGCCGCCATCGAATCGTGGAGCCTGCGGCGGTGGAGCGGATTCGCCGCCGTTCGACGGCATGCTGTCGCCGCTGACTTCGCCGGACGGTGCCGCGGAAGGTGGCGGGCCCGCAAGCGTCGCCGGCGGCGTCTGCTCTGCCGGCGGCTCGGACGGATCGCGGTACGGATCCGCCTCGTTGTAGGTCTCGTTCGTAGGGTTCCCGCGCGGGCGTGAATTGCGGCCGCGACGATGCGGGCGTCGACGTTCGTTCATGAATTGTGTGGAACGGGATTGGTAAAAAAATATCGGACGGACGCAACTGCACCGTCGCGCAACGACTGTATGAAAAGCGATCGGATCGGGGCGGGTCGTGCTCGATGATGCTGTTGGCGCGATCTCGCCTCGGGCCGCCACAAGCGCGGATTACTCACACGCGGTCCGGCGATACAAACCACCCCGGCGCCCAACAGCCAAAAGAACAGTGGGCGGGTGACCCGTTGAGTATGGGGTCCCGGCCCCGCCCGCGCAAGGCCAGGGCGGGTCTATGTCAACGTTCAGTAGAAATGTCCCCGGTTACGGTGAACCGCTGCAAGGGACGCGCGATCGTCGACGGGATCATGTATCAGCGACTTGGGAGCGAACAGTACTACGCACAAGAGCTGCTCGATCAGGACATCGTGGGTCACCTCCACCGCATGATCACGGATACCGAACACAAGTCACCCTATGAGTACGTCATGCACGACTCCGCCATCGAAGCCAGGTTTGCCGAGCAGTTGGAGATGAATTCCGGAATAAAGCTCTCCGCGAAGCCGAACGAGGGAAGATCGCGTGTGGGCACGCTCACTTCAGAGCACTGCGCGTCATGGAACAGCCGGCCGAGTACACGGTCGCAACGACACTCAGCGATGTCCTGAACTACGCTGGGTCGGTCAGCTGACGGTTTTTTGTCTAGGCCGCGCCCCGTTTCGATGGCGTTGCCAAGGCGCGTTCCACCATGCGCGGATTCGCAGCAGTCACCCGAAGCAACGCCAAGGCCGGGCCGTTGGGCACGCGCCGGCCTTGTTCCCAGTTCTGGAGCGTCGCCACGCTCACGCCGATCATCTGGGCAAACTCGCTCTGCGACTTGTTGAGTCGGTCGCGAATGGCAGCGATATCGGCTGAACGATATGTGAATTGGCGCGAAGGCCGGGCCTGGCCACGGCGAATACGCCCGGCCTGTCGCACACTGGTGACGAGTTCATCAAATGCCTGCTGCTTCATCGAAACTCCTCCTCGACCCACCGACGCAGCGCGCGCACCTTGCGTAGCCCTCCGGACCCGCGGATGACCGGACCCTGTTCAGGCCGGAGGATCAGCGCGAGCTGAAATGCACGATACGCGTCGTCGTCGAGATACTCGCGGATCAGCCGGGTGAAGACTGGCGTTTCGACGAAGTGCAAGTGGGAGTATACGCCATTGGCGTATAGCTGGCAAGGGGCGCGAGAGAATTTTGCGACGCATGACTACCGAAGCGTTCTCATGCCATGCCATCCCAGCCCCGTCACTTCCGCTCGCCGATCCCGTCCAGCGATTTGCCGAGTTCGATGATCCGGCGGCACAGCCCCACGATGCGCTCGAATGCCCCGTGCTGGTCGGGCGGCAGCGAGTCGAGCAGCATGAGCTGCGCCTCCGCGAGGATTCCGGCGAGGGGGTTGTTCAGCGAGTGCTGGAACCGGAGCGCGATCTCACCAGCCGCAATCAGCCGCCGCGCACGCATCACCTGTGCGGCGTGCTCGCTTCCCGCGTGCGCGAGCTGCTCGGCGAGGCGCGGAACCAGCTGGTGTGCAAGCTCCTGCGGCAGTGCATGTGCCGCACCCGCGGCGGCAAGCGCAGCGCCCGTTTCGCCACTCCCGTCCGACACGACCACGAGCGCGCCCGCGAAACCCATCGCACGAAGGCGTGTCGCGAGCTCCGCGCTTTGCGCGCCGTCCGCATGCCCGTCGATCACCACGCAGTCTACGAGCGGGCGCGTTTTCAGGTGCCGGGGATCGAGCGTCTCCGAAACCGAGTCGGGGAGCTGGGCGGCAAGCACCTCGCGTATCGCCGCGGCGAAGGCGACGTCCGATCCCACCACGATGAGTCGCACGGCGCTCATCGGGTCACCGATGCACCGCGGGATAGCTCCCGGTAGATTTCAAAATGGTCACGCAAAACCCCTCGGCGAAAGAAACGAGCGTCCGCGCCAGGCTCGACGCCGTGGTGCACGAATATCATCAGCGCGGCGACGTTGCGCGACTGCTGGAGAGCCTGGCGCAACTCGCGGCCACGGCGTTCACGGAAGAACTCGTCACGGCGGTCGAGCCCTACCGCGAGATGCACGAAGTCGCGGGTCCGATCTATGAGGTGATCGTGGAGCGTGAGCCGAACAATGCGCGCGCGATCGTCACGCTCGCGAATGCGTACTGGCTCACCGGCCGCGGCCCCGACGTGGTGTCCAGTCTCGCGTCGCGCGCACTCACGGCGGACCCGTCGAATCGCGCCGCCTGGCATTTGTGGGCTTTGTCCGAGTCGTCGCCCAGGTCCCGCGTGAATCGCTGGCAGCAGATCACGGCGCGCTTTCCGGACGACGAACTCGCGAAGGCGAACCTCGCCGACAACGCGGCCGCCCTCGCCGGCGCGGAGAACGATCCGGTGGCGCTGAAGCTCGCCGTGGCGACGTACGAGTCGCTGCTCGCCACCGCCTCGCATCCCGCGCAGCGCGCGGCGCTCGAAAATGCGCTCAAGACGCTGAAGAACTGGTCGCTGTAGGGTCGTCGATCAACGCGACGCGGCGAGCGTCCCGGTGCGATCGGCGAGCAGGTCGCGCACCGCGTCCACGAGCACGGCGTTCGGGAACGGCTTCCAGAGCACGCCGCACCCGGTCTGGTTGATCATGCGCTCGCCATCCGGCGAGATGTCGCCGGTCATGAACAGCGTGTGCCGCCGCAGTTGCGGGCAGCGCGCCGAGGCGAGGTAGTAGAACACGTCGCCGCGCATGTGCGGCATACGCAGGTCGAGCAGCATCGCCGCAATCGAATCCGAGAGGAGCGACTCTGCTTCGGGTGCGCTCAGCGCCGCGACCGGGTCGAAGCCGGCACGGCGCAGCACCTGGGTGAGCGCGGCGCAGATCGCGGGCTCGTCGTCGACGATGAGCACGCGGGGACTGCCGGGCGTCAAGATCCAGTCACGCATTGGGGATCCTGGCGCCGACGTGGCCTGCGAACCAATAGTGCGCCTCATTGAGATTCGCGCCCGGCGCGATCCGTGCCGCGAGCCGTGCGACGAACTCTTCGGGTCCCATGCGATCGCGCGCGCGACCGGGTGTCATGCCGACCCCCCATTTCATGGCCTTGGTGAGGGCGTCCGAATCGGTGAAGCGGACGTGATCCGCGACGGCCTCGAGCGAGTATGCGGGTTCACGGAGGAAGGCGTATCCCCGGAGCAGCCGTGCGCCGGCGACGAGTTCGCGGGGCGTGACGAAACCGGCGCGCTCGAAGTGCCGGTAGAGCGACCGGCGCGGGACGCCGGCCGCGGCCGCGAGATCGGGCACTCCGCGGAAGACCGATGGATTGCGGATCAGCCGTTCCAGCGCGCCGGCCACGGGAGCCGGGACACGGCTGAGCGGGCGCTGGAGGTGGCCCAGGAGCCGTTCGGACAGGACGATACCCGGCTGGCGCTCCAGCATCTGCCGGAGGTGCTGGGGGTCGTCGTCGAGGCCGAAGAGGATGAGCTGTTCCATGCCCTCGCGGCCGAGCTCGACGAGGGGCCGCAGGGTCTGGGCGGCCAGGTTCGAGTACACGATCATCGGGAGCGACCGGTACCGGTTCCTGACGGCGCGGATCCGGTCCGACCGCGCCTCGGCGGGCGTGTCGAACTGGGGGTCGACGACCAGGACGTCCACGGGATGCCGGCGGATGATCGAGTCGGCATGGGCCCAGTCGAGCGCTGCGTGCACGCTATGCGCGCTTCCAGCCGCCCCTTGGAGGCGGGAGAGTTTGGCAGGCTGGACGCATGCGGCGACGTGCATTGGTTGACGGCTGTCGCGGGTTGTTGAATGTGGCTAATTGATTGGGGACAAAATGACTATAGTCGTGGCACAAAAGCAAGGTTTTTTGGCACAAAAGGCTGCTGTATGTCCAAAAGAGATCACATAGCTTCCGTGCACCACTTATTCGCTCGCCCATACTCTTGAGGTCCTTCAAATGACGATCCGCCGCTCAATCGCCCTGCTGATTTCCGCCGCTGCCGTTGTTGCCGCCGCTGCTTGCTCCTCGCCGACGGCGCCCAAGGGCTGCGATGTTGTGACGAATACCAGCAACACGACCTGCTAAGTATTGCCTAGAGCCGGTCGTCTCGAAGTTCAGGAGACGGCCAGCGCCATCTTGCGAAGCTCCTGCTCCACGCCTGCGGCGGCATCCGAGTCTTCGAATCGGGTTCCGCCGTTTGCCGTGTTGCCAGCGACGCCTGATTGTTCCGCGAGCATGTCCTCCGCTTCGAACACCGAGCGATTGAATCCGTGCTCGAGGGCGAGCTCGTGAGCTTCCTCGAGGAGTCCTTTGGCCGCTTCGGCGTCGCCGAAGCGGCGCAGGCCACGAGCGCTTTCAATGAGATAGTTGATCTGAACTTCGGACGGTAGCGAGACATGTTCAAGGCGCGCGCGGGAACTCGCAAACAACTCCCTGTCGCCGGAGCGCGCCGCCAATGCCACCATGTTCACGCGGGCGTGCAGGCGCACTAGTTCCGTTGCTGCGGCCGCCTCGAGGACAATCAACGCGTCGTGCGCTGCCTCGAACCGTTCCATAACGATGAAGTACGCGCCAATGTCGGCAAGGATGCGGTCGCGCTCGTTCGGAAGGGCTGTGCACCGTAGCGCATCATAGGCGAGGCACACGGCCCGGCCAATCTCGCCGCGGCGATGGGCCACAACCGAGCGAACGTGCAGAGCGTTCGATAGAACCTCTACGCACTCAGCGCGTTCGCTGTCCATCGCCACCTGCGCGAGCAGTTCCTCAGCCTTCGGCAGGTTGCCGCGCATCATCATTACGGTTGCGCTACCGATCTGTGAACGCAACGCGCGTGCAGTGTCTTTCTGCCGCTTGGCGATCTTGCCTGCCGTCGCGTACGAAGACTCGGCGTCGCCCAGCTCGCCCGACATGCGCTTGCAGTACCCAAGCCGCAGAAACGAGTCGATCAACAGGTCGCCGTCGAAATCCTCTTCCGCCAGCCTCGCGATCGTTCCGTATACGTCAGAGGCCAGCGTCAACTCGGTGCGCTTCTCCAAACACCCCGCGTACGCAAACAGCCGCGGCAACACCGGCTGGATGTCCACCTCGCGAACCGTCTGCATCGTATTGACCAGGCCGAGCAACACCTCGCGCGTCGGATCGGTCGCGTCGAGCTGCATGATCGCACCGCGAACGGACTTCACGCTCACCGATTCCGGTTCGACCATCACGGGCCCGGCCAGCACCCAGTGATCGATCAGCCGCAGCATCAGGAGCCCCGCCGTCGCTGATTGAGCCTTCGGCGAGTTCTCCTTCGCCTCACCGACAGCCTCAAAAAACGCGAGGTGCTTCAGTCCGAGCGTCGTCGTGCGGGAGCGCTTCATCAGGCTCAGAATCCGGTGTATGGGTGGGTCGACCCCGCGAAACCTGTGGCGCGCATCTCCGCCGCGCAACAATCGAAACACATTTGCGCCATCATATAACGCCGGGCGGCCAGCCGCCGTGATCCGGCGCACCGTGAACCGCGGTCCACCAGCCGCACGACTATCTCGCCGTGCCCCCCGCAACTTTCTTCGACGTTCCACCCGCTACGAACCGCTGCCCCGGTGCATCGAGCCGGTCGAGCGCCTTCTCCAATTCCGCGTCAATCATCTGTATTCTCGGCAGGCTGAACGGCTTGAACTGCGGGCTGTAGGGACTCGGCGCACTCGGACCCGATACTTCCAGAATCGCTTCGAAGGAATAGCGCACCTCGCGGCCGCTCTTCGGATCGTGCCAGGTGCCGCTGCTCGCGAGCGCGCGATTCTTCGGCCACACGCCCAGCGGAAGCGCGAAAGTACGCACCTTGTAGCCGGGAACCGCCGAATCGATCGCCAGCACGCCGCGCGCGATCTGCTCCTGCACCACAGCGTCGCTGTACTTCGCCAGGTTTGCGTGCCACAACGTGTGATCGCAAAGCTCGAAGCCCTGCTCCGCGAGAAAGCGGACCTTCTTCAAGCGCCATTCGCTCTTCTGCCCCGAGATCCCCTTCTCACCGAAGAACGCGTGCCCGGCCGCCGCACCCGGCAGCAGGCAGAACGTCGCGCGCTTGCCCCAGTCGGGATGCTCCTTGTTGAACTCCATCCAGATCCCCACCGCGCTGTTCGGGTCGATCTCGAGCTGGCCGTTCTTCTCGATGTAGCTGAACTGGCCCGGCGATGCGTCGTCGAACGTGAACACCACCGGCGACATTCCCGCTGGAATGTCGAACCGCTTGTCTATCATCTGAGACACCGTAACCGGGCGATACCCCCGGTCGTAGAGCAGCTTCAGGTCGCGGCGGAAGTGATCCGCCGAGCGCCCCCACCGGCTGTCCTTGTCGGTGATCAGGTGGTATTCGAGAATCGGGATGCGGCCCTGATCGTTGGGCGCGCGCGGGGAAGCGGATTGGGCGGTTGCGGTGCCGGCGACGAGAAACGCTGCGCATACGCGCGAGAGATATTTGTTCACGCCTGAAGATAACGGCTCATGCGAGTAATCGGTCATTGGTCGTTGGTCGTTGGTCGTTTGCAAAGAACCAACGACCAACGACCAATGACCGATTACCCGCCGTCTTGCTGTTACGCCAGCAACCCGAGCCGCGCCGCCGACGTGAACCCCGGGAACATCGCGCCGAGATTCGTCGCGCCAAGATGTTTCGACGCGATCTCCGAGAACACCGACCGGAAATCCGTCGTGAGTGCGAGGTCGCGCCCTTCGTACAGCTGCTCGGGCTCGAGGCCCGGCCACTTTCCGTAGACCTTCTTGCCGTGCACCGAGCCGCCGATGACGAACATCGCGCCGGCGTGCCCGTGATCCGTTCCGCCGTTGCCGTTCTGCCTCGCCATGCGGCCGAACTCGCTCATCGTGAGGATCACGACGTTCTCCATTCCCTCGCCCAGGTCGTTCGCGAGCGCCGCGATTGACTTCGCGAAATCGTCGAGCCGCTGCGCGAGCTGTCCGGTCGCGCCGCCCTGATTGACGTGCGTATCCCACCCGCCCACGTCCGCGAACGCGATCTCGAGCCCGACCTTGCTCTTGATGAGCTGCGCGATCTGCTTGAGGCGCTGCCCGAACTGCGACTTCGGATAGTCCGTGCCGTTCTGCGGCTGGTACTGCGTTGGATTGGCGGAGCGCAGCATCTTGACGGCCTCGAACATTTCCTGTCCCGTGCCGTGGATGAGGTCGGCCGAGCCGGTGCGGTACAGCGCTTCGAGCCGAGCCGTCTGGTCGCCGCCGCCCGAGCGTACCGCGAACTCGTCGAGCGAGTTCATCGCCACGGCGGGCGCCGTGCCCTCGAGAATGCGCGGCGTCTGCGGCGTCATCGCGACCGCGCGAAAGGGCGTCGGGGCGCACTGCTCACACGTGCCCGACGTCGCGAGGTAACGGTTGAGCCATCCGTCGCTCGTGCCCTTCGCGTCCGGCGTGCCGCTCTCCATGTAGTCCTGCGCGTCGAAGTGCGAGCGCGTGGCGCTCGGACTCCCTACGGCATGAATCGGAGCGAGTAGCCCCGAGTCCCACAGCGGCTTGAGCGGCGCGAGGGAGGGATGCAGGCCGAAGAACCCGTCGAGGTCGATGGCGCCGGTCGCGCCCGTGGAACCGACGGCCCCCGTGCCGCGCAGCGGCTGCGGAATCGCGATGTTGGGACGGAGCTGGTAGTACGCGCGCTCTCCGTGCGGCACCACCACGTTCAGCGCGTCGGCCGCGCCGCGCTGGAACAGGCAGATGAGCACCTTGCCCTTCTGCGCGAGCGGCAAGTCCATGCCCATCGCGGTGCGGCGAAGAAACGACGGGCTCAAGCCCATCGTGACGAGCGCGACGGCACCAGACTTCACGAAGTATCGGCGACGCAAGGCTATCTCCGCTGGAATTCGGGCGAACCAATTGCCAGCCCAACGATTAACGCCAATCCCCTCGTGGGCGGCCGCGCCATCTCGGGCGTGGTGTCGAGAGCAGCCGCCGACGCGAGGAAGGGGTTCTTGCCGGTGATCAGGATCGCGCGCGTATCGGGTGATAGCCCGCCGCCGAGCAATGCTCCCACGACGCCGTCGACCTGCTGCTCGATCGGCGCATTCTGGAGCGACTCGGCGCCCTTCCAGTTCACCGGCGACACGCCGGGGATTCGTCCCGCCGCGATCGCGACGCCGAAGTTGATTCGGTTGAGGATCGAACCCGTGTTCATCCACTGATCGCCCGTCTCTGGCCAGCCGTTCGGAGCCTGGTGGCCGTAGATCGGCTCGCCGAGCGTGGCGATGGTCTGCGCGGTCCTCAGCGTTCCGTCGGGCTGCGCGCCGAGTGCGCGGAACGCGCTCACGACCACCTCGAACGGCGATTTCACCTTGTTGCGATACGCGGCGCGCGAGAAGAACTCCTTGCTCGTGATGATGGTGCGCACGACGGCCCGGATGTCGCCGTCGGTCCGGCGGAACGTCGCGGCGGCTCGCTCGACCAGCTCCGCGGGTGGCGTGTCGCTCACGAATCGGCGGGCGAGCTTGAACGCGATGTACTTCGCGGTGGACGGATGCCGCGAGACGATGTCGAGGACATCCTCGCCGTCCTCGATGCCGCGGCCGGCCGCGAGCCGGTGGCCGAGCACGACCTTCGCGCCCGCGTCGTGCATCTGCGGATTGAACTCGAACGTACCGCCGCCCTGTTGCGGCCGGGGAAAGGTCCAGCCGGTGAGTGCGCGGGCGACGTTGATCACGTCCTGCTGCGTGTAGCCGCCATCGACGCCGAGCGTGTGAAGCTCGAGGAGCTCGCGGCCGTAGTTCTCGTTGAGCCCGCCGCGGCGGCGCGCGAGTTGCTGTTGCTGCTGTGGCGTGAGCAGTCCGCCGCGACCGTTGCGGCCTGCTCCGCCGCGACCGGCGCCCGGCAGCGGCACGAGCCTAGGGCGGTTGCTGTCGGCCTGGCTCTCCCAGTTGTCCAGGTAGAAAAGCATCGCGGGGCTCTTGGCGACCGCCTCGAGCAGCACGCGGAATTTCCCGAGCGAGTTCGGACGGATCACCGTGCTCTCGTATTGCGCGAGCTGATAGCGCTCGGGCGGCCCCTTCTGGATGTAGACCGAGAAGTGGTTGAGCCAGAAGTCGGTCATGACCTCCTGGAGCTGGCGCTCGGACAGGAGGGCACGGTCGATGCGTCCGCTCTGCGCCTCGATCGTGACCTTTCGGGGGCCGGCCGTGGCCTCGCGCAACTCCGCACTGTCGGCCGCACTGAGCTTGGAGCGGTCGCCTTTTGCCTGCAGGCGCTGAAGCAGCTGATTCGGCGGCGGATATTTCCGCTGGAGCTCCTGGGAACTGGTGTTGTAGCTCTCGAGGGCGGCGAAATACTGGTCGCTCTTGGAATCGCCGATACGCTCAGGGTGCAGCTGCAGGTCGATCCACTTGTCGACTCCCATGGCCCGCACGGCCTCGGCGTCGCCGGCACGCGCGCCGAAAGTGAGCCGGCTGAGGAGGTGGTTGACCTGCTCGTCGGCCGTCTGCTCGCGCGAGCCGCTCTCGGCCGGCGCCTGATCCTGCGGCGCGGCGGTCATCCGCGGCGCCGGCTCGACCTGCGCGGCCGGACTGCCGCCGCACGCGGTGAGGGACGCCATGGCGGCGGCGGCGACGATTCTGATCGGACGCTGCATCGAGACACACTCCAGGTAGGTCGTGCACCTCGTAGACGACGTCGTCCGCGCTGAAGTTAAGGGTGAAGGGTCGTTGCGAGATGCGCCATGTGACGCAGCGCACAACCGTCGAATGAGTGACCAATCACTCACTGCAGAGGTATTACAAGCAGGAACATTTCTTGCTGTTGTTTGGAAGCGACTTTTCACTCGGAGGACCGCGAATGGATGTGCTGGTGATGTTGGATGAGCTTCCGGAGCAGTCGCCCGTGCTCGCGCAGGTCAACTCCGTCCCGTCGGCGAGCGCCAGCGAGCATCCGATGCGCGACGTGGTGACGCTGTTCGGCGTGCCGAACGCGGAATCGCTGGCGCTCGCGCTGGCCGCCGCGCTCGAGTCGAGTCGTGCGGGTGTGTCCGGAGAAGACCCGCTCGACGTGACGCGAAACGTGGGCGTGTGGCCCGAGCGCGGAGCCATCGGCGATGCCGCGTGGCTCGATCGTTCCACGGGACAGGTCGTGAAGCGCGAGGTAGAGATTCCGATCGCCGTATTGCTCGAGACGGCCGGAAGACTGCTCGCCGACTGCGGACAGGGCATTCGCCGCCTGCTCGCCGGCCTGCTGATGCCGGACGGGCCCGAAGGCCCGCGCCGCGCGATCGCATTTTCGTTCGCCCCGGCAGCCGCCGGCGCGAGACTTTCAGGCGAGTCGCTGCTCGCCTCCCTCCGCGAAGCGGATGGGCTCACCACCGACACCGAGGAATCCTGAAGAAACTTTCCTTGTCTGAGAACTGACCGATCGAAGGGAACGGGGCGGCCGGGTTGGCCGCCCCGTTTTTCGCCGTCTGCCGTCTTTTCTCCGACAGCCTTTGGCCGCGCCGCGAACTAGACTCGACTTGACGCCGGACTTTCGGGGTGACACGCTCTTATCCCGCTCCGCAACTGAGGGAGAGACATGCGCGAGTACCGAAGCGAAGCAATCCGCAACATCGCCGTAGTAGGACACGGTGCGAGTGGCAAAACGACACTGGTCGACGCCCTCGCCTTCGTCTCCGGCACCAGCAAGCGACACGGGTCCATCAAGGACGGCAGCACCCTCACCGACACCTCTCCCGAGGAAACCGAGCGCAAGTACTCGATTTCGCTCGGTTGCGCGTACGCGGAGTGGAAGGACACGAAGATCAATCTTCTCGACACTCCCGGCTTTCTCGACTTTCAGGGCGACGCGATCGCCGGCATAGCGGCCGCCGACGGCGCGCTCGTCGCGGTGGGCGCGAGCACCGGCGTGGAGGCCGGCACGGAGCGCATGTTCCGCGAGGCCATCGCGCGCAAGGATCCCGTGCTGTTCGTGATCTCGACGATCGATCGTGAGCACGCCGATTTCGACGCCGCGTACCAGTCCATCAAGGACCGGCTCACGACGAAGGTCGTGCCGGTGGAGATCCCGATCGGCGCGGGCGCGGGCTTCAAGGGCGTCATCAACCTCTTCACGAAGCGGGCGCACCTGTTCAAGCCCGGCACCAAGGCCGGTGAGTACGAAGAGGTGGACATTCCGGCGAGCGAGCAGGCGAGATTCGAGCGCTACCACCAGGAGATGGTCGAGGCCGTTGCAGCGACCGACGATGCGCTGCTCGAGCGCTTCTTCGGCGGGGAGGAGCTCCCCGGTGAGCTCGCGATGTCTGCCATGAAGGAGGCCATGAAGCGGCAGGACATCTTCCCGCTGCTCTGCTGCTCGAGCCAGCTCACGTGGGGGGTGCGCACGGTGCTCGACTTCCTCGTCTCGCTCATGCCGAGCGCCTTCGAGATGGAGGAGCTGCACGCGTTCAAGGGCGCCGAGGGCGAGCGCACCGTGGAGATCCATCCGAGCGAGGGTGCACCGTTCACGGCGCTTGTGTTCAAGACCACCGCCGAGCCGCACGTGGGCGACGTGTCGTTCTTCCGCACCTTCAGCGGGACCGTGGCCGCCGGGCAGGACGTGTACAACGCCACGCGCGATTCGGCGGAAAAGCTGATGCACCTCTCCATTTCGCTCGGGCGTGAACGCGTGGAGGTGCCGCGGCTCTATCCCGGCGACATCGGCTGCGTCGCGAAGCTGCACAACACGCACACGAACGACACGCTGTCGACGAAGGCGCGTCCCGTGCGCCTGCCGCAGATCCAGTTCCCGGATCCGATCGTCACGTTCGCGGTGAAGGCCTCGCTGCGCCCCGACGAGGAAAAGTTCCAGCAGGGCCTGCACCGCCTTCACGACGAAGATCCGACGTTCCAGACGCATTTCAACAGCGAGACGCACGAGACGATCGTCGGCGGGATGGGCGAGCGGCACATCGAGGTCGGGCTCGCGCGCGTCGCGCGGCAATTCGGCGTGAAGGGCGAGCTCGCCGCGCCGCGCATTCCGTATCGCGAGACGATCACCTCGAAGGGCGATGGGCAGGGCCGGCACAAGAAGCAGTCGGGCGGGAAGGGTCAGTTCGGCGACTGCTGGATCCGGATGCGCCCCGGGCCGCGGGGCTCGGGGTATGTGTTCCAGGACGAAATCGTCGGCGGTGCGATTCCACGGGCGTACATCCCGGCGGTCGATCGCGGCGTGGCGGAGGCGGCGGCTCGCGGCGTGCTCGCGGGATATCCGATGGTGGATTTCGTCGTGGAGTGCTACGACGGCAGCTACCACTCGGTGGATTCGAATGAAGCGTCGTTCAAGATGGCGGGCATCCAGGCGTTCAAGACCGTCGCGCCCAAGTGCCGGCCGGCCCTGCTCGAGCCGCTGGAGATGGTCGAGGTCACGACGCCCGATGCGTATCTCGGCGACGTGATGGGCGATCTCAGCTCACGCCGCGGACACATTCTCGGGACGGAGCCGACGGACGAGGGGAGCTTCACGCGGGTCCGGGCGATCGTTCCGCAGGGGGATATGCATCTCTACGCGACGAAGTTGTCGTCGATTGCGCACGGGAGAGCCGTATTTTCGCAGCGGTTCCACGGGTACGAGCATATGCCGGGCGAGGCTGCGGCGAAAATCATCGAGGCGGCGGCGAAGGCGAGGGGAGAGGAAACTGAGAACTAAACGCTCTCACCTCACAGCTTTCAGACGCCAGCTGTCGGACAAAAGCCTCTTTACCGATTTGCGCACTGATCGGTAAAGAGGCCGTTTTCCGACAGCTATTCGCTGATGGCTGTCAGGTGATAGCGTTTTGTTTGTCTTGCCTTCTCAAACCTTGTGGTACACAATCCGCGCCGCCTCGGCTCTATCTTCGGCCGTGTAAACCTCGAAGTCCGAGAAGAATCCCGGCGCCTCTTTCTGCAGCAGCCGCAGCACCATCACCGCCATGCGGCGAATCTCGAACTCCGCGCCCTCGCTTGAGCGGAGTTCGAGCATCGTCCGCCATGCACGCGCATTCGCGGTGACGACGATCTTGGTCTCCGTCGAATTCGGCAGCACTCCTCGCCCCGCTTCGCGCGCCATCTTGCGGCGGTGCACCTTGTCGGCCACCCAGCCGTAGCGCTCCATCAGTTTCTCGACGAGCGCGACGTAGGCCGCCTGCGCCGTCTCCATCTGTGCCTTCCACTGCGCGAGCAACGCGTCGTCACCGAGAATCGCGGGCGGCACGACGAACGCCGCCTTCGACTCGTCCACATACCGCTGCGAGAGCTGCGAGTACGCGAAGCCGGCGCGATGGCGCACCAGTTCGTGCGTCAGGGAACGCGAGACGCCCTCGATCAGCAGCGAATAGTTCGCGTGCTCGAGCACGCTGCCGTGTCCCTGTTTCTTGATGTTCTCGATATATTCGCGCGTCCCGCGGTTGGCGGGATTCTTCTGGCTCATGTAACAGAGCCGCCCGGCGAATTCAGCCAAACGCTCTCCGTCCGTGCTTTCGCCGAGCCAGTGAACCGGGAGATGCGCGGGCTCCGCGAACGCGGGGCGCGCAAGGATCGAGATGAGGGGTTCGGTATAGAATTGCGGCATCGTCCTTAAATGCGGGATGCGGCGTGCGGAATGCCCTTTAAGCTACGTGGTGGCGGCGAAGGGAACAAACCTCCGCACCCGCACGCGGTCCACCAGCGACCGCAGCGCATGGTTGCTGCACAGCGCCAGCAGGCCGGCGACGGTCAGCGTGCGCACTTCGGCGCGCGTGATCTTCACGCTGCCGCCGTGGTGCAGCATCGCGCGCGACGCCGAGAGATCGCGCAGCGTTGCATATGCGAACAGGAGCGGCAATACGCAGAACGCACGAATGGCCACGGCGCGCCGCGGAATCAGCAGGATGTATTCCAGCGCGTCGTCGAGATCCGTCCACGCGAGCTGGATGAACGAGGCAACCGCCGCGAGGTTGCCCTCGAGGTGCGCGTCGTCGAGGAGCGTCCGGTGCCCGCTCCCGTGCTCGGCCAGCGATGCCTCCGGGATGTAGATCGCGTTCTCGTGCTCCGCATCCCACGCGATGTCCTTCAGGACGTTCACGGTCTGCAGTGCCTCGCCGAACTGGTGGCACTTCGTCCAGAGCCTCGTGAACTCCGGTTTTCCGACGCTCGGCGCGTGCTCGTACCAGAGTTCCGTCAGCATGCACCCCACCGTTCCCGCGACGTAGTAGCAGTACTCACGGTATTCGGCGACGGTCTGGATGCGAATTCCACGCGGGTAGAGCTGCACGAACTTCCTCATGCCGTGCGCCATCACGCCGACCCAGTGCTCGATGCGTCGCCGCGTCTGATCGGGAAGCGAGCGCAGCAGGACGCACACGAGATCCGTGTGCCGGAGGAGGTCGACGTGGGCGGGATCGCCCTGGATGTCCGAGGCGAGGGCGGGGAACGCTTCGGCTGCGTCACGATCCGCGAGACAACGCAGAAAGGCGTTGAGCAGTTCCGCCTTGCGCTCCGGCGCCGCGGCGCCGTCGTCCTCGATCGTGTCCGCGATGCGGCACAACAGGTACGCCGTGAGCACCGCGCGGCCGAGCACGCCCGGCAGGAATCGAATGGAGATCGCGAACGTGCGGGAGACTTCCGGCAGAACGGCTGTCGCGAATCGCTTCGCATAGCGCAGTCGCCTGGCGTCGTCGGCCCGCTCCGCCCCGGGGGCACTCACGGCGGTCATCTCGGCGGCCGCGGCGGGCCGATGAACGCGTCGAGCAGCACTTGCGCGGTCGTCGCCGGCTTCGCGTCGGCGAACTCGAGCCGGTCGAGCGCCTGCTCGAGCGCGACCTGCGCGCGAGAGACGAGCTGGCGGTACTGACGCCGCGTGATGAACAGTGCGAGCAGGGCTGCGAGCGCGGATGGAATCGCCGCGAGCACCGGCGACACGCCGATCGCGATCAGCGGCGCCGTGATCAGCAGCATGGCGAAGGCGAGCGCCGCGCCGCTCGTTGCGCGCCGGCTCCGCGCCACCGAGAAATCCGCGACGATGCGCGCGTGCGCCCGGTTCGGACCGACCGCCGCGACGATCGCGCTTACGTCGTTCGCCGGGATGAGTTCGAACCCGCGTCCCCAGATCGGGATCGTTCGCCGGATCACCGAAAAGATGTCGCGCCGCGCTTCCCACACGAGCTGATCCGCGAATCGGCGCTTCACTTGAAGTGCCTCGCTGCGTTGCATCCATGTATCGATCGCCCCGAGCACCGCGGCGGGAGTTCCCGGAACCGTGCGTGCCGCCGTCACCGCGGATACACCCGTGAAGCTCGCGAGCCAGCCGGATTCCGCCGGGAGGAGCGTGCGGCTGCGTTCCTCCGCGAGTGCCTGCCGAAGCAGCTCGCCGGAGAGCCCGACTTCCTTGCCGAGTTCGACGAGTTGCTCCTCGGTCATCGCGCCGGACTCGTCGTCCTCGCCGCTGGCGGCCTGCAGCTGGGCGGCGCGCGCGAGCACACGTTCGAGGGCGGCGCGCGAGAGGGCCTGCTCGCGTACCCCGCCGGGAGGCTTCGCGCGCGGGTCAGTCACGGCTCAGATCCCCCCGAACGAAATGGAGATCTGCCGGTCGATCGACTCCAGCATCGGCTTCGGAATCGGAAACGCCCGCGCGAACGCGGCCATCGGATCGCCGTCGAACGCGACGCCGGCGACGCGCAGGTAGAATCGCGCGTAGCCCGCGGCGAGTTCGGGCGACAGGCGCGCGAGGAGCAGGGCGCCGCCGCGCACGAGCGCGTAGCTGCCGACGACCGTCGCGACGCCGCTCCGCTTTTCCGCCGGCGTCGTGTTGTCCTCGACCGCCGGACCCGTGAGCGGGCCGACGATCTCGTGCGCGAACGCGTACAGCGCGTCCATCGCGTGGTCGGGCGAATCCGGAAAGCCGACGGCGACCTGGCTGCGCTCGCGGGTGTCGGTCACGGTGCGCCCCTCGCCCTCGATCGCGAGCGAGAGAATCAGGTCGCCATTCGGCTGCTCGGAATGATTCAGGAAATTCTGCAGCCGGGGGCGCAGTTCACGCTGCCAGATCGAATCGACGGCCGCGAGCGTGCGTTCTCTGCTCCGCATTTCGTTGACCCACCACCCGTGGAAGAACACGTCCTTCTCGTTCTGCAGCGCGTTCGTGAATGTCCGCGCGAAGTCGCGGTCGGCCTTCGCCGGAAAGACGCGGGCCAGCATCGAGAAGACCGCGGCGCCTTCCTTCGATTTGGCCTTCTTTGGATCGCCGTCCGCCTTCACGAACGCATCGATCGTCGCAGCGAGCTCCTCCCACGTCGGGAACGAGAACGCGAGAAACTGCGCGGTCACGAGCGCCGGGTTCTCGCGCACCCGCTGCGCGAGCGCGCCGAGGTTCACGTCGAAGTCGGTGACCGCGCTCGCCTTCGCGCGAGCCGCGACGAGCGCTTCCCGGTAGCCATGGCGAAAGAGCGGGACCGCCGACGCGTCGCTGGAGATCATCGCGAAGCCGTGCAGCCAGAGATCGACGTGCTCGCGCGTCCTGATCGGCCACTTCACGTTGGTCGAGGCGCCCGGCAGCTGCGCGGCGCACGGCGCCGGGGCGCCGCCGAACACGCACAACCAGAGCGCGGTCGCCAGCACCTTGCGACCTCGCGGCAATCGACGTGGTGATGCGGACTTCATGCGCGGGCGTCCGGCTCGTTCAGGATGTGGCCAGCCGGCCGCACGCCACGCAGAACTTCCAGCCCGGCTCGAGTTCGGCGCTGCACGCCGCGCAACGCCGCGCGAGCAGGTTCTGCCCGCAGCTCGGGCAAAAGTGAACCTGCCGGTCCTCCGGAAGCGCCTGGCCGCAGTAGCGGCAGCCGGGCCGCGACGAGCTCGGCGCGGTCTCCGCCGCGGGATCGAGCGGATGCAGAGGCGCCGCGGCCGACGGGCGCATCGCCTTGGGCGTGGTGATCGCCTCCGAAAGCGAAGCGGACGCGGCGGGAGTCTCGGCCGGCGCCGGCACCGCGGCAGGCGGCATCGACTCGCCGGCCCTGCGCGCGTGTTCCTGCGAGATCGTCACGTGCGAGGTGAGATACGCGCGGTAGGCCGCGAGATCCGGATTCGGCGACGACAGTTCCGCGCGCAGGTCGTCTTGCAGCAGGTCGTCGGCAAAGATGTACCCGCGCTCGCCGGTCAGCAGCCTCGTGAGCGCGTGTGAATAATCGTCGTTGGTTTCCACGGCGCCCTCTGCGCGCACGGAACGATACGGCACGAGCTCGATCAACTCGGCGACCTCAAATGGACGCGCGAGGAACTCGGGCCGTTTGTCGCGCACGGCGCGCACGAGGCG
>Ga0209014_10000199_pt1 | contig 33422 bp, 25 predicted proteins | sample BarGraNGADG00212_FD_184491 | JGI IMG/M metagenome (GOLD analysis project Ga0209014, IMG submission 184491) | Arctic peat soil microbial communities from Barrow, Alaska - Barrow Graham LP Ref core NGADG0002-212 (SPAdes) (version 2) | ecosystem: Environmental > Terrestrial > Soil > Wetlands >...
CGAGATTCGGTACGTTGCACGATCGAAGCGTTGGCGCAAATACGCGGCTCCTGTTGCGCCCTCGATGGGATCACCACACGTTTCGCGCAGCCCAGCCACCCACATTTCGGATTCGGCGCACTTTTATGATACGCTCCCGCGCGACCGCACCAGGACTCAAGCATCTCGCGTTTTTTGAAGTGCTTGCGGAGTCGCAGGAGCACACGCACCGATACGACGCGACGACGGCCGGCCTCCTCGTGCTGCGCCTGCTTGACCATTGGAAAGTGGCCGGGCCGGTTGTGGTGGAACCGGAATCGGTCAACATGAAGTCGGTACGGGACGCCGTCATGCGTCTTGAGGCGAACGATCCGTCGCGTGAACTCCTGCTGGGCGTGGTCAACGCGATGCAGACGCTGCGCGAGGTCGATATCCCGCCCATCCTCCCGCGTCTGTTTGCGTATGCGGGGTGCTTGGAGCAGCGCGCGGAGTTAACACTCGCGGCCGATGTCTATGGAACGATCGCGCGACTCGCGGAGGAGGCATTCGATGGCGATCTCCTGCTCGAATCGCTCCTCCGGCTCGCCTACTGTCAGCGCACGCTCGGCGCGCTCTCGGAGGCGGAAGTGTCGTACGCCGACGTAGGGAGAATCGCGAAGAGACGGAAGGACGTTGCCGGCGTTATGCGCGCACAAATTGGTATCGCCGTGGTGGCCCTGACACGCGGCAATCTCCCGAAGGCCGATGAGGTACTGGCGCACGTCGCGACCGAGAGCGCGCGCGCCGGGTGTCGTCCGGAACACGCCCGCGCGCTCCATGCCCAGGCTACGGTCGCCTTTCGCCGTGGGGCGGTCGGCGGCGCCGTTCGCCTCGGTTATGCGGCATTGCAGCTGACCGAAGCGCCGCGCGAGCGCGATCTGATCCTGAATGACATCGCGGCCTATTTGATCACGACGGGCCGACATGCCGCCGCACAAGACGCCCTGATGATTCTCGAGGCGACGGCCGGGAGCGAAATCGCGCGGCTCGCCGCACGCGTCAACATGGTTGCGCTCGGCGCGCGCGCGAAAGACGAGGGACTGTTCCAGAGCGCGCGCACGAAGATCGCGATCGACGCGCTCCCGGCTGAGCTGCGCGTCAACTACCTCATTGAGAGCGCACGGGGTTTCCGCTGCTTTGGCAACGCGGACGTCGCCGCGCGCCTCCTCAACGAGGCGCGCGATCTCGCCACGGCACTCCAGCTCAACCGCTCCGTGTTTGAGGTTGATGAGATGTTGGCGGAACGCCCAACAGACGTCCGCGCCACTCGCGGCGACACCCGAGTACAGGACTCGGATGCCGCCGGCGAGGTTGAAGAAGCACTGCGAGCCATGGCGGCGGCCGTCGCGTAACCGTTGACCGCTCGATCGCCGCTACACGGTCAGCAGGCGCTGCTGCCTGACGTTGTCACGATGTCGCAGCCGTGTGGCGCTGTTGGCGATGCGCATGCGGCGGCAGCGATGAGGGCAGCGGCGGAAACCAGCAGGGTGATTGAGCGGCGGAGCGTCATGGGAAGGGCCTCAGGAGGGGAGTGTTCGGCACACCGGTGGACTAAAGAAGCTACGGTTGTCCATGGCGTCCACAAGTATATGCGTGCCACAAAACCTAGCATTTGTGCCACCTGGACCGCGAACTGTACAATAAGTCGCCGCCGCGAGCGCTTCCAGCCGGTCGCTACGTTCGGTGGTTTTCAGCGCGATCCGACGAGGGTGACTGCACGCGCCGGGGCAGGCGAAGACCCCAACGCTGCGGGGTTCGATCTCGCGGGTGTCAACGCTTCATCAACCTCCGCTCGCTGTTGTAATGCCGCAGGAACTCTTCTTCATCGACGGCGTGCATCGCGTAATCACCGCCGAAGCGGAGGCGAGGAGAAGGCATGACTTCGAAGCCGCATCGTCAACGTCCAGCAGGTCAGAAGAAGCAACTGCCACGGAAAGCACTATCGCACCGACCCGTTCCTCGATGCCCGACTTGGCAGCTCGCGACCTGCGAGGTGCGCAGCCCAGTCGTTCATCTCGACATCGACCTTGGGTGTCGCCACGCCGTCGTCGAGCACGGCCTGCCGATGCATCTCGCCCGCGATCTCATTGAGACGGTCGCCGAGTCCTCCGCAGATCGCGGGCGGCTAATCGCCGCCGCCGCTCCGAGCTACCGCACGGCGGGGCGACGCGGGCGCCTCGCCTCCGTTGACACTGATCGACTCCTCCGGGTCGGCGCCCTATTCGAAATGCTCCGGCAGCTGTTCGGAAGTGACGCAGCGGCCCAGTCGCACCTCAGACTTCCCATGAAGGAGCTCGGCGATCGATCGGCGATCGCCTGCAGTGGCTCCATCGCAGATCTCGACCACGTGCAGTCCCTGTTCTTCTCGCAGATCGAGATCTCGAATACGCCCGATCGGCCGACGGGAGGGCCCAATCGGTGAACGGTGACCGGTCGACGCGCCTCCGCCGGACATCTGCCGCGCGCGCATGGGGGACCACCCTGCAACCCAGGAGTGGTCATGGACACGCAACCGAAGGCGACCGACGCGGTCGAAAGCAGCAACTCCGTTCCCCAGATACTCGAGACGCTTCCCCCAGACGCCCTCCTCCCCGTTCGGTGGGTCCGCGAGCTGTTCGCGGCCTGGCACGACCGGCACCTCGGGACCGCAGCGCTGCCTCCGATGCTCACCACCGAGCAGTTCAAGGCGAATTACTCACCCGAGCGCAGCACCGAGTGGGTGCGCGACATGTGCAACGCCGGGCGATTCCCCGGCGCCGAACGCCGTGGCCGGCAGTGGCTGATTCCCGTCGAGTGCTTGGTCAGCGGTCCGACCCCGCTCGCCCTGCCGTCGGCCACGACGGGAGTGGATGAGCCGGCGCGCGCGCAGATCCTCTGCGGGCCGAGAGGTCCGCGCGGTCAGTCCGGCCGCAAAATCGAACGCTACTAGGCGAGGAGGCAACTTCAGATGACACCCCGCACGACACCGCGCGCCGAGGTCATCCGTCGGATCTACCGCCGGAACGATCGCTGGTGGATCGACCTGCGTAAGTACGGCGTGGGTCGCATTCCGCTCGTGAGGGAGGGGACGACGCGCGGCACGTCGGACTACGATGAGGCGCTCGCGATCGGCGTAAAGGCCTTGGAACACGCGAAGCAGGATGGCGCCACGCGAGGCGACCAGGGTCGGCACCGGTCCATGCTGGTCCTCGAGGTGGCGCGCGCGTACGAAGCGGAACTCGATCAACTCGTCGCGCGGCGAGACCTGGAGGCGTCCACTCGCAAGCGGTACCAGCTCGCGGTGCGGCAGCTCCTCGGTTCCGTCGATGGGAATGGCGCCGCATGTGCACCCGCGTTGGATCAGGATCGGCGGATCGACACGCTCACCCTGAAAGACGTGCGGAAGGCACTAGCCGAGTTGCGGACGCGGGTGACGCGACTCGGGAAGCCGTATTCGTCTTCGTCCATGAATCACATCCTCGTGGTCTTGAACGAGTTGTGCGAGTGCGCGAAACGACTCGGTGCGACGCCCGATGTATTCGATCCGGTCGGTGCGCTGACGAGGCGCGAGCGCCCGAAGCTGGGGACGCACACGAAGACGGACTTCTTCGAAGTGCCCGAGGTGGCTGCGCTGTTGGACGTGCTGCAGACGCAAACGACGAGTGACTTGCCGCTCTACGAGATCACCGCGACGCTCGCTTATACGGGCGGACGAAAGAATGAGGTGCTCGGGCTCCGAGTGCGGGACCTCGATTTTGAGCGCCAGCTCGTGACGTTTCGCGTGTATCCGGACCGCAACATCAAGTGCAATGGCGATCGCGTGGTGCCGTTCTGGCCGGAGCTGCAGGCGATCCTGCGTGCATATCTCGCGCGTACGGGCCGGACCTCGGGTTTGGTCTTCTCCGCGCCGACGAGCGGCCACGTGCCGAAACTCATTACCAGCGACATCATCGGTCCGCTACGCGACGCGCAACTCGCCGCCATCGCGCACGTCCCGCTCACCTTGCGCGAAGGGTTCGAAGCGAAGCGCGTGCATCCGCATGCGTTTCGGACGACGTCCTGTGCCGCACGCTTGCAGACGCTCGACAACGGGGCGCCCGTCTCGCCGCTGGTCGTTCGTGCGGAGCTCGGTCACAGCACGCTGGCGATGATTGAGCGCGTGTACGCCCGGCTTGGGACCGTACGGGTGCGAGGACCGGTGGTGACCTATCGCCCGGTCGCAGCCGTTGTCGCTGCAATTGATCCGGGCGTCGCTGCGTGACCAGCGAGACCCCATAGACTCTCCCTCTGAGCGTCCTCACTTCGGAAGCATGCGTGAGTGCAATTCGTTAGTTGTGCGCCCATCCCTCAGGCGACGACCGTGATGGTCCTCTGCGGCGGTGTGTGCGACCACTGCTGCACGATTTCGCTCTACGCATGCATTGGAGGGACAGGGCCGAAGGGTCTTGTCAATTCACATCTATCTATCGAGATAACAAAGTGTTACGATATCGGGAATCCCCGCACCGACCGAGCCATTTCCGCGTGAGCACTCTCGACTCCCTCGCTGGAGTACTCGGCGAATTCCTCGCGAATATTGGATGGCCAGCGGACACGCGCGAGTCCGTCTTGGCCTCCGCGGGTCGCGACGTTGTCCACGACGCGGCTGGCTCCCATTTTGTCGTTCGCGTCGCAGGGCACCCGCTGATCTCCGCGACCGTCTCGGAGCGGCCGACTGTGCATGCCGATCTCCTCCGCCGTGTCGCGGCAAATGTCGCGTATAACCGGCATGTGCAGACCGGTGTGCTCCTCACGCCGGCGGCAGGCGAAGTGCTCCTCTCGCGATGGATCGCGCCCAGTTCGGTTCTGGACTCGGACGAATCGTCGGTCGACGATCCAATCCTCGCGCTCCCGTTCGTGGCTGGCCGTCTCGACGACGACCTCGCCGCCATGCGTAAGATGCTGAGTTTGGAGGCGCTCCTCGATACGCAGGCGACGGCTCGGTATGCTGTGGCCGCGCGCGAGAACGGGTACCGAATCCGACCAACGGTAGATCGGGCGCTCCTCTCGCATTGCCTCAGCTTCCGCAGCGAAGTGCTTCGCGCCGATCTGTCTGCACCGCTCTCCCAAGAAGAGCGCTCGCATTTCGATGCGATGCTCGTCACGTTGATGACGCGCTTGCTGTTCGTGCGCCACCTTGAGGATCGCCATCTCGCCGGTTGGAGGCGCGGCACCCTGCGCGAGGCGACCGCGTCGCCTCTCGACGCGCCACGGCAGATTGCTGAGTTGTTCGCCGGGCTGCAAGCGAAGTTCAATTCCGAGCTCTTCCCAGCGGCGAACGCGACGGCCTATCGCATGCCCGCGCTCGACGGCCACACCCTACGTGCCTTCGTGGCCGGTCTGTACGAATTGCCGAAGCTCGGTGTTCAATACGACTTCGCGTTACTGGAGTCGGATAGTTTGGGACTGATCTACCAGCAGTTCGCCGGCGTGAAATGGCCCGGCGACCGCCCAGGACCGCAGTTGCGTCTCCTACAGAAGGACACAATCTCGGCGCAGTCGACCAGGGATCCATTCGGGGTTTTCTATACTCCGCCGGCAGTCGTCGACACGGTGCTCGATCTGACGGTGCGTCCGTGGATGGCGGGCGTACGAGGCTCGGGTGATCGTTGGCCGCGCATCCTTGACTTGACCGCAGGCTCCGGCGTGTTCTTGAGTCGCACCTTCGACCTCCTCGCTCGTGACGTGGAACCTCTGGAGCGACGAGACGCCGTGGCCTTGGTCGAGCACCTGCACGGGGTTGACATCGATCGCCGCGCGGTGGCGCTTGCGCGACTCAACCTGTGGATGGCCTTCGCCCGCCAGAACGCGGATGCGAGGCTCCCATCGCTAGCGGACACGATTCGGGTCGCCGATAGTCTGGCAGACGATGTGTCCGAGACCAGCGAAAAACTTCCTTCGCTTCCAGACGCGTGGCGGCAGAGGGGATTCGATATCATCCTCGGGAATCCGCCGTTCCTCGGTCATCGTGACGCCGTGGCGCACTATGGCGCGGATCGCGTGCGCGCCTGGCATGCACGCCATAGGGTGGGTGCGTTGGAGGTGAATCTCGCCGCGCTGTTCGTCGAGCGTGGTTTGCGCTTGTTGCGTCCCGGCGGGTATCTCGGCATGGTGATTCCGAGAAACCTACTGAAGAGTGAATCGGGCGACGCGCTCCGTCGGCTGCTCCGCCATGCGTGCGAGGTTGTCGCCGTGGTGGATTGCCTAGACAGTGCCCTGTTCGCCGACGCCGACGCCCATGCTGCGATTCTCGTTGTTCGTCGGCCGTCCAGCGCGCAGAGTGCTGGCAGCCGGGGCATCGGTCTCGTTCTGCCCGACGCGCACCGTGACGCCTTCGCGCCGCTCGCGACGCTACAACACGCGGCAGGATTCAGCGCTCAGCGCGTTCTCGTGAGCGACTTGGATCTCGCGGCTGAGTACCGCCTGCTCAGCGCCGCGACGGACGACGTGGGATCGGAGCCGGTTTGGTGCCTCCTAGATGGCACTGGACGTTGTACGCTCGAGCGGATCCTGGGCCCGAGTGGGACACCGTTGAAGGCGCTCGTGACGTCGCACTACGCGGTGGACGAAGGTCTCAAGGGCGCGTTTGTTCTTACACAGGTGAAGTGGCGCGCGTCGACGGTCGATGCCTACTCGCCTGCCTTGGACGAGCGGGTGGTGATCGAGCGCGATGTGATGCGGCCAGCCATTCGACCGACGGACATCCGACCGCTCGGCAAAGAGTCGGAGCATCCCGACGCTGCCATTCTGTATCCCTACGACGAGAGCGATGGTACCGTCGTGTCGTGGCCCCAGATGCATCGGCAGTTCCCGCGGGCGGCCACGTACCTCGGCACTCTTGAACAAGCGCTACGCAACCGCCGCGGGCATGGGGCCTCCGATGGGTGGTGGGTGCCGCGCGCCGTTCGATCTGGCGCGCCGTGGCATACCCCACGGCCGCGCGATCGACAAGTTATTCTCTCACGGCACAGCGAATGGCCGACGGCGATGCTCGCTCGCAGCGACAGCGTGCCGGTAGGCGGAGGAATATCGCTCGGGCTGCGACCCGATGCTCGGCTGTCGCCGGGAACTCTCCTTGCGCTCGTGAGCTCACGACTCTGGTGGTGGTTCGTCATGATCTCCGGGTCGGTGGGCGAACGGAAGTATTACCGGCTGCGGTTGGCCGTCTGGCGCAACATCAGAGTGCCAGACGCCTTGAGGTCGCCGGGCGTCCTGTCACGTGACCTGGCCGCGGTCGTCACTAAGATTGGTCGCGCGCGCGAGGCGGCATCGGTCGTCGCCTTATGGTCGGAGCTAGATCAAGTGGTGGAGGACGCCTACGATCTGTCGCGCACGGAGCGCGAAGCGCTCTCACAGGTCGTCGCCGTCTATACGCAACGTTCGCGTGAGGTTTGGCTTGATCGGCGCTCGGCCAGCCCGCTACTCGAGCAGGGTCAGCTTTTTGGATAGGGAGTTCTTATGTCGGAAGATGAAACGCGGCCGTCGCGGTTGACACAGTGGCTGTATCCGATGTCGGGCGAGGTATGGCAGCCGCCTCCGGGTGTCCCCGTCGGGAAAGTCGACGCGATCGACGGCCGTCCATACTCGGAATGGCGCAGCCGGTACCCAGCCGCGATTCATCGCTTTGTGGTGCACGAACTCGTCTATCTCGCCGTCGTTTTCGCACTCGCGCTCGGTATGATCGCGGCAGCCGTCTTGACTCTGCGCGCAGCAGGTTTCCTTTTCGTTCCGTTCTCCGGGTCTGCGCTGCGTTCACTGGCCGACGGTGGTCTGGCCGCAGGGGCGGGGATGCTCGGCGGAACCGTTTTTTCGCTCAAGTGGTTGTACCATGCAGTGGCGAAGGGCCAGTGGCATCTTGACCGCCGGATCTGGCGCCTGTCGACACCGTTCATCTCGGCAGGCCTCGCCTTGGCCGTGCTGGCGCTGGTTAGAGCGGAGGCACTGCGGGTGCTGAATCCGTCCTTCACGCGCTCGATTGCCGGGAATCTTGGACTAAGCTTTCTCGTGGGTTACTTTTCCGATATGACGATCGGTAAGCTCAACGAGCTAGCGGAGGTGCTGTTCGCACCTGCGAAGGATCGGAATCCCGCGTCGCGATACAATGAAGTGTCGGGGCCGCCGTCTCCGCCGCCGGGAGGCGGGACTGCGGCGGCGCCCGGCGAAGCACCCACAGGGTCGCATGGATCCTAACAATGGAGGATCGCTTATGTGGTCATCACGCGACGCGCCTCACGCTCGGTGCCCGTATTGCACGCATCTGTTCGGACCGGATGCGAAACGTCGGGAGTGGGATGTCGAACTAGCGGGGTCCAATGTGGACGCGGCGGTCGTGCCCACGCGGGGCACGCTGACCCCGGGTTGGTTGCTCGTCATCCCGCGAGTCCACGTCTTGAACACTCGAGCGCTCGACGACTCGATGCGCGTTGGTTTCTGCGCGGCCGTTGACGTGGCGGTCGATTGCGTGACTCACGCGTTTGGACCGGTCACGCGCTTCGAACACGGGCCGTCGCAAGAAGGTTCAGTAGTCGGCTGTGGTGTAGATCATGCACACCTGCACCTCGTACCTCTCGACTTTGACCTTGCCGCGGCGGCGCGTCGTCATCCGCTTGCGAGATCTTTGCGGTGGGTACGCGGCGCAAGTGCCTCGCATGCGGTACATCCGGCTAACCAGGCATTCCTGACCGTGACGACGCCTTTCGGCGAGCAATGGGAAGCGACGGGGGACATTCCGAGCCAGTTTTTCCGTCGGGTCATCGCTCAAGAACTGGGCGTCGCGGAGAGGTTTGACTGGCGACAGGAGTCCAATCCGACGGCGCTGGCACGTACGATTGGGAGCCTTCCCGCGAGCGCGCCCATAACCGCCGCAGTCGCAGCGATGTGAGTCGGCAGGCTCGGACGGGTACCCCCAAGCGCTCGCGAGCCAGACCGCTGCGGTCGCTGCTTTGGGTGCCAGCATCTTCCCTCGAGGTACCCAACCGAGATCTCATCGGCGACAAAGGCCTCGGTTTGGACACATTCCGTCCATCAGACCTGATTCCGTCGTTCGTTGTTCTGACGACGGAATGCTGGAAGCGGGGAACACCTGACCGAACGCGACTTGACAAACTGGCCGGCGGTGAGTGGCCGAGCATCCAAGCGGCCTTTCAACGCCTTCAAGAACGTTCGCCGTTTGGTGTCATCGTGCGCCCTTCCGTTCCAGGTGAACGCATGGACGAACGCGGGTCCACCGAGTCGAAACGGTGCCGCGATCAAGACCTGGGCCGCCTCCTCGCGCTCATTCAAGAAGAGTTCGCCGCCCACCGTGATCGTAAGCCGTTTGCACTGTTGATCCAAGAATACATCGACGGCATCAAGGGGCATTTATCGAACGAGTACCACATCTCTCGCACGCGAGATGAGTGGTACCTAGAGCACGAGTCTGGTCGCTTCGACAGGCCGAACTCCGATGTGCCGGTGTTGTTGAACGTCACCGCCGCCGATCATCCGAGAGTACCCGCGTGGCATCGCGGCCTCGGCGCAGTGGCGCGAGCGCATACCGACGCCCTCAAGCGCTGGCATTTCGAATGGGTCATCGACGGTGGAGGCGCGCCGTGGATTGTGCAGGCGGACGAGATCCTGCCGACACCGTTGGTGGAGCAGCCGTGTCAGTATTGGCTCGATCGTTATGCGACGCCGCTGGGCTCTTTGCCACCGCCGCTGCGTTCGCCGGGCGAGACGGACTACGCGGAGTTCTCGAAACTCCGACCTCATCGATATTTCCAACTGGCTGAGGCGTTTGTTCCGCCGTTCGCCCTTCTGGACGACAACGCGACTTGGAAGGAGCTGCGTGCAGGTCGCGTGCCGTCGGAGTTGGAGGAGGCACTTCGGCAGCTCATCGAGGGCGGCGCCATCAACATTCGGTCGGACATCGCAGGAGACGGCGCGCTGCAGAAGAACCTGCCGCGGAGCGACACGATTCTGACCTGGAGTGCGTGTAAGGAGTTTCTCACCACAACCCTGCGGTCCGACCAGCGAATAAACGCGGCCGCGCACCCGGTGTTGTTGATTCACCGGTTCATCGGCGCTCGCGGATCGGCGCTTGCCTTCGCCGACCCGTCGAGCGATGAGGCGGTCATCGACAGCGCGTTCGGACTCCCCGACGGGCTGAGCGTGTACGCGCATGACACCGCGATCGTGGTTGGTTCGACCATTCGACGCACGACGCGCTGTAAGTCGCACTATCTCGACGCGACGGAAACGGGCGACTTTCGTGAATGCGAGGCACCGACCCAGTTGCTGTGGGATACCGCAGTGACGGACTCGCAGCTCTTGGAAATCGCACGCATCGCGACTTCGGTCGCCAAGTCGCATCGTAAGGCCATGTGCGTGATGTTCTTTGTCGACGTTCCGCGCGACATCTCGCCGAGTGGCGTCCTCCCGTGGATCGTGGACGAGTCCGTCAAACGTAGCGCGTGTACGGAATACGCGACGGTCTCTCGGGGACTCTCGGGCCTCGAGGTGGTGCACGACCTGCAAGACCTCGAACGAGTCGCCGCCAAGCTGCCCCGTCCGAAACGCGTGCGTCTGCTGCCGCGAGGGAAGGACATTCGCGATCGCGATCAACTCAAGCGGATCAGTGAACTCGCGCGCGATGCGAACATCGCGATCGTATGGCAGGGAAGCATGCTTGCGCATGGCTGGTACGCGCTCGTCGATGGGGGAGCCGTGCTCGTGCCCGTCGGTCCCGATGCACACACTGAGGCGAAGGGCTCTGCGGACCAGGACTTCAACAAATTGGTGCGCGACGGAATTCCGCTGCGGATCATTAGGAATGGTGAACGCCCGATCATCGCCCGGACGGGGGGCGATACGCTTCGAGTGCTACTGCAGCAAAAACTGGTTGAAGAAGCACTTGAAGTGTTTTCCGCACCCGATCGCGACGAGTTGGTGGAAGAGCTCGCCGATCTTGAGGAGGTGCTGGTCGCGTTGCGCTCACACGCCGCGATCACGCGTGAAGAAGTGGAGCAAGTCCGGAACGAGAAACGCGCAAAACGCGGTGGATTCGAAGAGGGGATCGTCCTGCGACGCACTACTGAGAGCGTAGGTCCGGCGCAACTTGACGTTGGAGACGAGGCGCTCACAACCGTCTCTCCTGAGTCGTTACGCCAACTCACGGATAGCACGCCATACGCGATTGATGGGTCTACGCTCATCGTGCCTCGAGTCCCTCCATTTGGTGAAGGAGACGGAGGAGCAGAGGAGCGTGTATTGCATTTTCGCTATGGCACGCTGCGCATTCGACAGACAGCCAAGAGCGTCACGATCGCGGTTGAGCCGCCGGTCGAAGAGGTCACTTCGGAGAACCCCCAGCTGGGCTTCGCGGACGAGTCCGGCGGCCTCTGATCATGATGGATCTCGCAACTGACACGACTCGGATCTAATTCGACCATCTCGACCTTTCAGAGGTTGCCCGCGACGACGAAGGCGATATCACCATTTCACTCTCGCGCGGCGCTGCACAAGATTCCCGATTCCGAACGTCAAGGTTACGACGTCAGCATCATTGCGTTCGTTTTGGTTACTGTCTCGAGAGCCATGAGTATTCAGTGGAACTATGGCTGCCGTTCCTTCATCTTCCGCGTTGGCACAAGTCCTGGCACAATCGCTCATCGGAGTTCTCGTCATCGAGTCAGCGTGTTGGTGTAAGTGTATCGGCAGACGTCAGTTCCAGTATCATCGACCCGGTAGCTCAGCTGGTAGAGTAACGGACGTGCGTTCCGTTCCTGTCCGGCCCCCGCGAGGCCCGAGGATTTCATACTGCGCCGAAATAGGAGCTTTTGTGCCTAGCGTAAGCTTTTTTCCACTCATGTTTGCTTCTCCGGTTAGCGTGTAGATCCGCCGATGCAGTACGCGCAGTTGTCGTAGCCAGCAGCGTGCGCCGCTGACAGCGCTGTGTACGGCCGTTCGTGGCCGGCACGAATGATTTCGTCGATCTGGCACTGCGACTTCTCGTTGTCGAGATCGTGGACCTCCATCTTCGAGGGGCTGCTGTTGGCGAGAAAGCGCTCGCCATTCATCCTGCCTGTGTACCGCCGAGCCATAAGAAACCTCCGGTCGTTCGCACTGTTAGCGGACGGTGCTGACAGTACGGTGAAAAAAGAGAGACCGCCCCTCGGAAGCCTTCTAGTCGATCAGATGCATTTGCACTTGCACACCGATGGGGATGAACCCGAGCGCCTGGAGCCGGTAGAGAGCTACCGTCTGGCTCACGTCGTATTCGTCAGCAAGTTCTTCGATCAGCAACTGGCCGGCGCCGGCGCTCACGCATTCTTCTCCGGTCTTGAAGCCACCATCCGCGAGACGGCGGCGAGCTGAATCGCCAATCATTCTTCTTGGCAACAGCAGCGCTGCCATACAGCGGTTCGCTTGGAATTCCCACCATTCGCCGCAAGTGGCGAACCAGCCGAATGCTACCGATAGCCAGCAGCCTGCAGCTCGAACAATTCCGCATAGACGCCACCGCGCTCCATAAGTTGATCGTGAGATCCCTGTTCGACGATGCCGTCACTATTCATCACAAGAATTCTGTCGGCCATTCGGACCGTGGAAAATCTGTGGGAGATCACAACGGCCATCCGATCCCCAATAACGTTCGCAAAGCGCTGAAAGATCTCATGTTCAGCTCTAGCATCGAGTGCTGCTGTCGGCTCATCAAGTATCACCAGCTGGGCATCTCGTACGTGGGCTCGCGCCAGGGCAATTTTTTGCCATTCGCCGCCTGACAGGTTCATGCCGGATTCGAATCGGCGTCCAAGTAATTGGCGATATCCCAGTGGGAATCGGCGGACCAGATCCACGGCGAACGACGATTCTGCGGCTCGATTCAAGAATTCAGGTGGTTCACACTGCACCTCCCCCAATGCTGACTGCCTCGCGAGATACTCTCGCGCTTCATCAATTCGACCAACTAGGATATTCTCATCAAGCTGCATATCGTAGCGTACAAAGTCTTGAAATATCACGCCAACGGCACGGCGCAATGACGGAACATCGTATTCTCGTAAATCGACGCCGTCGAGTAGGATTCGACCGACCGATGGGTCGTAAAGCCGACTCAACAACTTGACCAATGTTGTTTTTCCGGCTCCGTTAACACCGACGAGCGCGAGACGCTCACCCGGATCAAGGTGAAAAGTGACATTCCGCAATGCCCACCTATCACTTCCGGGATAGCGAAAGCCTACTTCCTCAAACTGGAAGCCGCGAATCAGTTTTCGCGGAACTAGAACCGCACGCGGTCGATTCTCCATCGTGGGTACGAGCTCAAAGAACGTGAACAGGTCCCGCAGGTAAAAAGCCTGCTCAGCGACCGAGGCGACGCCCAATAGCATGCCCTGGAGCAGATCTCTCGCTCGAATGAACGAACCGCTGAGTAGGGTCAGGGTTCCGATTGAAATGACGCCGGCGACCGCGCGAGCGATCATTAATACGTAGGCTCCGTAGTAGATGCCGGTAGCCACGAAATTGAGTGCGCCACCTGCGGTCGCCCTGCCGAGCGAGAGCGCCTTGTCTTCGTGATAAAACGTCTCAGCCAATCGTCGGTAGCGGTCGATGAGCCAACTCGCGAGCCCGAAGATTTTTACCTCCTTCGCTACCTCCTGAGTTGTGCCGATATCGCTGACATACTCAAGCTCACGCAATCTCGCGGCTCGGTAGAAAAGCACTGCATATTGCTTGCGCGCAAAGTGTCCCTCAACCCAGAGAATCGGAACCGTGGAGATGATCAGGAGTAAGCACAGCCAAGGGCTAAACAAGAGCAGCGCCGCGCTCAGAGTAAAGAGCGTCACTCCACTTTGGGCGAAGGTGAGAAGTTGACTAAGCAGCGCCATACGAGTCGCGACGCTTTTCCGGGCTCGAGCGATGTGATCCGAGACCTCCGGATCCTCGAACTGTGCGAGATCAAGTGCCGCGGCGTGCTCAATGATCTTCGCGTTAAGACGGTTCACGAGCAGCGAGGACAACAGCGATTCCGAGAGCTGGGATAGTCGGCTGAGGGTGTCGGCTACGACAGCTAAGCCGAGATCGAGTCCGAGAAGAACCCAAAGATGGTGCCAGTTCGGCCCGTTCGATCTAGCCGCAATCACGCCGTCAATTATGAGCTTCGCGATCCAAAGCGATGAGACGGGAATTACCGATCTCGCCAGTCGTAGTGTCACGGCTGCTACTGCTAGCGCAGGCTGAGTTCTCCATGTCACTATCAGCAAGCGCGGAACGTATTGAAATGCGGCGGCGCGTTCCCGCCATGTTTTTATGGATGGAATCTGTACGCGGTAACGTGTAGACTGCATAATGCCCTTGGGTGGACCGTGGAATGCAGACGATTGCGACGTCTTGATTTCAATAGCCGGGCGAGCCGTCCTTTCGACATAACTCGGGCCAGACTACGTGGTGGACTACCCAGCATACAACGTTGTCTATAGGTCGCGTGTCGATAGTCGAGCCGGCACACACTGCTTGCCGCGTCGAGAGCGATCAATGATCGATGGCGCGGTTCTCGCCATACCGATATCCGCGTGCGGGGCTGCTGTCGAGTGTGCTCTCGTCGCTCGAGGGCACGCGAGCAGTGGACTTGACGTTGTGGGGTCTCTAAATGTTGTCACCTCTTTTCTCTAAATTCTGTCACCCTCGGTGAGGGCGTTTAGGCGGTCTTCGCGCGTCGGGTGGGACTGTCCTCCTCGTTGAGGTGGCGGGTGCGATACGAGCGCCCGCGGAGAGCGTAGTGTACGCCACGCTCGAGCAGTCGGTCAAGAATGGCCTCGGCCAAGTCCCCGTCATGCACGACGTCGCCCCACGCGGCCAGCGGTTTGTTCGTGGTCCCCGGCTCGGCGACCTCCGCGATCGCATCTCGCTGACTAGCTCACCTCACCGCGAGGGATTCACCTGTCATACTGGTTGATGGCATGATTTAGCTCAAGACTTCCTCTCAGGAGCGTCTTGTTTCCCCTCGGTGCTCTGTTCGCGGGTGCAGAGAGTCGCGTAACGTATTGCGATGACCTTCACGGTAAGCGAACGCATTCATCGGAACACGGCACAACATGATGCCGAGGAACTCTTCTCGTCGGCTCAAACACTTCTTTGCCGCGTTGCGTCACGGCCGGTCGACTTTGCCGAGAGCCTCACTTCAAAGCGGACGCTCGAAGCGATCAGCGCCTTGTTGCGCCTAGACGCTCGCGCCGAACAGGCTAGCTCTGAGATGTGCGATCAGATCTTCGCCTTCGTCGGCACATTGGTAGATAAGCGCCAGCGGAACGTGCTCACGCAGCTCCGGCGGGACCTCTTCAATCGGCGCCCGCTCACATCGGCGCAGCTCGCTCTCGCGGGGCTATCGGAATATTCCGCGCTGCGCGAACCACTGGCTACGTACCGTGATGCTATAGCGGCCGTTGAAGTCCAACTGCGTCTTATCGACCAGTCGTTCGCGGAAGAACTTGCAGAGGCGCGACAGAGATTGCAGCACCTTGTGGGCGATCAGATGTTCTTGCGCGGTTTGGCGCTTTCAAGCAGTTCGCTCTTTCACAATGTCGAGCGCTTCCAGCGCGCCGATCCTCGCAAGTTCGGAGCGCGAGAGGCCCAGATTGAACGCGGGCTACTGCGATACTTCACGCGGATGACGATGAAGGCGACGCCCTTCGGAAGTTTCTGCATGATTTTGCCAGCCACGCTCGAGGTGCCGCCGGACTGTCGTTCGTCCCACAGACAACGCCTTATAGGAGATGTCGAGCGCGTGCAAAGTGGAGCACGACTGAACCTGCGCATATACACCCTGCTGTGGCAGCATCTTCGAAACAACGAAGCTGTTCGCTCCGCGCTAAGCGTTCGGGCCGTACCAACGTTGGAGCGGGGGCCGGAGCAGTACCGCTACCTCGCGGCTCTTGCCGAAGGCGAAACATTTCAGCGAATCGCGCGACATCCAGCGCTCGATGTGATCGTGAGCGCCGTTCAAGCCGCGGAAACGATCACCTTCGGCGAGCTAGTCGGGAGATTGGTTGCGACGGCGGCCCTTGATACGACGCGTGATGAAGCAGTAGCCTTTGTCTCAAAGCTGATTGATATCGGTCTGTTGCAACCGCTGGCGGTCGTGCGCGACCAAGAGGCGGACTGGGATGTTCCACTTCGAGGCTTTCTCGAAGGAATCGATGATGACGACGCACGCGCCGCTGCCGCGCTGCTGAGCCGACTCCGACAGATCGTTGAGGACTACGTTGCCGCCGATGCGCATCATCGCGTCGCTATTCTCGCGGTGGCGAACGAACAGCTAGCGACAACGTGCGCCCGGTTCGGAATAGATGCGGCCGGTGTACGCCCAATATTATTTGAAGATATTACCGCTGCAGCTGTCGTCACCATCCCAGCGACGGACGCGACACAAGAGGCGCTCCAGATGGCAGGGCGCCTTCTAAAACAGCTAGTGCGAGTCGGTTGGTCGCGGTGTGAACAAGCGACGATGCGGGAGTTCTATCGAAGACAGTACGGTCGGAAACGCTCTGTTCCTCTTCTGACGTTCTACGAGGACTACTATCGACTAAGCAAGAAGGAGCGCGACGCGGCGTTACGCAGCACGGAAGCCGCGCCTGCGGCGGTTAATCCCTATCGCCTCCCGTACGTCGCGCGAACGCTGGACGCGACCGAGAAGCTTCGCGCCTTGTTCGTCAGACGGTGGCAGGAATCCGGTAGTGCCGCAGAGATCAATGTCAGTGCCGAGGAGATTGCCTCGGCGGTTTCCGGAGCTCCGCCGTTGGTTAGCCGGAGCGTTTCCGCGACGCAATTCTGCCAGATCGCCAGCGGCGCCGATGGTGATCGCGTGATCATGAAGGGTTGGCACGCATTCGCGGGCTACGGCAAGTATTTCTCGCGCTTTCTCTATCTCCTTCCCGCAGACCTGCTGGCAAGTCTGCGGGTCAGGAATAGGCAGCTGGGAGTAACTCTTTCTGCTGAGATTTGCACTGATGTTCACTTCAACGGAGATTTGCATCCTCAACTACTTCCGCATGAGATCTCTTATCCAACGGGCGATGCGACGGGCGGTCCTCATGCGTTAGCGGTAACAGATTTGCTCGTCGGTCCACATCCGGACGACCGACACGCGGTATCGCTGTTTCTCAAGACGACCGGTCAGCCGGTTTCGCCTGTTGATCTCGGCTTTCTGAACGCAGCGAGGCGACCGCCCCTGTTCAAGTTGCTGCGTGCGATGAGTGATGTCACTGGTTACCAGCTCGTTCTTCCGGACTTGCCTACGGGCCCAGTCGATGTTGTGTCAGGGGGCAATGATCGTGCGATGGGCGCGCCGACAGATAGCGGGAACGAGCGCGGCGAAAGTCGCGACGTCCGGCGGATTGTCCATCGACCACGAATCGTTATCGGCGGAAGCGTGGTGATCGGGCGTCGGCGGTGGCTGATTCCCTCAACGCTTTTGCCCGTGCGGCAGCCGCGTGAGACCGACTCAGCTCTGTTTGTCCGCTTCACCCGATGGCGCCTTGAGGCCGACCTGCCGGTTGAAGGTTACGTAACAGTGCGACCGATGGGCCCTCAAACAGCGGACCAAGCGGTGGACGGGGATGATCCCCTCGGCGATGCCGATGCTGGAACTGACGAGCCAATGCCCGGAGTTGGCGCTGTAGGTGCTGAAGAGGGAGCGCACAGTGGAGGGGAGAAGCCAGTTGAAAAGCTCCAAGGTGCGAGAGGAGTGCCGTGGCGATCAGACAATAGCAAGCCGCAGTACATCCATTTCGGATCTCCTCTCTTCCTGAGTCTGTTTGAGCGGCTCGGAGGCGCATTGAGGCTATTCATTCTCGCATTGGAGGAACGATACCCCGCTCGGGACGCTCTACCGAGCAACGGTTCGGGTACCTTCGCGAGTGAGCTTGTGGTTCAGTATGACTTTGGTGACCGGAGAGATGTCGGGGTGAACGAGGCGAATCCGCAGCCTAGGTCAAGGCGGAGAACTCTCACATGAGTTGGCTCAGCGCTCACATCTATTTCGATGGGCCGCTCTATGAGGCCGCTGGCGATCGGGTGATCATTGACGATGTCGCTCCGCTGGTCGCACGCCTGCGCCGCGAGAAGCTGATAACCAAGTATTTCTTCATCCGATACCAAGACGATGGGAACCATATCCGCCTTCGGACGTGGGCCGAGTCAGGCGCAGACGACACGCTTCGCGAGGTCATCGAGTCTCATCTAACTTCGGAAGAAAGTCTGCGCCGGGTGTCTCGTGTTGCGTGGATTCCTTATAGTCGAGAAGTGAGCCGCTACGGCGGTGAGAACGCGATCGCGATCGCCGAGCAGTTCTTTCAGGCATCGAGCGATTTGGCCACTTCGATCCTCCCCGCCCCCGGCGTCGCGGTCGATCGCGGGGTTCGGCTTGCAAAGGGACTGCTCGCAACGCTCAGTCTGCTTCACGCCTTTACGCGTGGCTCGTTGGACGACACACTGGCCGCACTCCGTGCGCATTCAGAGGCCATTGTGCGCTCGCGCTACGGGCCGACCTCCGCAGCAGAACGTCGCCTAGCCGCACTACGGAAGTCTGCCTACATGAACGTTGCTGGTTCTCGCGAGTACATAGCCGAGACGTGGAGGCGACTAGACGCGCATGAGATGGTGACGTCGCCGCTCGATCGATATCGCGACGAGCTTAACCGGGTGCGTATTGCCCTCTGTGACGTTGCCAATTCGGACCATGCACGAACCGATGGCGCGGCTACGCCGGCAGCCACTGCTCTGCTCGGGTTGGTGCGCACGAGCTACGCGCACATGACATGCAATCGCCTCGGCGTTTCGCCCATCGAGGAAGCCTATCTATCGGAACTTGGCGCATCCGGTATCATGAGCATGACTTCTGCGGTCATCGCGTGAGCAATGTTTAACGCGATCTCACGCTCCGACTGTCTCGATTCCGCCGCGCGGATTGCAGACCAGATTTGTCAAAGAGCACTGTGGAACGCGGACATGTGCACTTGGAATGTCTGGCGGCCGCGCCCACACAGCCGAGACCTGATTGAAGGGCTAGGGACCGGATGGTTGTACAACGGAGCGAGCGGCATCGGGCTGTTCCTTTCCGAGTTAGCGCGTCATACGCACAACATGCGTCTAGTCGCCGTGGCCGACGCGGCATTTCGTCACTCGCTCGTGTCGGCACGTGTGCCGCACGCACAGCCGTTCGGTCTATACTGCGGGAACGTCGGAACAGCTCTCGCAATGGCGCGACATGGCATGTTGTGGAGCCGCGAGGAGTTTCTCGAGGACGCCCGCGAACTATTGCTGCCGCTAAAAGACAGCGATCTCGCTGGGTTGGAAACAGACCTTTTGAGCGGCGCCGCCGGTGCGATCCCAGCGCTGTTACAGTTGGCAGAAGTTCTAGACCTACCGTGGCTCCGCAATACTGCCAGGAACTTCGGTGAGTTCCTGATTAGCACAGCGCTCCGTCGTCCTCACGGCTGGTCATGGGCAACGACCAATCCGGCCGTGCACGATGATCTCGTTGGTCTTTCACATGGATCGACCGGAATCGGGCACGGCCTCCTCGAACTCGCCTCGGCGACCGACGACGGACGCTTTGTATTCGCCTTTGAACGTGCGGTCGCGTACGACCGAATGCACTTTGACCCGACAGAGGGCAACTGGGCTGACCTACGTCACGGTGACGTTTCGCGGTTTGTAATCGACATCAATTCGGACGAGGCAGTGCGCCGCGCGGCCATCGCAGGCGGCGTGCCACCGTTTCAGCGAAGGTTCTTGACCGCATGGTGCCACGGCGCGGCCGGAATCGGTCTTGCAAGGCTCAGAGCTTTTGAATTGCTCAGGCAGTCTGAGTATGCGGAAGAAGCGAAGATCGCAATCTCAACTACGGTTGCAGCTCTCCAGCGGCCGGGCGGTCTCTTTGGTCTCTGTCATGGCTGTGCAGGCAACTGTGATTTGCTGATCGAGAGCGCGAGGGTGCTCCTGATGTCACAACTTCGCGATACCGCTGAGGAGTGCGCGGCAGCGGCAAGGCAGGCCTTTGTGCTCCGAGGTCGCCCCTTCCCAACGTGGGACCAACCCGTTGACGACCCCAGCCTGATGGTTGGCCAAGCCGGCGTCGGCTATTTCTTTCTTCGCCTTGCGAGCGCCGACACGCCCAGCGTTCTCCTGCTTACTTCGGGAGCGCTGCGAGTGCCCGGTCGCGCTGGCGCTGATGAACTTCGCAATGAAAGCCTCGAACACTGGTTCGGTGAGACGCTGTCAGCATTGGAGTGTGTGAGCGCCGACCCAGAACCGTTGCGTGCCGCGATCATGGCAAGCGCTGGTCATCGCAGCGACTGTGACTCGGCCGTGCAAATCATTTCGCAGCAATTGTCCGCCGAGCCCGCAGGGCGCGCGCGCGATCAGGTCTCCGAGACCTTCGACTTCGAACGTGCAAGGTGTGATTTGCTCGCGCTACCGACTGAGGTCGGCGACGACTACGCCCGCTCCTTTCTGCCGTTGCTTTCATCGGCCGTGGATTGGAGCACGGCGTCCTTCGAACTCGCCCGGCGCGTCCGCCTTGTGCCGCCTGCAAGTTCTCGGGGAACCGGTGGCAGCGATTCGCCCTTGTGTAATTGGCGCCTCTTGTTCTTCCAAAATCGGGCCATTCGCGTCAGTGTGCTTTCGCCGTTCACGGCCGCCGTACTTTGGGCGATTTCCAATGGCGCTACGTTCGATGACGTCATGCAACTAGCGATGGATTCGGTGGACAGGGAGGCGATTGACCGTGATCACGTCGAAGCGATTGTGAGGGCCCAGATTGGAGCAGGCTTAGATGCAGGAATCATCCAGTTGCTCAGCACGATGGTTTCTGCAGACGAGACGTTGGCGCCCGCTGGCGAGCAGGTGCAATCGTCCAGATGAATAGATCTCCTTCCCGGAAAGCGGCTGGTTCGATGCCGCCCGATGCGAGGCGTCGATTTGCAGTGACGAGCGCTGAGGCAAGTTCCGGCTCACTCCGCGTCGGGAGTGACGAGTGGCGCGAGAGATACCTCGGCGGCCAAAGCGGGGCGGGCATCCGAATCGCTGTCATCGACACGGGATGGGCTCGAGAATCGCACGATCACCGGGTGCTGCCCGGATGCGGCTTCGTCGAGTCTGCTGAGGATCGCCGGATCCACCAGAATGACGATTACGATGACCGATCTGGCCACGGGACATACTGCTCGCGCGTGATTATGGAACTAGCGCCAGCAGCTTCGATCATTCCGATTCGCGTGTTCGGCTCGAGCCTAGAAACGTCATGTGCGGCCGTCGAAGTTGGCCTTGACGAAGCAATGCGCCGCGGTGCGAGAGTGATAAACCTTAGCCTCGGTACGCGGCTGCGTGAACACGCGGCATCATTGTATCGTGCTTGCGCGCGCGCTTCGGCTGACGGTGCGATCATAGTTGCGGCTGCGCACGCTAAGTTCGGAGGTTTTCCGGCGCGGTTCGATAACGTCATCGGCGTAAATGGCGGTGTCTTGAATGAGCGTTTTGCGTATCGGTACGACAGCACTGCGATCGTCGAATGTCGCGCAAACGAACGTCACATTCTGCCCGCATTGCGCGGGCTCGGTACGTTCACGACGAGCGGCTCCTCAAACGCGGCGCCCGTGATCACGGGCCTCACAGCGCTGATCGTCCAGGATTCACCGAGAACCAGTATTACGGAGGTACGCGCATGGCTTGCCGCCCATGCTCAACCGCCGGACAAATAGCACGATCGAGCCAGGCGACGTGCTTGCGGGACGTGCTGAGCGTTCCGGTTCATAGGTCCTCGCGCAGTCCGAAAGAGCGTTGTGAACCCAACTTCAGAGGAGCAAGCTATGAAATTCAAGCTGAATCTCGACGACCTCCGCGTTGAATCATTTGAGACGGGCGAGCGCCCGGCGAACGCGGACGGTACGGTCTTCGCGTACTTCACCGGAGATCAGTCGCTGGACTGCGGGTGCCCTACCGACACTTGCGGGGATGGTGGCGGTTGCCAGTCAAACCCGGCGTGCGGCGGCACGCACACCGTATCCGGTTGCTATCAGTGCACCGTTTAGGGTGAATCAGTTCGGGCTTCGAGGCTCAGCTCACCTTGATCTAAGTCCGATCTGTCTCTGATCTCATCGATGGCCCAGCGAGCACGTCTGCGGTGCCGGGAGGACCGACGCAGATTTGCTCGCTGGGCCTGTTGGTGCTTTCAGAATGGAGCGCGTGTGCAGTTCCGCTCGGCAAGTGCGTTCCGAGCTGACGCTGCAATTCGCTCGCTGTGAATGGCGTTTAGCGGTGCATGCCCTTGCGACGCGATCAACCGTTCCTGTCTGCAGCTGCTCCCGACGTCGATGCGAGACCCCGCACCTTCGCAAGGTGATGGCAGGTGGCAAGTCGAACGTCGGAATCGACGGCGATATCAAGGAAAACGAACTCTGTCGCTCCGTAGAGTGTAGATAGGTGTCGAAAGAGCTCGGCGCAATCGCGCGGAGTTCCGACCACATTCGGTTTAATCCACGCGTTGCGGTGGCCTCGCGCAATTAGCGATGCCTCCTCTTTAGTGTCCGCGCATACTCCGGCCACGGCTATGCATAGTTCAGGTGCGGCATCCGGGCGCGACATTTCGAAAGCCGACCTGTAGCCCGACGCCGATGATGCCGGGGACTCCCCGGCGTGGAATACCGATGTCGCGTAGCTCGCGCCGACCGTTGCAGCGAGGTTCGCGCTCGCGGGGCTGCTGCCGAATACCCAGAGCTTCGGTCGCAGTAAGGACACCGGAATGACGCGCTCGCTTTCGATTGCCGACTCCGATGGTTGCTCGATTAAATCCGCCACCTGACGAACACGTTGCGCGTACGCGGTGTCGGGCGACTCGGAGAGATGAAGCACTTGCGCGTTTGGACTTGCAATACCCTTGGCGAGGCCTAAGTCCACTCGTGTAGTGATCGTATGGAAGCGACTGGCCTGAGCGGGTCGGCAGCGCTACGCTCTGCCTCGTGCATGGGTGCGGGTGCGCGCATGCCAGACGCTGGAGGTCACGATGGAGCAAGTGTTTTTCGCTGGGATCGATGCCCATGTGGCATCGTTGCAGATCGCCGTGGTGTCGCAGCGCGGCGAGCCGGTGCTCGAAACGCGGGTCTCGACGAAGGATCCCGCCCGCGTGCTGGACACGCTCGCGCCGTTCCGCCCGCTGCACGCCGTGGTCCAGACCTGTCCGGTGTGGCCGTGGATCTATGACCTGCTCGTCCCGGCCGGGATTCAGTTTCATCTCGCGCACGCGAAAGCGCTGCGCCTGATCGCGATATCCACGCGCAAGACCGATGAGGGGGACGCGATGCTGCTCGCGCGCATGCTGGCGATGGGACTGATTCCCGCGGTCTACGCAAAGCCGGCCCCGCAGCGTGACGTGCTCGCGCTGCTTCGCCATCGGGCGCGGCTGGTGCGCCACCGCACCAGTTTTGCGAATCGCATCCACGCTCAACTGCATGCCGTGCGGCTGTCCTTGCCGCGCGAGCAACTATTACGCGTGAGCACGCGGGCGTGGCTGAAGGAGACCGCGTGGCCGCGCCTCTCAAGGGAGCAGCGGTGCCTCGTGCGGACGCATCTCACCTTGATTCGCACGCTCACCCGCCTGGTGCGCTCGCTGGACGTACGCATCTGCGCCCGGGCCTCGGGCAGCGCGAACGCGCAACTTCTCCAGACGATTCCTGGCATCGGGCCGTATCGTGGCTTGCTACTCGCCACGGAGCTGGCGCCGATCTGCCGGTTTCCCGACGCGGCGCACGTCGCATCGTACGCGGGCCTCGCGCCGACCGTCCGGAACTCGGGAAATGTCACGCATACGGGACCGATTCCACGCAGTGCGAATCGCCAAGTGCGCGGCGCGCTCGTCTCCGCCATTCCAACGCATCTGCGCTTCGCGCCTGACAGTGCGCTCAGCCAGAGCTACCGCCAACTCAACGCGCGGGTCGGATGGCAGGTCGCTCGCGTCGCGACCGCGCGAAAACTGAGCGCGATCGTCTATCGTATGCTCGTCACGGGTGAGCAATGGCGCGCGAGCCCGCCGATGTAGAACACGCCACGACGGATCGGGGTGAGCTCGTTGGGGTGCATGTCGCATCGACGACCTGCTTGTAGTGATTGAGCCACTCCACTCGGATAAAAGATCGTGGGGCTGTTCGACCCCGCATAGGTGCCTGAGTCGCCGTCGGCGATTCCACAAATCGATCCGCACGAACGTCGAGGTCTTACCTGCATGTGTGCACCCGCACCGACGCGCGCCTGAACGATCGTCGCTCTATCTCGATGTCCGAGGTAGGGCGGGCGACGCCTGCTCGCTTGACATCAGTCGCTTCATAGGTGCTCCCCAATTCGCCGAGACACTTCTCATGAGGTACACTCTCGGAGTCGAGGAGGCGGAGGATGGGACCATGGCACAGGAGCGGGAGATGCGCGGGCCGTACAAACGGTATTCCGCGGAGTTCAAGCGTGCGCAGGTCGAGCGGGTGCTGCATGGGGAGGTCACCGCAGCCGAGCTGAGTCGCGAGCTGGGCGTGGCGCGCTGGCAGATCCAGCGCTGGAAGCATTTGTTGACGAAGGGCGGCGAGACGGCGGTCTCGTCGGATGAGGACGTCGTGCCGGCGAGCGAGTTCCGCGCGGCCCAGGCGCGCATTCGTGAGCTGGAGCGCGCGCTCGGACGGAAGCAGATGATGATCGAGATCTTTAAGGCCGCCCAAGACGAGATTAAAAAAGTATATACTGGTACGGCGTGTCGAAGCGCGGTCGGAGCACCCCGTGACGGTGATCTGCGAAACGCTCCGGATCGGGCACGCGACGCCGTACCGGATGCCGACCGTACGCGCGGCGCACTATGTGAAGGCCGACGATCGCGTCGTCGCGGCGCAAATTCGCACCATCGTGCGCGAGCGGGCCAGCTATGGGTATCGGCGCATCACCGCCGTCGTGAACCGCTGCCTTGGTACGCACTACAATCGGAAGCGCATCCGCCGCGTGATGGCGATCGAGCAGTGGACGCTGCCGCGTCCCATGAAGTGGCGGTCGACGCGCCCGCACCGAGGGCTCATGCAGCGTGCCTTCGCGAACGAGCGATGGTCGAGCGATGCGATCGAGATCGCGTGCTGGAACGGCGAGGTGGTGGACATCGCCTTCGCCCTGGACTGCTGTGATCGCGAGTGCCTGGCGTGGGTCGCGTCGTCGCGGAAGCTCAGCGGCGAGGATATCCGCACGCTCGTCGCGACGGCCGTGCGCCATCGCTTCGGGGATGCGCGTCCGGCACAGCCGATTCAGTGGCTCAGCGACAACGGCACGATCTACACCGCGCTCGAAACCGTGATCGCGGTCGAGCAGCTCGGCCTGGCTCCGATCACCATGCCGGTGCGGAGTCCGTAATCGAACGGCATCTCAGAGGTGTTTCATCACATTCTGCGGCGCGACTATGTCGATGGGGCAGATCTCACCAGCGCGGCGGTGCTCCTCGAGCAGCTCCCGCCGTGGATCGCGGATTACAATCATTTCGCGCCGCACTCGGCGCTCGGGATGCGCAGTCCGACCGAGTACCGCAGCATGCAGGAGATTGCGTCAGATTAGGTCAGCGAGTGTCGCACGAACCGGGGAGCACTACGGCCACGTGAGGGAAGAGGCGGATCACCCATGAGAACAACGCGACGTATTTGCGCCATCGCGACCCAAAGATCGCGATGTGTGTATGAGCCATGTCATCTCGACCCGTGACGCGAACCAATGATTACATTGTCAGACAGCGTCGAGCTCGGTTAGGATTCGCATCGAGCGTCTGGGCGAACCAAGATAAAGCGAGCCCGAATGGATTTCTTAGATGATGATCACCGGCCAAACAAGCGATCGGCGGTCATCTGCGTGAGCGATCGAGATGGACGAGAATTACTGCGACGCAGCCTCGCCGGGTCGTATAGACTGCGCTTTTGCGTTGAACTCAAGGAGTTCGTGTCTGCAGTACGAGCCACCCCGGGCTCGGTGGCCATCGCGACGGTTGTTGACGAGAACGGAGAGTCCAACCTCTCGGCCTTCCGCCAATTGAGAGCGGCTCGTCCAAATACAATCGTGATCATCTACTGGCTGCCGACACAAGCCTTGTCTCGCGATATGATCGAGGCCGCCAACGAAGGAATCGACGCCGTGATCGTCCACCGTCAGTCTGACATCCTAACTGAACTCGCACAGGCGATTGCCAACTCAGACTACGCCAGCGCAACCGGCGCACTCGAACGCGAGCTTGCAAGGACTTTCGCACATCACGCGCGAGACGTCCAAAGTATGGTGCAATATTGTCTCAAGAGAGACACCGGTCAAATGAGCGTGCTAAGGCTCGCTCGCGCTCTCCACGTGAACCGTCGCACCGTCGCGAATCGGTTGAGCGCTGAGAACCTGCCGCCAGCAAAGGCTCTGATCATGTGGTTGCGTGTGCTCCGTGCCGCAGTCCTGCTAACTCATCCTGCATGCACGGTAAGATCTGCGGCCCTCGGGTCGGGCTTTGGTTCGGCGTCGAATTTGCGATCTACCTTGCGCCGCTACACCGGCTTGGGGCCGTCGGACATGCGAGGCCGCGGGCTTACATCCATTGTACGATCTCTCTATCAACAATTCGTCGGCAGTCGTCACGTGTCCTCTCGCAAGGAAGGTCTCATTGCGCGCAAGAGACAATCAGATGCTCGGAATCGTGCGAAGCCGGAGAGACCGGCAAGAACGTGAAATGGCCGTTCGGGACTATGCTACCGACTCATTTCGAGGTGCCCCCGATGCTGCGATTTGAACGAGCGGAACTTGCGTGCGGTTCTGCGCGTGCGTGTCTCCGTTCGAATCACCAGCGCTCATCGGCATCATCGTATGAGCGGTCGTGGAGCGGGCGAATCGTCAGGCATGCGACAAGCGCACTTGAGTTATCTCTGCTCGTCGCGCTATTGGCGTTCGGGGTAGCGGTGTTTCTTCCGTTTGCGCCTTTGCATGCGCAACTGGCAAGGGCAATCAAGGGACGAGTAGTCGACGATGGCGGTCGTCCCATTGTGGGTGCTCGGGTTGAACTGAGCCCGGGGTCACGAGTGACGGTTAGCGACGACAACGGTTCGTTCATGTTCCTAAACGTCTCGCCAACGTCCTACATTCTTGGCGTACGAAGGATTGGTTATCAAGCGCAAAGCACTTCGGTCGACGTCGCCGCGCGCGACGCGACGCCAACTATCGTGCTGCGGTCGATCCCTCAGATCCTCGACTCCATTCGAATTCGCGAGCGATCATCAGGTCTACGCTATTCGGCGACGGTGCTAGATGAGGCCGGGCTTCCGGTAGCTGGTGTCGCCGTCATGGTCGCCGGGATCGACAACGACATTCGAACGGACTCCACCGGTCGCTTCATTGTGCCAAAATCCGTGCGCGGCACTCTCATGATTCGAATGCGAAAGATCGGCTATGGCGCATATTTCGGAACGCTACGCATGCTGGCTGACCGCGAGGACACGTTGCGAATGGCTCGGCTCGCGCAGAATCTGGCGCCCGTGCAAGTGCTCGATGCGAGTGGATTCGGTCGAGACACATTTGTATTTAAGGATCTTGATGAACGAATGAGATGGAGAAACCACCAGTCAGGCGTCATTTCACGAGAAGAACTCGACCAGCAAGGGAGAGTGTCGCTGTGCACCGCAGTGCGGTCGACACCTACCGGAGCCCGATACGGCTTTCGCTGCTCAGGCTTTGCCTGCGTGATATTGAACGGAGAACATCGCACATTGCTGCCGCCGAGTTCGTTATATGCCGACCAAGTCGAATCCGTTGAGTACTACCCTCCGGGGAGCGACTGGTCCGGAACGGCGTTTTCTCGAGACTGTCCGGACACCCGCAGGTCGGATGTACTCGTGATTTGGTTGCGTAAAGATCAGCCTCGGACACCTTGACGTCGGTCGAATAGAAGTGCGAAGCGCCGGGGCCGCACGCGGTCTACGGAGCGTTGCGGTCGGTCGATTCTTTGGGATTGAACGCATGGAAAAGCGTTCACCAGCCACAGCAATCGCCCGTCATGATGACAATAACTGGCCGAAACTGGGGGCTTTTACTTGCGTCACCGGACTCTCCGCCGTGCTGCGATCACTATGATCTACCGGGAGCCATCCGTGGGCGGGCGACCGTGCGCTTTGGTCGCGTATTGGACGCGTTTTGCTCCGCGCTATGATCCGAGCCGGATCAGAATCCAGCGACAACGCGCGCGATGAAGGCACGGCGCGACTCGCTGCTCGGTGTGAGGCCTGACTCGGCCATTCCGAGGCTTGACTCAACCAATCACAAACAGTCGTAGGTTGGTTGGTCGAAGGCTGAGTCGTACCGACCGGCCGAAACGAAGATGGAGATTCGTAAGCAGCTGCCACCTGCGGCGTTGGCTTCGGACGTCTTCGTCGCAGGACACTCGGCGAGCACAATAGTCCTGCGAGACGTGATCTATTCTTAGTCGTGAATGAATGAGGGAATGGCCACTGCATCGGAGTAACGGACTCTTCGCCGCGTCGCGGATGTGTCGCTCGACCTGATACTCGATGGCGACCAAATCAGGCCAGTCCGACTGATGTACTTTATGACTTGTGCGTACGGCGCTGTCGTGGACAAACGCAATTTCGGAATGCGACCGTAACAGACGATTGGTCTCTCGGAGGACGTTTTGCCCCCACTCAAGCGAGCGGTTGACCGAGCGCGGCTAGGAGCAATCGCGGCAATCATGCTTACCGCGCCTTGCGTTGCGCGACCCGCGCTCGCGCAGGATCCCGATGTGGACGTGATTCGCGGCCGCGTGATCCGCGCAGACTCCACGCCGATCGCAAATGCACAGGTCAAGCTCACGTCCGCTGCATCGGGCGTCGCCCGCTCGACGCGCACCGACGTGCAGGGCCGAATCTCGATCGTGTTTCAGAACGGCGGCGGTGACTACACGGTGAACATCACCGCGATCGGCTTCGCGCCGCAGGAGTTTCGTCTGCGCCGCGAGGGCGAAGAAGAAGTCCTCCGCGTGACCGCCGTGATGAAGGCCGTCGCGCAGAATCTCGATGCCGTTCGCATCGCCGAGTCGAAGCGACCGCGCGCCGAACAGATCGTCACGGAGCTCGGGAGCGCGGGCGCCGTCGTGAACTCGTCCAACCTCCCGTCACATTTGCAGGGCGATCTCACGGCGATGGCCGCGATGATCCCCGGATTCGCGATGCTGTACAATGCGGACGGCACGACCGCCGGTTTCTCCGCGCTCGGCCTCGCCGCAAACCAGAACACGGTGACGATGAATGGCGTCACGTCATCCGCGACTTCGATCCCGCGCGACGCCAATGTGTACACGCGCATCTCCACGACATCCGCCGACGCCTCGCGCGGCGGGTTCAGCGGCGCAAACACTTCGCTCGTCCCATTCGGCGGATCGCCGTACACGACGCACGCGCTGCGCATCACCTACGACGACCCTGCATTTCAGTGGTCCGATCCGGCGGCCTCGTCGCTCAACGCGCAGTTCCGCAATATCACGGTCAGCGGCAACGCGCTCGGCGAGCTGGTGCCCGAGCAGTCGCTCTATAGCGTTTCGTATCAGTACGGACGCCGCACGAGTCCGCTCAACACGCTGCTCAGCGCCGATAGCTCGGGCCTCGCGCGCCTCGGGCTGGCGCCCGATTCCGTGCAGCGGTTCGAGCAGATCCTTCACGGGCTGGGCATTCCCTTCTCCGTGTCCGGCACGCCGAGCGAGCGCGTGACGCAGAGCGGCTCGCTCCTCGCCCGGTTCGATTTCAATCCGAGCAACAGCACCAACGGCGCGACATACAACACGACCATCAGCGCAAACTTCAACAACAACGGCGCGGCGTCGCTCGGTTCGCGCGTGTTGCCGAGCTTCGGAGGCGACAACACGACGGGGCACGGAAGCCTGGCGGGCTATGCGTCGATGAACGTCGGTTCGAGTTTCCTGAACGAGACGCGCGCGTCGATCGACTACAACAACAGCACCGGCTCTCCGTACGTGGGACTCCCGCAGGGCACGGTGCTCGTCACATCCACAGACCCGACCGGCGGCATCAACCTCAACAATCTCCAGTTCGGCAGCGGATCCAACTTGATGCGGTCGAGCCGGACCGGCATCATGGGGATCGCCGACAACCTTTCGTGGTTCAACGAAGACAGCAAACACCGGCTAAAGCTCAGCGCCGACCCGCGCTATGAGTGGTACAACCAGGTTGAGGAAGCGAACACGCTCGGCACATACACCTACAATTCGCTCGCCGATCTGAGCGCGGGCACCCCGGCATCGTACGTGCGGCGCCTCGGCGCCGAAGATCGGAGCGGCGCACTGGCTGGCGGGTCGATCTCGCTGACTGACACGTGGCGAAAGACGAACAACCTCCAGTTTCAGTATGGACTGCGCGCCGACGCGTTCAAGTTCCTCACGAATCCCGACTACAATCCGGCAATCGACCAGCTGTTTGCCCTGCGCACCGATCACGTGCCGGACGCGTTCGGCGTGAGCCCGCGGTTCGGATTCTCATGGACGGTCGGCAAGGCGCCGAAGACGGCGAATACCCAGATTGGGCCGCCAAATCTTGGAATTTTCAGCGGATCAGTCGGACGCTACTGGCAGCAGCTGAACGCAAGTTCGATCTCAGACGCATTCGACAATACCGGCCTCGCGACCGGCGCCCAGCAGATCAACTGCATCGGGTCGGCTGTGCCCGCACCGTCGTGGAACACGTATCAGGCGAATCCCGGATCAATTCCAACGGCGTGCGCTGACGGCACCGCTGGCAGCGCGTTCGCACTCACGCAGCCGCGCGTCTCGACATACGATCGGAGTTACCAGCCGCCATCGTCGTGGCGGGGCAGCCTGCGCTGGGCGAGCTATCTCACCGCCAAGCTGCGCATTTCGTTCGACGTTCAATATTCGCTCAATCAGCACCAGGCATCGTTCGTCGACCGCAACTTTGTCTCAACGCCGGCGTTTACGCTGGCCAATGAAGGCGGACGCCCCGTATACGTGAACCCGACGGACATCGTGCCGGCCACTGGCGCAGTGGCGCTGTCCGCATCGCGCTATTCGCAGGACTACGCGCAGGTTTATAACAATCTCGGCGATGGCACCTCACGCTCGCGCCAGCTGACAATCACGCTCGCGCCGCAGCTCACGGCGATCTGCTTGAACGTCTGCCCGATGTCGTGGTTCATCAGCTGGACCACCGTGCGTGTGGACGACGACGTGCGCGGATTCGGCGGCAATACCGCAGGCAACCCGCTGCTCTTTCAGTGGGGCCGCTCGTCCGGCGACATCCAGCACCAGATCAATTTCACCTTTCAGAAAAGTTTCTCGCAGGAATGGCAGCTCAACGTTTCCGGATCGTTCCGGAGCGGCGTGCCATTCACGCCCACCGTCGGCGGCGACGTAAACGGCGACGGATCGTACAACGATCGTGCGTTCATCTTCAACCCTGCGACCGTCACCGACACCGCCGTCGCCGCCGGAATGCGGTCCATTCTCGCGAGCGCACCGGCCGCGGTGAAGAGCTGCCTGCTCTCGCAGCTCGGCACGGTTGCCGCGAGAAACTCGTGCCGCGGCCCGTGGATGGCGTCGAACTTTACGGCGAAGCTAAACTTTCGTCCGCAGTGGGGCGGCAACTGGGACCGCGTGAACGTCGCCCTCTCGCTCGCGAACCCGCTCACTGGCCTCGACGTGCTCGTACATCGCGGACAGCTCGAAGGATGGGGCCAGCCCGCGTTTCCAGACCCGACGCTCCTCTACGTGCGCGGGTTCAACGCACAGACCAACACGTATGTCTATGCGGTCAACCAGCGCTTCGGTGAAACGCGCGCAGCGCTCTCGATTCCAACCGCGCCGTTTCAGGCGACGCTCGAAATGCGCTTTAACATCGGCCCTCAGCCCGAAGGCCAGCAGGGAAAGCTGGCGATGCGCCAGGTGAAGCCGGCCGGCAAACCCGCGATGGACGAGCGGATGATCAAAGCGCGGTACTCGGGCAACTATCAGCAGCTCCTCTCAGGCCTGCTGCAGCAGAAGGAGTCGCTCGGCCTCACGCCCGCGCAGGTCGACTCCGCTCAAAAAATCTTCGGCAGATTCACCGCCGCCGCCGATGCGATATTCGATCCGCTCGCGAAGTTCCTCAACACGGCTCCTCGCAAGGGCGATGAACTGGAAGTCGGCCACAAGGTCACGCTCGCCCAGCAAAAAGTGCTGCTGCCGCTATGCGATGCGCTCGATGCGCTCCGGGTGCTCCTCACGCCCGCGCAGCGGAACAAGCTGAAGGCGCCGCTGAGTTTTCAGTTGGACGAATCGTTCATCAAGTTTGAGCGGCAGCAGGCGATCAAACCACTCGTATTTGGATTTTGACATCGCAATCAGCGCACTTGATGAACACCTGCTACTAGCCGGAGTGAAGGACGACGGCGCTGCTCGAAAGGTGCTTGGGCAGCGCGACCGTTTCCAAAGCGCACTCGATGCGGTAGGCGCGTCAGGCTATCAATACGATTTGACGCGCCGCGTTGCGTCTCGTCATCCGAGGCGCTACGATCCAGTTTACGTCAACGTGTGACGAAATGAGCCGCAAAGTGTTGCGCACGACGGTGGGGTATGGATCAAGTATCGTGCCGATTCCGGCGTGAGATTCCCGCCGGTGGTGACCCCCGGCAACACTGTGTCCCAGGATACATCGAGACTACCGGTTCGCCCCCGCAGCAGCTCCACCGCGTCGGGGACATTCGAGTGTACGTCTATAAGTACATACTCTCACGTTAACCAGAGCACGCCCACGCATGCCGGCAAAGGTTCCCCCTCTGGGAAAGCGCATTTTCACAGGGGGATGACACGCGTGACGAAACAAGTGGCGCAATTGTCAACGCCGGTTTGAAATGTCCCAATTTCGGCGGGTGAAATGTCCCACCCGGTCGGGACCGAGCCGGAGGCGGTCAGGCCTCCTGCCGGGCGTGCCGGCGTGAGCGAGGAGTGGACTCGGGGCGGGTGGTGTCCGGCTGGATCAGTCGAGCGAGGTCGGCGTGATGCCGCAGGCGATAGCTATTGCCGCGGATGTTGACGAGGTGACTGTGATGGACGAGGCGATCGATGAGCGCCGCCGCCATGACCTCGTCGCCGAAGATCTCGCCCCTTCGCTGACGTTGTCCCTGAAAAGGCGGGCAGATCAAAACTAGAGTACGTTCGCTTCCGGGTCCTCCCCACTCTTCGAGGAGGCAGGACGATGAAGCGGTCGAAGTTCAGCGAGGAGCAGATCACCTACGCGTTGCGGCAGGCGGACGGCGGCACCCCCGTGAGCGATGTCTGCCGGCAGCTCGGGGTGAGCGAGGCGACGTTCTACGTGTGG
>Ga0209014_10000201_pt1 | contig 33353 bp, 34 predicted proteins | sample BarGraNGADG00212_FD_184491 | JGI IMG/M metagenome (GOLD analysis project Ga0209014, IMG submission 184491) | Arctic peat soil microbial communities from Barrow, Alaska - Barrow Graham LP Ref core NGADG0002-212 (SPAdes) (version 2) | ecosystem: Environmental > Terrestrial > Soil > Wetlands >...
ATGAGCACCTTATGTTTTTTTAGGATTCTCTACGGAAAATCGAATGGAAAGCTGATCATCATACAGCATCTGGAAAGGGAATAATGCGAACCCAACATAGCAATGCTTTATCAGGTTTTCCATTTAATTCCAGTGGCGAATTCGGTTTTAAATTCAGTTTCGCATTCCAACCCATTGTGGATGCCTGCAGCCAGGAGATCATTTCGTTTGAAGCCCTGGTTCGGGGACCCCATGGCGAACCTTCCAACTCGGTCTTTGCCCAGGTTAATAATCATGATTTTGGAAGATTCGATGAAATGTGCCGCCAAAAAGCGATCTACCTGGCGAGCAGGCTAAATATCCCCAATAGCTTATGCTTGAACCTTTCCGCCCAGGGGTTATATCAGATTGATTCCAGCATCATAACAACTTTCCACGCCTCCATGGAAAGTGGCATCCCGACGGAAAATATTATCTTTGAAGTTCTTGAGACGGCCAACCTGACCGATCAACATTCATTACTCCAATATTTAAAACTAATCAACGAATTTGGGTTTAAAACTTCCATTGACGATTTTGGTGCCGGGTATTCCGGTTTGAAGTTACTTGTAAAATACCAACCCACTTATATTAAACTCGATCGGCATTTAATCGGTGATATCCAGGATAATCCGATCAAGCAAAGTGTTTTTATGGGAATCCAGCAAATCTGTAATCAATTATCCGTGGAAATTGTCGCAGAAGGGGTGGAACAAGCCGCTGAATATCGCTGGTTGAGCCAGGCAGGAGTAAAAATCTTTCAGGGGTATTATTTTGCCCGGCCCGCCTTCGAGGCGTTACCAGAAGTCTCGTATAAGGCTTATGCAATCTGAAAACTGATCATCCACCAATATTTTTGTCTCATTCCTATAATCCATATTCTCCAGCCTCCAAAAATATTGCTGGAGAATTTGTTTAGGACGCAGCGGTAATTTAGGTACTTTTCGACAAGGAAGGAGGAGCTGGAATATCTCCAATCCGGGTCCTCACAGTTTAGAAAAAGTTTAATACCTTGATTTAGGGGGCAATCTCCAAGAATCGGTTAGAATTGGATTAGATAGTTTTGGTTACACAGCCTGCTTGGCTAATGCGAAAATATATATGTCCATCCTGACCCTCACAACTGATTTCGGATCCAAGGACGGCTTCGTTGGCACTTTGAAGGGCGTCATCTGGGGAATTTGCCCGTCGGCACAGATTGCCGATATCAGCCATGATATTTCCCCACAAAACGTGCTCGAAGGAGCATTCGCTCTGTGGAGAGCCTATTCTTTTTTCCCTCCAGGATCAGTTCACCTAGCGGTTGTTGATCCCGGCGTTGGGACATCCCGCCGCCCTGTGGCAGTGCGCCTGGGTGAACATACCTTTGTCGGTCCTGATAATGGATTATTTACTCCTATGTATGAAGATGCTGAAAAAAGAGGCTGGCCGGTTGAAATCGTCCATCTCACCAACCATAAATACTTCCTGTCGGAGATAAGCCGTACTTTCCATGGGCGGGATATCTTTGCGCCGGTGGCAGCCCACCTCGCCGATGGGATCCCACTCACCAACCTGGGACCGCTAATTTCCGACCCGATAAGGTTGCAGATGCCCAAACCTGAAAAGACTCCGGATGGTTGGCGAGTCCATATCACGGTAATCGATATATTTGGAAACTTGACGACCGACCTGCCGGCTGCCTATATAAGTGGAATTGAAAAGGTCACATTTATGGTTCAAGGAAGGGAAGTGCAGGGCCTGGTGGCATCTTACGGAACCAAACGGCCTGGCGAGCTGGTTGCCCTGGTGGACAGCGAAAATTATATCGAGGTGGCCATTGTCAATGGGAGCGCTCAAAAAACATTGGGTGCGCGGGTTGGCGATGTAATCGAAGTCTCAGCGACTTAAGTAGTATTGATGATTTCCTCATGAAAGATCTGCCGCTCGTTATAGAAAACCTCACCTTTCAATACCGTCGCCGGTCTGAACCAGCGATCGAGAAGATCAATTTTTCCCTTCAGCAGGGTCAGGTGATGCTCATAGCAGGCTCGAGCGGGTGCGGAAAAACCACTTTGATGCGCTGCATCAATGGGCTTATCCCGCATACCTACCAGGGGGAAATGAGCGGTGATATCCGCCTGTTTGGTGAGCCGGTGGTTGCAATGGGGTTGTCCACGATCTCCCAAACTGTTGGCACCTTGCTCCAGGATCCAGAAAGACAGATCCTTGGCAGTTACGTACTGAACGAAGTTGCCTTCGGGTTGGAGAGCCTGGGTATTCCGCGCGAACAAATCACCCCGCGTGTCGAGAAAGCTCTTGCCCGGCTGGGAATACAGCATCTGCGTGACCGCGAAACATTTGGCACCTCAGGCGGCGAGAAGCAGAAAATTGCATTAGCCGGGGTCCTGGCAATGGAACCAAGGATCCTTTTATTGGACGAACCGCTTGCCAGTCTCGACCCGGCCTCAGCACAGGAAGCTTTGCAGGCTTTCCGCATGCTGGCCGATGAAGGCATCGCGGTAATGATCGTCGAACACCGCGTCGAAGATGTCCTCTCCATCCATCCGGATATATTTATGTACTTGGACGATGGGAAGATGACCTACCTGGGCGGCACAGAAGGGCTGATGGATGTGGTCGATTATCGCCGCATCAAACTTCCAGCGCGCGTCGTGCTTGAACGTGCCAGACAGGATCCGGCACCAGTCTTCATCCCGGCTACCAGACCCGAGGTCAAGACGGAAACTTTGGTCCAATTCGAGGGAGTCCATTTTAGATACAACGAGGATGGACCTGAAGTCCTGAAAAACTTAAATTTTAATATCAACGCCGGTGATGTGATTGCGATCCTGGGGCACAATGGATCGGGTAAGACGACCATGGTCAAACATACCCTTGGTCTGCTCAAGCCAACGGAGGGGCGTGTTCTGCTCGAAGGGCTGGACACACGCAAGATGACCGTAGCACAGGCGGCTCATACGGTGGGGTATGTATTCCAAAGCCCTTCCCAGATGCTATTTGCCCCAACTGTACGCGAAGAACTTTCATTTGGCCCCAAAAATTTGGAATTTACAGAAGACATAATTACTCAAAATGTGGACTGGGCGATTGACACAGTGAACTTAAAAAGTGAAATGGAAATGCCTCCCCTGGCGCTTTCGTTTGGCCAACAAAAGCGCATCAGCATTGCTGCGATCCTGGCGATGCGTTCGCGCATCCTGATGATGGACGAACCCACTGCCGGGCAGGACTACTGGAACTACCAGGCTTTCATGGATGCGATTTTACAGATGCCGGGTTTTGACGCGGTCCTCTTCATCACTCACGACGTGGACCTGGCAGTGATTTATGCAAACCGGATTTTGCTGGTTTACAACGGTGAGATCGCCGCGGATGGGAGGCCGCAGGAGGTGCTAAAAGACGAAAAACTCCTTCGTTCCTGCCGTGTTTTACCGACCTCTTTGCTGCAATTAAATATGGAATACCTGCCGCAGACGGGTAGGTTCTATCGGGCAGAAACTCTGGCGCACCTTCAGAGTTAATGTATATGTAATCCATTCTCATTTCTCAACAGGAGGAAGACATGCAAAAGAAGTCATGGAAGTTCGGGACACGAGAAGTGGTCTATGCGGCAATCGGTGCTGCCCTGTACGCTGTTTTGAGCCTGGCAACCAACTGGATCCAGCTGCCATCCGCCGGGAACGTTTCATTCCGCCCGGCCATCGTCATTCCCATGTTCTTTGGAGTAGTCTTTGGCCCGATCGTCGGGTTTATTGCCGGATTCCTGGGCAACATCATCAGCGACCTTATCGCCGGCTATGGCTTCTGGTTCTGGTGGGACCTGGGGAATGGCGTCATTGGTTTGGTTCCCGGCCTCATCGCCGTCTGGATGACGACATACAACTCCTTTAAGGATATCGTGTGGGGCGAAGTGTTCTCGACCATTGGCGTACTGGTGGGGATGGCAATTGCTTCGATCTCGGAGATGTGGGTCTCCGGGGCGGATATGAGCACGGTCATCTTTGCCAATTACCTGCCGGCAGTCATCCCTGACTTGATCAATGGACTGATCCTATTACCAATCTTGATGATCGCATACGCTGCAATTGTAAAACGATCAGGGCGTTAAAACCCATCGCCTAAATCCTGGAGGTGATCAGGTTGATTGCCTCCAGGTTTCCGACCTTATTTTGAAATGTTAGTTACCTGGCGCTACCGTCTTCGTAACGGGTTGATGGAGAAGTTTGATCCGCGGGCACGCTGGATCTTCTCTTTGGCGTTCCTATTTGCGGTCACACTGTTCTGGGACGCACGTTTTTTGGCATTTTTCTTTATTATCGCATTTGTCTGGTACTTTTCATCGCGGGCTAAATGGAAAGAAACACGGCGGGGTTGGTACCTGATCGGATTTATCCTTTTCATGATGATTGTCATAAATACAATCATCACGGGGGGAGGGGCTGGAGGAGTTGTCCCCCCGGGAGGTCATTTGGTTTGGCCTCAGGGAGGCACCATCCCATTGGTCGGCTGGCAATTCCACTTCGGTTTGACCTGGGAGCGCCTCTGGTTTGCCATTTGCCAGCTCCTGCGAATTGGTGCTATTTCAGCAATCTTCCTGATCATTCCATACACCATGGACCCGCGTGTCTATGGGGTGACATTTCGTGGTCTGGGTTTACCGGACCGGTTTGCTTACTCGATGGAACTGGCGTTTCGTTACGTCCCAACCCTGGCGCGTGACTTTGGCACCACCCTGGACGCCCAACGAGCGCGGGGCTACGAGATCGAACGGGTAAAAGGTGGGATTATCAAGCAAATTGTGCGGATCGCCCCCCTGATTGTCCCGGTGACGATGAATTCAATCCTGACCGGAGAAGATGTTACCAATGCCATGGATCTGCGCTGCTTCGGGACGCGCCCGCGCACCTGGCTGCAAAAATTGACATTTCATTGGCAGGATTACGCCCTGATCGCATTTTCGATCATTCTGCTTGTTGGAGGCATCATTATGTTATATGCCTTCCATTTGGGAAACTTTTGGGTGCCGGAATTTTGGTTAAAGCTTGCTGGTGGATAAAAAAACGTAGCCTGCGCAAACATGCGCAGGCTTTTTTATTGCTTATTCCAGAAGGGATTTCCAGTCGATTTCTTTCGCCGTCCTATGCAGGCGATGATCATCATCAACAACCTGATAAGTCAAGTGGGTAAAGACTTTTTCAGCGAGTTCCCGCGCAGCCGGTAATCTGATAAGTTCATCCTTTGTGCCCTGGATGATGAAGGTGGGAATGGAAATCGAAGCTGGTGGAATTTGCATAAACTCGAATAAGCTCACTGCTGGTGCCAATAGTATCAATTTTCGCACTTGCATGGGGGCCTGGTAGGCAAAAAGTGCAGCCATCAGCCCACCCAGGCTGGATCCGATCAATGTCCAGCCGGTTTGATTACCGAGGATGGTTTTAAGTTGGATCATGCGGGTGGGGATATCCCCGTCAAAGTCAGGAGTGATTATCCCTGGAAACAGACCGCGTAAAAGCTGGGCTTTATAGGTCTGACTCTTGTCTCCGCCGGATCCATGAATGAAAACGATGCGGGAATTTTCCATGCGTCCATTATAAAACAACCCGGATCTCTGCTTGAAATCCGGGTCACTAATTTAGTGGCTGGTTAATCCTATTTCGAAATGACGAAAACCACCGCAACCATCCCTGCACCTGTGTGGACGGAAAGCCCTGGCGTGATGTCAGCGAAAATTATGTCTTCCGGGCAGGGTAGTGCAGCGCGGAGCAGGGTTTGGAACCTGCCTGCCTCTTCCCGGGCTTTTACATTCAAGACTGCCATCTTCTCAATGTTGTGCCCGGCCACTTTTTCCACTGAAAGCTCAACGGCGCGCTTCCATGACTTGGTTTGTGTGCGGATTTTTTCCAGGAGCTCCAGTTTTCCATTTTGAATGGTCAGAATAGGCTTGATATCTAACAAGCCGGCCATCCCTGCTGCCAATTGACTGACGCGACCGCTCATCGCGATGTATTTTAATGTCGCGAGAGATCCATAAAGAAATGTCTGGCTGCGTATGTCTTCCGCGGCAGAAATTGCCTCTTCGATGGACGCACCCTGCGCGGCGGCTTCCGTGGCTGCTAAAACCATGTACCCTTGTCCCATAGCCGGGCTGCGGGTATCGAGCACTTCGATGCGTTTGCCAGGGAACATCCTGGCGGCTTCCCGGGCTGAGGCATATGTGGCGCTCATTTCGCTACTAATGGTCAGACATAACACCTCGCCTGCGCCAGAATCAAAGGCCTTTTCAAAGGCTTCGACAAATTCCCCCGGAGAGGGAGCGGTGGTGGTGGGGAGTTTACCGCTGCTATCTATGCGGGTAAAAAGTGAGCCATTGGTGATTTCATATGCATCCCGGAAACTCTCCTCTCCAAACTGGATGAGGATGGGAACCAGGATAATATTATATTTCTTTGCCAGATCAAAAGAGAGGCAGGAATCTGTATCTGTAATAATGGCAATATGTGTCATTTTTCCTCCAAGACAATATGAACGTATTAACCCTTTATTTGGCGCCCAGGTACGGTAAGCATGTCCTTGGTTAATGGAAAACCACCCTCATACCCTTTTTATCGGATTTTTAGGATAGGAAATAGGCAAGGGAGAAAATTATTGTATAAAACACATGCCGTTTGTATATATCTTGCAAGACGATTTCTCCAACATAATGTTAACTTGACAATATAGGGAAGGTAGGGGTATTATCACTGGGTACCCCACCCCCCAGGGGGGGATAGGAGCCAAAAATGAAGAACGAAGAATCCCTTAAACGGCTAAAGATAGTCGAAGGTCATTTGCACGGCGTGATCCGCATGATCGAAGAAGATGCCTATTGCATAGATGTTATGCGCCAGATCCAGGCAGTCCAGGCGGCATTGAACAAAATCAGTGCGGGTATACTGGAAGACCATCTCAACTCTTGCGTTACCACTGCCCTGCGTGGGGAGGACCCGGCAGAGCGTGTAAGAGTTCTTAAGGAACTCACAGATGTGTTCGAGACTGCTACGAAAGTGTAGCGTTTTATCGTTTACCCCTATAAGGAGAAAACCATGAATACCGTTATATATCAAGTTCCTGCCATCAATTGCATGCACTGCGTGCACACCATCCAGACCGAGGTCGCAGACCTGGAAGGTGTCAAGTCTGTTAAGGCGGATGCAGCCACAAAGAAAGTCGAAATCGTTTTTGATATCCCCGCCTCAGAGGAAAAAATCAAAGCTTTACTGACCGAGATCAATTACCCGGTTGCGGCGTAACTAGATCGGATTATTTGGGGCACGGTAAATCCGTGTTCCTGCAAATTATTGGTGGATGATGGCTGAAACAAAACAACTTACTCTTCCCATTACCGGTATGACTTGCGCCAATTGTGTGGCAACGGTAGAACGCGGCTTAAAGAAGCAGGGTGGCGTCCAGGCTGCAGTAGTCAACCTTTCTTCCGAACGCGCAACTGTAACATTTGACCCCTCAACAGCCGGCTTAACTGACCTGGTGGCACGAGTGGAGCGCGCCGGGTACGGAGTCGCGACCGGTGAAGCTGACCTGGTCATCAAGCGACTATCGGATGATAACGATGCCCACCGGCTGGAAAAATCACTGTTAAAGCTCGAAGGAGTGCTGGAAGCCTCTGTCAGCCTGGCTACTGAGCGGGCACGGGTAAAGTATGTTCCCACGGTGGTCAGCCAGGCCGAGATCCGGCAGGTAATTTCCCGGTCCGGTTTTGAAGCAGTGGAAATGGGCGGTGAGACTGAAGATGCCGAAGCAAAGGCTCGTGAACATGAAATCAGCGAGCAGCGTCGTCTGCTCATCGTTGGCTTGGCTTTCACCCTTCCGCTGTTCCTGTTCTCGATGGCACGCGATTTCATGTTGCTTGGGGAATGGGCTCAGGCCGGTTGGGTGCAGTGGTTGATGCTGGCGGTTGCCACCCCTGTCCAATTCTACGTGGGCGCTCAATATTACGTGGGAGCATACAAGTCGCTGCGCAACCGCTCTGCCAACATGGACGTACTCATCGCAATGGGTTCGTCGGTCGCGTATTTCTATTCTATCTTTGTAACCCTGAATGTCATCTCGGGGCATGTATATTTTGAAACGGCAGCAGTCATCATCACTCTGATACGCTTGGGGAAGTTCCTGGAGGCGCGTGCCAAGGGGCGTACCAGCGAAGCTATTAAAAAATTGATGGGTCTGCGAGCCAAAACCGCCCGGATAATACGCGCTGGAGCGGAAATCGATGTTCCAGTCGATGAAGTGCGTGTGGGAGATCTCGTCCTCGTGCGCCCAGGCGAAAAAATACCTGTGGATGGCGTGGTCGTCGAGGGCCGTTCTGCTCTGGACGAATCGATGCTTACCGGCGAGTCATTACCGGTAGAAAAAGGTCCAGGCGACCCGGTCATCGGAGCAACACTCAACAAACTCGGAATGCTTAAATTTGAAGCCACCAAGGTGGGTAGGGAAACTGCCCTGGCTCAAATTATCCGCCTGGTTGAGGATGCCCAGGGCAGCAAGGCGCCCATCCAGAAGCTCGCCGACCAGGTCTCCGCATGGTTTGTTCCGGCTGTGATTGGAATGGCAGCGCTTACATTTTTGGTGTGGTATTTTATCGTTCCACAACCTCCTGCCGGAGCAGATATCACCGGTTTCACGCGCGCGCTAATTAACATGGTCGCAGTGCTGGTGATCGCCTGTCCGTGTGCGATGGGACTGGCGACCCCGACTGCAGTCATGGTGGGAACCGGAAAAGGTGCAGAAACGGGAGTCCTGTTCCGCACCAGTGAGGCCCTCGAACGAGCCGGCAAGGTGACGGTCGTCGTCCTGGATAAGACCGGGACTGTTACGAAAGGGCAGCCTGCAGTCACTGATATCATTACTGATGGAAAAATATCTGAAATGGATCTGCTAAGATTGGCAGCATCGGTTGAGAAAGGCAGCGAACATCCGTTGGGGGAGGCGATTTGGGCCGAGTCAACCAAACGAGGCTTTGAGCTAGCTGAATTGGGCGGTTTCAAGGCTGAGGCAGGTCAGGGAGTTGAAGCGGAGGTTGAAGGCCACAATGTTGCGGTAGGCAACCTGCGAATGATGAATGCGCGCAAATATCCGCTAAATGGTCTCGAGACGGACATTGATCGGCTTCAGTCTGAAGCAAAAACTGCAATGCTGGTAGCTGTGGATGGACAGGTTCGAGGGATCATTGCCGTGGCGGATACCGTCAAAGATGGATCGAAAGAGGCAATTGCCGTGCTGCACCGGATGGGGCTGAAGGTGGCAATGATCACTGGCGATAACCAGAAAACCGCAGATGCGATCGCGAAACAGGTTGGGATCGACACTGTCCTTGCGGAAGTGTTGCCGGATGGCAAATCCACCGAAGTAAAAAAGCTGCAAGGATCCGGTTCGGTGGTGGCAATGGTTGGTGACGGAGTCAATGACGCCCCAGCCTTGGCGCAGGCAGATGTCGGACTGGCAATCGGCACGGGGACGGATGTGGCGATGGCGGCGGCTCCGGTAACATTGATCAGCGGAGATTTGGGCGGTGTTGCGCGTGCCATATCGCTATCGCGCAAAACGCTTGGCACCATCAAGCAGAACCTGTTCTGGGCATTTTTCTACAACGTGATTTTAATCCCGGCCGCAGCCCTTGGATTTCTCAATCCCATGCTGGCAGCGGGTGCCATGGCTTTCAGCAGCGTGTTTGTCGTCTCCAACAGCCTGCGACTGCGAAATTTAAAACTCCAGTGAGAATATAGAGAGATGAATCAACTTATCGTTGCGTTTTTTACCGGTTTGACCACGGGCGGATTGTCCTGCCTGGCTGTCCAGGGCGGACTGCTTGCCAGTTCCCTCGAACAGCAGTTGGAACAGCAGCTCGACCTGCAGGTCGAACAGGAGATCGCCGCGCGGCGAACACGGCGATCCGGGAAGAATCGAAATCGAATTCTGGTTCATCCCCGGCTTGCCCTGCCGATCCTGTTGTTCCTGGCTGCCAAACTGGTTGCTTACACCTTTCTCGGTTTCCTGCTCGGAGCGCTGGGATCGGTTCTTCAACTGAACGCCATAACACGCGCCATCCTGCTTATTGCGATCGGTATCTTCATGGTGGGCAATGCGTTGCGGATGTTCAATGTCCACCCAATCTTTCGATATTTTTCGATCGAACCGCCGAAGTTCATTACACGTTACATCCGCCGGAAGGCGAAGAATGGTGAAAGTTTCCTCGCCCCCCTGTTGCTCGGTGCGTTGACGGTGTTTATCCCGTGCGGAGTGACACAGGCCATGATGGCAGTGGCAATCGGGACGGGCAGCGCCGTTCAGGGTGCGGTGCTGATGTTTGCCTTTATTCTCGGTACAAGCCCGGTGTTTTTTGCAGTTGCTTATCTTGCAATGAAGCTGGGTTCCCGCCTCGAGAAGTGGTTCATGCGTTTCGTGGCAGTAACTCTCCTGGTATTGGGATTGGTCTCGGTTAACTCCGGGTTGACCCTTATGGGTTCTCCGCTTTCCGTGACGAATATGATCCAGGCTGTAAAAGCAGCTCAACCCGTCGCGGCAGCTGATCCTTCTTTGCCTCAATCGAGTACAACCACACTATACCTGAGCGCCGGGAACGGGGGCTACTCGCCGCAGGTCCTGCATGCTCAGGCGAGCAGTCCGATTACGTTAAATTTGGTGACGAACCAAACCTATTCCTGTGTGCGGTCGTTCGTTATCCCCTCCCTCGGAGTGGAAAAACTTTTAGCTACCTCAGGGACCGCAGTCTTATCCATCCCGGCTCAAGTCGCAGGAACGATCATGCGTTTCTCGTGCTCGATGGGCATGTACACCGGGGAGATCGTTTTTGATAAATAAGGACAAGAGAGGAGGCTGAATTGGTCAAAAAGATTTTTCGAGTAGATGGGATGCACTGTTCCAATTGCGCGATGAACATTGAAGGCATCGAAGACGACCTGCCGGGTATCAAGCAAATATCTGCAAGTTACCAAAAAGGGCAGATGGTGGTTGAATTCGATGAAGCCAGGGTGAGCGAAAACCAAATTCTTGAGGCGGTGAAGGAACGCGGTTACCAGGTATCACCGGCGTAAAAGATAATAACTGATTATTTGTATTCCCGTCACTTTTTAGTGGCGGGAATTATTTTATGAGATGAAATGAAGGGCGAACAGGTGGCCTTCATATTCGATTGGAACCATTACTACGGATGTTGCAACACTGCCACCCGATTTCTTTTTCCAGGTTACTTTGATGTTCGCAGGTATATATTTCTCCATCGCCTGTTGGTAGGCCTTCACGAGTGTTTCCTGGCTGCTTTGTTCAACAAATTCTGGAAAAGGGTCTTCCACTTTAGCCCACTCTGCAGCCGAGTGATATCCCAGGAGAGTGGCGAATTTTTCGTTACAAACCTTGTGGATATCATCCAAATAAATATAAATCGGCTGCTGGGAGGAATCCAAAATATTCTTCATCTGGGTTGAAATTCCTTTGATAAGTTCTTCGTGATGGTGTCGTTCGTTTGTCATTCATACTTTTTTTCTCTAATTTATCCGAATTATAGCTAAGGTTCAATCAAATTGCAAGGTTATAGAGAAATCGATGTGGTGAAGGATAAGATGGGAAATTAATTTGGGTGTATACTTGCCGCCGGCAGAGGAGACTACATCGCATGAATAAAGGCATTTGGTACGCACTTGGGGCGTATCTTACCTGGGGGTTATTCCCGATCTACTGGAAACTACTTGCAGGTATCCCGGCATTGCAGCTTTTAGGTCACCGCATATTCTGGTCTTTCCTTTTACTTTTCGGAATTGTGCTGTTTGCCCGGCAGGTCAAGGTTTTCCGGGCATCCTTGAACCGGCGGGTGCTGCTCATCTATTCAGTGGCAGCAATACTAATCGCCATCAACTGGCTGACCTATGTTTGGGCGGTGGGAGCCGGGTTCATCGTGGAAACCAGCCTTGGTTACTTTATTAATCCGCTTCTGGCCGTTCTTTTTGGAGTGATTTTCCTGCGGGAACGGTTGCGTCCGCTCCAGTGGCTTCCCATCGGGCTGGCAACAGGTGGAGTGCTTTATCTGACTTTCGCTTATGGTTCGCTTCCGTGGGTGGCTCTCACCCTGGCTTTTTCATTTGCATTCTACGGTCTTGTAAAGAAAACGGCACCATTAGGCGCTCTGCATGGCCTTACCCTCGAGACTGGCATCCTGTTCTTACCCGCAATCGCTTTTTTACTTTTCTCGGAATTCAGCGGGACCAGCGCGTTCATGCATACATCGCCGCTCCAGGATGTCATGCTAATTGGTGCAGGGCTGGTGACAGTGATTCCATTATGGATGTTTTCTACAGCGGCGCAGCGTATCCCTTTAACCATGATCGGTATTCTGCAATACGTCAACCCGACCATGCAGTTCCTGCTGGGAGTGTTAATTTATAAAGAACCTTTTGACCACCGCCGGTTGATTGGCTTTGGTGTGGTATGGTTGGCATTAATCCTTTTTGGATTGGAGGGTTACTTCGCACAACGCCGGACAAAGGTCCTGGCAGCTGCAAATTGAATAAGGAGACCGCCGACGAGGTTCTCCCCCGCGGTCATTATTTTGAAAAGTGGCGATTAATTTACCTGGGGGTCAACTGGCTTTTTTAGCAACGCCGAGAGGACTAGAAGGATGCCCAGGGCAAGTACAATTCCGGGGCCGATCAGGCGGGTGATCCAGAAGGAAGTGACTAGGAGGGAAGTCATCGCAGCGAAGGCGAGCCCGGCAAAACCACACAGGATGATGCCTGCCATTTTCGCTCCGTCGATCTTTTTGAACATGCCTATGAGCAGCAGTGGAAGACCTACTGCAAAAGGCTCCATTGTCCAAAGCACCGCCCATGAACTCCACAATCCAGTGGCCGCGCAAAATTGAAGGACCAGACCGTTCATACCTACAATGGATGCCGGGATCAACAGCCAGGGGACTTTCAGGAAGATTGCCATCAGGACGAAACCTAGCCCCACGCTGATCACTTCCAGCGGCCACAGGTATGTCCAGACCGACCAGGTGCCGGAAACGCTGGCGAAAAAGAGTATGACTCCGGTTGTCAAGGTGGGGATTCCAGGAATGAACAAACCACTCAAGCCGGGTATTTTGGAAAAAATGAATGGGGGCAGGCAGAATAACAACCCTGCGCCTATTACAAAAATCGGCCAGGCACGGAAACCAAGCAGGATTCCGTCACCAAGCGCCCGCATGAGCAGGTTGCCAGCCAGGGCCAGTACACCCAACAGGATCAGGGTCACCCCAAACAGAAGAGAAGTTTTCTTTTGCATTTGAACCTCCTTTAGGTTCTTTGTTTGAATAGGCCGCGTTGAACAGATCTGGCGGCTAATGCTTCCAGAGAATGATTTTTAATGAAGCCTGATACGAAGGACTTGTGTTACCTGGTAAGTATCCCGATGCTCAGCGATACAATGAAAACGATTCCAGAAAGGATGATGAGGGTATTCCCTATTCGGCGAGTCAGCCAAAGACCGGCTGTTCCGCGATGGTATAACAGGAAGGGCGCAATAATTGATATTGCAATAAGCAGTGGTTCCAGTGGCCAGAGAAAAGTCCAATGTTGCCACAATCCACTGAGAGCATAATATGAAAAAAGGATTCCATTTCCGAGAACGATCCCGCCCGGAATCAGCAGCCAAGCACTGGGCAGGGAACTCATCAGTGCTGCCAACAATATTCCAACCGCTACTAATTCCAAAGGCCAGAGGTGCCCGAAAATTTTCCAGCCAAAGATCCCGCTCACCCATAACATCAGCATATTTGCAATGACAAATCCTGCTACAGATAAAAGAACTGCTTTTCTAACATTCTGTCTTGGCACATCGGTCAAACCAGGTGGGGGACTGAAAATGGTTTTGGATTTACTAAGTAATTCACCGCCATTTATTCTCTTATGGCTTGGAGTCCTGCCTGTTGTGATATCCGTATCACCGGAGGCAAAGCTTGCGTCACGGATTTGCTGGCGCGCCGCCCCCGAGAAAACGGCCACCCCGGCTGATCGAGCAGAAGGAGTGCCAATCACCTGGGGAAGATTGATCTTTTCCGGGATCGGGATGCCGGCTTCCTGGGCGGCATCATTAAGAGCTTCAGCCATCGAAGCGGCGGTCTGATACCGATCATCGGCGCGTTTGGCCAGGGCTTTAAGAGCTACTCTCTCGAAAGGCTCCGGAATATTTGGATCATATCGGCGGGGCATGGGCAGAGGGTCGTTAATATGCTTCATCAAAATTGCCAGAGGTGTATCGGCATCAAAAGGAACGGTCCCAGTCAGGGCTTCGAAATAAGCGATCCCCAATGAATAGATATCACTGCGTACATCACAGTGGCCATCCATCCCCTGTTCGGGAGCCATGTAGTTTAGTGTGCCCATCAAAGCACCTGCAACGGTGTATTGTGTCCCGCCAACGATCTGGGCGATCCCAAAATCGGTCAGCACCGCCTGGCCGTGCCTGGATAACATAATATTGGCCGGTTTCAGGTCACGATGAATGATCCCTTCTCCATGTGCATAGGAAAGTCCATCCAATACATCAATAAAGATGCGTACGATTTCTCCTAAATGCAGGCGTTCACCGCGTACCCGCAGGGTATTCAAATACGCCTTGAGCGTGTCGCCTTCGAGCAATTCCATGACCATGTAATAAAGGTCGTCCTGTACATCAAAGTCGTAGATTTGGACAATATGGGGATGCCGCAATGCGGCTACCGCCCGTGCTTCCCGTCTAAATCGAGCCAGGAACTCAGCGTCCTCAACAAGGTCAGAACGCAGGATCTTGATCGCAACGTATCGGTCAAGCTGCGGATGGTAGGCCTTATAAACCTGTGCCATGCCACCCCGGCCCAATGGCTCCAGGATACGGTACTTGCCGAGGTTTTGTCCTTCCAGGACTATGGGTGCCATTTCAACTTTCTGTGCATGTAATATAGCCATGGGGTTCATCCGGAACAGATGATACCCGGGATGGCAAGAATCAACCTAACATTTAGCTAATATCGGGCTAATGGGTTGCGATGAGAAGAATATCAAATCAGGTTGCTCAAGTTTGATAATAACCTTGCCACGGATTCGACCCCATGATTGGTACAGGGCTCTGGCATTTCCAAGCCTTAGGCGGTCATCAATTTGTATCCCAGACCGCGTACCGTGAATAGCAATTTCGGGTTGGCGGGATCGAATTCAATCCTTGTCCGCAACCTGCGCACCAGGTTCTCGATTTGATAATCAAATATCCCCCCTGCTTCATACTCCGGCCAGACTGCCCGCCCTATTTCATCTTTTGAGCAGACCTGGCAGCGGCGTTCATAGAGATATGCCAGGAGCAGATACTCCTTGGGGGAAAGGCTGACGACTTTACGGTTAACCCGCACCACACCGGCAGTAGTGTCCACTTCAACATCCGGCACGGGATTATCACGCGTGGTTGTGTCTGGGTCGTGGAAAATAAAGATAACATCCCCCACTTTGATGGCATCACCATCGCGCAGGTTCATTGCTGTCAGGATGCGCTCCCCGTTAAGGTAGGTGCCATTGGTGGAACCCAGATCTTCCACAAACCAGTGCCTCCCCTCCCGTCGAATGCGGGTGTTCTCACGCGAAATGGCTTTGCTTGCAATGACAATATCGCACTCCGTGGCGCGGCCAATAGTTGCGGTTTGGCCTGGCAGTCGGTGTTCCTGGCTATTAGGGTCGGTGAGAAATGGGCCGGAATTTTCCAATGGCATGGGTCTCTCGCTCTTCCTTGTAATTATACTCGCGAGGATTATAATTGCCGCCAATTGCACTAATATTTAATCTAAGGAGAAGAACATGGGCAAAAAAAAATCGGGAGTGATTGGCATATTAACGGGGGGAGGCGATGTCCCGGGACTTAATCCGGCCATCCGTGCCGTCACCATTCGTGCGATCCGTGAAGGATACAAAGTAGTTGGCCTGCGCCGCGGGTGGGCAGGGGTAACCGAAATCATCCGGGATAAGGACGCCGATAACAGTAACAACTTCCAAATTCTGACCGAGGAAATTGTCAATAAGTCCGGGCGGACGGGGGGCACTTTTTTGCACACCTCGCGGACAAAACCCAGCAAGATGGCAAAAGCAGATGTGCCTGTCCATTTGAAAGATGCATACAATGCAGACGAGAATGATCTGACTCCCGAGGTGATCAAAAATCTGGATTGGCTGGGTGTTGATTACCTGATACCGATTGGGGGAGATGATACCTTGAGCTACGGCGTTCACTTGTATCAGGAAGGTCTAAAGGTCATAGCCATTCCAAAAACAATGGATAACGACGTGCCGGGTACTGATTATTGTATCGGTTTCAGCACCTGTGTGACCCGCACGATATCCCTGACCAACAGCCTGCGTACCATTGCAGGGTCCCATGAGCGTTTCCTGATCCTTGAAGTTTTCGGACGCTATGCCGGCTTTACCGCCATGCTGCCAACCATGGCGGGCGCAGCCCACCGTTGCGTTATCCCCGAATACAAGTTCGATATCGAAAAATTAACCGACCTTCTGATCTATGACCGCGCTCACAATCCGAGCCGCTACTCGGTGGTGCTGGTCTCCGAAGGAGCAATGTTCGAGGGAGGTGAGATGGTCTTTGCAGACCGCTCCACGGACGCATACGGGCATGCCAAATTAGGAGGAATCGGTGACCTGGTAGCCAGCCGGATAAAGGAACTATCCGCCAAGCACAATAATGGCAAGACCATCAACACGATTGACCAGAAATTGGGGTACATGGTGCGCGGCGGCGACCCGGACGCTATTGATTCGATCGTCCCGATGGCCTTCGGCAACCTGGCGCTTGACCTGCTCCTGAAAGGTATCCATGGACGCCTGGTCGTGCTCAAGAACGGGCGCTACGATAATATGCCATTGGACGTTGTTACTGGCACCAAGAAGGTTGTCGATGTCAATCATTTCTATGATATTGAACGATACCGTCCCAAGTATGAGAACTTCGAGATGAAGCCTTTGTTTATTATGACCAGTGAAATCTGAACAGGTTAAATAAATCAAAAAGCGCTCCGATTTCTACTCGGGGCGCTTTTGAATTAGTAACTGATTTATGCTGTTCTCATGATCAGAATGATCAATACGGCTGCACAGGAAAGAATGCAAGTCAGTAAAATAATTGTTGTGGCAATAATGATTGCCCTGGTATGGTCATTTGCATTTTGGGGTGGAGGAATTTGGTTCATTTTCTGCTCCTGAAAAAGAGAAGGTTTGTCAATAAATATACGCTGGCAAACCTTCCCTGGTTTCATTGATTGAGTGATGTCCAAAATAGTAAAACATAACCGCGCCATTTGACGCGGTTATGATCTGCGGAAGATCGATCCATTACAAGAAATTCATGCCCTGGCAGCAGCCAATTCAACCTGGGTGTATTTCAGGCGCTCAAGCACAGCAGTTGCTACATTGCTCATCAAAGCGTAGCCAAGCATTTTATCCGCCTGCATCAATGCACGCACACCCACCCCGTCAATTTCAACGACCTTAACCGGGATGGTCGCCCGGGCTGAAGAAATGTAGATGTACGGTTCGATGATTGACGACACTCCCAGCATCTCCCCAGGGGCGATCGAGCCGACCAGTGCATTGGAGATGGCGCCTTCGCCTCCGCCGCTGTAGATGAGGTCAACATCGCCTTCGATCAGGAGGATTAATCTGGTGGCTTGGTTGTTCTCCTTGACCAGGAGAGTCTGTTTGGGATAATTTTTTTCTTCGGCGATCATGGCAATCTCTTTGAGCTGGTTGTCGGTGAGCATGGAAAAGAATGGATAACGACGTAAAAGTTCAATGGAAATCATCTCTCTCTCCTTATTTTGACTCAATTAATTGTAGCACAGCCTCAACTGCTTGAGGTACAGCCGCTTCGACTTGAGGCGACAATATTTCAGAGAAATCGAAGACGTTCTCAGCTTCGATCGCGACAATTAGGACGTCTTCGTCCCGGGGCAGGGAGATATCCATGCTCCGGCCCACATTCAGCGCGTTACGAAGGGAAGTATCGTGGATGGCAGTAGTATGCCCTGAAGACAGCTCAGGCAGTTCTGTCAAAGGGAACATGCTGACGGTGCCGATCGGTTTTATTCCGGTGAAAAAGGAATCAACCAGGATCACTCGCCCGTAGCCTGTGATGCGTTCCATCAGGCTCAGCCCTCCCAGGGAGACGGTATCCACCTCGATATCGTTTCGGTCAGCGGTTTTGCGGGCAATTTCCTCCACAACGCGCCAGCCGACTCCGTCGTCACCTAATATGGGGTTGCCGAGTCCGATTACAAGAGTTTTCATAAGGCCGTCTTAAAAAGTTGGAAGGTTGAAGCTTGCGTCCTTCAACCTTCCATTATTAAACCTATTTGCAGAATTGTTTCATGACATTAATTGGATTGCCCTCTGCATCATGGATGGTGACTTCCAGCGGCATTTGACCGGGAAGGGAGTGGGTGGCACAACCGAAACACGGATCGTAGGCACGGAAGGCCATTTCGACCATGTTCAGTAAGCCCTCATTCACATTGCCTTTTTTGATCAGGCTGTCTGCCGCCTTTTTGATGGACATGGTGATGGGGGCGTAATTATTGGTCGTGCCGACGATCAAGTTGACTTTGGTGACCACACCGCGTTCGTCGGTCCAATAATGATGGGTGAGCGTGCCGCGTGGGGCTTCGACGATACCGACACCTTCAGTGGGCGTGGCGGTCGGGATGGCGTGAAAGTTGGGTGAAGTAATTTCCGGGTCTGTGACCAATTCCACCCACCGTTCGGCAGCATAAAGTAATTCGATGAGCCGGGCCCAGTGGATCGCAAGGCGTTGATGGACGGGTTTGCCGCCCAGGGTGCTGTAGAATTTCTCATATTCCGCCTGGGCAAGGGGAGTCGCCATGCCGTCGGCTGCATTGAGTCGAGAGAGCGGAGTGGCCATATAGACCCCGGAATCAGATCCGTCCACGAAACCTTTCCAACCGATATTTTTCAGGTATGGGAATTTTAAATACGTCCAGGGTTCCACGTGCTCGGCGATGTGGGCAGCGTAGTCCTTCGGCTCGTACTTGACATATTCCTTGCCATCCGGTCCGACCACGCGCACCTTGCCGTCGTAGAAGTTGACCTTATTGTTTTCATCCACCATGCCCATGTAATAGGTCTTGTGGGTGTAGATATCGCCGAGGATAAGGTCCAGATAAGTCTTGTTGCTTAAGACGATATCGTTGAAGACCTTCAGGCTGAACTGGGCGAACTCGATTGCCCAGCGCCCCATTTGTTCGATTTCCTTGCGCTGCTCCTCGTTAATACCTTTGGTCAACCCGCCTGGGATGGAGGTGCAGGGATGAACTTTCCGACCGCCGATGATCTCGACCACGGTATGGCCGTACTTACGCATCTGGATGACCTTGCCCCCAATTTCCAACCCAACCTTGTGGATCACTCCCAAAATGTTGCGTTCGGCTACAGGAGCATCCGGACCCATGATGAAATCCGGTCCGCCCAGGGCATAGAAGTGGGTGGTATGGTCGGTGCAGTAAAAGGCGCTATAGAGCAGTTCACGCAGCATCTTTCCCGTGTGGGGCACTTCCACGTGATAGACTGCGTCGGCAGCCTTGGCAGCAGCCATGTGATGCGCTTCGGGGCACACGCCGCAGATGCGGTTGGTCAGCAGGGGCATTTCTTCGACCGGCCGCCCCACGCAGAAACGCTCGAAGCCGCGCAGTTCGGGAATCTGGAAGTATGTATTGGCCACATTGCCTTCCTCGTTCAGGAAGATTTCGATTTTGCCATGGCCTTCCAGTCGGGTGATAGGATCAATCGTAATCCTTTGCATGTATCATCATCCTTTCTGTGCGGACTTGCTGGAACGCAACAGGGAACCGGCCAGGTTGAAACGATAAAACTGTCCAGCAGGGTCCACCAGTCCGTCGAGGATACGGTCAATTTCCTCCGGCTTGTCGCTATCGATAACCGAGGCAAAAGCGGCGATCAGACGGGCGCCATAATCCACCACACCTTCGGCGGGACCATAGCAGCCAATGCACTGTGCGCCTGCTGTTGGGCACCGGCCGTTGCAACCGCTGCGAGTGGCAGGGCCGTTGCAGGGGATGCCCTGCTCAAGCAGGCAGAGTACCGGGTCGGTCTGGATTAACTGGATGCGGCCGAAGGATTTGATTTTCTTTTCGTGACGCTCCCGCGGGCATTCATCGCACACTGTTGAATTTCCAGCGCCGATGGTGGCACCCTTGGGGGGCAGTTCAGCCTTTCCATTCAGGGCGGCGATCACGAGGTCAACGACAGCCGCGATCTGATGTGACTCGGGTGGGCAGCCGGGCATGTAATAATCTACGTCCACCACCTGGTCGAGAGTCTTCAAAACCGGGTTGAGGGTCGGGATGGTGATGATTCCTTCTGGCATGGCATAGCTGCTCTGCGGGCGAACGTTGTCGGGATTATCGGTAGTGATAGTTGAGAAAGCAATGTCAACAACTTCGCTTATTGGTGAGAAGTTGGCAAGACCGGGAATGCAGCCTTCGCAGGCGCATGAACCGAATGCCACCATGATCTTGGACTTCTTGCGCAGTAAATGCGCTATGTGTTCGTTCTCATCGCTGCGCATTCCGCCGTTAAAAAGGCATAAAGTGATCTCGCCGTCCTGCATGGCTTCCACATCTTTATATTTGGCGTCCATGGCAACCGGCCAAAATACCACATCGAATGCAGCGTCGACATCCAGGATTTTTTCATGGATGTTCAGGACAGCAATTTCGCAGCCGCCGCATGAACATGCCCAGTACATGGCAAATTTCGGCTTGTCGCTCATGCAGGCACCTCCTCTTTGGCCACTTCCGGAACCTTCACGCCGGAATTGTTCCAGTTCAATGGACCGAGTGCCCGGATTTCCTCAACGAATTTAGTGATCTCATTGGCGAAGATCTGGCCTTCGGCGGCGCTGGCCCAAAGTAGTTTCAGGCGTCCGGGTTCAAGACCCATCTGGGTCAGGACCCGCTCCATTAAATGGAAGCGGCGCATAGTTTTGTAATTCTGGGTGGAGTAATGGCAGTCACCCGGGTGGCAGCCGGAGACCAGCACACCGTCAGCCCCACCTGCAATCGCTTTAAAAACGAACGTGGGGTCGAGCCGACCGGAGCACATGAGACGGATCAGGCGCACATTGGGCGCATATTTCATGCGGGCAATGCCAGCCATATCAGCTGCCCGGTAGGAACACCAGTTGCAGGTGAAGCCGATGATGACAGGTTCGAAAGGTTTGGTTTCTTCATTCATAGGGTTTCCTCAGCAGGCGGAACGGAGACCGTTACGCGACCACTGCCTCCTTTTTCTTATCGAGTGTCAGGAGCAGCAGACCGTCAATTTGTGAAAGGATTTGCAAATTTGAGAAACCTGTGCCGCTAATGGCCCCAGCCGGGCAGCCAGCCACACAGGTACCGCAGCCCTGGCAAAGAGCAGGATTGACTTCGCTGACCATCGTGTCTTCGTGGAAGAGGATGGCATTATAGGGGCAAAGGGTATTGCAGATCCGGCATCCGGAACATTGTTCTTCATTGATGGTTGCGCGCACTGGTTCCAGAGCAATTTCCTTCTGCTGGATCTTCCCCAGGATGCGGGCTGCTGCAGCCGCGCCTTGAGCCACGCTGGCGGGGATGTCTTTCGGTCCTTGAACGCAACCGGCGATGTAAACTCCTTCGGTCATGGTCGCGACCGGGTCCAGTTTGGGATGGCGCTCGATGAACCAGCCATCTGCCGAGCAGGAAATGCCGAAGGTTTTGGCTAGTTCCTTTGAACCAGCCCGAGGTTCGAGGCCTGCAGATAAGATGACCATGTCCACCGGGATGCGGCGCTGTTTGCCGACCAGGGTGTCTTCCACCTGGATTATGAGCTTGCCTTCTTCGCCGGGGTTGCGGGCTGCATCTGTAATTTCAGCTACCTTGCCGCGTACGAACAGTGCTCCTTCCTCAATGATTCTTTGGTAGAACTCATCATAGCCTTTGGCTGGAGTACGGATATCGATGTAGAAGTTGTAAACCGTCGCTCCGGTTTTTTCATGAACGAGGTGGGCGAACTTCAAACTCTGCATGCAGCAAATGGCTGAACAGTAATTGTTGTAATTTTTATCGCGCGATCCTACGCAATGGACTATGCCGACACTCTTGGGAGTGGTCTTGCCATCGCGCAGTACGATATTGCCGCCAGTGGGGCCAGCGGAGTTGCTCAAGCGTTCGAACTCCATATTGGTGAAGACATTTGCCAGTCGACCGTAGCCATAATTCGGGACACGGCGGGCGTCGAAAAGGTCCCAGCCGGTTGCCAGGATTATGTTGCCAACTTCAACGGTCATGATCTCGTTTTTCTGGGTGAAATCTATTGCATTGGTCGGACAGAACTTCTCACATGCCTTGCACGTACCTTTTTGGAAGTAGGTGCAATTGATATCGTCAATGACCGGGTACTTGGGCACGGCTTGCGGGAAGGGAGTATAGACCGCCTTGCGGTAACCGAGACCTGCTTCAAATTTATCGTCGATTACTTTCTTTGGGCATTTTTCCCAGCATACGCCGCAGCCGGTGCAGTCAGCAGTTTTAACGTACCGGGCATGCTTATTGATCGTTACCGCGAAGTTGCCGACGTATCCGTCCACTTTTTGGACTTCGGAATATGTCAGCATGGTGATGTTGGGGTGATTGCCCACATCCACCATTTTGGGCGTCAGGATACAGGCCGAGCAGTCAAGGGTGGGGAAGGTCTTATCAAACTGAGCCATATGCCCACCGATGGATGGTTCGCGCTCCACCAAATATACCGGGAAGCCAGCATCTGCAATTTCAAGGGCGGCCTGTATGCCAGCAATACCTCCACCGACAATCAGCGTGGCAGGATGAATGGGTACTTTCAGAGGAGTCAGTGGTTCGTGATGAACCACGCGGGAAACACCGCCCGCAACGATCGCCTTGGCTTTCTCGGTGGCGGCAATTTTGTCAGTATGAACCCAGGAGTCCTGTTCGCGGACGGAAACCAGTTCGCAAAGGTAAGGATTCAGATCCGCACCTTTACAGGCATTGCGGAATGTTTTTTCGTGCAGGTGAGGCGAGCAGGCTGCCACCACGACCCGGGTCAGTTTTTGTTCTTTGATATCCTTCTGGATCAATTCCTGTCCCAGGCTTGAACACATGAATTTATAATCGCGGGAGACAACTACGCCTTGATCTTTCAGATTATCACCAGCCCATTTGCTGACCTCGGCAACGTTGACCACCCCGGCGATATTGCTGCCGCAATGGCAAACATATACGCCGATCCGCTCCTTGGGCATCTTCTCTTCTGCGCTCATTGACTCGCCTCCTCACTACCAATATTGACCTTCTCTCCGGAACGCGGGCGCGGCGGGGGCATCGGCAGCCCAGCCGGTTTCTTCGCAGCGGGTTTGGTAGGTTCAAGCACTGGGGTCTTAATCCCGATCCGTTTCATGGCTTCATGGGCACTGACAAATTCGGAGCCGAAGCCAAGGTTCTCAGGTTTCTCTCCGAAAGCCAATCCCATTAACTGGGTAAAGAACAGGATCGGCATGTGGTAATTGGTGTGGAAGTATCCGTTCATTTGACCCTGGAAAGCGTCCAGGTTCATCTGGCACATCGGGCACAGAGCCACCAGCACATCAGCCTTGTAATCGTCGGCGGAAGAAATCAAACGCCTGATCAGTTCAAATGCGGTTCCGGGGCCGATTTGGGTCATATGACCGCCACAGCAGGCGGTTTTGAGTGGAAAGTCGATCACTTCAGCCCCCAAGGCGCGCATTAGATCATCCAGCTCGTAAGGGTGTTCGTTATCAGAATATCGATTGTTGTAGTCGGGTCGAGGCAGCATGCAGCCAACATAGGGCGCCACTCGTAGACCTGTCAGGGGTTTGACAACTTTCTCCTTGATCTTATCCAACCCGATTTCGTTGATGACCACATCGAGTAGATGGCGGACAACCAACTCACCAGGGTCGTAATGCATGCCGCCGGCAGCCAGGGCGGTATTGATCTTTTCTCCAAAGGCTTTATTCTCATGCATATAATGATCAGCTTTGGACAGGTTTAGATAACAAGCCGAGCAGGGAGCCACGACCGTTTTCGAGCCGTTTGCCTGCTGCTCAGCCAGGGCCAGGTTGCGGGCGATCAGGGCATAAGCCGGTGTCAGTTCCAGGGAAAGATACTCGGTAGCGCCGCAGCAGTTCCAATCGTCGATCTCTTTTAACTGAATATCCATTGTCTTGCAAACGGACATGACTGAATGGTAATAAGCCTTGGCGCTGCTTTCCATCGAACAACCAGGGTAGAATAGGTACTCGCTCATGCGGCCTCCATTTCTTTGGCACGCTTTAATATTTTCTTTAATCCATCCATACCCTTGATGCGTTTGGGTGGGAATGGTGACATGCCCTTTTTGGTTAACATTCCAAGAGCCATGGGAGCCATGTTTGGCAGGCGGGTGGCAAGCCGCAGGTGGGTGACATTCTGAATGCCTGCCAGACCAATTTCAAAACTGCGCCCGTAGTTTTCAACATAGCGAATGAACGTCCTGGAGAAATCAGACGCAGTAGAATCCTGCACCATTTTCGATTTCAGTGACATATTCTTGAGCGTGTACATGATATCGGTGATGTGGATATCCTGTGGGCAGCGGACAGTGCAGTAGTAGCACGATACGCACATCCAGGGAGTATTGCTCTTTAATACCTCATCACGCATGCCAGCCCGCAGCATGGCGAAGATGGCGCGTGGGGTGTGGTCCATGGCACTGGCAGACGGGCAAGACCCGCCGCAGGTTCCGCATTGAATGCACATCTCCAGGTGCGAATCACCTGGCGCCAGCTTGGCTACCTGGTTTAGTAGTGCCAGGTCCTCGTGCTTGACCGGGCCTGCGGATGGCGGACTGTTTACGATAACTTCTTCACTCATAGCATTGCTCCACCTCATGAAAGAGTCCCGGGCGCTGGGTACGATTCACGCCGGGTGGCATACTAAATGTAGTATGTTTTCTTCGGCGGTTATATGCCAGTGGGGGAAGTCATTCGTTTGTGTGACAATACTCACAATAGAATTTGGCGGTTTTCAGCCGGGCATATTCGGGTATAATCTGCCCGCATTCTGACAAGGAGAGAACGTAATGAACTACGCAATGTGGAAAAAAGCTTTAACGGTAATCCCCAATGTTACAAAAGAAGAGTGGGACAAACTCGATATTATCTCAAAATGGCTCATCAGTACGCGGGCTGCGGTATTGTTAATGACCCTGCTTTCCGCTGTGCTGGCTGGATTATTTGCCTGGCATGATCACAAATCGTTTAGTCTTTTAACATGGTTCATCCTGATCCTCGGGCTGGTTCTGGCACATGCTTCCAATAATATCTTCAATGATTACACCGATTACACCCGCGGGGTGGATAAGGACAACTACTACCGCACGCTGTACGGTCCCCAGCCGGTGGCAGACGGGCTATTAACCAAGCGCCAGCACCTGGTCTACTTTGGAATAACCGGGTTAATGTCTTTGGCATGCGGCATCGCTCTGGTGATAATGAGCGGTGGAGGTCTTACCTGGTTGCTGCTGGGGCTGGGAGCTTTCTTTGTATTGTTTTATACATGGCCTTTAAAATATATTGCCATGGGTGAAATCGCGGTTTTCATCGTGTGGGGCCCGCTGATGGTCGGTGGGGGATATTATGTATTGACTCATGTGTGGTCGTGGAATGTAATTTGGGCGAGTCTGCCCTATGTGCTGGGTGTGACCACTGTTATTTTTGGCAAGCATATCGATAAAATGCTGATTGACAAGGCAAAGAAGATTTTCACCCTTCCTGTGATCATCGGAGAGAAAGCAGCCCGATATGCAGTCCTGGCGATGATGACCCTACCATACCTGCTGGTTGTCGTATTCATACTCACCCGCTATTTCACACCCATCCTCCTGTTGGTTTTTATTGCGGTTCCCACTCTCCTGAAAATGGTTCCGCAGTTCCTAAAACCCAAGCCCGAGACTCGCCCCGAAGGTTTTCCCGACGGGCAGGGTGGCTGGCCGCTTTACTTTGCTCCCCAGGGGTTTGTAAATACCCGTGCCTTTGGCACCTGGTTCATGCTCGCGATGATCCTCGAAGTCATTATCAGAGTTGTTTTCCCTCATTTTTGGGTGGCATAACGGATACCTTGAAGTAATGTATGTTTCATCAAAGATGAAACATACATTACTTCAAACCAGTTTTAGTTCAGACATTGGCTTGTTTTTAAATCAGATGAATTTTCACCAGGCACTGAGGCGTTTTGTTAAGATTGGTGTATAATATTTGAAATTCCAGGACGATCCTTTAAATAATAAATCATGAATGACGCCATACTTCTGCTCATAGAGGGCAATCACGCAGATCATCCCTCATTCACTCCAGCCCTGCGGAAAAAAGGTTTTGTTGTTGAACTGGCCTCCAGTGGCACGGAGGCTTTAGCGCGCCTGGCTGATGGTTTTACTCCGGAACTGGTTGTCGTGAATGCAGCCACACTGCGTAGCAGCGGTAAGCGGATTTGCCAGTCTTTGCGGGATAAAGCTGCAGCTCTCCCCATTTTGGTCATCCTCGATGAGGACAGGGGTGTGGAAAAAATTAATGCGGATGCAGTCCTCTCCCTTCCATTTACTGCTCAAAAACTGGTAAATCGCATTCGTCATCTCCTTCCAAGTGATGGCAAGAACAGCATCCACGCGGGACCAATTAGATTGGATCTCGAAAAACGAATGGTACGTTGTTCGGGGAAACAAGCCCGCTTGACTCCACGCCTGGTGATTTTGTTGAAATTATTAATGGAACATCGCGGCGAAGTAATCGAGCGAAAAGCGCTATTTTCAACGGTATGGGAAACGAATTACACTGACGACACGCGCACCCTGGATGTACATATATCCTGGCTGCGTCAGGCAATTGAAGCGGACCCCGACTCTCCGCAACTATTAAAAACGATCAGGGGTGTGGGATACCGGTTGGACGTGTGATTGAATAACTGAACCGTCCACGGTGACTGCCCGCACGCAGACATTCGTCGGCGCCACGGGCATTTTTATTTCCAGAGGAATTTCGGCAGAGCGGTTCGAGCGGCGAGCCTGCCAGGCACTACGAAAGATTTTTCCATCCCAGGCAGGATCCACCTCCCAATAATCCAGTGGAGGTGGATTTTTTAGGGAAACCGTTAAGTTTGAAACACTGACCGGACATTCAAGAGGATTTGGTGGGATTAAAGCAGTTGAATCGCGACTCAACGAAAATGGTTTTTGCATGCACCCTACCACACGCTCCCGGGTCGTATGGATTGCGCGCCAGGAAACATCCCCGGCCAGGAAGCGCCTGTCATGACGGGCAGCTGCGAGGGGAAATGTCCCTGAGCCGCAAAAGAAATCCGCAACCAGGTCACCAGGGTTTGAAGATGCCAACAGGATGCGTTCGACCAGGGCCTCAGGTTTCTGGGTGGGATAGCCAGTCCGCTCATTGTGCAAGCGGGCTACCACGGGAAAGTACCACCAATCTTCAGGGACTTTCCCCCGTTCCAAATCCGGGACTTTACCAAACCCGGCCTTGGATGATGATGCAAACGTTTTTACTGTGTTTGGATGGTATGGTTCCCTCACTGCGTCAGCATTGAATGTATAGTTGTCACCTTTGGTATAAACAAGGATGACATCGTGCTTGCGATTGAAGGCACGTCGGATGGGAGACGGCCCATGGTAAGTCCAGATGATTTCATTCAAAAAATGCTCTCTTCCAAAAATCTCGTCGAGCAGGACACGGGCATAAGCATCTGCGTGCCAGTCCAGGTGCAGGTACAGAGTCCCATGAGGAGCCAGCAGCCGGTATATGGTTGCCAGCCGCGGGAAAAGGAAATCCAAATACTGGTCGAGGTTTTCCCAATGATCGCCGTAACCTTCGGCCATTTGCCAGTCCTGAGGTCGACGTGAATCCTCACCCCGACCTATTCGGGTGGAGTAGTGCTTGTTGGTAAAAAAAGGGGGATCAGCATAGATCAAATCTAGTTGATTTTCGTATTTCGGGAGCAGTGCAGCCATGATGCGCAAATTATCCCCCATGAAGAGATGGCTGTCGGGTACCAGGTTTGGATAACCGCACCCGCCTGGGAAGATGATCGAGTCGAGCCTCAAGTCGGCAGGTTCGAGGGCGGGGATTGTTTTAGAGGGCCAGTTTAAGAGGGGCATTTTAGAAGTGGATATCTACTACTGTCCCGTAACCACGGGTATCTAGGGTGTTCTTGTTAATCTGGTCGAATCCTGCTGAGGGCAGGCTCCATCGGAAAAGCCATTTTGCTTCCTCGGTGCGCATATTAACACAGCCATGGCTCATGGGCAGGCCGAAATTGTCATGCCAGTATGTGCCGTGGAGGGCATGCCCTTGTCCGGTAAAGAAGCTGGTCCATGGCACCCCTGCGAGAACATTTTCCTGGTCATTGGCAAACAGGTCACTCCCATGCATACGACGGGAGGGAAATTTGTCCAGAATATGGAACTGACCGACCGGTGTGTCATAAAGCCTGAACACCCCCGTGGAGACATCCGCAGTTAGAACGGCTTGGTTTTTCTCGGAGGCGACCAGGGTCTGAGTGGACAAGTTAACATCGATACGCTTCTCACCCGCAGGTACATCCGGAGAAAGTGGTGTGATCTCATCCGGCGAAATTGGGCGTAGCTGTGCAGTAGGGATAAAATAGGTGCTTTCGTCAGCCTCATCCTGGAGCGTATACCAGGCTTTTCCATCTGGTCCGGTGGCGATGCCGGTGATCCAATGGACCGTGCTGTAATAAGTCCGGTAGTCGGTGGTCCAGCCGTCCATTTTGTTATAGCGATAGATCTGGGTATAGGGGACTGTCAATTCAGCCAGTTGCTTGGTGTCCGGGACACTGGAAAGGGGCGGGTTGTAATGGATCTTAACTTTTTGCAATCGCATGCGGTGCATGTATCCGCCAAAGACCCGGTACCAGATCGGGTTGAAAACTGGGGTCGCCGCATGGACTGTTTCATAGACATTCACAAGGTCATCGCGGTTCCACGTGCCAACGATCCGGCTCTTTTCATCAGGTTCAGAGTAAACGCTCACCGAATAGTAGGCAACGCGTACCAGGTCAATATCACTAAAATCGGTAAATTCCGGTAAGAAGGGGGTGAAGGCCAGGCTTGCAAGGGCTAGGCCTCCCAGTTTTAGAAAATCTCGTCTAGTAAATGATTTCATGGATGCGAATTGTACCTGAAAACATCCGAATTGGTACACCCGCGTAACATAAAGAAACCTCCGAGGGTAATTCAGCCTCGGAGGTAATTGCCTGGTGTTTTTTCTTTTCCTTAGCCAGCTTCCACGGGTGCGGGAACCATATCTTTGAGGATGTAGTTGGTAATGGATATCGTATGGGTGCAAATCCCCCTGGATCGGAAATAGTCGCAATCACAATCCCATTTATTGTTGGCAAATTTGACCACATGTGAATTATTCTCACCGTCAATTTTTACTGTGAAAGCTTCAAAGTGAAAGCGATGAGGTTCTTGTGCGTAGCGTTTGGCTTTGTCAATCTTGCCGATCATTCCAGAGTCCATTTTTACTCTCCTAGGTCAAGAGATGGTGAAAGGCACGCGTTACATCAGCGTGCCTTTCAAGTAAACAACGGGTATGTGATAAAAAACACTCGCATAGGCAGTTACTCTGTTCCCAGTATAGTGCGAATTCCTGCTAAAGTCAATTGGTGCGCTGCTTTTTTCCTGAACCGTATGGCTTGCGTTAAGGAAGCGTAGGGGAGGAGTCAATCAATTAAAACTTTTGCCTGCAGGTGTTCGTCACCATTGTAAGTGCGCAGCTGCGGCCACTTCAAAACGATAAGCACTGTACCAACTATACAACCAATCCCGCCTGAAATAATGGCTGCCGGGACTCCAAACAATGCTGCAACAATCCCTGATTCCACTTCCCCAAACTGGGGCCCTCCCTGGAAAAAGATCTGGTTGACTGCAGTCATACGACCACGGATATGATCGGGAGTATTCAATTGGCGAATGGTATTGCGGATGATGGTGCTGACCGCGTCGGCGGCTCCCATCACGATCAGAGCGATCATGGCAATTGAGAATAAGGTGGTGCTGCCAAACAATATTGTTGCTGCGCCGAAGAAGATCACTGCAACAAGGAAGGTTAATCCTTGTTTATGAAGTTTTTGTACCTGCGATATTACGATACCTGCCACCACCGATCCAATCGCCTGGCCTGAAGACAACCAGCCATAACCGATCTCACCCACTTTCAATATATCCTTGGCAACGATTGGCATCATGGTATTAGCCGATGCAAAAAACGTGGCTACGAAATCCATCAGCATGGTGGATAGAATGATTGGCTTGGTAAATATAAATCGGACCCCTTCCATTGCTGCGCTTAGATGGATGCCGGATTTCTTGGAATCTTGCAATACAGGTCCGATCAATGCCAGGGCAATGATAACCGCCAGGAACGAAACGGCATTAAAAAAATAGGTGTATCCCTGTCCAAGTGAGACGATGACGATCCCACTCAACGCCGGGCCGACGATCGACCCGGTATTCTGGGCGATCGAAGACATACTGAAAGCGCTCGGCAGATCTTCAGAAGACACAATGTTGGGAATCATTGCCTGGCGGGCCGGTCCATCAAAGGCTACGGCAGTGGCCTGCACGGCCGTCAACAGATAGATGTACCAGATTGTGATTTGTCCGGTAAAGGTCAGGATGGCCAATATAAGCGCCACCAGCGCCATGGCAGTCTGAGTGACAAAAAGGATCCTGCGCCGGTTTAGCGTATCGGCCGCAGGACCGGCAATGAATGAAAATATGATGATCGGCAGGATGCGCGCCAGACCAACACCTCCCAGGGCCAGCGGTTCAGGATTACCGGTGAGAATGCGGATATGCCAAAAAAGGGCCGCGATCTGCATTTGCGAGCCGGCAATGGAAATGAGTAATCCCAACCAGAGATAAAGATAGCGTCGGTTGAGGAGTGCCGCGGGTATTGAAAATTTCAAAGGAAACCTCAAAAATTAAAAAGGTTTGAGGACACATTCCACCCCAAACCTTTTGTGGGTCGAATAATCCGCCTATGTTCCCCAATCACGCAGGTACAGAAAATCGTACCCCACGGTGCGGCTGCTGAGCTTGGCAATGGGCGGCAGGACACGTTTGAACTGGTTCCTGCGGATGCGTTCAATAACCGAGCGAACGAATTTCTCTCCAAAGCCCGCTTCCATACATTCTTCAGGGCGGTAGCGTTGATCTACAAGGAGATATAGCAATTTATCCACATCCGCGTAGGTAAAACCGAGTTCTCCTTCGTCGGTCTGACCAGTCCAAAGGTCCGCGGAAGGGGGTTTGGCGATGATTACATCCGGGATTCTCAACGCCCGTGCCAGTTGCCTTATCTGTGTCTTGTACAAGTCGCCGATCGGGTTAATTGCGCAAGCCGAATCGCCGAAAAGGGTGGTATATCCGAGCAGTATTTCGGTTTTATTCCCGGTCCCGATCACGAGACCTTTGAATGATTCCGACTGGTCATAGGCAACGATCATGCGAGTGCGCGCCATGACATTTCCCTTGCGTATATCCGACATTCCCGGTTCCTGGGCGATCAACGCGTCGGTCATTTTGGTGATGGGGATGGTCACTGATGGACACCCAAACTGGTCGATCAGGATTTTGGCATGTTCCAGCGAATCGGGTGACGAAGTCCTGTAAGGACAGAGGATTGCCAGCACGTTCTCCGGCCCCATTGCTTCAACTGACAATGCAAAGGAAACAGCCGAATCTATTCCACCCGACAAATTTATAACCGCACGGGAGAACCCGACGCGGCTAATTTCCGAGCGGATAAATTCTGTCAATATTTTGCGTACAAGATCTGGGTCAATGGATAGATTAATTTCCATATAATGCTCCGGGAGGGTTTCATTCCGCGGGTGTCGATGAATGAAAAATTAATGATCAAGTATTCTGCCCAGTTCCTTTAAGACCAATTCGGGGCGCTCGTCTCTCAGAAAAGGCAGCCTGGCGCGCGTTCGGTGCAATTGGTTCATGTCTATTTCGGTTTTGATCAAGGCTTCCTCAAAATATGGGGCCTGGGCAAGCAGCTTTCCATTTGGGTCGAAAATGGTGGAACCACCCATGAAGTTGAGACCATCCTCAAAACCGGACCGGTTCGTATGGGCAATAAAGATTGTGAAAAGACTGGCGTAAGCCTGGTTGATGAGTTCCACCCAGGTTGATGTTTCCAGCTTTGGCTCTCCGTTCAGGCCTCGCCCCGGTGCCGCCGACGATAAAAGCAACATATCTGCCCCGTCCTGCCACAGCAGGTAGGGTGGGGAGGCATGCCAAAAATCTTCGCAAATCAACATCCCAAAGCGACCAAAGCGGGTGTCGAAGGCTCTTACAGAATTGCCGGGAGCAAAGAAACGACCTTCGTCGAACAAACCATAGGTTGGTAAATATAGCTTGTGATGAACATGGATGACATTTCCCTGTGAGAGGTATGCAGAGCCTATGTAGAACCGATGACGGGTGTCTTCGTCCACAAAACCGACCACCATGTCAACGTTACGGCTGGCAGAGAGCAGGTGCTTGAAAACCGGATCGTTGGTTTCAGCCCGGCAGGACACGGTCGGCACAAGGTCTTGAAGGACATAACCTGTCAACGAGAGTTCCGGAAAAACAAGGATATCCACTCCATCCTGGACTGCCTGTTTTGTCAGGGTCAGGTGCTTTTCCAGGTTGGCCTGGGGATTACCCAGAGTGGTGTTGATTTGGGCAAGAGCGAGATTGAGTGTCATAATCAGAATTGAATAAGGATTATCAAACTTGATTATACTTGACACCATGAAACTTATAAAAAGTATTCTACGCTGGTTGCCGTCCATTGCGGTTATGGCCGGTATTTTTGGCTTTTCATCCATCCCCTCCCAGGAAATGCCCAGTTTTGGCCTGTTGGACCTGGTAATTAAAAAGGGTGCCCATATGCTCGGATATGGCTTGCTGGCATTGGCATTCTGTTATGGATTACATTTGGATAAACGCCTCTGGTGGCTTGCGCTGTTCCTGGCGGTACTATATGCCATATCGGATGAATACCATCAATCTTTTGTACCGGGTCGTCATCCGAGTTGGGTTGATGTGCTAATTTTTGATGGTGGTGGAGCTTCATTGGCTTTACTGGCAGTTTCG
>Ga0209014_10000202_pt1 | contig 33298 bp, 30 predicted proteins | sample BarGraNGADG00212_FD_184491 | JGI IMG/M metagenome (GOLD analysis project Ga0209014, IMG submission 184491) | Arctic peat soil microbial communities from Barrow, Alaska - Barrow Graham LP Ref core NGADG0002-212 (SPAdes) (version 2) | ecosystem: Environmental > Terrestrial > Soil > Wetlands >...
CACCAGCGCCCCAGCCGCCGGTGCGCTGGGTCCTCGGGTGGACGAGGTCCCCGTCCGCGTTGCGCCGGCTCGCGATCGCCTCGCTCGTCGCCAACGTTCTGATCGTCGTCACCGGAGGGGCGGTCCGGCTGACCAACTCCGGACTCGGCTGTCCGACGTGGCCGTCCTGCACGGGTGCCTCGCTGACACCGACGAAGGCGTACTCGTTTCACGGCGTGATCGAGTTCACCAACCGCCAACTGACGTTCCTGCTCGGTCTGATCGCAGTGCTCACCGTGATCGCGGCGTGGCGCCAGCGCCGTGAGCTGAAGCTTGCCGCCATCGCGTTTCTGGGCATCCCCGCTCAGGCGGTGCTCGGCGGGATCACCGTCCTCACCAACCTCAACCCGTACGCGGTCGCGGCCCACTTCCTGCTGTCGATGCTCGTTCTGGCGGTCTACGCGGTGCTGGTCTTGCGCCTGATCGGCGGTGCGGTTGCCGTGGTGCCCACGCCGGCGCTCGCACTCGCCCGCGTCCTCGTCATGGTCGTGCTGGGCGTCCTCGCGATCGGCACCGTGGTCACTGGCACCGGCCCGCACGCCGGCGACCTCAAGGCGGGCAAGCTGCATCGCATCCACATCTCGCCGTCGGGCATCAGCCAGCTGCACGCCGACGGCGTCATGGTGCTGATCGGGCTCACCGTCGGGCTGCTCGCCCTCGGCTACGCCTTGCACGTTCCCGCTCGCCTGGTGCGCGCGTCGTGGCTGCTCGCGGCCGTCGTCCTCGCCCAGGGCGCAGTGGGCTACACGCAGTACTTCTTGCACGTCCCGCCGCTGTTGGTGGCAGCCCACATGCTCGGGGCGTGCCTGGTGTGGCTGGCCGCACTGCAGGTCTGGCTGCTCGTCGAGCCGCGTACCGCAGCCCCCACACCGCACCCGTGACACCCCGCCGCCCCACCTGTGATCAACAGCGGGTGTTGGTGCCTGTGGCCGCCGATATCCGCTGTTGATCAGCCGCGGAGGCAGCCGCGGAGGACGATCAGAGCACCTGACTGATCGAGTAGATCGCGAGGCCGGCCAGGGCCCCGACCACCGTGCCGTTGATCCGGATGAACTGCAGGTCGCGACCGACCTGCAACTCCAGGCGGCGACTGGTCTCCTCGGCGTCCCAGCGCGCGACCGTCGCCGAGATCACGCCCGCGATGTCGCCGGCGTAGTTCGCGATCACGTGGCCCGTCAGCCGCTGCGCCGCCTCGTCGATCTTGGCCCCGACAGCGGGGTCGTCACGCATCATCTCGCCGGCTCGCAGGATCAGCGACTCGAAGGACCTGCGCAGATCCGAGTCGGGGTCGGCGGCGCCGTCGACGACGAGCTGCTTGACGTTGCCCCACAACGTGCTCAGCCAGTCCCGGACATCAGCTCGATCGAGCAACTCCACCTTGGCCTGCTCGATCTTCGCGGCCTGTTCGGGGTCAGCACGTAACCGGTCGGCCAGGTTGCGGAGCCTGGCGTCAAAGGTCTTACGCAGCTCGTGGGTGTCGTCGATGGACACATCGGCCAGGAACGACTGCAGCGCGGTGAAGCCCTTCGCGAACACCCGGTCGTCGACCCAGTCCGGCACCCACTCGGGTGACTCGTCGGACAGCCGCGAGCGGAACACAGCGCGGTTCTCGTCGAAGAACCGCATCAGTCCGCGCAGCCCCGCGGTCAACGCGCGCTGGTGTTGACCCGAGTCGCACACCGCGTCCAGCAGCCGAGCCAGGATCGGCGACACGTCGAGCTCGCGCAGTCGCCGGTCGGCGAACGTCGCGACCGCGTTGCGCAGCTCGTCGTCGCGCAGCACCGAGGCCATGCCTCCGACCGCGCCGCTCAGCTCCTCACCCAGCAGCCGGGCGTGCGCCGGATCGGCGAGCCAGACACCGATCCGCTGGGGCAGCGCGGCTGCGGCGACCCGCTCGCCGACGATCTCCGGGGTGAGGAAGTGCTCGCTGACGAAGTCGGCCAGACCCGCTCCGATCTGGTCCTTCTTGTGCGGGATGATCGCCGTGTGCGGTATCGGCAGCCGCAACGGATGACGAAACAGCGCGGTGACGGCGAACCAGTCGGCCAAACCGCCCACCATCGACGCCTCGGCCGCCGCCTGCACGTAGCCGGCAACCCCGTGGCCGTGCCACACACCGCGGCAGACGACGTAGACGGCAGCAGCGACGACGAGCAACCCCGCGGCCATGACCTTCATCCGCCGCAACGCCGACACCCGCTCGGCGGTGGGCATCGGGATCGTCATACGCGGCTTGCGATCGCTCGGGCGAAGCGGTTCGCGGCGCCGTGCGAGTAGCCGAGGAACAGCGACGGCTCGATCAGCTCCAACTCGAGCACTCGGGGTCCGTCGGGGGCGGGCAGCAGATCCACTCGGGCGTAGAGCAGGACGCCGACGTGGTCGGCCAGATACGCCATGACCTGCTCGCCCACCTCTCGCTCGCGCGCGGACGCCTCGCGAGCGCTGATCCGTTCCTCTACGAACAGCGACGCCGAGAACCCCGGATCGAGCGGGTTCACCGTTGCCGCGGGAAGCATGGCAGCCTTGCCGATCGCGTGGCTGAACACTCCGTCCAAGTAGATCAACGACGTCTCACCGACCGAGTCGACGTCGGCGAGGTACGGCTGAACGAGAACGACCCGGCTCGCGTCGTGCAGGTGCGCGACGTGGGCGTGCGCCTCGGCGATCGCCGTCGACCTGAACCGGCCGGCGCCCTTCGAACCGGCACCCACCGACGGCTTGACCACGAACTCGCCCGTGACGGGCAACTCGACGGGCTCGCCCGGCGCTGCCCACGTGGTCGGCACGATCGGCACACCCGCCTCGGCGAGATCGCGCAGATACGCCTTGTCGGAGTTCCACGCCATCACCTGCGCCGGATTCGCGACTCCGGGCACCGATCGCGCCCACGCCAGGAAGGCGGCGCGGTCGGCGGTGTAGTCCCACGTCGAGCGGACGACCACAAGTTCGCCTGACCACTGCGCGGACGGCTCGTCCCAGACCTGCCAGCGGGCATCGACACCCGCGGCCGCCAGAGCCGACACGAGCGCGTCGCCGTCCTCGTCGCCCGAGGGCAGGTCACGGCAGGTGGCGAGAGCGACGGACGGCATACGCCGATCGTACGAAGCGAGTCCGCGAGCGTCAGCGAACGCCATGTCGGTGCCGGCCGATCTGCCGGACGCCCTACTTGGCGAACGTGTCGAGAGCTACCGCGACGAAGACGAAGGCAAGGTAGCTGTTGGACAGGTGGAACAGCTGCATCGGCTTGGCGTTCTCACCGCGCTTGGTCCTGACGAGCAGGCGGTGTGCCGCGATGAGCAGCACCACGCCGGCACCCGCGGCCAGCACGCCGTAGAGCCAGCCCGTGGCCACCGGCCACAGGACCAGAGACGCGGCTACCGTCGCCCAGGAGTACACGACGATCTCGTGCGCCACCCGAATCGGCGAGGCGACGACAGGCAACATCGGTACGTCGGCGCGCGCGTAGTCCTCGCGGTAGCGGATCGCGAGAGCCCAGAAGTGTGGCGGCGTCCAGAAGAAGACGACCGCGAACAGCACGACGGGCGCCCACGCGAGCCGATCGGTGACCGCGGTCCAGCCGATCAGTACCGGCATGCAGCCGGCCGCGCCGCCCCACACGATGTTCTGGGAGGTGCGGCGCTTGAGAAGCATGGTGTAAACGACGACGTAGAAGGCGATGGCGGCAGCCGTGAGCGTGGCTGCGAGCAGGTTGGTGGACATGCCCATCAGCAACACGGATCCGGCGCCGAGGAGCACACCGAAGACGAGCGCCCCGCGTGGAGAGACGTCGTGGCGGGCGAGCGGGCGATGGCCGGTGCGGCGCATGAGCGCGTCGATGTCGCGGTCGACGTAGCAGTTCAGGGCGTTGGCGCTGCCGGCCGCGAGCGTCCCGCCGACCATCGTGGCGACGACGACCGACCATCCGGGCAGCCCTCCAGCAGCCAGGATCATCGCCGGCAACGTCGTGACCAGGAGCAGTTCGATGATGCGAGGCTTCGTCAACGCCACGTACGCGCGCACAGTCGAGAAGCGGCTCGCGGACGAGGGTCGGCCGGCTCCGCGGACCGCGAGGTCCAGAGCGGTCGTCGAGACCCCACTCCGGCCCGTCGACACGGGCGCAACCGGGGTCTGCGTCACCGGATCAGGGTAGCTGTCGGGTCCGCGCCGCTCGTACCCAGTCTCAGCGACCGTTGCCCCACGGCGCGCGGCTCGATATGGCTAGGCTGGAACCGGCGGAACGCGCAGCGTGGGCAGTGATCTGCGAAGGGACACGATCGACCGTGACCGAGACTGAAGGGCGCGTTGTGACGACGCACCCGACGTGGTGGACCGATCTCGACACCAAAGCCGTCGACACCGCGCGGCTGCTCGCCGCAGACGCGGTCCAACGGGTCGGAAACGGGCATCCTGGTACCGCGATGAGCCTCGCACCGCTGGCCTATCTGCTGTACCAGCGGGTGATGCGGCACGATCCCACCGACGCCACCTGGATCGGTCGAGATCGGTTCATCCTGTCCAACGGGCACTCCTCCCTCACCCAGTACTGCCAGCTGTTTCTCTCTGGCTACGGCCTCGAACTGTCCGATCTCGAGGCGCTTCGCACCTGGGGTTCGCTCACGCCGGGGCACCCCGAGTACGGCCATACCGCCGGAGTCGAGGTGACGACAGGGCCGTTGGGTCAGGGCGTCGGCAACGGCGTCGGCATGGCGATGGCGGCCCGCCGCGAACGCGGACTGCTCGATCCGGATGCCCCCGCCGGACAGTCACCGTTCGACCACCACATCTACGTGATCGCCGGTGACGGCTGCATGGAGGAAGGCATCTCGAGTGAGGCCTCCTCGCTCGCCGGCCACCAGCAGCTGGGCAACCTCGTCCTGTTCTACGACGACAACCACATCTCGATCGAGGACGACACCGCCGTCGCGTTCAGCGAGGACGTCCTCGCCCGCTACGAGGCCTATGGGTGGCACACGCAGCGGGTCGACTCGGGCGAGGACGTCCTCGCTCTCGAGCAGGCGATCGCCGCGGCGCATCAGGTCGTCGACAGGCCGTCGATCATCGCGGTGCGCACCATCATCGGCTGGCCCGCGCCGACCAAGCAGAACACGGGTGCCGCGCACGGGGCCGCACTGGGCGAGGACGAGATTCGCAGGACGAAGCAGCTCCTCGGCTTCGACCCCGACGCCCGGTTCGCCGTCGATCCAGCCGTGCTCGAGCACGCTCGCAAGGTCGTCGATCGCGGCCGGCAGGCCCACGCCAACTGGCAGCGCGACCTGGACCGGTGGCAGGACTCCAACGCCGACCGCGCCGCGCTGCTCGCACGCATGACCCGCCGCGAACTCCCTGCCGGCTGGTCCAGTCAGCTCCCGTCGTTCCCGGCCGAGAAGGACGGCAAGGCCAATGCGGTCTCGACCCGCGCCGCTTCGGGCAAGGTGCTGACCGCGCTCGCCGACGTGCTGCCCGAGTTGTGGGGTGGCTCCGCGGACCTCGCCGAGAGCAACAACACGACGATGGAGGGTGAGCCCAGCTTCATCCCGTCGGACCATCAGACGAAGCAGTGGCCGGGCGGGCCTTACGGGCGCACGCTGCACTTCGGCATCCGAGAGCACGCAATGGGCTCGATCATGAACGGGATCACCCTGCACGGCGGCACCCGGGTCTACGGCGGAACCTTCCTCGTCTTCAGCGACTACATGCGCCCGCCCGTCCGCCTAGCCGCGCTCATGAAGTTGCCGACGGTCTACGTGTGGACGCACGACTCGGTCGGCCTCGGCGGGGACGGACCGACACATCAGCCGATCGAGCACCTCGCGGCGCTGCGTGCCATCCCCGGCCTCGACGTCGTGCGCCCGGCCGACGCCAACGAGACCGCCGCGTGCTGGAAGGCCACCCTCGAACACACCGACCGGCCGATCGCCCTCGCACTCTCGCGACAGAACCTGCCGGTGCTCGACGCGGCGCAGGTCGTCGACGCCGACAGGGGGGCGTACGTCCTGGCGGAAGCTTCCTCGGGCCTGCCGCAGGTGATCATCATCGCGACCGGCTCGGAGGTCTCGCTGGCCATCGAGGCGCGCGTGCAGCTCGAGGCCCAGGGCATCGCAACCCGCGTGGTGTCGATGCCCTGCCAGGAGTGGTTCGCCGCCCAGCCACCCGCCTACCGCCAGCACGTCCTGCCGCCTGACGTCAGAGCCCGAGTCAGCGTCGAGGCCGGCGTCGCCCAGGGCTGGCGCGAGGTCGTCGGCGACGCCGGCGAGATCATCAGCATCGAGCAGTTCGGTGCCAGCGCCGATGGCGCGGTGTTGTTCGAGCAGTTCGGTTTCACCGTCGACAGGGTCGTCGGCGCCGCACACGCCGTTGTCGAACGTGCCGGCCAGGTCCGCGGCACGAGCACCGGCAACTGACGCAGTCGAAGGGGACTCCATGACCGACGCGCTTGCCGACCTCTCGGCACAAGACGTCTCGATCTGGCTGGACGACATCAGCCGAGAACGCCTCAGGAGCGGCAATCTCGCCGAACTCGCCGCGAACCGGCACGTCGTCGGTGTCACCAGCAACCCGACGATATTTCAGAAAGCGCTCGAGAAGGGCACCGCCTACGACGATCAGGTCCGCGAGCTCAAGCTCCGCGAGGTGTCCATCGACGGTGCCATCCGCTACCTGATGGCCTATGACATCCGCTGGGCCTGCGACGTACTGCGGCCGATCTTCGATCGCACGGGTGGCAAGGACGGTCGGGTGTCGATCGAGGTCGATCCGCGCATCGCGCACGACTCCGATCGCACCACCGCCGAGGCAAAGGGCCTTCGTTGGCTCGTCGACCGGCCGAACGTTCTGATCAAGATCCCGGCCACTGTCGAAGGGCTGCCGTCCATCACGGCGGCGACCGCGGCAGGTGTGAACGTGAACGTCACGCTGATCTTCGGCCTGGACCGCTACGACGGCGTCATGGACGCCTACCTCACCGGCCTCGAGCAGGCCGCGGCCGCCGGAATCGATCTGTCAACGATCCACTCGGTCGCGTCGTTCTTCGTGTCCCGCGTCGACACCGAGATCGACAAGCGGCTCGACAAGCTCGGCAGCGACGAGGCCAAGTCGCTTCGAGGCAAGGCCGGAGTCGCCAACGCCCGGCTGGCGTACGAGCGGTACGAGAAGGTCTTCTCGTCCGACCGATGGCAGGCGTTGAAGGCCGCGGGTGCCCACGAGCAGCGCCCCCTGTGGGCGTCCACCGGTGTCAAGGACCCCGCCTACGACGACACGATGTACGTCGTCGAACTGGTGGCACCGAACACCGTCAACACCATGCCCGAAGCCACTCTGGACGCCGTAGCCGACCACGGGGTGATCCGAGGGAACACGATCGCGGCAACCTTCGACGATGCGCGCTCCGTGCTCGATCGCCTGGACGCCTTGGGAATCAAGTACGAAGACGTGGTCGAGGTGCTCGAGGTCGAAGGCGTCCAGAAGTTCGAGGACTCCTACGCACAGCTGGCCGAGAGCGTCCGCGAACAGTTGGACTCCGCCAGCTCATGACCGAGGCGACCTCGGCGGTGCAGATGGAACCGGAGCCCTCGACTCCGGTGGCTGCGCAACACCGGATGCATCCAGCGCAGCCGACATCGCCGGACAACCTCCTTCGCGACCCGCGCGACCGCCGGCTGCCCCGCACACCCGAACCCTGCGCCCTGGTCGTGTTCGGCGTCACCGGAGACCTCGCCCGCAAGAAGCTGCTCCCCGCGATCTACGACCTCGCCAACCGTGGTCTGCTTCCACCGGACTTCGTGCTGCTCGGGTTCGCGCGCCGTGACTGGGGCGACGGCGACTTCGAGAGTCTGGCCAAGAAGTCGGCCAAGGAACACGCCCGCACGGCCTGGAACGAGGCGGTGTGGCGGCGCCTGTGCGGCAACATCAAGTTCGTTCCGGGAGGGTTCGACGACGACGCGGCGTTCGACACCCTGGCCACGACGCTCGACGAACTGCGGAGCACGCACGGTATCCAGGGCAACGCGGCGTTCTACCTGTCGATCCCGCCGAGCCTGTTCCCCATCGTGTTGCACCAGATGGAGCGCACCGGCATGGCCAGCAACGCGCACAGTGGTGGCTGGCGCAGGGTGGTGGTAGAGAAGCCGTTCGGTCACGACCTGACAAGCGCTCTCGAGCTCAACGGCCTGGTCGACAGGGTGTTCACCGCGCAGGACGTGTTTCGAATCGATCACTATCTCGGCAAGGAGACCGTCCAGAACATCATGGCGCTGCGCTTCGCCAACCAGCTGTTCGAGCCGGTGTGGAACTCGAACTTCGTCGACTCGGTCCAGATCACGATGGCCGAAGACGTCGGCATCGGCGGACGCGCCGCGTTCTACGACGCCACGGGTGCGGCGCGTGACGTGCTGCAGAACCACCTTCTCCAGCTGCTGGCTCTGACCGCTATGGAGGAGCCGGTCGAGTTCTCCCCCGAGGCGATCCGCACCGAGAAGATCAAGGTGCTTCGTGCCATCTCGCTGCCGAACGACAAGGCCGCCTACGCGGTGCGCGGGCAGTACGACCAGGGTTGGCTCGCCGGCGAACGCGCGGTCGCCTACCGCGCCGAGGACGGCATCTCGGGCGACTCCAAGACCGAGACCTACGCCGCGGTCCGACTCGGGATCGAGACGCGTCGCTGGGCCGGAGTGCCGTTCTACATGCGCACAGGCAAGCGACTTCCGCGCCGTGTCACCGAGATCGGGGTGCTGTTCAAGAAGGCACCCCATCTACCGTTCAGCCGCACCGACACCGAGGAGCTCGGCCACAACCAGCTCGTCATCCGCGTGCAACCGGATGAAGGCGTCACGCTGAAGTTCGGCTCGAAGGTGCCCGGGACGTCCATGGAGGTCCGTGACGTCGCCATGGACTTCCTGTACGGCGAGGCGTTCACCGAAGCCTCACCGGAGGCGTACGAGCGGTTGATCCTCGACGTGCTCATCGGCGACGCCACACTGTTCCCGCGCAACGACGAGGTCGAGGCCTCGTGGCGCGTGATCGACCCGCTCGAGCAGTTCTGGGACGGGCAGCAACCCCATCTGTACCGAGCCGGTGAGTGGGGACCTATGGAGGCCGACGAGATGCTTGCTCGCGACGGCAGGACCTGGCGGAGGCCGTAATGACGACACTGTGGGACACAACCGGTGGTGCGGTGGTTCGCGCACTGGTGGCCGAACGGCGCACCGGTGGCGCCGTCACGAGTGGCAACGCGCTCACCCTGGTGGTGGTCGTCGACGAAGCCGACGTCGGCGAAGCCGAGGAGGCCGCGACGGTCGCGGCCAGCAAGCATCCGATGCGGACGTTGATGGTGATCCGCAGGCAGGTCGACGCTCCCGTTCCCCGCCTCGACGCCGAGGTGTCGCTCGGCGGCCGGCTCGGTCCCGGCGAGGCCGTCGTCATGCGCATGTACGGCCGCCTGGCGTTGCACGCCGAGTCGGTCACGTTGCCACTGCTGGCCCCGGACGCTCCAGTCGTGACCTGGTGGCACGGCGCCCCGCCGGATCGGATCGCCTACGATCCGCTCGGCGTCTTCGCCGACCGGCGCATCACCGACGTGTGCCGCGCGGCCGACCGGGTCGCCGCGCTCAACCAGCGGGCCGTCGACTACGCGGCAGGTGACACAGACCTGTCCTGGACCCGCATCACCGGGTGGCGCGCCGCGCTGGCGGCAGCGTACGACGGCGCTCACGACACCGCGCTGTCCGCGACCGTGTCCGGGGACGACGCCGATCCCTCCGCGCTCCTGCTGGCCGGTTGGCTGTCATCACGCCTGAGCTGCTACGTGCCCGTGGTCAAGACCCCTGGACAGGCGATCGAGTCAGTGACGCTCGGATTCTCCCGCGGAGCGTCGATCACGGCCCTGCAAGACGGCGCGCGGCTCGTGCTTCGACGTGACAACACGCCGGACTCGATCGCGCCCTTCCCGGATCGATCGCTCGGCGAGCTGCTCGCTGAGGAGCTTCGTCGCCTCGACGCGGACGAGATCTACGCCGACGCACTGGGTGGGGTGTGCGGCGTACCCGGTCTGGCCGACCGTCCGCCGAACCGCATCCATATCTGGAACGACCCCGCAGCGGCGGCATCATGAGCAGCCAGCCGGAGATTGTCGTCGAGCCATCGGCAGAGCAACTTGCCGAGAACACTGCCGGACGCGTGGTCGCCGCGCTCGTCACCGCGCTCGACGTCCGGCCAGAAGCGCACCTCGTCCTGACCGGGGGCGGCATCCTCGAACAGGTGATGCGCTGCCTGCGCGAACCGTCGATGCGTGACTCCGTCGACTGGCGGCGCGTGCACGTCTGGTGGGGTGACGAGCGCTTCGTCGCCGCCGGCTCGGACGATCGCAACGACAAGGCCGCGTTCGCGGCTCTGCTCGACGCCGTACCACTCGACCCTGCGCACGTGCATCGGATGCCTGCGTCCGACGGAGCTCTCGCGGACGTGGACGCCGCGGCCCGGGCATACGCGGTCGAACTCGCCGAACAGGTACCGGCAGAACACGCGGCGAGTGGTGAGGACGTCCCGCACTTCGACATCGTGCTGCTCGGGATCGGCCCCGACGGGCACTGTGCGTCGCTGTTCCCGGAGCACCCCGGCGTCTACGAGGAAGACGCCTCGGTCATCGGCGTGCGCAACTCCCCCAAGCCCCCTCCGACCAGGCTTTCGCTGACGTTTCGCGCGCTCGATTCGGCAAGGGAGATCTGGTTCATCGCCGCGGGCTCGGGCAAAGCCAAGGCGGTTGCCATGGCGCTGGGCGGGGCAGGTCGGGTGCAGGTGCCCGCAGCGGGTCCGCGGGGCACGCACCGGACGTTGTGGCTGATCGACCGGGACGCTGCCGACGCGCTGCCGACAAACCTCTACCAGCCGCCGGTGGCATGAGCTAGCGGCGGCGAGGGCGGGACCGCATCGCTACGGTCCCTCAGGCCTCGCCGCGACGCGCCTTGAGCTTCTGCAGTGCCTCTTCGAGGATCGCCGCGCCGTCCGCGTCGCTGCGCCGCTCTTTCACATAGGCGAGGTGCGTCTTGTAGGGCTCGTTGCGCGGCGCGTTCGGCGGCGCCGCCGACTCACGACCGGCTGGAAACCCGCAGCGCGGGCAGTCCCAGGTGTCGGGAAGCACGGCGTCGATGGCGAACGCAGGCTTGACCTCGTGCCCGTTGGCGCAGAAGAAGGAGACTCGCTGGCGTGGTGCCGACTCGCCCCGCTCCTTCTCGCCCATTGGCCCGGCGCCTACCCGGCTTCCCCGAATGGCACTGCCACCAGCCACGTGTGTTCCCTCTCCAGAGTCGCTGTCGTCGTTGCGATCCGGCCCGTCTCGGCCGGAAGCTTCTTGTCGTGCGCAATCAGGTGTTCTTGTACAACAGGCCCAGTCCGACGATGCAGATCGCCCACACCACGCCCGCGATAACCGTCAACCGGTCCAGGTTCCGCTCGACCACCGACGACCCGGACAGGCTCGAGTAGAACGACCCGCCGAGCATCGACGAAAGCCCCCCGCCCTTACCGCGGTGCAGCAGCACGAGCACGATCAGGAGCAGGCTCGTGACGACGAGCACGATCGACAAGGTCAAGATCATCGGATGGCCTCAGGTACGGAGGGACTCTGGCTAGCAAGCATGGCCGGATCAGCTTACCTGGGCGGACCCGGTGCGGATCACGCCACGCTCGCCGGGCGGCCCGCGGCGACGCAAATCGCCGCGAACTCGGAGCCGTCAAGACTCGCCCCGCCGACGAGCGCACCGTCGACGTCGGACTGCGCCATGATCTCGGCGGCGTTGGCCGCCTTGACCGACCCGCCGTAGATGACCCGCACCCGGGCGGCGAGCTCGGTCGAATAGAGCCGTCCCAGCGTTCGGCGCAGCGCCGCACAGACCTCCTGCGCATCCGCGGGTGTGGCCACCTTGCCGGTGCCGATCGCCCACACCGGCTCGTAGGCGATCACGATCGACTCGGCGTGCTCGGCCGAGATGGCGGCCAGTGCTCCCTCGAGTTGCGCGATGCAGTGCTCGAGATGCGAGCCCGCTTCGCGAACGTCGAGAGTCTCGCCGACACACGCGATCGGGGTCAGCCCGTTGCGGAACGCCGCGGCGATCTTCGCGTTGACCGTGGCGTCGTCCTCGGCGTGGTATTCGCGTCGCTCCGAGTGCCCGACGACGACGTAGGTACAACCGAGCTTGGCCAGCATCGGCCCGCTCACATCGCCGGTGTAGGCACCCGCGTCGTGGGGCGAGAGGTCCTGCGCCCCGTAGCGCAGCAGCAGCCGGTCGCCGTCGATGAGGGTCTGCACGCTGCGCAGGTCGACGAACGGCGGCAGCACCGCGACGTCGACTGCTCCCAGCTGCTGCTCATCGAGGCTGAAGGCGAGCTTCTGGACGAGCGCGATCGCTTCGAGGTGGTTGAGGTTCATCTTCCAGTTGCCGGCGATCAGGGGTTTACGTGCGGCTGGCATTCAGATCTCTTCCAGGACAGCGACACCGGGCAGCGTCTTGCCCTCGAGGAACTCCAGCGACGCGCCACCGCCGGTGGAGATGTGTCCGAAGGCGTGGAGGTCGAGGCCGAGCGCTCGCACCGCGGCGGCCGAGTCACCGCCGCCCACCACCGACAGGCCGTCGACGGCAGCGACGGCTTCGGCGACGCCCTTGGTGCCGGCCGCGAAGGGGGCCACCTCGAAGACGCCCATCGGCCCGTTCCAGAACACTGTGGCGGCACCGCGCAGCACGTCGGCGAACGCGGCGACGGTGGCCGGGCCGACGTCAAGGCCCAAGCTGCCCGCCGGGATCGCATCGACGGCGACGATCTGCGTCGTGGCGTCCGCGCTCACCTCGCTCGCGACGACGATGTCAGCAGGCAGCACGATCTTGTCGGAGTGCTCGGCAAGCAGGCCCCGACAGGTGTCGATCTGGTCGGCCTCGAGCAACGAGTCACCGACCTCGTGACCCTGCGCGGCGAGGAAGGTGAAGCACATCCCACCGCCGACGAGCAGCCGATCGACCTTCGGGAGCAGCGATTCGATGACCGCCAGCTTGTCACTGACCTTCGATCCGCCGAGGACGACGACGTATGGCCGCCGCGCCGCGCCGGTGAGCTCGCGGAGCACCTCCAGCTCGTCGCGGACGAGATCGCCGCAGTAGTGCGGCAACAACGTGGCGATGTCGTACACGGACGCGTGCTTGCGATGAACCGCGCCGAACGCATCCTCGACGAACGCACCGCCGTCGTCCTCACCCCCGGTCAGCAGGGCGAGACGACGCGCGAACTCGAGCCGCTCGCCGTCGTCCTTGCTCGTCTCTTCCGGGTTGAACCTGACGTTCTCCAGGAGCAGCAGCTCACCGTCGCCCAGCCCCGCGGCGAGCAGCCGGGCGCTCTCGCCGACCGTGTCGAGCGCGAACTCGACGGGTCGGCCGAGCAGTTTGGCGAGGCGGTCAGCTACCGGTCCGAGCGAGTAGGCCGGGTCGGGCGCACCCTTGGGCCTGCCGAGATGCGCCGCGAGGATCACCCGCGCACCGTGGTCGAGCAGCTTCGTGATCACCGGCAGCGACGCGCGGATCCGGCCGTCGTCGGTGACCACCCGCTTGCCGTCGGAGTCGCCCAGAGGAACGTTCAGATCCGACCGAACGAGGATCCGACGGCCCTGGACACCGTGCTTGATGAGGTCGTCGACCGTACGCATCCGAGTGCCTACAGCGACGAACCGACGAGCAGGACCAGGTCGGCGAGGCGGTTCGAGTAACCCCACTCGTTGTCGTACCAGCCGACGACCTTGACCTGGTTGCCCAGCACCTTGGTGAGCCCCGCGTCGAAGATGCACGACGACGGGTCGGTGACGATGTCGGAGCTGACGATGGGGTCTTCGGTGTAGGTCAGGATGCCCTTGAGCGGGCCGTCCGCTGCTGCCTTGTACGCCGCCTTCACCTCGTCGACGGTGGTGTCACGGGACGCGGTGATCGTGAGGTCCGTCGCCGAACCCGTCGGAATGGGCACGCGCAGGGCGTAACCGTCGAGCTTCCCCTTGAGCTTCGGCAGCACCAGTCCGATGGCCTTGGCGGCACCGGTGGAGGTGGGCACGATGTTGAGCGCGGCCGCCCGCGCGCGCCGCAGGTCCTTGTGCGGTGCGTCCTGCAAGTTCTGGTCCTGGGTGTACGCGTGGATCGTCGTCATCAAGCCGCGCTCGATGCCGACCGTGTCATCGAGCACCTTCGCGAGCGGGCCGAGACAGTTCGTCGTGCACGAAGCGTTGGAGATGATCGCGTGCGTGGCGGGGTCGTAGTCGCCGTCGTTGACGCCCATGACGATCGTGACGTCCTCGTCCGTGGCCGGTGCGGAGATGATGACCTTCTTGGCCCCACCGGCGTCGATGTGCTTGCGGGCATCGGCTGCCTTCGTGAAGAAGCCCGTCGACTCTACGACGACGTCCACACCCAGGTCAGCCCAGCGCAGGTTCGCCGGGTCACGCTCGGCGAGGATCTTGATGGTGCGGTCGCCGACGCGGATCGCGTCCGACGCCACCGACACCGGCTGGCCCAAGCGTCCGAGGATGCTGTCGTACTTCAAGAGGTGCGCCATGGTGTTGATGTCGCCGAGGTCGTTCGCGGCGACGAGCTCGATGTCAGCGCCGGACGCGCTCACGGCACGGAAGAAGTTGCGGCCGATGCGGCCGAAGCCGTTGATGCCCACACGAACAGTCACTGCGATGGCTCCTTGACAGCGATTCCCGGTTGAATCCGAGCCCGCGCCGGTGCACGCGCTCTGGTTCAAACCCTATACGCAGGGCAGCGGCCGCCGACCTGGGGCGGGATCAGGGAGCGAGCATCTCCGGGGTGACCGCCGACTCGGTGTCCGGGATGCCGAGATCCGCGGCGCGTTTGTCGGCCATGGCCAGTAGCCGCCGGATCCGTCCGGCGACCGCGTCCTTCGTCATGACCGGATCCGACAGCGCACCGAGCTCCTCGAGCGAGGCTTGCTTGTGCTCGAGCCGAAGCCGGCCGGCCTGCAGCAGATGATCGGGCGCGTCGTCGCCCAGGATCTCGAGCGCGCGCTCCACCCTGGCTCCGGCGGCGATGGCCGCCCGCACCGACCGGCGCAGATTCGCGTCGTCGAAGTTCGCCAACCGATTGGCAGTGGCCCGGACCTCGCGGCGCATGCGGCGCTCCTCCCACGCGAGCACGGACTCGTGCGCGCCGATGCGGGTGAGCAGGGCGCCGATCGCGTCCCCGTCGCGCACGACGACGCGGTCGCTGCCGCGCACCTCGCGTGCCTTGGCCGAGATGCCCAGCCGCCGGCCGACGCCGACCAGCGCGAGCGCGGCCTCGGCGGACGGGCAGGTTATCTCGAGCGAGCAGGCGCGACCCGGTTCGGTCAGCGACCCGTGCGCGAGAAAGGCACCGCGCCAAGCGGCCTCGGCATCGCCCAGTCCGCCTGCGACGACGTGGTGTGGCAAGCCTTTCACCGGGCGGCCACGCAGATCGACGAGCCCAGCCTGACGCGCCAGACCTTCGCCGTCGCGCGCCACCCGGACGAGGTAGCGACTGCCGCGACGCAGCCCGCCGCCCGTGACGATCTGAACCTCGGAGCCATAGCCGAAGATGTCGGCGATCTCCTTGCGAAGCCGTCGGGCCACCGATCCGGTGTCGAGCTCAGCCTCGATGACTATGTGACCACCGATCAGGTGCAGGGCCCCCGCGAACCTGAGCAGGGTTGCCATCTCGGCCTTGCGCGCAGAGAGCTTCGGCACCACGACTCGGCTCAGTTCGTCCTTCACAGCCGCCGTCATCGCCATGCGTCAACTCCCTTCGATCAACGACGAAACGACGAACGCCTGCTTCAGTGCGTCGCCAAGCCGTTTCGGGTCGTGCCGTTCCGCGCTGTCGTCCGCGGCGAGCCTTGACAGTACGAGACTCGCACCGATCGTGCGCGCGTATCGCGACAATTCCAAGGTATCGGCAACGGCATCGACGTCGGCGACGACCGCGTCGACCCGAAGGCCTCCGCAGGGTTCGGCGTGCGCGAGCAACATGCGAAGCAACTCCGACGGCGTGTACTCGTCGGTCTCGCCCGCCTGCGGAACAAGGTTCAAAGTGACCACCACGCGCGCCCGCGTCGTGGCCAGCGCGCAGCCGAGTTCACGCAGCAGCAGATGCGGGATCACACTCGTGAACCAAGAACCGGGCCCGAGCACCACGACGTCGGCCTCCCGCACCGCGTCGACGGCGCGCGCACAGGCCGGGGCGCCCGCCGGCAGGAGCTTGATCGACCGGATACGTCCAGGTGTCGAGGCGATCGAGGACTGTCCGCGGATCTGGCGGGTGCGCTCGGGGTCGTCGGGATCGAATCGGTCGGCCACGGCAACGAGGTCGAGCGGTACCGGGCTCATCGGCAGCACCGTCCCCACGGCCCCGATCAGGTGGCCGAGTCGGGCGAGGGCTCGGATGGGGTCTGCGTCTCGCTCCATCAGGCCGGTGAGCAGCAGATTGCCGAGGGGATGCCCGGCCAACACCCCGCTTCCGCCGATGCGGTGTTGCAGGATGTCTGCCCACTCGCGATGCTCTGGGTCAAGGCCGACCAGCGCGGCCAGCGCCATGCGCAGATCGCCGGGCGGCAGTACGCCAAGTTCACGCCGGATGCGGCCTGACGAGCCGCCGTCGTCGGCCACCGTGACGACCGCGGTGAGGTCTGTCGTGACGCGCCGAAGCGCTGACAGCGTGGCGTGCAGGCCGTGCCCCCCACCCAGCGCCACGGCCCTAAGCGGCCTGTCCATGCGCCGCCTACTCCCGGCCGAGGTCTCGATGAACGACGGTGGCCCGGACTCCCATCGTCGACAACCTGTCGGCGAGTTCCTGCGCCATGACGACCGAACGGTGTTTGCCGCCCGTGCAGCCGACCGCCAAGGTGAGGTAGCGCTTGCTCTCTCGGGTGTAACCGGCGCCGATTATCTCGAGGATGGCCGCGTACCGATCGATGAACTCGGTCGCGTCCTGCTGGCCCAGCACGTAGTCGCGAACCACCTCATCGCGACCGGTGAGCTCGCGCAGTTCCGGAATCCAGAACGGGTTGGGCAGGAACCGCACATCGACGACGAGGTCGGCGTCGACCGGCAGGCCGTACTTGAAGCCGAACGAGACGACGGTGGCTCGCAGCTCCGGGGCGCTGAGCCCGGTGCCGGTGAACGCCGACTCGACAGCGCGGCGCAACTCGTGCACGGACCGGTCAGTGGTGTCCAGCACCAGGTCGGCCTCCTCACGCAGCCCGGCGAGCAGGTGCCGTTCCGAGGTGATCCCATCGATCAGTCGGCCGTCGCCCTGCAGCGGGTGCGCGCGGCGCACGTTCTCGAACCGGCGCACCAGCACATCGTCCGACGCCTCGAGGAACAGCACCCGCAGGGCCATCCCCCGCTCGGCCAGCGCGCGGATAACCCCGCGTAGATCTGACGAGAACGCCCGGCTGCGGACATCCATCACCACTGCCAGGCGGGTAATGGCCCCTTGGCTTCGGCTGCCCAGGTCGACGAGGGTGGTGACCAGCTCGGGCGGCAGGTTGTCGACCACGAAGTAGCCGAGATCCTCGAAACACTTCGCCGCGGTGCTGCGCCCCGCTCCGGACAGGCCCGTGATGATCACCGTCTCGAGAGCGCCCGACGACGTGTGCGGAGCCGGTTGGTCGCCCGTCACGTTCATTCGCCTCCCGCGGTGTTGACGTCGAGGATCTCACCGGTGCCCACATTGACCGCAGGCGAGGCCACCGCGGCGCCGAGCGCGGTCACTATCGCCTCGGCGGTGCGCCGCCCGACGCCGGGTACCGCGACGAGATCGTCGACGGTCGCCGCCCGCAGCCGCTTGACCGAACCGAACTGCGCCAGCAGCGCTTTGCGACGGGTCTCGCCCAGTCCGGCAATACCGTCGAGCACTGATGTGGTCATGGCCTTGGATCGCTTCTCACGGTGGAACGTGATCGCGAACCGGTGCGCCTCGTCACGGACGCGCTGCAGGAGGTACAGGCCCTCGGACGCGCGCGGCAGAATCGTGGGGTACTGCTCACCGGGCAGCCACACCTCTTCGAGGCGTTTGGCCAGCCCGACGAGCGCGACGTCGTCGATGCCGAGTTCATCGAAGACGACCTGCGCCGCGGCCACCTGGGGCGCGCCGCCGTCGACCACCAGCAGGTTGGGCGGGTAGGCGAACTTGCGGGGCCGCCCTGTCGACGGGTCGATCCCCGGGCGGGTATCGGCCGCGCCGGCCGCGGGCTCGGAGTCCGCGTCCGCGCCGACTTCGACCTGCTCGTCCAGATACCGGGCGAAGCGCCGACGAACCACTTCGGCGATCCAGTCGGTGTCAGCCGTGCCGCTTCGCATCGCGAAACGCCGGTACTCGCTCTTGCGCGGCAGCCCGTCCTCGAACACCACCATGCTGGCGACGACGTTGGTTCCCTGGACGTGGCTGATGTCGAAACACTCGATGCGCAGAGGTGCCGTAGACAGGTTCAGCGCGTCCTGCAGCTCGCCGAGCGCCAGCGAGCGGGCGGTGAGATCGGAGGCCCGCTTGAGCTTGTGCTGAGCCAGCGCCTGGGCGGCATTGCGCGCCACGGTCTGCTGCAGCACCCGCTTGTCTCCCCGCTGCGGCACTCGGAGCTGCACTCTCGAACCACGCTTGGCACTGAGCCATTCGATGAGCGCCGGGGTGTCGTCGGGCAGTACCGGCACGAGCACCTCGCGCGGGATGCCCGAGCCGTCAGCGTCGCTCTCGGCTCCGTACACCTGCGTCACGAACTGCTCGACCAGATCGCCCGTGGTCATCTCTTCGAGCTTGTCGACGACCCACCCGCGCTGGCCGCGCACCCGCCCGCCCCGGACGTGGAACACCTGCACGGCCGCCTCGAGTTCGTCCTCGGCGAAGGCGACGACATCGGCGTCGGTGCCGTCACCGAACACGACCGCCTGCTTCTCCATCGCCCGCCGCAGCGCTTCGAGATCGTCGCGGAGCCGGGCTGCCAGCTCGAACTCGAGCGCGGCGCTGGCCTGGGTCATCCGTCGCTCGATGCGCTTCATCATGAGGTCGGTCTTGCCGGCCATGAAGTCGCAGAAGTCCTCGACGATCGCCCTGTGCTCGTCGGCGCTCACCCGGCCGACGCAGGGGGCACTGCACTTGCCGATGTAACCCAGCAAGCAGGGACGCCCGATCTGGCCGGCGCGCTTGAAGACGCCGGCGGAGCAGGTGCGCGCAGGGAAGACCCTCAGGAGCAGGTCGAGGGTCTCGCGGATGGCCCAGGCGTGCGAGTACGGGCCGAAGTACCGCACACCCTTGCGCTTCGGTCCGCGCATCACCTGCAGACGCGGGTACTCCTCGTAGAGCGTCACGGCGAGCGACGGGTAGGACTTGTCGTCGCGGTAGCGGACGTTGAACCGTGGATCGAACTCCTTGATCCAGGTGTACTCGAGCTGCAGCGCCTCGACCTCGGTCTGCACGACGGTCCACTCGACGCTCGCCGCCGACGTGACCATCTGGCGGGTTCGCGCATGCAGCAGCGACAGGTCGGCGAAGTAGGAGTTGAGTCGCTGGCGCAGACTCTTGGCCTTGCCGACGTAGATGACCCGGCCGCGCTCGTCGCGGAACTTGTACACCCCGGGCTCGAGCGGGATCGTGCCCGAGGCAGGCCGGTACGTGGACGGATCGGGCACGTGGTCGAGGTTAGTCAGCCGTCCCGACACGGGTGATGACGGAGCTCACGGCGTAGTCGTTGATCTCGGCGAGCAGCTCAGCTTTGCCCGCGGAGTCGAGGAACGACGCGTTGACGGCGGCGCGAGCCAGGTCGGCGACGCCGGCCTCGTCCAGCTGGAGCAGTCCGGCCGCGACGGCGTACTCGTTGTTGAGCGTCGTCGAGAACATGGGTGGGTCGTCGGAGTTGATCGTGACGAGCACCCCCGCGGAGACCAGGTCGGGCAGCGGGTGCTCGTCGAGCGAAGGCACCGACCTGGTGCAGACGTTGGAGGTCGGGCACACCTCGAGCGGGATCTGGTGATCGCGCAGGTGCTGGATGAGCCGCTCGTCGCGGATCGCCGCGATGCCGTGCCCGATGCGCTCGGCGCCGAGGTGGGTGATGCAGTCCCAGATCGTGTCGGGACCGGTCGACTCGCCGGCGTGCGGCACGCTGTGCAGCCCCGCCGCGCGGGCCTGTTCGAAGTGCGGCGCGAACTGTGCCCGCGGTACGCCTGCCTCGGGACCGCCGAGACCGAAACTGACCAGTCCGTCTGGTCTGTGTCTCAGCGCGACGTCGAGGGTGAGGTCTGCGGAGGCGAGCCCGGCCTCACCGGGGATGTCGAAACACCACCTCAGCTGGACGCCGTGATCCACCGCCGCGCGGCGCCGAGCGTCCTCCACCGCTTCGCAGTACGCCTGGGCCGGGATCCCGCGGATGATCGACGAGTAGGGCGTCAGAGTCAGCTCCGCGTACCGGATCTGCTGCCCGGCCATCTCGCGCGCGATCTCATAGGTGAGCGTCCAGATGTCCTGCGCATCGCGGATCAGGTCGACGACGGACAGGTACACATCGATGAAGTGCCCGAAGTCGGTGAAGGTGAAGTACCCGGCGAGCAGCTCCGGGTCAGCCGGAACCGGCGTCGAGCCTTCGTAGCGCGCCGCGAGTTCGGAGACGATGCGAGGCGACGCCGAGCCCACGTGATGGACGTGCAGCTCGGCCTTGGGCAATCCCGCGATGAACGACTCCAGATCGGTCATCGCGAGGTGGCCACGACGTCATGATCGATCCGCACGGATGGGTGCCAGAGCGCCTTGAAGCGGGGATTCATCGGGCAGCCGCGGCCTTGGCGCGGACCCGCTTGGCGGGCTTGCGTTGCGGGGCGGGCCGATCCTCGAGCACGTGCCCCAGGAACCGCCCGGTGTGCGAGGCGGGGACCCCGACGATGTCCTCCGGCGTGCCCTCGGCCACGACCAGGCCACCGCCTGATCCACCCTCGGGGCCCATGTCGATGATCCAGTCTGCGGTCTTGATGACGTCCAGGTTGTGTTCGATCACGATGACGGTGTTGCCTTTGTCGACCAATGAATGAAGTACGCCCAGCAGTTTCGACACGTCCTCGAAGTGCAGTCCGGTGGTGGGTTCGTCGAGCACGTAGATCGTGCGACCGGTCGAGCGCTTCTGCAGCTCGGAGGCGAGCTTGACCCGCTGCGCCTCGCCGCCTGACAGCGTCGGGGCCGGCTGACCGAGCCGAACGTAGCCGAGACCGACGTCGACGAGGGTGTCGAGGTGCCGGGCGATGCGTCCGATCGGCGCGAAGAACTCGGCGGCCTCTTCGATCGGCATCTCGAGGATCTCGCTGATCGTCTTGCCCTTGTAGTGCACCTCGAGGGTCTCGCGGTTGTAGCGGGCGCCCTTGCAGACCTCACACGGCACGTAGACGTCGGGCAGGAAGTTCATCTCGATCTTGATCGTGCCGTCGCCGGCGCAGTTCTCGCAGCGCCCGCCCTTGACGTTGAACGAGAAGCGGCCCTGCTGATAGCCGCGGATCTTGGCCTCGGTGGTCTCGGAGAACAGCTTGCGGATGTGGTCGAACACGCCGGTGTAGGTAGCGGGGTTCGAACGCGGCGTGCGCCCGATCGGAGACTGGTCGACACCGACCACCTTGTCGAGGTGCTCGACGCCCCGGACCCGCTTGTGCCGGCCCGGCGGCAACTTGGCGCCGTTGATCTTGTTCGCCAGCGAGGCGTACAGGATGTCGTTGACCAGCGTCGACTTGCCCGAACCGCTCACACCCGTCACCGCGACGAAGCACCCCAGCGGGAAGCTCGCGTCGACGTTGCGCAAATTGTGTTCGCGCGCGCCTTCGACCACGAGTTCGCGGCTGTTCTGACGTGGACGCCGGATAGCCGGCACCGGGATCGACGTGCGCCCGGACAGATACGCGCCGGTGATCGACTCGGGGCACGCGAGCAGCTCTTCGACCGGACCGCTGACGACAATGTGGCCACCGTGCTCGCCCGCTCGTGGGCCGATGTCGACGACCCAGTCGGCCGCGCGGATGGTGTCTTCGTCGTGCTCGACCACGATGAGCGTGTTGCCGAGTGTCTTGAGCCGCACCAGCGTCTCGATGAGCCGATGGTTGTCGCGTTGGTGCAGGCCGATCGAGGGTTCGTCCAGCACGTACAGGACGCCGACCAGGCCGGATCCGATCTGGGTGGCGAGCCGGATGCGCTGGGCCTCGCCGCCGGCGAGCGTCGCGGCGGCTCGGTCGAGCGAGAGGTAGTGCAGCCCGACGTCGACGAGGAAGCCCAATCGCGCGTGGATCTCTTTCAGCACGCGTTCGCCGATGAAGTGATCACGGTCGGTCAGCACCAGCGACTTCAACGCCTCGGCAGCGTCTCCGATGGACAGCGCGGACAGCTCGGCGATGGACATGCCGCCGACCGTCACGGCGAGGATCTCGGGCTTCAGCCGCGTGCCCCGGCAGGTCGGGCAGGGCACCTCGCGCATGAAGCCTTCGTACTTCTCACGCGAGTAGTCGCTGTCGGTCTCGCTGTAGCGCCGCTCGATCCACGGCACCACGCCCTCGAAGTCGGCGTAGTAGGAACGATCGCGGCCGTATCGATTGCGGTAGCTGACGTGCACCTGCTCGCCGAGCCCGTGCAGTACGGCCTTCTGGGCACGTGCGGGCAAGGCCTCCCACGGGGTTTCGAGGTCGAAACTCTCCGCATCGGCCACACCCTGCAGCAGTCGCAGGAAGTACTCGCTGGTCTGGCCGCTGGACCATGGTGCGATGGCGCCCTCGGACAGGGATCGCTCGGGATCGGGTACGACGAGTTCCGGGTCGACCTCTTTGCGAGTGCCGAGGCCGGTGCACTCCGGGCAGGCTCCGAACGGCGCATTGAACGAGAACGATCGGGGTTCAAGCTCGTCGATGGCCAGCGGGTGGTCGTTGGGGCACGCCAAGCGCTCGGAGTATCGCCGCTCGCGGTGCGGGTCGCCCTCGGGCAGATCGACGAAGTCGAGGACCACCAGCCCGCCGGCCAGGCCGAGCGCGGTTTCGACCGAGTCGGTGATCCGCTGCTTGCTCGATGGCTTGGAGCTGAGCCGGTCGACCACCGCCTCGATGGTGTGCTTCTCCTGCTTCTTCAGCTTGGGCGGGTCGGTGAGCGAGTGGACCACACCGTCGACCCGCACTCGGGCAAACCCCTTGCTCTGCAGGTCCGCGAACAGGTCGACGTACTCGCCCTTGCGCTCACGGATCACCGGGGCGAGCACCTGGAACCGGGTGTCTTCGGGCATCTCCAGAATCCGGTCGACGATCTGCTGGGGCGTCTGCTTGGAGATCGGCTCACCGCACACCGGGCAGTGCGGCTTGCCGATGCGCGCGTAGAGCAGGCGCAGGTAGTCATAGACCTCGGTGATCGTGCCGACCGTCGAGCGCGGATTGCGCGACGTGGACTTCTGGTCGATCGAGACGGCGGGCGAGAGCCCCTCGATGAAGTCGACGTCGGGTTTGTCCATCTGGCCCAGGAACTGGCGGGCGTAGGCCGACAACGACTCGACGTAGCGGCGCTGGCCCTCGGCGAAGATCGTGTCGAAGGCCAGGCTGGACTTGCCCGAACCGGACAGACCGGTGAACACGATCATCGCGTCACGGGGCAGGTCGAGGTTGACGTCCTTGAGGTTGTGCTCGCGGGCGCCACGGACGATCAAGCGGTCGTTCACGAAACCGAGAGTAATGACCCGGGCCGACAACGCGCTTGCTCGCAAGGGGCAGGATCGAGGCATGGCTCGGACAATCGCGACCACCACCACGGTCGAACTCCCGGATCTGCTCGACTTCATCCGCCCGCGGCACGACATGGTGCTGATCACCCACCGCCGGGACTCGACACCTCAGGTGTCGCCCGTCACAGGTGGCGTGGACGATCACGGGCGGATCGTCGTCGCCAGCTACCCCGAGCGTGCCAAGGTGACGAACCTGCGCCGGAGCAGTGCCTGCAGCGTGCTCGTGCTCTCCGACGACTTCGGTGGACCGTGGGTGCAGGTGGCCGGCGAGGCTGAGGTTCTCGACCTGCCGCAGGCTCTGGAGCCACTCGTCGACTACTACCGCGCCATCGCCGGCGAGCACCCTGATTGGGACGAGTACCGCGACGCGATGCGCCAGCAGGGCAAGGCACTTATCCGGGTGACGCTCACTCGATGGGGCCCGATCGCCACCGGCGGCTTCCCCGCCCGGCTCGCGTGACGGCTCAATGCCTGCGACGGACCCAGGTGGCCAGGCGCTCGGCGATCTCAGGGACGTCTCGTTGGCCCTGGGCAACCTCGATGACTAGGTCGTAGGCCGGATCGTCCGGCGCGTCCAGCTCGTACCCGTTGGTCCAGTAGAACGCACCGGCAGCCAGCCAGGCGACCCGCTTGTTGCCGTCGACGAACGCGTGATTTCGGGCCAACGAGTGCAGGAGACCAGCGGCCTTCGTGTGGACGTCGGGATAGGCATCCGAGCCGAATACCGTCGTCCTGGGCCGCGCAACGGCGGATTCGACGAGCCCGAGATCGCGTGGATGTGGCTGGCCGAGCCTCGCCGCGATGTAGAGCACGTCATCGAGAGCGAGGTATCGAATGCTCATTGGGCGAGGCGATTGAGCAGCGTCTCGTAGCGCTCCAGCGCGTGATCGGTCCACTGCTTGACGTCGACGGCGACCTCGAGGCGCTGCCACTGGGCATCGATCGCGCGTAGGACTGCCTCGTGCTTGCTCACGTGCTGGGCGTCTGCCAGCGCCTGCAGAACACGGTCCTGATCATCGGAGAGCCGCAGCGTCATCGCCATGCACTGATGGTATCAAAGTGATACCACAATACATACGACTAGAGGCTCCAGTCGACGGGAGCCGCCCCCTGCGCGGTCAGCGCCGCGTTGGCCCGGCTGAACGGCCGCGACCCGAAGAAGCCTCGGTCAGCCGACATCGGGCTCGGATGGGCCGACTCGACGCAGGGCACCGAACCGAGCAGGGGACTCAGCGACTGCGCGTCGCGTCCCCAAAGGATCGCGACCAGCGGTGTTCCGCGCTCGACAAGGGCTCGGATGGCCTGATCGGTGACGACCTCCCACCCCTTCCCGCGATGAGACGCCGGAGCGCCCGGCGCGACCGTCAACACCCGGTTGAGCAGCAGCACACCGTGTCTGGACCAGGGCGTGAGATCGCCGTGCTCGGGTGTCGCGATCGCCAGATCGGCGCGGAGCTCGCGATAGATGTTCTGCAGGCTCCGCGGGATGGGGCGGACGTGCGCCTCCACCGCGAACGAGAGGCCGACCGCGTGGCCGGGCGTCGGGTAGGGATCCTGGCCGACGATGAGCACCCGGACATCGGCGAACGGCTGTGTGAACGCCCGCAGGACGTTCGGTCCGGCGGGCAGGTAACTGCGACCGGCGGCGAGCTCGGCGCGCAGGAACTCCCCCATGGCCGCGATCTGGGCAGCCACCGGTCGCAGTGCGTCCGCCCAACCGGCTTCGACGATCTCGGCGAGCGGTTGTGCCGGCATGGTCAGGCGGACACGGCGACGACGACCGCGTCGACGGCGGACTCGACCGGCACGTTCTGCCGCTCGTCGCTGCGTCGGTCCCGTACCTCGATCGTCCCGTCCAGGAGCCCCTTGCCGACGATGACGATGGTCGGGACGCCCAGCAGCTCCGCGTCCTTGAACTTCACGCCCGGCGAGACTCCTCGACGGTCGTCGTACATGACGTGCACGCCGCGGGCTTCGAGGCCGGCGCACAGCGTCTCGGCGGCCTCGAACACAGCCTCGTCCTTGCCGGTGGCGACGACGTGCACATCCGCCGGGGCCACCGCCCGAGGCCAGCACAGCCCCTTCTCGTCCAGCGTCTGCTCGGCCAAGGCGGCCACCGCACGGGTGATGCCGACGCCGTAGGAGCCCATCGTGACCGTCACCGGCCTGCCGTCCGGGCCCGACGCCTGCAGACCGAACGCCTCGGCGTACTTGCGACCGAGCTGAAAGACGTGGCCGAGCTCGATGCCCCGCGCGATCTCCAAAGGGCTGCCGCACTCGGCGCACCGGTCACCGTCGCGGATCTCGACGGCACCGATCTCGCCGTCCGCGGTGAAGTTGCGCCCACGCACGACGAACGCGGCGTGCTTTCCGTCCTCGTTCGCGCCCGTGACCCACGCACTGCCGTCGACGACCAGCGGGTCGACGAGGTACTTCACGCCGGCTGCCTCGTCGAGACCGAGGATCTGCGGACCGATGTAGCCCTTGACCAGGCTCGGCACTGTGGCGAGATGGGCGGGCTCGGCCTGCGCGACCTCCACCGGCTCGAGCTGGCCGCCGAGGCGTTTGAGGTCGACCTCGCGGTCACCGGGAACACCGACGACGAGCAGCCGCCACTCCTTCTCCCCCGGCGCACGTGTTCTGAGCACCACGTTCTTCAGCGTGTCGGCCGCGGTGAACTCTCTGCCGAGCGGCAGCTCGTTGAGCCGCGCGACGAGCGTGTCGATGGTCGGCGTCCCGGGAGTGTCGAGAACCTGTGCGGGGGGATGACCGGCCGGATCCTGCGCGGGCGGGGCCGCGATCACCACCGCCTCGGTGTTGGCGGCGTAGTCGCAGTTGGTGCACTGGACGAAGGTGTCTTCCCCGACGGGCGTCGGGGCCAGGAACTCCTCGGACGCCGAACCACCCATCGCGCCGGAGACGGCGAAGACGATGCGGTAGTCGAAGCCGAGCCTGGCAAAGATCCGCTCGTAGGCGTCTCGATGAGCTTGGTACGCCGCCGCCAGCCCGTCGTCGGAGAGGTCGAACGAGTACGAGTCCTTCATGATGAACTCGCGACCGCGAAGGATTCCGGCCCGGGGCCGCGCCTCGTCTCGGTACTTGGTCTGGATCTGGTACAGCGCCAGCGGGTAGTCCTTGTACGAGGAGTACTCGCTCTTCACCAGCAGCGTGAACAGCTCCTCGTGCGTGGGGCCGAGCAGGTAGTCGGCGCCCTTGCGGTCCTGCAGCCGGAACAGCCCCTCGCCGTAGTCGGCCCACCGCCCGCTCACCTCGAAGATGTCGCGCGGGATCAGCGCCGGGAAGTGCACCTCCTGGGCCCCGATCGAGGCCATCTCCTCGCGCACGATCCGCTCGACCTTGCCAAGGACGGCCAGACCCAGCGGCAGCCAGGAGTAGATGCCGGGCGCGACTCGCCTGACGTAGCCGGCCCGCACGAGCAGCCTGTGGCTCGGCACCTCGGCATCGGCAGGGTCGTCACGGAGAGTGCGCAGGAACAACGTCGACAGTCGGAGCACGCGCCAAGGTTATCGACCGCGGATCCGACGGCCGACGCCGTCCGCACGCGGTGACGTTATCGTCGGGCAATGGCGGACTTCGATCTGGTGATCATCGGTTCAGGTTCGGGCAACTCGCTGGTGACTCACGACCTGGACGCCTGGAAGATCGCCGTCGTCGAACAGTCCACGTTCGGCGGCACCTGCCTCAACGTCGGGTGCATTCCGACGAAGATGTACGTCTACCCGGCCGACCTCGCCGAGGCCGCGCGCCATAGCCAGCGACTCGGCGTAGATGCCCGGGTCGACGGAGTGCGGTGGTCCGCCATCCGCGATCGCATCTTCGGCCGGATCGACGCGATCTCGGCGGGTGGGCGGGACTACCGTGCGCACGGCTCGCCGAACACGACTCTGATCGAGGCGCACGCGTCGTTCCTCGATGCGCACACCCTGGCGCTGTCGACCGGCGAGACGATCACGGCTGACCGAATCGTGCTGGCCACCGGGTCGCGGGCGGTCGTGCCGGCTGTCGTCACGGCGAGCGGGGTCGCGTTCCACACGTCCGACACCGTCATGCGCATCGACGAGGTCCCCGACCGCGTGGCCATCCTCGGGGGCGGGTACATCGCGGCGGAGTTCGCCCACATGTTCGCCGCCTTCGGCGCGCAGACGACGGTGCTGGCTCGCAGCAGTCCCCTGCTCAGGCACTGCGATCACGAGATCGCGGAGCACTTCACGGAACTCGCGAAGCAACGGTGGGACGTACGGCTCGACGCCGGCGTCAGCTCGATCGAACCGTCCGGTTCGGGGGTTCGCATCGACCTCGTGGACGGCTCGGTGGTCGAGGCCGACCTGCTGCTGGTGGCAACCGGTCGGGCGCCGAACTCGGATCGGATGGACCTGGACAACGCCGGTGTCGACGTCCACCCCGACGGACGGGTCGTCGTCGACCGCTACCAGCGCACGTCCGTGCCACACATCTGGGCCCTGGGTGACGTGAGCTCCGAGCACCAGCTCAAGCACGTCGCCAATCACGAGGCTCGCGTCGTCGCGCACAACCTCGCCCATCCGGATGAGCTGCTCCAGTCAGACCACCGCTTCGTGCCCGCGGCGGTGTTCACCCACCCTCAGCTGGCCAGCGTCGGTCTCACCGAAGAGCAAGCCGTCGCCACCGGCAAGCCCTTCGTGACCGCCGTCCAGGGCTACGGCAGTACGGCTTACGGATGGGCGATGGAGGACACGACCAGCTTGTGCAAGCTCATCGCGGATCCGGCCACCGGCCTGCTGCTCGGCGCCCACCTCGTGGGTGAGCAAGCCGCCACCCTGATCCAGCCGCTGATCCAGGCGATGAGCTTCGGACTGGGCGTGCGGGAGATGGCGCGCGGCCAGTACTGGATCCACCCGGCACTGACCGAAGTCGTCGAGAACGCTCTGCTGCACCTGGACCTGGACGGCTAAGTGGTCCCGACGGCTAGATTTGCCACATGGCTGATGCATACACGGGAAATGTCGCCGTCGGTGGACCGATCGACGTGCGCCGGCTGCCGGCGCTGACGATCGCCAAGATCGCCGTCGGCCCGATGTCGAACAACGCGTACCTGCTGCGGTGCACCGCCACCGGCGAGGGTCTGTTGATCGACGCGGCCAACGAGGCAGACCGGCTGCGCGAACTCATCGTGCTCGAGGGTCCGCCGGTATCGGCCATCCTCACGACGCACGGGCACGCCGACCACTGGCAGGCGTTGGCCGAGACCGTGGACGCCGCCGGAGCCGCCGTCTACGCCGGAGAGGACGACGCCGACGACCTGCCGGTCGCCGTCGACGAGCGACTGCACCACGGCCAGACGATCACGGTCGGCGATGTGAGCCTGGAGATCATCGCGCTGCGCGGGCACACTCCGGGGTCGATCGCGGTTCTCTATCGCGATCCAGGGGCCGGCCCGCACCTGTTCACCGGCGACAGCCTGTTCCCCGGCGGCCCGGGTCGGACGACGAGCCCCGAGGAGTTCAGTTCGTTGCTGGACGATCTCGAGACCCGCGTGTTCGCGGAACTGACCGATGACACGTGGATCTACCCGGGCCACGGCAACGACTCGACTCTCGGTGCCGAGCGTCCCCACCTCGGGGAGTGGCGCGAGCGCGGCTGGTAACAGCCTTCGACAAGGCAGGATGGCTGCGTGAGCGACCTGCGTCTTCGTGCCCCCGCCAACCGCGTCAGTCCAACGGCGCGGTGGTACTGGGCGATCCGGGCGCTACTCGGCTGGCTGCTCGTCTTCACGGTCGAGACTGTCGTGTGGCTGGCCACGCCCGAGTCCACGGTCGGGCACATCTTCGTTCTCGCAGCGACGCTCGCGCTCGCGACGCTGCACCTGATCGTGATGCCGCAGTGGCGATACCGCGTGCACCGTTGGGAGACGACCGACACCGCCGTGTACACCCAGTCCGGCTGGTTCACCCAGGAGCGCCGCATCGCTCCGCTGGCGCGAATCCAGACGGTCGACACGCACCGCGGCCCGTTCGAGCAGCTGTTCGGGCTGGCCAACGTCACCGTCACCACCGCGTCCGCGGCCGGGCCGTTGCACATCCATGGACTCACTCTCGCGACGGCCGAAGCGCTCGTCGACGAACTCATCCACCGCACTCACGCCGGAGGCGACGGAACGTGACGACCGCTGTCACTGACCCGCTCGCCGTGGCCGATGCCCATTGGCGTCGGCTCAGCCCCCGAATGCTGCTCATCCATCCGATCATCGAGCTCGGGCGCGCCGTCCCCGCACTGATCGGCCTGCTCGTCGCCGGGTCGAGCAGTGGGAACGGATCCGCCTGGGGCGTGATCGGTGCTCTGATCGTCATCGCGCTCGGCGTGCTGCGTTGGTTCACGACGCGTTTTCAGATCACGCCGGAACAGATCCAGCTTCGACGAGGGTTGGTGCGGCGCGTCACCATCGCCGCCCCGCTGGACCGGGTGCGCACCGTCGACGTCACAGCGCACCTGCTCCACCGCGCCCTCGGATTGGCGAAGGTCGTGATCGGGACAGGCACGTCCGATCGCAAAGGTCGCGGTGGCCTCGTGCTCGACGGGCTCAGTTCCACGGCAGCCAGCAGGCTGCGCGGCGAGCTGCTGCACCGCGATGAGAGCCACCCGTCGCCCGCGCCGGGGGCGAGCGAGGAGCAGGAGATCGCACGGCTGGACCCGTCCTGGGTCCGGTACGCACCGTTCACCCTCTCGGGCGCCATCACGAGCGTCGCCGTACTCGGGTTCGGGTGGCGACTCAACAACGAGGCCCACGTGAACTTCTCGCGCCTGGGCCCACTGCGAACGATCCGCGATCAGCTGCGCCACACCTCGGCCCTGCTCGACGTGGGCGCGATCATGGTGGCCGGGATCGCGATCGTCAGCATCGCTGCCACGATCGGGTACGCGCTGGCCTTCTGGGGATTCCGCCTCACCCGGCACGACGGCGGTTCGCTGCACGTGTCGAGAGGTCTGATCACCTCACGCGCCACGAGCATCGAAGCTCGACGCCTGGTCGGCGCCGAGATCTCGGAGCCGCTGCTTCTGCGCGCGGTCGGCGGCGCGCGGTGCCTGGCGATCGCGACCGGCCTGCGGGTCGGGCGAGGAGCAGAGCGCGGCGGGCAGGTACTCCTGCCCCCTGCTCCGCGAGGCGTCGTGATGTCCGTCGCGGCCAGCGTCCTGGGTTCGGCGGCTCCCGAGTCGACGGAACTCGTGGCACATCCACGAGCCGCCTTGCGGCGACGGCTGGTGCGGTCCGTCACCGGATCGGTGGCGCTCAGCGTCGTGTTCGGCGCGCTCGTGGTGCTCACCGGTATCTCGCCCTACGTCTGGTTCGCGTCGCTCGGGCTGGTCGCGCTCGCCGTCCCGCTCGCGTACGACCGCTACCGGAGCCTCGGACACGCGATCGTCGACGGGTACGTCGTGACCCGGATCGGCTCGCTGGTGCGGCGGCGCAGTGCGCTGTCCGGCGAGGCGATCATCGGCTGGAACTTCTCCTCCAGCTTCTTCCAGCGGCGTGCCGGCCTCACCACGCTGACGGCTACGACGGCGGCCGGCAAGCAGGCGTACGACGTCTGCGACATCGCCGAGGACGACGCGATCGCGTTCGCCGACGCCGCCTCCCCCGGCCTGCTGGCGCAGTTCGCAGCGTGACCGGATGACCCGCCGAGGCGACGTCCCGGTCCTCGAGGTCGGTGGCAGCCACGTGACGGGCGCGCTGGTGCGTCCCGGCGACTGGACGGTCCACGACGCGCGACGCCTGCCCGTGCGGCCGGACGCCGACGCGCAACGCATCCTCGACACCTTCGTGGCCGCCGGGTCACATCTGAACGTCGGCGCCGGAGAGTGCTGGGGCGTAGCGATGCCCGACCCGTTCGACTACGAGATGGGCATCGCGTTATTCGACGGCGTCGGGAAGTTCGACACCCTGCACGGCGTGGACGTCGGCGCCGTCCTGTCGCGTCGGCTGCCCGGAGCGCCCGCGCGTGTCGCGTTCGTCAACGACGCGGATGCTTTCGTGCTGGGCGAGTGGGTCCACGGTTGCGCGAGCGGCAAGCGCCGATGTGTGGGCATCACGCTCGGGACGGGCGTGGGATCTGGCTGGCTCGTCGACGGCGCCATCGCAACGTCCGGAGCGGGTGTCCCGCGCGAGGGCAGAGCGCACCACCTCGTCATCGACGGTGCCCCTCTCGAGCAGACATTTTCCAGCCGAGCGTTGCGGGCCGCCTACGCCTTGGCGACGGGTGACCGCGAGACGGATGTCCTCGAGATCGCCGATCGGGCGCGTGCCGGCGACGAAGCCGCCGTCGACCTGCTGCGCACCGCCACGCGAAAGCTCGGTGCGGCGCTGGCTCCGGCGATCCGCGAGTTCGGTGCCGAGATCGTCGTCGTGGGCGGTTCGATGACCGGCTCGTGGGACCTGCTCGGGCCATGGTTCGAGCAGGGCCTGGACTGGCCGACCGCCCCGCCCGTGCTGCTCTCGCAGCGTGTGGACACCGCCGCTCTGATCGGTGCGGCTGCACTTGTGGTGGGGGTGTGTTGAGGGCCGGCGACGTTGTTGTTGCCCGCGTCGACACTCCACCCGTCGTCGCGGGGCAATCGCTCAGGCAACGCCGATGAGAATCCGCGGATGCGCGCCGGGGTTCAGCCAGCGGAGCAGGCTCACGAGTGACGCCTCGGGAATCGATACGCAGCCCTGTGTCGGCTGGCCGACCGTTACATGCAGGAAGAACGCACTGCCGGCGCCCTGATGCACACCAGTGGCCGAGTTGCCGGTGTTGTAGTCGATGACCACCGCGTACGTGTAGTACGGCATCTCGTAGTACAGATGCTCGTTCGGATCACCCTGCGTGAACGGGCAGTTCGACGAGCAGTGCTGCATCGTGTTGTAGAGCGGCCCAGCTTGGCTGATCCACCAGTCGGCGGGGGTGGTCTGGTGATAGGGCAAGGTCGTCCCGGGGTTCACCGCGCGTCCGAACGCTTCGGTGAGCGTGAAGCTGCCGATCGGGGAAGCTGTCGACGACTCGCTGGCGTGCGTGGACATCCCGGCGGCGCCGACGAACGCGTCGACGGACGGCCCGTGGCGCTGCCAGCCTCCCGAGGACTTCTGCCAGGCCTGCAGCGTCGCCGTCGTGCTGGACGCGGACGGCGAGACGACGGTGACGACGCGGGTTGCGTCGCCCGTCGTGAAGCTAAGCGGCAGCTGCTGCACCAGGGCCTGCGCGTGGGCCGACACGGTGGGCGGGCGGCTGGTCGTTGCGGTGGTCGTCCGAGGGACGGATACCGAAGGTGACGGGGCGGTCGCCGTGCTGTGCGTGGCCACCACGGGCACCACGAGTGTCGTCGCTGTCGTGGGTGTCGTGGGTGTCGTGCCGCCCGCTGTGCACCCCGCGAGCGCGAGGAGCACAGCGCAGGCCGCGGCCGCTCGACGTAGTGGGTGCATCACCCCAGGGTGTCACGCCACGCCGATGAGGATCCTCGG
>Ga0209014_10000205_pt1 | contig 33009 bp, 23 predicted proteins | sample BarGraNGADG00212_FD_184491 | JGI IMG/M metagenome (GOLD analysis project Ga0209014, IMG submission 184491) | Arctic peat soil microbial communities from Barrow, Alaska - Barrow Graham LP Ref core NGADG0002-212 (SPAdes) (version 2) | ecosystem: Environmental > Terrestrial > Soil > Wetlands >...
CTGGGCAGCAAGATCCAGAACCGCGTGAAGGACTCGCTCAACGCCTCTCAGCGCGAGTTCTTCCTGCGCGATGGAGCCCATCAGGGAAATCACCCCGGCCTTGGCGGCAGCGTAAGCCGCCATCTTTGCCGACTTCCCGCCGGGTAGTGATGCCTGCGAGCCGATGAAGAGCACCGTGCCGCTGCCGGCGCGCACCAGGGGAAGGAAGGCACGCGTGACGCAGTAGGCGGTGGTCAGGTTGACGGCGACCATCCGGTTCCAAATAGCTGGGTCGCTGGCGGAAAGAGGCCCGGACATGACAAAACCGCCGGCGATATTGAGCACTGCGGCCAAACGTCCATCCGAAACGGCCGAAACCCTGGCGGCCACCTGCTGGACGGCGTCATGGTCCGTCAGGTCGAGTTGATACGGTGTGGCTGCCGGGCCGATGTCGACGGCACACTGGAAGATGCCAGCGTCGCGGCCGAGCAGGTGCACGTGCGCGCCGGCAGCGGCAAAGGCGTGGGCTACGACTACGCCAGCCTGACCGGAACGACCCACCCCGGAAACTACGACGTGCCGACCGTCCAGGGCGGCGTCGCGCGCCGGGAGGGGCATCAGCGGAGGTCTTCGCGTCCGAGCGCGGCGCGCACGGCCTCGCGCATGGCAGCCACGGCATCCCCCCGCGCCGCGGGACTGTCGTCGCGGACGTGCAACTCGATGCCATCGGCCACGGCCACGCGCCGCCATGAGGCAGCCGTCGAGTCATCATGCCGTACAGTCTGGTCGGCACCCGAGACGAGGGCAGGAGCGAGCGACTGGGCCACGCGCTTCTCGAGCGCGTCGCCGGTGGCTCCCGCGAGTTCCACCTTGATCGACTCGAGTGTCTGCCCTTCGCGCTGCCGGATCTTGATGGTGAGGAGTTGGAGCAGGTGCCGGTAGTGGTATGTGGCCGCGGTTCCGCGTCCTAGCGGGTGATCGAGCAGGCCGTTGGCCACGTAGAAACGGACAGCGCGGGCACTGGGTGCTGCGCGCGCGGAGGCGTTGGTGGGGCGCATACCGGCGGCATCGACGAGCGCCGTGGCGTGGGCGGCAAGGCCACGGGCATTCCAGGGTGCGTGCTTGGAGTGGGCGCGCAACAGCGCAACGGTATTCTCAGCCATCGGTGAGTGGAGAATAACTCTTGGACGTTCACACGGCGAGCCGATGCCGAACGACGAACGGCAGGACACACACCCCGTGCGTGTCCTGCCGTTCTCTGTGAGCGACGATTGAGAGCGAAGCTTACTTCTTGTTCTTCGGTTTCTTGGCCGCCTTCTTGGGGGCAGCCTTCTTCACCACCTTCCTGGCGGCTGCCTTCTTTACCGTCTTCTTAGGGACAGCCTTCTTGGCCACCTTCTTGGCCACCTTCTTGGCCACCTTCTTGGCCACCTTCTTGGCCACCTTCTTGGCCACCTTCTTGGCCACCTTCTTGGCCACCTTCTTGGGAGCGGCCTTCTTGGTTGCCTTCTTGGGGGCGGCCTTCTTGGTTGCCTTCTTGGGGGCGGCCTTCTTGGTTGCCTTCTTGGGGGCGGCCTTCTTGGCCACCTTCTTGGGGGCGGCCTTTGCCGTCGCCTTTGTGACCGCATTGGCCACCGCTGCCGACTTGGCGGCTGCCGGCTTGGCGGCTGCTGGCTTGGCGGCTGCTGGCTTGGCTGCCGGTGCCAGAGGTGCCGCCGGAACGACCAGAGGCACGGCCTTCAGCACTGGCTTGGGCTTCTGTTTCGATGAGCGGCGTGTCTCCCCGAGGCCGGTGCCGAACAGGTCGGCGTCTTCCTCGTCCTCACCGGCATCGATGACAACGCCCGGCTCCTCGTCTTCGTCGTCGTCCGATTCCTCGGCGCTGTCCCAGAGCGAGTCGGACTGGTCCTTGGTCGTGGCCCAGCCGCCATCCTCGTCGTCCTCGTCGTCATAGCTCATTCCGCCGCCGCCGCCGCCGCCGCCGCCGCCGCCACCACCACCACCACCACCACCGCCCGGCTCGTCCGGCTCGTCATCCCTGCCCGAGAACAAACGATCTTCGCTTAGTCCGTCACCGCTCAGCATACATGCCTCCCGATTCCTCTGTCTGTCGTTTTTGGTGTTCGCCGGCCAACCGCTGAATACACCATGCAACGCGAGCCGTCAAGCGGGGGTCTCTGCGTCAGCCTCTGGCGTCAAGGGGTGACGGTGGACCGGCACGGTCCGGCGGGACCGCAGCCACTCCACGGCATCGTCGAGAATGGTATACATGGCGGGCACCACGAACAGGGTGAGCAGGGTGGACGTGATGAGTCCACCGATGACCGCGCGGGCCATCGGGGCGCGCTGCTCGGCACCCTCGCCAAGGGCAAACGCCAGCGGGAACATGCCGAAGATCATGGCCACGGTCGTCATGATGATCGGGCGCAGGCGGATGCGACCGGACTCGAGAATGGCGTCCAGGCGTGCCTCGCCCGCGGCGCGGCGCTGGTTCACGAAGTCGATGAGCAGGATCCCGTTCTTCGTGACGAGGCCCATGAGCATGATGATGCCGATCATCGACATCACGTTCAGCGTTCCCCTGGTCACGAGGAGGGCGAGCGCGACGCCGAGGAAACTGAGCGGCAGTGCGAGCATGATGGCCAGCGGCTGGATGAACGAACCAAAGAGCGACGCGAGGATCAGGTAGATGAAGATCACCGCGAGCACCAGCGCTTCGGCCACGTAGCCCTTGGTTTCCTGGAGGTTCTGCACATCGCCGGTGAAGACGGTGCGATACCCCGCCGGGAGGATGAGTGAATCGAGGGCCTGGCGCGCGAGCGTTGCGACGTCCCCGATAGGGGTGTTAGGGACGATCTGGACGTTGATTCGCACTTGGCGCTCAAGGGCGCGTCGCTCGATCTGCTGGGGTCCGATTCCGGGGCGCACATCGGCGACCTGAGACAACAGGACGGAAGCCGGCAGTCCGGTGCGAGCGTCGACACCCGTGCCATTTATCGCGATGTTGGCGACGTCAGAGGCGCTGCTGCGCAGCGAGTCCGGGTAAATGACGACGACGTCGTGCGAGTAACCCTGTGGGTCCTGCCAGGTGGTGGCGCGCTCGCCGGTGAAGAGCGGCTGCAGCGTGGTGGCAATGCTGTTGATGCCGAGTCCTGCAGCCCAGGCCTGCTGGCGGTCGACGCGCACGTCGAGTTGCGGCACATTGCCCTCGTCGCTCGACTGCGTGCTGGCAACGCCCGGGATGTTCTTCATCACCTCGTTCACCTGTGAGGCGATGAGCTTGAGCCGCGTGGCTTCGGGGCCCTGGACATTGACGGTGATGGGAGCGCCGCGCCCACCGAAGATGGACGACGCGCCGCTGATGCTGGCGGTCAGGCCGGGGAACTTCGGAAGCTCCTTTCGAATGATCTCCTGGAGCTCGAACTGGCCCCGCGTGCGCTGGGCCTTGGGCTTGAGGCGCACGTTGACGTTGCCGTTGGTGATGCCGCCGCGACCGCCAACCGAGAGCGACGTGAAGTCGACCTCGGGGAACGTGTGGATGTACTTGTCGATCGGACGGGCGCGACCGAGGGCATATGTAAGGCTGGACCCCGGTGGAACGCGGAAGTTGACGGAGAACTCGCCGGCGTCGAAATCGGGCATCCAGGTGAAGCCAAGCCTCGGGATGATGAACCCCGCGATGGCGATGGAGCCCAGGGCCGCACCGATGACAATCCAGCGGTGGGCAAGCGCCTGCCGCAGCCAGCCGGGGTAGTGATCGGCGAGGCGCTCAAACCAGCCGTCGAAGGCCAGGGCGACCTTGCGGACGGGACCGGCGTGCTGGCGCGCTTCCTCCCCGTGTTCCTCGGCATCGGGGTCGTACCAGATGCTGGAGAGCATGGGGTCGAGCGTGAACGACACGAACAGCGACACCACGACGGCGAAGGCGACCGTGACGCCGAACTGGAAGAAGAGCTTGCCGATCATCCCGCCCATGAAGGCCACCGGGATGAAGACGGCGACCACCGCCAGCGAGGTGGCAAAGACGGCGAGGCCTATCTCGTCAGTGCCATCCTTGGCGGCACGATGATGGTCCTTTCCCAGTCCGACATGGCGCACGATGTTCTCGCGCACGACGATGGCATCGTCGATCAGCAGTCCGATGGCCAGCGAGAGCGCGAGCAGCGTCATCGTGTTGATCGTGAAATTCAGCGCCCACATGGCAAAGAACGCCGAGATGATCGACACTGGAAGGGTAAGGCCGGTGATGACGGTCGACCGCCACGAGTTCAGGAACAGGTAGATGATGCAGATCGTCAGGAAGGCGCCAAGCACGATGGTAAGCTGCACGTCACGGAGTGCATCGCGGATTCGGCGTGAATCATCGCGCGTCAGCCGCAGGTGCACGTCTTCGGGCAGGGTGCGCTCGATGTCGGTGATGATGGCCTTGACGTTGTCGGCGACCTCAACCGTGTTGGCGCCGGAAATCTTGAGGATCTCGATTGTCAGCGTGGGCGTGTCGCCGAGCAGCGATGCCGAGCGACGCTCGGCGATCGTGTCGAGCACACGCCCCACGTCGCGGATGCGGATGGGCGAGCCGTTGCGCACGGCAATGATAATGTCGGCAAAGGCCTGGGGAGCGAGAATCCGCCCGGTGACGCGCACACTCCGTTCCGTGTCGCCCTTGCGAATGCGCCCGGCCGGCACTTCCTGGTTCTCGCTGGCGAGCGCTGCGCTCACGAGGTCCGGGGTCAGGCCGCGGCTCTGGAGGGCCACCGGATCGAGCTCAACGTGAATTTCCCGGGTGGCCGCGCCGCTGAGTTGCACGCCGCCAACGCCGCCGACCGACTCAAAGCGCGGGCGGATGACCTGGTCGCCGAGGTCGGTCAGCTCGCGCAGCGAGCGCTCGCTGCTCGACACCGCGACCGCCAGGATCGGCTGGTCGTTGGGGTCGAAGCGCGTGATGATGGGTTCCTGCATATCCCGTGGGAGCGACCGCCGAATGCGCCCAACCTTGGCCGAGACTTCCGGCTGCATCTTGGTTGGATCGACGCCCAGATTGAACTGCAGGCGCACATTGCCGCTGCCTTCGGACGACGTGGACGTCAGTTCATACAGGCCCTCGACGGTATTGAGCGCCGTCTCGATGGGGCGAATGACATCGCGCTCGACCACCTCGGGCGACGCGCCGGGATACGTGACCTGCACGCTGATGATCGGGTACGTCACGTCCGGGTATTCGTCGACGGCGAGCCGCTTGTACGACACGACACCGAGCACGACGAGCCCCACCATCATCATGGTGGCAAAGACGGGGCGCTTGATCGAGATGTCTGAGAGGAACATGGGGAAAGTCGATAGTCGATAGACGATGGTAGATAGCGGGCGCTATGGACGGGACTTCCTGCTGCCTTGCTCCCTGGCGGCGGGCGGGACCCTGGCGCCACTGTCGCCCGCCGCCTTGCGAGCACCCGCCGGGGCGGCGCCCTTCTGGTTGCCGGCTGACGCATCGCGCGCACTGCCGCCGCGCGCTCCGGGACCAGTGCCGCGCTCATTGCCGATGATCTGCACCTTCATGCCGCGACCGAGCGTACCCACGTTGCCGACGACCACCTGGTCGCGTTCCTGCACGCCGTCCTTGATTTCGACGAGTCCGCGTGCCTCATCGACGGCACCGACAGTCACCGGGGCCTGCTCAAGTTCGCTGCCGACAATACGGTAGACGAACTGCTTGCCGTCCTGACCGGTGCGTATGGCCGGCTGCGGCACGACGAGCACATTGCCAAGCGTCTGCGCGATGATCTGCCCGCTGGCGAATGTGTTGCCCTTCAACTCGCCCTTGGGGTTGGGGATCTGCACATATGCCGTGATGGAACGCGATGCCGGATCGATGGTTGGGCTCACGCGGGCCACCTTGCCGGTGAACGCCCTGCCGTCGGCGAGAAACCGCACGGGCTGGCCGGGCACGACGTCGTTGGCACTGCGCGCGGGGAGCGAGGCCATGAGCTCGAGGACATCGAAGCGCACCAGCGTGAAGAGCTCGGCACCGCGCAGTACGTGTTCGCCGCCCTGGACACGGCGGAACTGGATGGTGCCGGCCACCGGGGCCACGATTCGCGTATCACGCGCCGCTGACTGCGCTGAACGCAGGCGCGACTCGGCGGCGGCCTGCTGCGCCTTGGCCGCGGCCGCGGCCTGTTCGGTGGCGCGCAGGTCCCGCTCGGCGATGGCGCCCACCTTGAAGAGATCCTTGGACTGGTCGTAGTTCCACTGCGCCGTCTGCGCGGCGGTGGCTGCCGAGGTTGCATCGGCCTCGGTGGAACGGAGGGCGCTCTCGAAATCGATGGCCTCGAACCGAGCCAAAGGCGCACCCAAGGCGACACGATCGCCTTCACGCACGTAGACCTGCTCCACGTTGCCTTCGAGGCGGGACTTCAGGCTCAGGGTCTCGATGGGTCGGAGGTCGCCGGCAATCGGGATACCGGCTTCAATGGTGCCGCGCACGACCGTGGCGACGTCAGCGGTGCCGAGCACCACGGAGCTTGTGCGACGCGGTCCGCCGCCAGCTGTGCCGCCCCCTGACACGGCGCCCGTTGTTCCACTCTTGGTGCTGTCCTTCATGCTGCCGGGGGCAGCATTGCCGGACGTGCCACCACAAGCGGCGGCGAGGAGCGTCAGTAGCGCGAGTGCGCTAGCGGATCGAATTGAGACCTGAAGAGGCATTGCGGGAATCGGTGCGCACGGGGATGGTGGTCCCGTTGGGAAGCGGGATGTCACGGCCGCGCACACGGGCAAGCTCGGCGGCGGCAAGGTAGAGATCGAAGGTCGCGCGAGCCTCGGTGGAACGCGCGATGAGCAGCGCGTACTGCGCGTCGGAAACTTCCAGTTGCGTGCTGAGGCCGCGCTGGTACCGGAGGGCGGCCAGCTGGTAGGCCTCGTCGGCTTCGGCGGAGTTTTGCTGGCGGGCGCCGAAGGCGGCCGTGGCGCGCGCCAACTCGTTCCGTGCGCGCGACGTCTCGATGGCCGCCGCCTCACGTGCCTGGTTGAGCGTAATGTCACTGATCTTTGCCTGGGCCTGGGCGAGGTCGATGTTGCCCTTGGCCCTGAGGCCATCGAAGGCGGCCCAGGAGAAGTTCACGCCGAAGTTGCGGTCGCCGAACCATCCGTTGTTCTGGCAGAGCTGGCCGGCGGTGGAGCCGGCCGGGCACGCGGCATTGATCGTGCGACCCATGAGCATCGGAAAGCCGTTGGTCGCCGGGAGCGCGAGGTAGCCCAAGTTGATGAAAACGCTGACCTGCGGCAGCAGGTCGGCGCGCGCCACGCGAACGCCGGCGTGCTTGGCGCTCGCGGTGAGTTCGGCCGAACGCACGCTGGCCCGCAGGGCATCGGGGGCCGCGTCGGCGTTCGTCCGTTCGGCCAACGCCCGCACCGTTTCCGGGTTGAGCACCGTGGTGAGCAGCAGCGGCTCGCCCACGGGGATATCGAGCAAGCGCCGCACCTCGAGCAGGGCCGCGTCACGATCGGCGATGGCCTGCAGGGCGAGCGGTTCGAAGTTGGCCCGTTCCACTCGCGAGCGCAGCACGTCAAAGCGTGCCGCGCGCCCCGCGGCAAAGAGCTGCTCCGTCTGCGTGGCGCGGATGGAGGCAATCTCTACATTCTGCACCTGCAATTCGGCGATACGGATGAGGTATGCCGCGTTTAGATAGGCGCGTTGCACGTCCACGGCGAGGCGGGCGCGGGTTTCGGCGTTGTCCAGACGGGCTGCGCTGCGCACGCTGCTGGCGGCCTGAGCGGCCGAGACGATGCGGCCACCCTGGAAGAGCGCCTGCTGGGCGTTGAGCGTGGTGGTGTAGGTGAACTTCTGGCCGAAAAGCTGGCTGACCATCTCGGCGCGCGCGTTCTTGATGACCTGCTGGTAGCTGCTGGTGAGCCGTAGCTGCGGCAGGCCTGCGGCGCGTGCACTGGTGACCTGGGCGTCGGCCGATTCCACCCCGAGCCAGGCAATGCGGGCTTCATCACTGGAACGAAGCATGCGCGTGACGGCGTCCTCGAGGGAGAGACGCAGGGTGTCGGCGCGCTGGGCGGCAACGGATGCCGGAGAGGCCGCGAGGAGCGCGGCGGCGAGAAACAGGAGAGGTGTTCGCATCTGTAAGGTAGAGAACGCGCTGCCCGGCGTGCACGTTGGCCACGTTGGGCACGGAAGTCTGGCGGGCGGGTCAGGTTCCCTGAGAATCGGTGTCGATAAAGACCAACGACTTGCGGCGTTGGACCACCGACCGAAAAGCCTGGAAGATCTCGGGGTCGAACTGGATGCCCGAGAGCTGCGAGAGAACCTCGATGGCGTCCTGCGGTGATCTGGGCTCGCGGAAGGCGCGGCCCGAGGTCATAGCATCATAAGCGTCGGCGAGGTGCAGGATGCGGCCACCGATGGCGATTTCCGGGCCGGCGAGTGCCCGCGGGTAACCGCTGCCGTCCCAGTGCTCCTGGTGATCCTGGATGAACGGCAGGATGCGGGCGATGTGCGTGAGCGGGGAGAGGATTTCCACACTGAGTCGTACCGACTCCTTGACGTGATCGAATTCCTCGGAAGTCAGCGGACCGGGCTTGTTGAGCACGGACTCCCGAATTCCGATCCTTCCCACGTCGTGGACGCGCCCGGCGAGGCGAATGTCCTCGACCAACTCGTCATCGAGGCCCATGGCGCTGGCAATGGAAGCCGCAAGGGCGGCGACGCGCTGCGAGTGCCCGCGCAGGTGGAGGTCCTTGGCCTCCTGGGCATTGATGAGCGCTTCGATGACGGCGACCGACATCTCCTGCACGGCACGGCGCTCGAGCAGCAGTTCGTCGGTCCGCGCGGCAACGTCCTCGCGGATGAGCCGTTCCACGTTACGCTGCTCGACGATGAGTGTCCGGCGGTGGAGGTTTCGTTCGAGGACCGCCTCGAGTTCGCTGAACTCGAAGGGTTTCATGAGGTAGTCCATCGCGCCCGCGGCGAGCATTTCGGTGGCGGTGGTCGCTTCCTCGCCGCTGCCGACGGCCATGACTTCAAAGCCGCGTGCACGCAGGAACTTGGACAGCGCCGTGCGAATGCCATCTTCGTCATCGACCACGAGCACCCGCCGGACGAGCGGCTCCTGAGTCCGTCGCATCAACTTCGACAGGCGAGACGAACCGGCGTTGTCAGGGATCCCGGTCATCCGTCCACGAACTCGACAGCCACCGGATGCGGGATGAGGCCTGCCTGGTGTGCGCGCTCGAGAAAGAGCCGGACAGCCTCACGTCCTCGCTCGCCGTAATCGAGCGTCCAAGCATTGACGTACATCCCCACGAACGTATCGGCCTTGCCACGGTCGAGCCCACGGGCATAGCGCATGGCATGATCCAGCGCATCGGCACGGTGGTCTAATGCATACGCGATACTGGCCTTGAGATGGCGCGCAATCTTGTTCATCATGTCGGATCCGAAGTCCTTTCGCACAACATTTCCGCCCAACGGCAGTGGCAGGCCGGTTTCGGCGAACCACCACTCACCCATGTCAACGACGAGGTGCAGCCCGTTGTCCTGAAATGTCAGCTGGCCCTCGTGGATGATGAGCCCCATGTCCACCGTGCCGTCGAGTACTGCCCGTTCGATCTGGTCAAAGTGCGTGGGGACGGCAATGAAGTCAGGCTCGTACAAGCGCAGGGCCAGGTAGGCGCTGGTCTTGAGGCCGGGAATGGCGACGCGCTTCCCCTTCACGTCCGAACGGGTAGCTGGCGTCCGGGAAACGAGGCGCGGACCATACTGGTCGCCCATGGATGCGCCGCTGGACAGCAGCGCGTACTTGTCCGTGAGGAAGGCGTAGGCATGGATGGAGACCGCCGTGACCTCCAGGTCGCCCTTCAGCGCACGCTGGTTCAGCGACTCGATGTCCTGCAGTTCGTGCACGTACGAAAGGCCTTCGGTATCGACCTTGCCCTCGGCAAGGGCGTAGAACATGAACGCGTCGTCAGAGTCGGGACTGTGGGCGACGTGCACGGTGCGATCGGTCATGGGCGGCTCCTACGGCTTGCGGTTGTGCGCATCCTTCAGCGCAGCATCGATGTCACCGCGGTGCGCCAGGTATTCCTCGCGTGCGGTCTTGCGTTCGGTGGGTTCGGCGGCGACGAGGCGCTTCTCGAAATCCGCGCGTGCGGCGCTGTTCTGGGACGCCTCCGCAACGCGAATGGCCAGGGTGAGCCCGAGCAGGTCCCGGGGGTTCTTTCCGAGAATGGAGTCAGCTTCGATCTTGGCGCGCTTGAGATCACCGGAGACGGAGGCGACGAGGCCAATGTCGTAGTGCTGGTGCACACTGAGCGGCGCCAACATCTCGAGCGCCTGGATGGCCATCGGGGCAAACATGGCGACGCTGTCGCCCTTGCCCTCCGAGGCATCGCGCATGACGCGGTTGAACAGGCGATCCGCTTGCTCCTGCGGCGGCATCTTGGCGATGTCACTGCTGGAGGGCATGCCACCGCCCGCCGCCGGGGCACCCATCGGGACACCCTCGGACGGACCGGCGTCCTTGGCCGCGCGCGATGCCTGGAAGAGCACGAGGGCAATGACGACCACGAGGGCCACACCGGTGACGATCCACGGCACGCGGTTCGTTCCGCCGCCCGTGCTGGTGCCCGGCATGGCGGCGCCACAATGGTGGCAGAACTGCGCGCCGGGCGTGAGTTCGCCGTTGCAGCCTGGACAGGAGGCACCCTGCAGGGCAGCGCCGCAGTGTGAGCAGAACTTGCCGGAGGCAGCTTCGCCGCAGCGGGAGCAGGAGGTCGACATGGGAGAACGCGGGATCGCGGGATCGCAGGATCACGGGGGCGCGAAAATGCGTCGCGCCGGGGAACGCGGGAAAGCTAACGTGGCGCTCCCCAATTGGGCACGCAACGCATTGCGGCGGGACGTGCGGGAGCACAGACTCTACGGACACAACCTGCACTCCGACCGCCACCGGGTTTCGACCCTCGCCATTGCCTGCCGTGACTGCTTCCTCCCGTGCCCTGCTCAGCGACCTTCGCGGAGTGACTGCCAAGGATCTCATGGAGATCACCGAGCGGCACCATGTCCGGTTCGTCCGCCTGCAGTTCACCGACATCCTTGGGGTCAACAAGAACGTCGAGATCCCGGCATCCCAGATAAAGAAGGCGCTGGCGGGCGACATGCTCTTCGACGGATCGTCCATCGAAGGATTTGTGCGCGTGGAAGAGAGCGACATGCTGCTGCGCCCCGATCTCGACACCTTCCGCATCTTCCCGTGGAGCGACCCGCAGGCGCGGGTGGCGCGCCTGATTTGCGATATCACCACGCCAGAGGGAGAACCGTTCGCCGGGGACCCACGCCGGGTGCTGAAGCAGCAGGTGGAGCGCGCGGCGAAGCAGGGTTATACGATGTTCGCCGGGATGGAAGCGGAGTTTTTCCTGTTCCGGCTGGACCCCGACGGCGCACCGAGCACGACGACGCACGACGTGGGGTCGTACTTTGACCTGGGCCCCGTGGACCTGGGCGAGGACGCGCGGCGGGCGATCGTCGATGCGCTGGAGCAGATGGGATTCGAGATCGAGGCGGCGCACCACGAGGTGGCCCATGGGCAGCACGAGATCGACTTTCGCTATGCCGACGCGCTGACGACGGCTGACGCGCTGGCGACGTTCCGTTTCGTGGTGCGCAACGTGGCGCAGCAGTTCGGGATGCACGCCTCCTTCATGCCCAAGCCTATCTATGGGCAGAACGGCAGCGGAATGCATACGCACCAGTCGCTGTTCAAGAATGGGCAGAATGCCTTCTTCGACGCGCAAGGGCCGTACGAACTTTCGACGGTCGCTCATCACTATATCGGCGGGTTGCTGCAGCACGCGCGCGGCATGTGCGCGATCACCAATCCGCTAGTGAACTCCTACAAGCGACTGGTGCCGGGCTTCGAGGCGCCGGTGAACGTGGCATGGTCGATGCGCAATCGTTCGCCGCTTATCCGCGTGCCGGCACGCCGTGGCGCGGGGACGCGCGTGGAATTGCGTTCCCCTGATCCGAGCGCGAACCCGTACCTCGCGCTCGCGGTGATGCTCGCCGCCGGGCTGGACGGCATCGAGACGCAGGCGTCGAGCCGAGAGCCTGTGAACGAGAACATCTGGGAGATGAGCTTCCGGGAAAAGAGGCGGCTGCGCATTGACGACCTGCCGCACGACCTGAACGAGGCGTGTGACGAGCTGCAAAGGGACAAGGAGATCTGCGCCGCACTTGGCGAGCACGTGACCAATCACTTCCTGGACGCCAAGCGACAGGAATGGCGAGACTACGTGACGCAGGTGAGCGAGTGGGAACTGGCGCAGTATCTGGCGAAGTACTGAGAGAACGACAGAGCGCGAGAAGGAGCGACTCATCCTTGCCGACATCCATGGTTCCCGGTCCTGATGCCTGAATTGCAGAGGTCCGCCGAGTGGCTTGATCCACTGCTCATGTCCGCCTCGTCGCCGTACGACCGGGCAATGCTGGCGTTGCACCTTGAGCGCTACCGCCTGGCGGCCGAGTACGTGGGCAATGCCGACGTGGTGGATTGTGCGTGCGGCACGGGTTTCGGCAGCGAGATGCTGGCAAAGGCCGGCGCGGCGTCGGTGCAGGGGGTGGACCTCGACCGAAATGCGCTGGTGTTTGCGCGTGCGCAGCACGCGCACCCGGCCATCGTGTACTATGAAGCGGACGTCCTGCGCTACGTGCCGGCCGCGAAGCCAACGGTCTGGGTGAGTATCGAAACGATCGAGCACCTGCCGAACCCGCGTGCGTGCATTGCCCGCGTTGTCGAGGTGCTGCCACAGGGCGGACGGTTCATCGCGTCGGTACCGGTGACGGTGTCAACCGACAGAAATCCGCATCATTTGTGGAATTTCAGCAGGGAGTCATTCCGAAATCTACTGAAGTCACATGGCTTGGTAGAGGAACGCGCGCTCGAGCAAACCCACCGTTTCACGCTGGGTGACGTATTCGCCGGCGCGCGCAAGCGCGACCGCCGACACAACCTGGCGGCGTGGTACGCACGGCATCCATCAGTGCTGGCACAACGCGTGCGGTTGACGATCACGAAGGGATTCGTGGACGAGTATCTGACGGTCGTGGTGGTGAAGAAGTAGAGAGCGCAAGAGTGCAAGAGCGCGAGAGCGCGAGAGCGCAAGAAAGCGATGGCACGAGAGCACGAAGGCCACGGGAGGGATCCCGTGGCCTTCGAACGTCCGGCGTTCTTGTGGTCTGGCGCGCTGATGAGCTTCCGTTTGCTACACCGGAAACACCATTTCCCGATACCGCGGCAGCGGCCAATACTCGTCGCCCATCATCAGCTCGATCGCGTCCGAGACCTCACGCGCGGCGGCCATGGAGTCGGCCCCCGTGCTGGTGAGAAACTGTGCGCACTTGGACGGCGTGTGGTGCATGGTGTCTGCCTTGTCTGCGGCAGCGCGCAGCGCAGCGGCGCGCTTCAGTAATTCGGTGATCTGCCTGGCGAACGCCGTGGCGGCCACCGTCGCCGGATTGACCCGAATGCCGACGGCCTTGGATTTCTGCGCTGCGTCAGCAAGCACGCCAAGGTACTTGAACGCGGCCGGCAGCACCATGGTATCGAGCATCTCGCGCATGGTGTGCATTTCGATGAGCATGTCCTTGAGGTACCGCTCGACCCGGATGTGATAGCGGCTCTCGAGTTCCTCTGGCGTGAGGATGCCCAGGGTGGCGAACAACGCCTTGGTGGACCGGGCGTTGATCTGGTCGAGCGCCTCGGGCGAACGACGCAGGTTAAGGAGGCCACGCCGCTTGGCCTCCCTGATCCACTCCGGTGCGTAGCCGTTGCCTTCGAATCGGATAGCCGTGGTTTCCTTGAAAGCTTCCTTCACGACCCTGAGAACGGCGTCATCCACGGACCTGGTCTTCTTCATCTCGGCCTTCAGCGATGCGATAAGTTCGCCAATGGCCTCGGCGACGACGGCGTTGAAGATCATCACCGGAAAGGCGATGGATTGCGACGAGCCGACGGCGCGGAATTCGAACTTGGCGCCGGTGAAGGCAAGCGGCGACGTGCGGTTGCGATCGGTGTTGTCCTTGGATATCTCGGGAAGCTTGGCGACGCCCAGCTTGATCATGGCCTGCTCGGCGCTGGTACCGGTGCGTCCGGCGATGACGTCCTCGATCATGTTGGTGAGCATTGAACCGAGGAACACCGAGATGATGGCCGGCGGCGCCTCGTTGGCGCCGAGGCGATGCTCGTTGCCCGACGTGGCAATGCCCGCGCGCAGCAACCCCTGGTGCTTGTACACGCCCTTTAGGACGGCGGCAAGGAACAGGAGGAAGCGCAGGTTCTGGTGCGGCGTCTTGCCGGGCTTGAGCAGGTTGACGCCATCGAGATCATTGTCCGAGGCGATGGACATGGACCAGTTGCAGTGCTTGCCCGAACCGTTGATGCCGGCAAAGGGCTTCTCGTGCAACAGGGCGGTGAGGCCGTGGCGCGCGGCGACCTTTCGGAGGATCGCCATGACCAACTGGTTGTGGTCGGTGGCGATGTCCGTTTCCTCAAAGACCGGCGCCATCTCGAACTGGCAGGGGGCCACTTCGTTGTGGCGCGTGACGATCGGCACGCCCAGGCGATAGAGCTCGTACTCGACTTCGGCGATACAGCCCTGCACGCGCTCAGGGATGCCCCCGAAGTAGTGATCCTCGAGTTGCTGACCGCGCGGCGGTGGCGCTCCAAGAAGCGTGCGACCGCCCATCACGAGGTCGGGACGCAGGGCATAGTGTCCGCGATCGATCAGGAAGTACTCCTGCTCGGCACCCATCGTGGTGTAGACGCGCAGTGCGCCCTTGTCGCCGAGGAGCTCGAGGAGATCCATCGACGTACGGGAGAGAATATCGGACGAGCGAAGCAGCGGCGTGACCTCGTCGAGTGCCTCGCCGTTGTAGCCGATGAAGACCGACGGGATGCAGAGCGTCTTGGTACCCGCCGACTCCATGATGAAGACCGGTGACGCCGGGTTCCACGCGGTGTAGCCGCGCGCTTCCCACGTGGCGCGGAGGCCGCCCGACGGGAACGACGACGCATCGGGCTCGCTCTGGATGAGCTGCTCGCCGCTGAACGCCTCCATGGGGAGCTTGTTCTCGTCGAACGAGAAGAACGCATCGTGCTTCTCGGCGGTGAGCCCCGTCTGTGGCTGGAACCAATGGCAGAAGTGGGTCACTCCGTTGGACATCGCCCACTCCTTGATTACTTGGGCGACCGTAGGCGCGATCTCGAGATCGAGCTTCCTTCCGAGACGGATGGCACTGTTGAGCTTCGCGAAGACTTCCTTGGGGAGCTTGTCGCGCATCTGCCTCGCGCCGAAGGTGAGCGAGCCGAAGTAGTGCGAAATCGGCAAGCCGTTTTCGTGTGTGGCGGGAATGTCGGGGGGCGTGACCACGCGCGAGGCGATGGCCTTGAGGGCGGCGGCGCGAGCGTTCATCTGATAGGAGTCCAAGCGGGAGATGGTGTGTTGGAAATTTTGCAGATTCAGCGAATATAGATATACACTCTTACAAATTCAAGCGACAAATTGTCACGGATGATCACAGAAACTCACCGAAAATGCATATCAGTGATGACACGTTAGCTTGTTGCGTTCCAGCGGTGGCACAAAACACTGCGGGGCAACGACTTACAGCGTTGCCCCGCGGGCGACCGTTGTGTCCTCTGTTCGCGTTCACCACCAGCCGAGGATCTTCCACCAACCAAGTCCAACCGTCGCGAAAACGAAAATCGACAGGACCGAAATCATGAAGCCGTAGAGCCACCAGTCCTTTTGGGAGATGTAGCCCGAACCGAAGTAGATCGGCGCCGGCGTGGTGCCGTAGTGCGTGAGCGACGCGCTCAAGTTGGAGAAGTAGGCGAGCATCAGGACGGCAAGCAGCGGCGGAGCGCCGGCCGCCAGCACGACCACCAGAAAGGGTGTGAACATTGCCGTGACGTGCGCGGTGATGCTGGCGAACCCGTAGTGGGCGTAGAAATAGACCAGCACGAGCACGGCGAGCGCGGCTCCCCACGTCCAGCCGACCGTGAGCGATGCGGCCGACTCGGCAAATTTTCGTGTGAGGCCTGTTTCCCCGAGTGCCTCGGCCATGCGTACCAGGCCGCCGTACCAGATGAAGACGTCCCACGCCGGCCGCTCGCCGATGATGTCGTCCCACGTCAACAGGTTGCTCAGCAAGAGCACGGAGATGGCGACGAGGCCCACCACCGCGTAGTTGATGTGGTGCAGCGTCGTGGTCATCCAGAGGCCCGCGACGAGCGCGAAGACCACGAGCATCATCCGTTCGTGGCGCGACATCGGGCCCATGCGATGCAGTTCTTCGGTCGCGATGCGCGCGGCATCCGGCGTGTGCTTGATGGCGGGCGGATAGAGCCGATAGAGCAACGTCGGGATGAGGAAGAACAGGACGAGCGCCGGGACAATGGAGCCAAGGATCCACCGCCCGTAGCTGATTTCGACATGCGCCGTGTCGAGCGCGAACTTGGCAATCAGCGCGTTCGAGGCCTGGCCCGTGAGCCACATGGCGCTGGCGAGGACATCACCCTGATAGATGGTGAAGAGCAGGAACGCGCCGAGCCGGTTGGCCGTCTCTCCCGGGCGCGATTCGTACGCCTCAGCCAGCGACCGGGCCACCGGATAGATGACGCCACCGGACCGTGCGCTGCTGCTCGGGATGAAGGCGGCGAGCACGATGTCGGTGGAGACGAGCGCATACGCGAGGCCAAGCGATGATTGCCCGATGGCGCGAATGAACAGGAACGCGATGCGGCGTCCGAGGCCGGTCTTGATGAGGGCGCGCGACATGAAGAAGGCACACAGCACCAGCCAGACGATGGGGTCCGCGAAGCCGGCGAGGGCCTGGCGGGGTGTCATCACGTTGAAGAGCGCCATGGCGCAGACGCCGAGAAAGACGACGGCTCCCGGCGGGATGGGGCGCGCGATCGACCCGACTATCGTCGCCGTGAAGATGGCGAGCAGCCGCCACGACTCGACGGTGATACCGTCGGGGCGCGGCATGGCCAGCACGAAGGCCGCCGCGCCAAGCACGGCGGCCCACCGCATGGCCTTGAAACTCACGGCACTGTCTTGGTCCTGTCGATGACGCCGGCTCCCAGAAGCGCGCGCGCCTTGGCCATCGTGACATCGAGCTCCTTCCGCAACGTGAGATATCGCTCGGTGGCGTCGCGGCCGATGCGCTGGTCGGCCTGAGAAGTGAGACCATACAGATACTGAATGTGCGACTGCAGCGCCGGCTTGCTGTAGCGCACCGACGGCGTGACGACGGTGGCGCGCAGGGCATTCGTGCCGCGAAGCGAATCGGCGGCCGCACTGCCGGCCGCGGCCAGGCGCCTGCGCTGGTCATCGAGCGTGGCGACGAGGCGATTCACCTCGCTCACCAGGTTGCGCACCTTCACGTTGTGATCGAACTGCGCCTGCAGGTCGGCGATGGTGATGCCATCGGCGGCAGCACGCGGATCAATGCGTACCGTCAGCGGCTGAGTCATTGAGGCAGTGCCAGCCGTAAGGCGTACCTGGTACTTGCCAGGGACGACGGTGGGGCCGTTGCGCCCGCTCTGAGCGGCGGTCGGTGCCCAGGCGCCCGGCAGCGTGAGGTCCCACGTGAAGCGGTTCATGCCGGTGCTGCGAGGAAGGCGTGCGGCGCCGCTGCGCACGGTGACCATCTGCCTCGTGCCGGGATCCGTGGCGGCGGTCTCACCGGCTGCTTCGCTGGAGAACGAGCGAAGCACGCTGCCCCTGATGTCGAGGATGTCGAGGGTGACCTGGCCGGTGAAGGCCGGCGAGAGCCAGTAGTCGATCATGGCGCCGGCGGCCGGATACTGCGGGTCGGCGGGATCATTGCGGAATCCCTCGGTGCCACCGAACGAGCCCGCGTAGCGTACGCGCACGGCGTCGCGCGGAGCAAAGAGGCGAGCGCCTTCGCCGGCGGTGCCGGTGGTGACCTGGTGCAGTGCCGTGAGGTTGTCGAGGATCCAGAAGGCGCGTCCCTGTGTGGAGAGCACGAGGTCGTCGCGGAACAGCTTCATGTCGGTGATCGGCGTGTGGGGCAGGTTGCCCTGGAACGAGCGCCAGCGCATGCCGTTGTCGAACGAGATGTACATCCCGAACTCGGTGCCGGCGTACAGGAGACCCTGGCGCCTGGGATCTTCGCGCACGACGCGCGTTGGCTCATCGCCGGCGATGCCGTTGGTGCCGTCGGTGAGAAGCTTCCAGGAGGCGCCGTAATCATCAGTGCGCCAGAGGTACGGCTTGAAGTCGCCGAGGAGATAGCAGAGGACGGCGTAGTAGGCCGAGCCGCGGCGATGCGGCGACGGCTCGATGTTCTGCACGCGGCACCCGGCCGGCTGGCCCTTGGGCGTGACGTTCTTCCAGGTCTTGCCGTCATCGCGAGTGACGTAGAACGGACCGTCGTTGGCACCGGTCCAGATGACGCCCTTCTCGAGGGTTGCCTCGCGAATGGCATACAGAGTGGAGTACGCCTCTTCGCCAGTGACGTCGACGGTGATCGGTTCGCCGCTGTAATGGGCGCGGAGTTCAGGAGGATTGGCCGTCAGGTCGGGGGAGATTCGCTCCCAGGTGACGCCTTCGTCGCGCGTGCGGTGCAGGTATTGCGAGCCGTAGTAGACGACGTGTGGGTCGTGCGGAGAGAACTCCATGGGCGACACGCGCTGGAACCGGTAGATGAGGTCCTGCGCGGCGTTGCCATAAAGTGACTGGGCTCCCACCCAGTACTGCTTTTCGGACCCACTGCTCAGACGCTGGCGCGAGAACTGCCCCTTGCAGGAACCGTAGACGGTGTCGGGGTTGGTGAGGTGCGGGAATATCGGCCCCGTTTCGCAGCCGGGCCCTGTACGCCATTCCTGCATGGGCGAATCAGGACGTCCCGACGACAACGGGAGCGAGGGGACGATGAGCGTGGAGTTGTCCTGCTGCGCTCCGTACAGGCGATACGGAAACTGGTTGTCCACGTATACCTGGTAGATCTCGGCGGTGGGCTGGTTGTAGAGCGTGGACCAGGTACGTCCGCCGTTGAGGGTGACGGTGGCGCCACCGTCGTTGGACTGCACCATGAGTTGCGGATCATTGGGATTGATCCAGAGGTCGTGGTTGTCGCCGTGCGGCGTGGGCATGGCACGCCATGTCTTGCCGCCGTCTGTGGTCTTGCTGAACTGCTCGGCGCCCACCCAGACCGTGTTGGCGTCCTTGGGGTGTGCGGTGATGTTGGTGTAGTAGAACGGGCGCGTGATCAGCTGGGCGTAGTCGCTGACGAGGGTGAACGATTCACCGGCGTCATTGGAGCGATACAGTCCGCCACCCGGCTTGGCTTCGATGAGCACCCAAACGACGTTCGGATCGGCAGGCGTGACGGCGACATTGCTCTTGCCCACGAGCTCATTGGGCAGGCCATTGCCGAGTTTCTTCCAGGTGGAGCCCCCATCCGTGGACTTGTAGACGCCGCCTTCGTGCGCGCCGGAAATGATGGTCCACGGCTTGCGTTCGCCACGCCACATCGAGGCGTATAACGTGTTGGGATTGCCCGGCTGGAACTCAACGTCGACGGCGCCGGTGGAGTCGGAGACATAGAGGACGCGCTGCCATGTCTTGGCGCCGTCTGTGGTACGGTAGAGGCCACGGTCGTTGGTGGGCTTGAACGGGTTGCCGATGGCAGCCACGAAGGCAATGTCGGGGTTGGCCGGATGAACGCGGATGCCGCCGATGTTGCCGACGGCCGTGAGGCCGACGTGTTGCCACGTCTTGCCCGCATCGGCGGACCGGTAGATGCCGTTGCCAATGGAGACGTTCGAACGAAGGCCATCGGAGCCCGTGCCGGCGTAGATGACGTCGGGGTTCGAGAGCGAGACCTCGACGGCGCCCATGGAGCCGACGGCGAAGAACTTGTCGGTGATGTTCACCCAGGTCTGGCCGGCGTCGGTGGTGCGCCAGATGCCACCGCCGGTGGAGCCCATATAGAAGGTATGAGGCTGACCGGGGACGCCGGTGACGGTAGTGACGCGCCCGCCGCGCGCCGGGCCGACGTTCCGATAGCGGAGGTGCTGGAAGTCGACGGCAAAGCCCTCGGTCGGCGTACTTACCGCCACGGGTTGAGAGCGTCCTTGGGCAGCAACGGGAGCAGCGGCGGCGGCGGCGAGCAGAGCGAGAATAGTGGCGCGGCGGATCATGGGGTCTCCGGGTAGGGCAACAGCCTGCATACGCAGGGTGGGGCAAAGATGCTCATCTTCAAGTGCAGAGGAAGAGGCCCGGAGGAATACCGGGGTTGCCAGGACGGGGTGGGATGTTGTCGGGGGGCGGTCTGGGGGCTAGTTTTCCCCTCTGAAGGCGCCGTAGCCAAGTGGTAAGGCAGGAGACTGCAAATCTCTCATCCGTCGGTTCGATTCCGACCGGCGCCTCTGTGACAGCAGCCTATAGACGATTGACGATAGAACGCCCGGGCCGGATTGGCTCGGGCGCTCCGGCGTTGTCGGGCGCCTACCAGGTGGCGATATCGTCCTGCGGCCGGGTGGGGAAGCCGGCGTAGAGCACTCCGGGGCGCAGGTGCTCGTGCTTCATCACCACGCTGTGAGGTGCCACGCGGGCGCCTTCGCCGATGTCGGCCCCGTACAGTAGCACCGCGTTGCTCCCAACCGTCGCGCCCGCTCGAATGACCACGCGATCCATCTTGAGGACGCGGTCTTCGAACGTGTGCGCCTGGAACAGGCAGTCCACGGTGGCATCGTCCTCGAAGCTGAGCATGTCGGGGTCGGGCAGGTCCTCGGCGAAGCCGGTGCCCAGCACCACGCGCTTGCCGACATGCACGCCGGTGAGACGAAGCAGCGCATTGAGCAGCAGCGTGCCATCGAGCTGTGACACCAGGCCGCCGGCGCAGACGTTCCACGCGAGGCACACCAGGTCCCAGCGTGACGCCCACGATGACCACAGCGGATGCATGGCGGGTTGAACCCTGCCGAGCAGCGACCACTTGAAGATGACAATGAGCGCGGCGAAGAGCGCACCGGACGCCAAGGTGGCAAGCGGGAAGACCCCGAGGACGAACAATGGAAGCGGGACGTCAGACCAACCGGCAATGCCCTTGAACCAGAGAAGTGCCACAAACACCGGCAACGCGGGAACAATGAAGCGCGACAGTTCCCAAAAGACGCGCGTGGCATAGCGCAGCGGCGTGGGATCGAACGTGAAGGCGGCGTCGTACTCGATGACTTCGCGGTGCGGAAGCTCGAAGGCAGGATGTCCGAACCAGGCGCTGCCCGAGCGAAGGTGCTGCTGGTCGGCCACGGTGCAGACGCCGAACAGGACGTCATCGGGAAGGTGCATTCCCCCGGCGATGATGACGCCATTGCCGAGGAAGGTGCTGCTGCCGAACGTCGTATGCGCCACGGTGACGGTGCCGCGATGCAACTGCGGACCACCCACGTAGATGCCGTCGGCGAAGAAGTTCTTGTCCCCGATGGTGACCATCTCAGGGACGGTGTCGATGAGGGAGCTGATTTCGCAGTCGCGCCCGACCTTCATGCCGGCAAGGCGCAACCAGAATGGCCAGAAGAGCGTGCCGTAAAGCCAGCGGGACGCTCCGTCCACCAGCAGGGGCTTGAGCCAGATACGGAGATAACCCGCGCTCCAGCGCGACGAAACGCCGCTTGGGACGTGCCCCATGACGCGACAGGCGAGCGCGTTGAGCACGAGGCGCAACGGCACGGAGATCATCACGAGCAGCGCGATGCCGGCGACGATACGCCAGCTGAATCCATCGCCGAGCAACCACGCGGTGGCCTCCGTCGTCTGGATGTTCCATACGCGCACGGCAAGCAGGGCAAGAAGCCCAAGCGGGGTGGCGAAGACCAGCGCCATCAAGAAGCGCACCGACAACAGGCGAATGTCAAAGGCGAGGGGTTCGAGATCGCGTGCGGCATCCACCTCCGGTGGCTTTGCCGAGCGACCGGCGGGGTGCGCGGGAATGCCGTCCCACCGCTCGCCGGCCGGGATGCGCGAGCCGCGCGCCAGTGACGAGCTGTTGGCAAGGGAGGCGCCAGCCTCGAGCACGCAGTCGCTGCCGACGCCGGAGTGAATGCCGAGTGTGACGCCGTCCCCGAGCGTGACCGGACCAAAGACGAGATGCCCGTCGTCGAGCTCGGCGATGCGCAGTGCGGCATCCTGCGACAGCGTGACATCATCACCGATGGTGAGGAGGTCCCATCCGCCGCGCGTCAGGTTGACGCCCCGATGGATGTGTACGCGCGCTCCAATTCGTGCGCCGAGCGCGCGGAGCACCATCGCCTGGAACTGCGTGCCTTCGAGCAGCCACCACGGGATGGAACTCACCGACTGCTGCACCAGCCAGTGGCGCAGGTGGAACGGCCCCCAGACGGGTGCGCGCATGGGCGTATACCGGCCGATGAGTGACCGCTTGCCGAGAACAGCGAACATCACCGCAACAGGCGTCCACACGAGCATCAACAGGAAGGCCGCCGGCGGTGCGAGGAAGACGGACGGCACGAGCCCTACCCGGTTCACGATCATGGGGAGCACGGTAAACGCGCCAATCCACAGCACCACGGATGCCACGAGGAGCGAGCGGAGCAGCGAGAGCACCTGCAGGACCGTCGTGCGCACCACGGGAACGTCGGCGCGGGATACAGGCGCGGCGGCGGGTGCGACGGTGGTACGCGGCCGTGCACGCAGGGCGAGTGCGGCGACGGTGCGCGCCTCGTACACATCGCGCACGTCGAGCGCGCTGGTCAGGGCGTTCTCGCGAAGCCTCGTGATCAACTCGGCGGCGCTCAGCGAATCGCCACCGAGGGCGGTGAAGAAGTCCTCGGACGTGCCCGGGCGCGTGGCATGACCGAGCACCTGCCTCATCGCCTCGGCAATGGCGTGCTCCACGGCGTTGACCGGTGCGGCCCCCGGGCTGGCCGAAGACGGCGCGGTGCCGTTGAGATAGGGCAACGCTGCGCGGTCGAGCTTGCCGCTGAGGGACGTGGGCAACGCGTGGATGGTGGCGATGCGAGCCGGGATCATGTACTCGGGCAGCGTGGCGCGCAGCGCATCCTGCAGCGCGGCCGGGGTTGGTACCGGGACCATCACCTCGGGGACGACGAAGGCGACGAGCGTCTGCCGGCCGTCGCCGTTCTGCACGGCACACGCGGCCTCGCGCACTCCGTCGCAGGAGACCAGCGCCGACTCGATGGCGCCGAGTTCCACGCGATAACCCCGCAGCTTCACCTGGGCGTCGCCACGGCCAAAGTAGAGCAGTGCGCCGTCAGGTTCGCGCTGGGCAATGTCTCCGGTGCGATAGATGCGGCCGAGCGTCGGATGATGGGGAAAGCGCTGCGCCGTGAGCGTCGGCTGGTTCCAGTAGCCGCGGGCGAGGGCGATGCCACCGAACACCAGTTCGCCCTGGGTGCCATCGACGACCGGCTGGAGGGCATCGTCGACGATCCACGCGTTCACGTTCGGGACCGGCGAGCCGATGGTTACCGGCCTGCCGGATTCCATGCGGGCGCGGGTGACGGTCACGGAGCACTCGGTGGGGCCATAACCATTGACGAGCGCGCAGCTCGAGGCCCAGCGGTCGGCGACGTCCTGCGGGAGCGCCTCGCCACCGACGTAGAGAAGCGTGAGATCAGGAAGTTCGCGCGCGGGATCCTCGCACCCCGTGGCGCGAAGCAGCGTGGGTGGCGGGCAGAAGACGGTAATGCGTTCATCACGCAACCAGCCGATGATGTCCGGGCCAAGGCGCGCGGTGTCCTCGTCCATCACGACGATGGCCGCCCCTGCGGCAAGGGCGAGCCATGCCTCCTCGACCGACGAGTCGTAGGCGGCGGATGATCCCTGCACGGCGCGGTCGTCCGGCATGAGGCGGAACGTCTCGTGGTCGGACTGTACGAGGTTGCTGATGCTCCGGTGCTCGATCATCACGCCCTTGGGGCGTCCGGTGGTGCCGGAGGTGTAGATGACGTAGGCGAGCGACGACGGCGTGAGCCACGTGGGGCATGGGGCGGAGGCTGGCGTGCCGTGTGCGTTGAGCGCATCGATGACGTCGATGATGCGATCGGCCGGGAACCCGACGGCGAGTGCACGACCGCGACCCGCGGCGTCGGTGAGGAGGGTCACCGGGTGCGCGTCGTCGAGCGTGTCACGTAATCGTTCGTCGGGAAAGGCGAGATCGAAGCAGGTGTAGGCCGCGCCCGCCTTCATCACACCGATCTGCGCCGCATAGAGGTGCGCCGAGGTGCGCGGGAGCAGGATGGCGACGATGCATTCGCCCGCAACGAACGATCCAAGCCGGTGGGCCAGCACATTGGACTGCCGATCGAGCTCGGCGTACGTAGTGCGGTGGCGCGAAGGGCGCAGGCGGCCCGGGGGGACGTCGACGGCGACGCGATGCGGCCACTTGCCGGCAGCGCGCGTGAAGAACTCGTGAAGCAGCCCCGGCGCTGCTTCGCGGGTCACGGATGACGTCTCGTCATTTGCCCGCCGACATGCGGAATCCGACCCTATCCGCCATCACGTGCCGCGCACCGCGTGTAGTACCATGACTTGCATATCAATAAACATACAGTGCTTAGCGTGCAATGGGACCATTGCCGCTTGCATTGCCCATCTGGCCATCGCACGCCAAGCGAGCCGAAACTCGCCTAATGCACGACCATCATTGCAAGGCGCTCAAAGTCCTCGTCGGGAAGCCACTCGCGTGCCAACAAGGCAAGGGCGCCATTGGTGACTGCACGACGCGCGGCCAACTCGATGGCGGACGACACGCGTTCACCATCCTCAGGGGCCGCACACCACGCGGTGTCGGCGAAGTCGCGCACCAGCCACGCATCCATCGGGGGGACATGTCGTGCCAGAATGCCCTCGAGGATCACCTGAGATGCGGTGCGCGCGCAGGCCTCGACACGCGTGGCCTGCAGCGCGCGCACACCCAGGGCGCGCCACGCCGAGCGTGGGCGTTCGCACCAGCGGTCGAGCAGTTGCACGGCTGCTTCCTTGGCGTCGGGTTCGCCGGGTTCGCCGGTTTCATCGGCCTCCCCCGCGTTATCATCCCTGAGTGGGAGCGCCATCTCCGTGGCCAGCAAGCGAACGGCGTCGGACGACCTCACCTGCACGAGCATGGTGAGTTCACTGGAGCGGCGATGAAGCCGTGCACCAAGCGCACCGAGGACACCAGCGGCCACGATAGCGGCGGCGGGGAAGGTAGTGAGCGAGGCGGAAATGGTCGGCACGAACATCGAGGAGTGAGTTGGGTCGCCTTCATGTTATGGCCGGAAGCGTTAAGCGCGCGTGAAGAGCGCGCCGGCGCGCACAAAGACGGCGTGAAGATTCGCCGAACGTCGGCCGCCCCCTTCCCCTTGGATGCCGCCGTCGACAGCATCAATGCGATGCCCGTTTCCTCCCGTTGCACAGATGCATGGCCGTGACGTCGCCGGTCCTGACGATGCTCGTCATTGACGACGAACCGCAGATCCGGCGCGTCGTGAAGAACGCGCTCTCCAGCGCTGCGTTCGGTGCGCCCGATGATCCCGAGCCACCGAAAGTGCGTGTGCTGGAGGCGGCAACCGGCAAGGAGGGCACCGACCTCGCCGCGTCGGCGCTCCCCGACCTGATTGTCCTCGACCTTGGCCTTCCCGACCAACCGGGACTCACTGTCTGCCGCGAGATTCGCCGCTGGTCGTCGGCGCCGATCCTCGTCCTCTCGGTCCGTCATGAAGACACGGAGAAGGCGGCGCTGCTCGATGCCGGTGCCGACGACTACATGACGAAGCCGTTCAGCACGGTCGAACTGCTGGCGCGCGTGCGGGCGCAACTGCGCCGGGCACGGCAAGTGATGGAGGCGGCGACGCCGGCAGAGCGCATCACGCTGGGCGACCTCACGGTAAACCTTGCGCTGCGTCGCGTGGAGCGCGCTGGTGCCCTGGTGCACCTGACGCCCACCGAGTGGGCGCTGTTGCGGACGTTCATACTGAACCCACGGAAGACGCTGACTCACCGGCAGCTGTTTGCGGCGGTGTGGGGAAATTCCGAGGGCGACGCCCAGCAATACTTGCGCGTCTACGTGGGACACCTGCGGCGGAAGGTTGAGGCCGATTCAATGCGCCCACGCTTCCTGCAAACAGAACCGGGTGTGGGTTATCGCTTCGAGCCCGACCCGCCCGTCGAGGACTGACGCGTGCCGACGGTCGGGGCGTCGCTGGTGCGACGCGCGCGCCCAGGAATCATGCGGTGGGTGGCGTGGGTCGGCGCACTGGCGATCATCACCGTCGGCATGCTGGCGATACGAGAGCATCTCGAGAAGGCCCATATCACGCTCATCTTCCTGCTCGTCGTGCTTGGGGCCAGCGGCGACGGCGGCCGGTTGCTGGGGCTCTCCGTCGCCGCCGCGGCGTTCGTCTCGTTCAACTTTTTCTTCCTGCCGCCGTACTCGACGCTGGTCATCTCGAATCCGCTCGACTGGCTGGTGCTGGTCACCTTCCTCGTCGTCAGCGTCGTGGCTGCGCAGTTGCTGCACCGAGCCACCTCGGAGGCCCGGGAAGCGCAGGACCGCGCCACCGAGATCGACCGACTGGCCACGCTCGGCGCCGAAACGCTCAACGCGCCGGACGCGCAGGACGGACTCCGGCAGATTGTCGCCGTGATCCGGTCGACACTGGGCGTAGACGAGTGCGACGTGTTCGAGCGTGATGCCAGCCTTGCTCGCCTGGCGGCGTCATCGCGCAGGGGAGATGGCGCGAAGGCGATGGTGCCGGAATCGATTCACGCGGGCGAAGGAAGCCTGGTCGGCTGGATCCTGCAGTCTGGACGCCGGGCGGTGGAGTTGGCAGATGGTACCGTACGGGTAACTGATGAGGACGATTCCGAGCATGCGGTGCGCGCCCTTGCCCTTCCCCTGCTGGTGCGCGGTGCGACCGTCGGGGTGCTGCGCGTGGCCAACGCCGGTGGCATGCAGCAGTCGCCGGAGTGGCGTCGGTTGCTCGATGCGCTGGCGTACTACGCCGCGCTCGGGGTGGAACGCGTGCAGCTGACGACACTGGCCGAACGCGCCGAGGCGGAACGACGGTTGGAGGCGTTGCGCAGCGCGCTTCTCACCTCGGTATCCCACGACCTGCGGACGCCGCTGACGACGATCAAGGGACTGGCGCACGAGATCGAACAGGGAGGCGACATTGCGTCCGCGGGCGTCATCGAAGCGGAGGTGGACCGGCTGAATGCCCTGATTGGCGACATGCTCGAGCTGTCGCGCATCCAGGCCGGTGCGGTGCACCCGGCGCTCGTCGTCGACACGGCCGACGACCTGGTGGGGGCGGCGTTGCAGGGGGCGCGCAGCGTGTTGCGGGGGCACGAGGTCATGATTGATGCCCCAACCGACGAGCTGCTGAGTGGGCGTTTCGCCTTCACCGAGTCGTTGCGCGTGCTGGTGAACCTCTTGGAGAACGCCGCGAAGTACTCGCCGCCGGGGTCGACGATCACCGTACGCCTGCGTCGCGATGACGACTGGCTGTCAATCGACGTGCTCGATCGAGGCCCGGGCATTCCGCTGGCTGACCGTGACCGGATCTTCGAGCCGTTCCATCGTCCGACCGGGACGCAGTCAGACGTTGGAGGCACCGGGCTGGGGCTCTCGATTGCGCGGGGCCTCGCCGAAGCGCAGGGAGGGCACCTGCGATTCACGCCACGCGAGGGCGGCGGTTCCAGCTTCGTCCTCGAGCTGCAGTCGGCGACCATCCCCGACGTCGACGACGTCGCCTGATGCGCTTTTGCGCGACCTTCGCACGGTCACGCCCCTTCTTTATGCGACCTTTACGGCGACGGTCGTAGCGTAGTTCCATCGGTGCGTGATGGGGTGGCTGGTGATCCACCGGCCCCGCGCACCGGCTGGAGGAACGACCGTGATTGACCTCGCATACCTGGCCGGCAGCGTGCTGTTCTTCGCGCTCATGCTGGGCTACGTGCGCGCCTGCGAACGCCTGGGGCGGACATCGTCCGCCGAGTCGACTCGCCCGGAGGACTCGCACACATGACACTCGACAACCTGATCGCCGGAATCGCCGCGGTGGTGATCCTCGCGTACCTCGTGTACGCGATGCTGCGCCCCGACAAGATCTGAGGCAACGGCCATGACTATGAATGGATGGCTGCAGATCGCGTTCTTCTGCGCGGTACTGCTGGCGACGGCAAAGCCGCTGGGCCTGTATCTCACGAAGGTCTTCGACGGCTCGCTCAAGTTCCTCCGCCCAGTTGAACGGGTGATCTACCGTCTTGGCGGCGTGGATCCCGACGAGGACCAGCACTGGACGCGGTACACGGCGGGGGTGCTGCTGTTCAGCCTGATGTCGATGCTGCTGACCTATGCGGTGCTGCGGCTGCAGCACCTGCTGCCGCTGAACCCACAGCACTTGGGCGCCGTGGTCGACCGGCAGGCGTTCGAAACGGCGGCCTCGTTCACCACGAACACGAACTGGCAGAGCTACAGCGGGGAGTCGACGATGTCGTACTTCTCGCAGATGACACAGCTTGCGTTCCACAACTTCGTGTCGGGGGCGGTGGGCATTGCCGTGGCCGTGGCGCTGGTGCGCGGCATCGCGCGCCGGGGCGGAGACGCGCGCGGCCGCCTGGGCAACTTCTGGGCTGACCTGACGCGCGGCACACTGTACGTGCTGCTGCCGTTGGCGCTGGTGATGGCGCTGGCGCTCGTGCAGCAGGGTGCGATTCAGAACTTCAAGTCATATGTCGAGGTGACGACGCTCGAAGGCGTCAAGCAGGTGCTGGTGATGGGACCGGTGGCAAGTCAGGAAGCCATCAAGCAACTCGGCACGAACGGCGGCGGCTTCTTCAATGCGAACGCGGCACATCCGTTCGAGAGCCCGACGCCGTGGACGAACTTCCTGTCGATGATTGCGATCTTCCTGATCCCGTCGGCGCTCGTGTACTACTTGGGGCGCGCGGTGAAGAACGTCGCGCACGGCTGGTCGGTGTGGGCGGCGATGTTCGTGCTGTTCATCGGTGGCGTGACCGTAACGTACTGGGCGGAAGCCCGCGGAAACCCGATCCACGCATCGCGCGGCGTGGACGTGGTGGCAAGCGCCACCAATCCCGGCGGCAACATGGAAGGGAAGGAGGTGCGCTTCGGCGTCGCCAACTCCGCTCTGTATTCGGTGGTGACGACAGACGCCTCATGCGGCGCGGTGAACGCGATGCATGACTCGTTCACGCCGCTTGCCGGCCTGGTGCCGATGGTGAACATGCAGCTGGGTGAGGTGATCTTCGGCGGCGTCGGCGCCGGCCTGTACGGCATGCTGATCTTCGTGGTGCTCACGGTGTTCATTGCCGGGCTGATGGTCGGGCGCACGCCCGAGTACCTCGGCAAGAAGATCCAGGCGCGCGAAGTGCAGATGACCATGCTGTACGTGCTGGCCGCAGCCGCGTCGGTGCTGGTGTTCACGGCCATCTCGTCGGTGGCCGCGAGCGGCCTGGCGGGACGCAACAATGCCGGTCCACATGGATTCAGCGAGATCCTGTACGCGTTTTCGTCTGCCACTGCCAACAACGGCAGCGCCTTCGCCGGCCTGACGGGCGGCACCTACTGGTACAACACGCAACTGGGCATCGCGATGCTCATCGGGCGGTTCGCCCTGATCGTGCCCGCGCTGGCCCTCGGCGGCTTCCTGGCGGAGAAGCGCATTATCCCCGACTCGGCCGGGACGTTCCCCGTCTCCGGTCCGCTCTTCTCGGTGCTGCTGATCAGCGTAGTCCTGATCGTCGGCGCCCTCACCTTCTTTCCGGCCCTGGCGCTCGGCCCAATCGTCGAGCACCTGCTAATGGGTGCGGGGAGGCTGTTCTAGGATGACGACGCATTCCCAAGGGACGCGCCGGCGTCCGCTGTTCGACCCGCCGATCGTTGCGCGGGCAGTTCGCGACGCGGTGCGCAAGCTCGATCCGCGCCACCAACTGCGCAATCCGGTGATGTTCGTGGTGATGGTGGGGTCGGTCTTCACGACGCTCATCTTTGCGCGGGAGCTGCTGGGCGGCGTCGCCGGCTGGGGATTCACGCTCCAGCTCGCGCTGTGGCTTTGGTTTACCGTGCTCTTTGCCAACTTCGCCGAGGCGATGGCCGAAGGACGGGGCAAGGCACAGGCCGACTCGCTGCGCAAGGCGCGCACGCAGACGACGGCGCGGCGACTGACCGGCACGAGCCGTGATGGCAAGTTCGAGCAGCGGGGTGCCGTAGCCGTGGACGCGGAGGCACTGCGACGCGGCGACGTGGTGCTGTGCCTGCCGAACGACATGATTCCGGGCGACGGCGACGTCGTGGAAGGCGTGGCGTCGGTGGACGAGAGCGCGATCACGGGCGAAAGCGCGCCGGTGATTCGCGAGAGCGGTGGTGACCGGTCGGCGGTGACCGGGGGGACGAAGGTCCTGAGCGACTACCTGGTCATCCGCATCACGGCCAACCCCGGCGAGACGTTCCTCGATCGCATGATCGCGCTGGTGGAGGGCGCGTCGCGCCAGAAGACGCCCAACGAGATTGCCCTGACCATCCTGCTGTCGGGGCTGACGATTGTCTTCCTGCTCGCGGTGGCGACCCTGCAGCCGTTTGCCATCTACGCCGGCGGTGCGGTGCCGGTGCCGGTGCTGATCGCACTGCTCGTGTGCCTCATTCCGACGACGATTGGCGGCCTGCTGTCGGCCATCGGGATTGCCGGGATGGACCGGATGATCCAGCAAAACGTGATCGCGATGAGCGGCCGCGCGGTAGAGGCGGCCGGCGACGTGAACACGTTGCTGCTGGACAAGACAGGAACGATCACGCTGGGCAACCGGCAGGCGGCGGCGTTCTTGCCGGTCGACGGGACAACAGTGGAGCGACTGGCCGACCGGGCGCAGTTGTCGTCGCTGGCCGACGAAACGCCGGAAGGACGGAGCATCGTCGTGCTGGCCAAGGAGCAGTTCGGCCTGCGCGGCCGTTCGGTGGGTGCGCGCGCCGGAGACACGCCGTCGGAGCCGGACGTGCCGGGTGCGGTGTTCGTGCCTTTCAGCGCCGCGACGCGCATGAGCGGCGCTGACAACGGTGCGCACCAGGTGCGGAAGGGAGCGGCCGACGCGGTGCTGCGCTGGGCACAGGACCTCGGCGCCAAGGTGCCAGCCGACCTTGAGGCGGTGGTGGAGAAGATTGCCCGCGAGGGGGGCACTCCGCTGGTCGTAGCCGAACGCGAAGGCACCTCGGCGCCGACCGTGCTGGGTGTGGTCTACCTGAAGGACATCGTGAAGGGCGGCATGAAGGAACGGTTCGACCGCCTGCGCGCGATGGGCATTCGCACGGTGATGATCACCGGCGACAACCCGCTGACCGCGGCGGCGATTGCGCAGGAAGCCGGCGTGGACGACTTCCTGGCGGAGGCGAAGCCCGAAGACAAGATGGCGCTGATCAAGCGCGAGCAGGCGGGGGGGCGGCTGGTGGCGATGACCGGGGACGGCACGAATGATGCGCCGGCGCTGGCCCAGGCCGACGTAGGCGTGTCGATGAACACCGGCACGCAGGCGGCGAAGGAGGCGGGGAACATGATCGACCTCGACTCCAACCCGACCAAGCTCATCGAGATCGTGGAGATCGGCAAGCAACTGCTGATGACACGCGGGTCGCTGACGACCTTCTCGATCGCCAACGACGTGGCCAAGTATTTCGCCATCATTCCGGCGATGTTCGTGGCAAACTACCCGGCGCTGCAGGCCATGAACATCATGCGGCTGCACTCGCCGCAGAGCGCCATCCTGAGCTCGGTGATCTTCAACGCGCTCATCATCGTGGCGCTCATTCCGCTGGCGTTGCGCGGGGTCCGGTACCGCCCGGCAGCCGCGGGCGTGATCCTGCGCCGCAACCTCGTCATCTATGGCGTTGGCGGGCTCCTGGTGCCGTTCGCGGGCATCAAGCTCATCGACGTCGTGCTCGTTTTCCTCGGCCTCGTCTGAGCCGAGACTGGAGATCTACATGCTGAAGCAACTGAAGCCCGCCCTCCTGATGACGCTGGTGTTGTGCGTCCTGACGGGCGTCATCTACCCCGGCGTCGTGACCGGACTGGCCCGCGTGCTCTTTCCGAAGCAGGCCGATGGCTCGCTGGTCACCGTAAACGGTCGGGTGGTGGGCAGCGCGCTCATTGGCCAGGCCTTCACGCGCCCGGAGTACTTCCACCCCCGCCCCTCGGCGGCGGGCAACGGGTACGATGCCGCGGCATCGAGCGGCACGAACAAGGGGCCAACCGACGCGAAGCTCGCGGACACGTTGATCACCCAGGCGATTGACAGCGCCGTCGCGAACGACGGTGCAAGAAAGGGAGCGATCCCGTCGGACATGGTGACCTCGTCCGCGTCGGGACTCGACCCGCATATCTCGCCCGCCAATGCATACCTGCAAGTGGCGCGCGTGGCGCGCGCGCGCCACGCCGATTCGGTAGCGGTACGCGCCCTGCTTGCCGGGCACGTCGAAGGCCGGCAGTTCGGGTTCTTCGGTGAGTCGCGCGTGAACGTGCTGTTGCTGAACATCGCCGTCGATTCGGCCTTTCCCATGACCAAGATGCCGGCCGCGGCCAAGCCGTAACCAGCGCCCCCCTTTAATAGGTATCAGTATGCGACTAAATAACACACTTGCCGCCGGCTTGCTGGCCGCCGCGCTGGCGACCCCCGCTGCGGGCCAGGCGCCCGCCGACACGGCGGTGAAGATCACCATCGGCGGATTCGTGGACGGGTACTACGCGTGGGACAACGGACGTCCGCCGTCGATGGATCGCTCGTTCGCCGGCGGCGCGCTGTTCACCACGCAACCGGCGCGGCACAACGAATTCAACGTCAACCTCGCGTTCATCGAACTGAAGGCCGACGGGGCACGCGTGCGCGGCCGGCTGGCGCTGCAGACGGGGACATCCGTGCAGTCGAACTATTCGGGTGAACCGGCGAACGGACAGGTCAGCGGTC
>Ga0209014_10000206_pt1 | contig 32991 bp, 29 predicted proteins | sample BarGraNGADG00212_FD_184491 | JGI IMG/M metagenome (GOLD analysis project Ga0209014, IMG submission 184491) | Arctic peat soil microbial communities from Barrow, Alaska - Barrow Graham LP Ref core NGADG0002-212 (SPAdes) (version 2) | ecosystem: Environmental > Terrestrial > Soil > Wetlands >...
ACCAGGAGCGCGGACACGGCCAGAGCAAAAACGGCCAATACAACAGGCTTCAAATGCTTCACCTGATCTCCTCCTTAAAGTGGATGCCACCCTGCTCTCAGAGCAGTACGTTACTTTGTCAAATGTCTGTGCGCGCAACGGGTGCCTACCCCTGTGATGCAGTTGCCATCGCCGCTTTACAGCGACGAAACCTCAATCAATTTGAGGCGACCCCACCCCCTTTTACGTCTGACCATGCAGCTCTGCATAGTTGAGTTACTGCAGTGCTCCCAGGAATCGATACAGGATGCACGGGTCAACCACCAAGATGGCGGAAGCTGTCTACCCGCGCTTCAATATGGCCCGAAGCTGCCTACCTATCACTCGCGATTTGCCTCGACGTCGGCTGCCTCATTTCCAGAGAGCCGTCTTTCGGCCGACACGGTCGTGTAGGGCAGACCCGTAGCCGGGGGGCTTTCCTCAGGCAGAGCCTTGTTGGAAAGTCAGAGCAGTTTACCGTCAGATTTGCGGCTTTGTCAAGATTCCAAGTGCAAACAGCCCCTTTCCAGATCGCTTTGTGACTGCTGCACATACGTTGGCCCCACCCGTTTGAGCACCTTTCATAGGTCCAGCTATTCTTAACCAAGCGCAATAGCGTCTTCAATTGCACCGTAGCCGACCTCTTGGCTCGCACACGCGTGGAGGAGGGTGCTACAATTGGCTCTTCGGGCGGCATGCTCGCCCCTCTCACGTCTAGTAGTTCCCTGGGAAGGTGTTTCCATGAAATTGAGCGGCATTACAGCAATGGGCGATTTCTGGCGAGTAATCCGTGAGTTCAATCCCGAGGGGATAGAGCGGGAGGCGCATGCCCCCCTGGATCTGTGGATCAGCGGTGCGCCGGGCGCTGGAAAGCGGACCCTGGCCGCCTCCCTTCTTGGGGACCAAAGCGGCACTGGAGATCAGTCTCCGTTCCAAATTATCGACGTTCAGGCCGGGGCTGCCCAACTGCCAATGCCGGGCGAGCCCGATCTCTTGATCGTCGTGGTAAGGCAGGATCAGGATCTATTGGAGCAGAGCCGCCAGGCCGCCGTCCTCTATGGCCGGATGCGGGCGCCCATGCTCCTGGTCTTCACTCACGTCGACCCCGCCGGTACGACCAGGGATCTGCGCAATCGGGCCTACCTGGCGTTCTCCTTCGCCTCCCACCTCTCCACCATATTCCTGGACGCTCGCGACCATGTGGAGGTGCAGGAGAGGCTGATTCCGATGCTGCTGGACGCCATACCCAATCTCCGCACGCCGCTCGCCCGAAGACTACCGGCGGCGCGCAGACGGGTCGCGTCCCAAATCATCTCCGAGACCTGCCGCGTCAACACCCAGTTCGCCCTGGCCGCCACTCTTCCAGCCAACGTGCCGCTGCTCGGTGGCGTGGCCGGCAGCGTGGCCGATTTCTTCGTCCTAACCAAGAACCAGGTGATGATGGTCCTCCGGCTCGGCGCCATATACGGCCGGGACATCAAATCCACGCTTTCCACGGCGGTCGAGGTCGTCCCTGTGATCGGGGGCGGTCTTGTCTGGCGTGCCGCTGCCCGCGCGGCCGTGGGGATGTTGCCAACCATCGTTTCCGCGGCTCCGAAGATGGGAATCGCCTACGTTGGGACCTTCGTCGCCGGTGAGGCAGCCAGATACTATTTCGCCGAGGGATCCAAGCCGCCCCAAGAGCTGCTCGACAGTTTCAGCGCCGAGGGGTCCAGGCTGTTCCACCGCCTGTTTCATGGGTCATCCCCGAGGCAGATCGAGGACATAGACCAGATCTGAAAGGAGTCCACCAAGTGGCAACCGACGCGAACAACATGATGGTTATGCCCGACGACCTGAGGGAGTTCGTCACGAAGCTCTTCGCCAAGCAGAACCTCCCACAGGAGGAGGCGGCCATAGTAGCCGATCACCTGGTCGAAGCGGACCTCCGCGGCGTTTACTCCCATGGTGTTATCCGCTGCCTCCCATACATCCAGCGGCTGCAGGCGGGTGGGATGAACCCCAGGCCCAGCATTCGGATCCTCCGCGAGACGCCGGGTACCGCCGTGGTCGACGGTGACAACGGCGCGGGTCAGGTGGTCGGCGTTCGCGCCATGGAGATCGCCATCAAGAAGGCCAAAGCAGTAGGCATCAGCTACGTGGGTGTTCGCATGAGCAACCACTTCGGCACCTGTGCCTATTACGCCCAGATGGCCCTGGCCCACGACATGATCGGCTTCGCCACGACGGTTGGGGGAACCAACATCATGGCCCCCACGGGTGGCATCTCCCCTCTGGTGGGCAACAACCCGTTTGGCGTCGCATTGCCGGCCGACAAGGAGTATCCAGTGATACTGGATATGGCCTGCAGCGTGGTGGCTAAGGGGAAGATCGTCCATGCCATGAAGGCGGGAACCCCTATCCCCATCGAGTGGGCCACTGACAAGGAGGGCCAGCCCACAACCGATCCCAAGGAGGCGTTCGAAGGGCTGGTGCTGCCGATGGGTGGCTACAAGGGCTACGGCATGGCCTTCGTTCTGGGCGTCATGGCCGGCCTGCTCAACCGTGCAGCCTTCGTCGGCGAGGTCACAGACTTCTACGCCAACATGAAGGAACCTCAGAACGGCGGGCACACCTTCCAGGTAATCGACATCAAAGCCTTCATGGACCCTTCCGAGTTCAAGGCGAAGATGGACGAGGCGATCAAGGAAATGCACTCGTCCGAGCTGGCTCGCGGTGCTGATCGGACCTACGTTCCCGGCGAAATGGAGTGGCTGAAGCGAGCAGACAGGCTCGAGAACGGCGTCCCCGTGGCGCCTGCCGTCTGGAAGGATCTGGTGACCCTCAGCGAGGGGAACGGTATACCTCTACCCTCAACTATGTAGGCCGATGGCCTGGGCAGGAGGTCTCGATGGCCGAAACCGAACTAACCCCGCGGGTCGTCCCCGCGGACGTACTACGGGACATCTACCGCAGAATGCTCCTAATCCGCTCCTTCGAGGAGCGTGCCAGGGAGATGTTCCAGGCTGGCCAACTCCCTCGCCGCGGCCACCTTTATGCCGGACAGGAGGCCGTGGCGGCCGCCACCCTTGCCGCTATCAACGACGATGACTATATCACCAGTACCCACCGCGGCCACGGTCACGCCATCGGTCGGGGGGGTGACCTGTTGGGGGCAATGGCAGAGCTAGCCGGGAAATCTGCCGGGTTCTGCCGGGGCAAGGGCGGCTCCATGCACGTGTCCGATTTCGACCACGCCATGCTGGGTGCCTTCCCCATAGTCGGTGCCTCCATCACCATGGCGGTGGGGGGAGGTTTGGCCGCCAGGACCCTGGCCAACGGGCGCATCTCCGTGGCCTTCTTCGGCGATGGCGCATCCAATCAGGGCACCTTCCACGAGGCCCTCAACCTCGCCGCCATCTGGGATCTGCCGGTCCTCTTCGTCTGCGAGAACAACGGGTACGCCATCTTCACCAAGCAGGAGAACGTGATGCGGGTGAAGAACGTGTCCGACCGCGCCCCCGCCTACGGCATTCCTGGAGTGGTGGTGGACGGCATGGATCCGCTGGCTGTGTACGAGGCGGTTTCTCAGGCGGCAGTGAGGGCCAGGACCGGCCATGGACCCACCCTCATCGAGGCGATGACCTACCGGTGGGGCGGACACAGCACCGGAGACCCGGGCACCGGCTACCGCAGCCGCGACGAGATGGCCGAGTGGAAGAAGCGAGACCCGATCCCCAACTTCCGGGCTTACCTGCTGGAGTCCGGTGCAACCGACGAGCAGACCATTTGTCAAATGGAGTCCCAGGTGGCTTCACAACTGGAAGCCGCGGTCTCGCTCACCCTCTCTGCGCCTGATCCGGACAGGTCGGAGGCATTCTCCGGCCTCTTCGCACCATCGTACGAGCCGGAGGCAACCGAGCCGAGCGGCGAACCCCGCCGGATCAACACGCTCCAGGCGCTCAACGAGGCCATCGCCGAAGAGATGGAGAGGGATCCCCGCCTGATCATGCTGGGAGAGGACATCGGGGGCATCGGCGGGCCCTTCGGGGTGAGCAAGGGGTTGCTGGACCGCTTCGGGCCCCTGCGCATCATCGAGACGCCCATCTCCGAGAACGGCTTCACCGCGGCGGCCATTGGCGCGGCCCTGGCCGGCGTCCCCGCCATTGCCGAGATCAGCTACATAGACTTCGCTACCCTGGCCTTGGACCCCATCGTCAACGTTGCGGCCAAAGCCCACTACATGAGCGGAGGCAAGCAATCGGTCCCGGTGGTGATTCGTACGGAGGGGGGCGGGGGCTCTGCTGCCGACGGACCCACCCACTCCCAGAGCCTCGAGGCCTGGTTCGCCCACATTCCTGGGCTGAAGGTAGTCATGCCCTCAAACCCCTTCGACTTTAAGGGACTGCTGAAGACGGCCATCCGCGAGCCGAATCCGGTGGTCTTCATCGAACACAAGATGCTCTACCGATCCAAGGGCGAGGTGCCCGCCGGGGAGTACAGCATCCCCTTTGGCAAAGCGGCGCTGAAACGGCCTGGCCGCGACGTGACCGTGGTGGCGTGGGCCGCGATGGTTCCCCAGGCTCTCGCCGCGGCGGAAACCCTGGCCAAGGAGGGCGTCGAGCTCGAGGTCATCGACCCCAGAACCCTCGTGCCCTTCGACCTGGAGACGGTGGCGGAGTCGGTGAGACGCACGGGCAGGTTGGTAGTGCTGCAGGAGGCGCCGGTGGCCGCCAGCTTCGGCGCCGAGATCGCCCGGGTAGTGGGTGAGGCTACGTTCGACTGGTTGGAGGCGCCGATCAAGGTGGTGGGGACGATGGTTCCGCTGCCGGCTTCGCCGGTGTTGGAGGCCTTTGTGCTGCCCGGGGAGCAGCACTTGATCGACGCGGTCCACGGCGTTCTCGGTCTGTGATGGAGGTCAGTGATGCTCAGGAAGATGATAATGCCCACGCTCGGGCTGGATATGGAGAGCGCGCTCATTCAGCAGTGGCTCAAGGCCGAGGGTGATACCGTGGCCAAAGACGAGCCAGTGGTCCTTGTGGAGACAGACAAGGCAACCACCGAGATCGTGGCCCCGACCGACGGAGTCCTGAAGCAGATCCTCCGGCGCGACGGGACGACTGTCCCCGTCACCGACACCATCGCCTACATAGAGACCGCCGAAGCGGGTGATAGGGAGCCGGAAGCGGCGCCACCACTGAATGGAGGGACCGGCGCCTCTCCTCACCCAGGTGGGCCCGACTCCTCGACCGAAAAGTTGGCTCCATCCACCCCCGAGAGCGAGCATTCCGGCCTTCGGGCATCCCCCGCCGCCCGACACGAGGCCAGGGAGTTGGGCGTGGATCTGTCCATGGTCGAAGGCACCGGGCCGGGTGGTCGGATACAGGGCAACGACGTGCGCGGCTTCTCAGAGCGGATGGCCCCCGCCCCGTCCGCCACTCCAACCGCTACACCAACGCACGCCGAGAGTCTCGCTCCAATGCCGATGGCGCAACCGCTACCCACGGCTTCCGTCGAAGGGCGCCTCGTTCCGATGAGCCGCAAGCGGCGGATCACTGCCGAGCGGATGTCCCTCTCCGCCAGAACCGTGGCCCGGCTAACCATGGACATGGGGGTCGACGCCACGGAGATGATCCGCCTTCGACAGCGCCTGCAGCCCGCCTATGAGGCCCGCGGCGCCCGGCTCACCCATAACGACCTTCTGATCAAGGTTGTGGCGGTCGCGTTGGTCGACCATCCCTACCTCAACGCCCGATGGAGCGACGAGGGCATCGTCCTACTTCAGCAGATCAACATCGGAATGGCCGTGGCGGTTCAGGATGGGCTGGTAGTGCCGGTGATCCACGACGCCCACCGAAAGAGGCTGGACGAGGTCTCGGCGGAGGCGAGCAGGCTGGTGGCCAGGGCACGGGAGGAGAAGCTCTCCATGGAGGAGATCACCGGCGGCACTTTCACCATCACGAACCTCGGGATGTACGGCGTCGAATCCTTTACCCCCATCGTGAACCCGCCCGAGGCGGCCATCCTGGGGGTCGGGGCTATGGCCGATCGGCCGGTCGGCTGCGATGGAGAGATCGTGCTGCGGCCGACGATGACCCTCTCCCTCTCCTTCGACCACCGTATCGTGGACGGCGCGCCCGCCGCTCAGTTCCTGCAGCGGGTGAAAAAGCTGCTGGAGGAACCCTACCTGCTGCTATGACCGTTCCTGCCTCTTCGGCTCGAACCCCAGCTGTAACCTGTCTCCGACCAGCCTGACCCGATGGCTCCCGAGCCACCCGTCGTCGGTCGAAGGGTAGTCCTCACGGTAGTGGGCGCCTCGGCTCTCCTCTCTGGCGAGTGCCGAGGCCGCCACTGCACCCGCCGTCAGACACATCATCCTGGTCTCCTCCCACTCGGCCAACCGCGATACCGAGGCGGGCCGAGGTCCCAGCGCGGCGCGGCACTCCTCCACGGCCGAGAGGGTGGCGCGCAGGGATCTCGCCGATCGGACGATCGAGGCGCCATCCCACATCGCGATTCGTAGCTTTCGGCGAATTACGTCAAGCGGCTCTCCATCCACAGCGGAGGACCCAGCCTCCAGCACTGCAACTTGTGGTGGCAGGTCTCGTCCCCGCGCGTATTCTGCCGCGGACCTTCCTGCGATGGTGCCGAAGACTACGGCTTCAGTCAGGGCATTGCCCCCCAGCCGATTGGCCCCGTGCACTCCACCAACGGCCTCGCCCGCGGCGAAGAGCCCCGGCAGGTCGGTGGTGCAGTCCACGTCGATCTCCGCGCCACCCATGAAGAAGTGGACCGTCGGCCCCACCTTGAGCCAGTCGCGGCTCACGTCCACACCGTGCCTGCGCAGGTCTCTCCTCAACGTCGGGAATCGAAGCTGCCAGACGTCGTCCGGGACAGCTGTGCAGTCCATATAAACCTGCCCATCCACTCCATTTCCCTTCCGCACCTCGGAGAAGATGGCCCGGGACAGCACGTCGCGGGTGGCCATCTCGGCGTTCTCCGGATCGTAGCTGTCCATGAACCGCTCCCCAAAACGGTTGCGGAGGACGGCTCCTTTGCTGAAGAAGGATGGATCCACCACGCTCTTGAAGGGGCTACTCATCCAGGTGGGAAAGAACTGGACGAACTCCATGTCTCGCAGCCGAGCCCCGGCAGCCAGCAGCAATCCGTAGGAGTCGCCAGAGATGCCACGAGCGTTGTTGGTGTTGGCATAGATGTGCCCGGCTCCGCCCGCGGCCATTACCACCGCACCGGCTCGGACCATCAGCAGTGCGTCGCGCTCGATGTCGGCGACCACTGCACCGACAACCTCATCCCGATCCAGCACCAACCGGACAACGGGGCTCTGTTCAAGGAACCGTACCCCTTTTTCGGCGGCGGCTTCCGCCATCGGTGCGGAGATGGAAAGCCCCAACAGCGTGCTGGGCCGGCCGGAACAGTCCGGATGGATGCCGCGCGGACGGCTGTGGCCTGGAACCAGGAGGTGAACCGGTTCGGTCCCAGGGTGGACTATTTGCACGCCCCACTCGGCCAGCTTCAACACCCGCTCCCCGCCCCACTCCGTGAGCAAACGGACCAACCTCTCGTCGTTGATTTGCCGGCCACCGGCCATAGTGTCCCGGAAGTGCTGCTCCTGCGAATCCTGGTTCCCCTCGTAGGGGACGAAGGCGCAGAGGCCGGCGCCAGCAACGACCGTATTGCCGCTCCGTCCAGCTCTGCCCTTGGTGGCCACCACCACCGAAGCACCCTGCTCCCTGGCTTCGATGGCGGCCGTCAGCCCTGCCGCCGCCGCGCCGATGACAAGGACGTCACAATCGATATCCATCGCTGCCACCTACTTTCATCTCGTCCATATCGTCGTTGGCCCCCGAATCCAAGAGCCGGCATCGTCCCAGATGCCGGCACCTCCTGGACGCAGAATGAGTGTTGGCGTGAGCTAGTCTAACACTCCGAGAAGCCGCAGCTGTAGCACTTGTGGCAGCCTTCCTCGTAGACCAGGGTGGCGTGGCCGCACTCAGGGCAGAGGTCCCCGATCCTGTCGGTCTCCTCGGGCAGATCCAGCTCCAACTGCTTCACCCCGGCAGCCTCATCTTCCGCCGTTCCGGAAAGATGATCTTCGAGCACCTGGGCCACCGCATCGGGCAGCGAGCGAACCCTCATCCGCCCGAAGCCCAGCTGCCGGCCACCGCCGATCCCTGAGAGTTGGCTCACTATCTCCCTCAGCCGCTCCGTGGGCGACAGCGAGGAGGGCAGCCTGAGCGTCATGGAGATAAGCCGGCCAATCGCCTCGGCCACCGCCGCGGTGTCGCTGCCCGCCTTGCCCACGTTCAGGAACAGCTCGAAGGGCTCGTCCGCCCCGTTTTGGTTCACGGTCACGAAAGCGACTCCCAGTGGTGTCTCCGCTCGATACGTCACTCCGTGAACTATTCGCGGCCTTGGCCTCACCTTTTCCTTGGATACCGAGGCGGACTCTTTGACCACAACGGGCTGATCTTCCCCGGCAGGCTTGTCGGAGGATCCCATGTTCAGCACCTGGGTCCCCTTGCAGCCATCCCTGAAGACGGTGATCCCCAGGCACCCCTCGCGATAAGCCTGCTGATACACCGCGGCCACGTCCTTCTCGGTCGCGGAGTTGGGAAGATTGACGGTTTTGGAGACCCCGTTGTCCACCTGCCGCTGGAAGGCGGCCTGCATTCGCACGTGCCACTCCGGTCCAACTTCGTGGGCGGTGACGAACACACGACGTACGTCCTCGGGGATCTCCTCTATGCCGTGCAGGGTCCCTTGCCGGGCCACCTTCTCCATCAACTGCTCGCTGTAGAACCCGCGCTCTCGAGCCACTCGCTCGAACTGCGGGTTGATGAAGGTCAGCTGCCTGTCACCCACTATGTGGCGGAAGGCTATGGCGAAAAGCGGCTCGATGCCGGACGTGCTCCCCGCGATGATGCTTATGGTCCCCGTGGGGGCTATGGTGGTCACCGTGGCGTTGCGCAGCGGCGGCCCGTCCTTGTATATGCTCTCGGCCCAGTTGGGGAAGGGGCCACGCTCCACTGCGACCTTGGCCGACTCCTCGTGGCCGATCTTCCTGATGAAGCCCATCACCTGGTCGGCAAGGGTCAGCGCCTCTTCGCTGTCGTAAGGGATCCCCATCTGAATTAGAAGGTCCGACCAGCCCATAACCCCCAGCCCGATCCGCCGGTTCCCCTTCACCATGGTGTCGATCTCCGGCAGCGGATAGGGGTTCACCTCTATCACGTCGTCCAGGAAGCGAACGGAGATGCGGATGACCCTCTCCATCTCCTTCCAGTCGAGCTCGTGCCTGGTATTGGTATCCGCGCGGCTGTTGCCGGACTTGGCCTTGACTGGCCTTGTGAAGCGCGCCAGGTTGAGCGATCCGAGATTACAGGCCTCGTTGCCCAGCAGCGGCTGCTCCCCGCACGGGTTGGTTGCCTCGATCATCCCCAGCTTTGGGGTGGGATTGGCCGGGCTCGCGTTCACCCTGTCTATGAACACCACGCCGGGGTCGCCGGTCCGCCAGGCTGCCTTCACTATTCGGTCAAAGACCTCGCGGGCCTTCAGCCTGGTCACCACCTTGCCGGATCCGGGGTCCACCAGATCGTACTCCCCGTCCGCCTCCAGCGCCTTCATGAAACTGTCGGTGGCCGCCACGGAGATGTTGAAGTTGGTGATCCCTCCGTCCAGTTTGCACTCGATGAACTCGAGGATATCGGGGTGGTCCACCCGAAGGATGCCCATGTTGGCCCCACGTCGAGTCCCGCCCTGCTTGACGGCCTCCGTGGCGGCGTTGAATACCTTCATAAAGCTGACAGGGCCACTGGCCTTTCCGCCGGTACTGGCGACCACGCTGTCCTTGGATCGCAACCGGGAAAAGGCAAAGCCGGTGCCTCCACCGCTCTTGTGGATCAGGGCCGCCCGCTTCACAGACTCGAAAATCCCCTCCAGGGAGTCCTCCACCGGCAGGACGTAGCAGGCGGAATACTGCAGACCGTTGTTCTTGCCCGCGTTCATCAGGGTGGGGGAGTTGGGAAGGAAGAGCATCTCCTGCATCACGTCGCGGAAGCGGCCTGCCACCTCCTTGATCTCCGCCTCGCTCTTTCCCCAACGCGACTCGGCCTGCGCGATGGCATGGCCCACCCTCCAGCACATCTCATCAGGGGTCTCGCTGACCCCGTCCCCATCACGCGCCAGGTAGCGCTCCTTCAGCACCCTCAGCGCGGACTCCGTCCATCGCCCCGTATTGTTGCTGGCCTCCGTGAGCTCAATCATCTCTTCACTCTCCTCGACGGGCGGTCGTTGCGGGCGCCCATCCTTCAGAACGATCAGTGGTTACTCCTGTGGAGTGGCCACCGTGCGAAAGTACAGCGTTCAGCCACCAGATAGACACGTTACACAACATCTTGTGTCCACCACATATAGTGGACACAAGATGTTGTAGTGTCAAGGGGATTCGGACAGGTTATTGGGGAACTTTACTGAAATCCAGTCTACATCCAGGGCTCGGATGTAGACTCTCTCGTCATCAGTTGGGCCAGCACCTCCTGCGGGCTGCCCCCCTCGAACAGAACCGCGTGGATCTGGCGCGTTATCGGCATCTCGACGCCCCTCTGCCTCGCCAGTTTCAGAACCGCCCGGGTCGCGGGTATCCCCTCCACCACCATGGGGCTGGACGCAATCACCTGCTCCACGCTCTTGCCCCGGGCGATCGCCTCGCCTGCCGCCCGGTTCCGGCTGTGGCTGCTGGTGCATGTGGCGATTATGTCGCCGATGCCAGCCATACCGGCAACCGTGTAGGCCTGCCCGCCCTCCACCACCACCAGCCGCCCGATCTCGGCCAGGCTGCGGGTGATCAGCGCTGCCTTCGCGTTGTCGCCATACCCAAACCCATCCGACATGCCGGCGGCGATCGCCACCACGTTCTTCAGCGCGCCGCACAGCTCAACCCCAACTATGTCAGAGTTGGTGTAGACGCGGAAGGCAGCTGCCGATAGCACGGACTGAATCTGTAGCGCCACCGCATCGTCCTTGCAGGCCACCACGGTGGCTGTCGGGATTCCCCTGCTGACCTCTTCGGCATGGTTCGGCCCCGAGATGGCCGCGACCCTCCCACGGTGAACCGGCGGGAGAGCGGCCTCCAGCAGCTCGGAACCCCGTCGGAGGGACTCTTCGTCCAGCCCCTTGGCGGCGCTTACCACCAACTGGTCGGGTGCAAGCACCGCCCCCAGCCTGGGCGCCAGCTCCTTCAGTCCCTGAAAGATGGTGGCCACCACTACCACCGAGCTTCCCACAACTGCCTCATCCAGGCTGGGGGACACGAGAACGTTCCGCGGAATGGTGACCCCTGGAAGGTAGTCGGGGTTCTCTCGGGTGAGGGAGATCTGCCGAGCCAATTCCGGCCGGCGAGCCCAGAGTCGAACCTCATATCCTTTGCCCGCCAGAAGTACGGAGAGAGCCGTTCCCCAGCCCCCTGCATTCAGTACGCAGATCTTCCCATCTACTTTCAATCACTTCTCTCCCGCGGTATGCTATGCTTGAAATCGAGTCAATTATAGCTGGACTGAGGTATAGATGAGCCTTTTCCTGTACGCCGTGGCAGCGGTGGTTGCCTATCTGTTTGGATCGATCCCATCCGGATACGTCCTCGCCCGGCTGAGGGGGAAGAATATACTCAACCAGGGGAGCAAGAAATCCGGCGCCACAAACGTCCTCCGCACCCTGGGCTGGAAGGCGGCGGCGCCCGTATTCGCCGCGGATTTCGTGAAGGGAATGCTGGCGGTAGTCGCCGCCAGACTGATATCGGGTGGCGACCCGACCGCGGACGTTGTCGCGGGATTGGCCGTGCTGCTAGGGCACAACTACTCCGTCTTCATTCGCTTCCGAGGGGGCCGCGGCGTGACCACCGGACTGGGCGCCATGGCGGTCATTTCCCCCATTGCCATGTTGATCACCACGGCCATCGGGGCGCTGATCGTTGCCAGAACCCGCTACGTCTCCCTGGGATCTGTGGTGGGCGCCGGCATGATCCCCTTTTCTCTCCTGGCCCTGGTAATCGCCGCGGGCCAACCCGTTCCGCACCTTCTCTTCGGGCTGCTGGGTAGCGCCTTCGTGATCGCCAGCCACAGGGACAACATCAACAGGCTGATCCACGGCACCGAGCGCAAACTGGGTGAGCGGGCCCGGCCCTAGCGCTCTGACCCGAGCGCGGCCACCAGATTCGCCATCTCGATCGCGCTGGTAGCGGCGTCGAACCCCTTGTTTCCAGATTTCGTTCCGGCCCGCTCTATCGCCTGCTCCAGGTTGTCCGCGGTGATCACGCCGAAGATTATTGGCACCCCGGTGTCCAGGCTCACGTTGGCTACGCCCTTGGAGACCTCTCCCGCCACGTAGTCGAAGTGGGGAGTGGCGCCGCGGATCACCGCCCCAAGGCAGATAACGGCGGAGTAGGAGCCGGTCTGGGCCAGCTTCTTGGCAACCAGCGGGATCTCGAACGCCCCGGGGACCCAGGCGACGTCCAGGTTCTCCTCTTCCACACCGTGCCTGACCAGCGCGTCCTTCGCTCCGGCCAGCAGCCTACCGCCGATGAATTCGTTGAAGCGGGAGATCACAACGGCGAAGCGAAGGCCCCGGCCTACCAGTTCCCCCTCATAGATCCTTCCCATCGGAAACCTCCTCTTTGAGATCTTTGGGCCTTAGCCCCAGCAGGTGGCCCATCTTTTCCTGTTTGGTGAGAAGATAGTGCAGGTTGTTAGGTGCGGGCTCGCTGATCAGCGGCACGCGCTCCACGATCTCGAGTCCGAAGCCCTGGAGCCCCACCATTTTCTTCGGATTGTTGGTCAGCACCCGAATGCGGGAAAGCCCCAAGTCCACCAGGATCTGCGCGCCGATGCCGTAGTCCCGCTTGTCCGCCGGGAAGCCGAGGCGGCGGTTGGCCTCCACGGTATCGAGCCCACCATCTTGAAGGTGGTACGCCTTGACCTTGTTGTGCAGGCCGATGCCCCGCCCCTCCTGTCGCATGTAGAGCACGACCCCACGCCCCTCCTCGGCAATCTTCTCCATCGCCAGCCTCAGCTGATCGCCGCAATCGCAGCGGAGGGAGCCCAACACGTCGCCGGTGAGGCACTCGGAGTGGACCCGCACCAGCGGGGCCGGACCCTCACTCAGGTCCCCCATCACCAAAGCAACGTGCTCCTCTTTGTCCACGATGCTGGCATAGGCATAGATGATGAAGTCGCCGAAGCGGGTGGGAAGCTGGGCCTCCGCCACCCTGGTCACGAGCTTCTCCCTGTGGCGCCGGTAGTCGATAAGCTGAGCCACGGAGATGATCTTGATCCCATGCTCAGCACTGAAGCGCTCCAACTCCGGCATGCGGGCCATGGTCCCGTCCTCTTTCATGATCTCGCAGATCACGCCGGCCGGGTAGAGCCCCGCCAACCGGGCCAGATCCACCGCCGCCTCGGTCTGACCAGCCCGCTTCAGCACACCACCCTCCGCCGCGCGCAGAGGGAAGGTGTGGCCGGGCCGTGCAATGTCGTCGGGTCGGGTGGCCGGATCAAGGATCGTCCTCACGGTGGCCGCCCTGTCGTAGGCGGAGATGCCGGTGGTCACCTTCTTCTTTGCCTCAACCGAGACGGTGAAGGCCGTACCGAAGCCCGAAGTGTTGTGCTGTACCATCATCGGGATCTGCAGCTCGTCCAGCCGATTCCCGACGATCGGCATGCAGATCAAACCACGGCCGTATCTGGCCATGAAGTTGATCGCCTGCGGCGTCACGTGCTCCGCCGCAATGATGAGGTCGCCCTCATTCTCTCTATCCTCGTCATCCACGACGATGACGAACTTACCTTGTCTGATGTCCTCGATGGCCGCGGCCACCTTCGATAACGGCATCCTTACCACCCCCAACCAGACCAACTCACCCTAACCACCCTACATGAAGCCCTGCTCGGCCAGGAACTGCTCTGTCACGCCGCGCTTTCCTTCTCGCCGGGACAGGAAGCTCTCCACATACTTCGCCATTATGTCGACTTCCAGATTCACGCGGGCGCCCACGCCCTTCTCCGGAAGCGTCACCTCCTGTTGAGTGAATGGTATGATGGACACCGAGAACCAGTCCTCGCCGCACCCGGTAACCGTCAGGCTCACCCCGTCCACGGATATGAACCCCTTCTCCACCACGTAGCGCGACAGCGCCCCCGGCATTGTGAAGCGGACCAGCAGGGCATCGCCCTCCCGCTGGCGCGACGCCACGGTCCCCACCCCATCCACGTGTCCCTGGACGTAGTGCCCGCCCATCCTGTCGTTGGGTCGCAGCGCCCGTTCCAGGTTAACCCTCTCCCCTGCCTTCGCATCTCCCAGGTTGGTGCGCCGCAGCGTCTCCGGAGCCAATCCCACCGTGAAGCCCCGAGTGTCGAACTGAGTGACCGTGAGACAGGTTCCATTCACGTCTATGCTGTCCCCCAGCTTCAGGTCGCCAAGCACCTTGGACGCGCGAACCCGGAGCCGGTGCCCGCCGCCCGTCTGCACCAGCGACTCGACTGCCCCTGTCTCCTCAATGATGCCCGTGAACATCTCGCGCCACGTACCCCACTACCATTATGTCGTCGCCAACCCTCTCCCACTCCACGTCCCGCAGGGCAGCGGCCGACTTCATCGAGGCTACCCCCTGCCCTCCAAAGGGCCCGGGCGCCTGAGTGCCCCCCACCAGCTTTGGGGCAATGAACGCCACGATCTTGTCGACCAGCCCCAGGTCGAAGAGCGATCCCAGCAGCTCGCCTCCTCCCTCCACCAGCAGGGATGTGACTCCCCACTCCGAGGCAAGGGTTCTCAACGCCGCTTCAAGGTCCACCCTGTCCGCCCGCTCCGGGACTGTGATGACGGCGTTGCCCATCGACTCGATGCGCTTCAAGCCGCTTTGATGTGCCCTCGGCCCCACGAGCAGGGCAGTAGTGCCGGGGAGGCGGCCGGACACCATCTGCGATCGCAGGGGAGTCCTTCCGGTGGTGTCCACCACCAGCCGCAGCGGCTGGTGGCCCAGGGGTTGGCCGGAGTCGTCCCGAACGGTGAGCTGCGGATCGTCGGCGATCACGGTGTTCACCCCGACCATCAGCGCGTCCACCGATGCTCTGAGCTGCTGAACCCGCTGCCGCGACCTGGGCCCGCTGATCCACTTGGACTCGCCGGTGAAGGTGGCGATCTTCCCGTCCAGGGTCATGGCGTACTTGGCGATCACCATGGGGCGCCCAAGGGTGATGTAGGTTAGCCACCCCTCCAGGAGGCGGCGCGACTCCGCCTCCATCTCGCCGACGTGCGTCGCGATCCCGGCCCGCTCCAGCGATGCCCTGCCGCACCCGCACACCACAGGGTTCGGATCGATCATCGCCATGTGGACCCCCGCGATCCCGGCTCGGATAAGGGCCTCGGTGCAGGGAGGGGTGCAGCCGTAGTGGCAGCATGGCTCCAGAGTCACGTACAGCGTGGCGCCTCTTGCCATCTCCCCGGCCTCGCGGAGGGCCATGATCTCGGCGTGAGACTCCCCTGCCGGCTGGGTGAAACCCCTGCCCACCACCTGCCCGTCCCTCACCAGCACCGCGCCCACGGCAGGGTTGTTACCGGTATTCCCTCTGGCCTTGGCGGTCAACTCCAACGCCATCGCCATGTAGTTATCAGCCATCAGCCCTCAGCCCTCAGCTTTATTGGACAACAAAAAACGACCCGAAGGCACCACAGCCTCGGGTCGCCCCGATACAACCGCAGACGTGCCTTCTCTCATCCGGACTGTACCGTCGGCCCTGGCATTTCACCAGGTCAGCCTTTCAGCTCGCGGGCTCCGCAGCGCTGCTGCGATACCGCCGGTCGGGAGTTGGCTCTTCGCCGCACCCTGCCCTGAAGGACTTTGTTAACTTAACTGCGTGCCTAGTATAGGAAGGCGTTGAGGGGGTGTCAAGGTGGCTGTGACGCTCCGTCGGCCGCGGCGACCATTGGTGAATAATAGTACCGCATAGCTGCCCAAGGCTAAATGCCGGTACTCGCGGCCATTCCCAGCATGAAGACACTGAATGGGTTACTATTGACGCCGCACCCTCTGGCCGGATTCGTGCAAACTCGCAGCTCGATTGTCATATGATTTCAGCCCCGGAGGTGAGGAAATGGAATCGGATCTTGTCCTTCGCCGTCAACTGCGCGCCCTGGTGGGCGGGCAAGAGGCCCACATGAACCTGGACTCGGCGGTCGCCGATTTCCCCATGGAGCGAATTAACGACCGTGCGCCCAACATTCCCTACAGCTTCTGGCACCTTCTGGAGCACATCCGCATCGCCCAGTGGGACATCCTGGAGTTCGCGAGGGACGCGTCTCACGTCTCTCCACCATGGCCCGACGGCTACTGGCCATCACGCGACGCTGCGGCCGACGCAGGAGCATGGAACAACTCCATCGCCGCCATCAGATCAGATATGACGGCCCTTGAGGATCTGGCCATGAACCCGAGCGTCGATCTCTACACGCCGATCCCTCACGGTGATGGTCAAACGGTCCTGCGCGAGATCATTTTGGCCGCGGACCACAATGCCTACCATGTCGGGGAGTTCGCCATTCTAAGGCAGGTAACGGGGCTTTGGCCGGCCAATCGAGAGGGCTAATTGCCGCTCGATCATCGTCAAGTACTGGAGACGAGATAATCTCCAGTGCCTAAGAACATGTCGACTGATTTGGCGTACAATAGCCCCGGCGCAAACTACCGGCCGGTTTAGCCCTCTTCACTACCAGCGACACCATGGGCCGTGTGCAACGGTGCGCGCGACCGGCGATCGGCGCCCATTTTTCCGATGGAGGAAGCTGCAGACTATGTCGACGGGCGATTTCAAGTACGAGCTAATCGAGGGCTGGGAGCAGTTGCCAGCCGGCTACACCCATAAGGACGTGGTCGGTATCGGGGTCGACTCGAAGGATCGCGTGTACATCATCACGAGGTACGAGCCAAGGGTGATCGTCTACGAGCGCGACGGTCGCTTCGTCGGCTCCTGGGCCGAGCACCTCTTCGCGAAGGGCCGGACCCACGGCATCCGGATCGGCCCGGATGACTCCGTCTGGTGCGTGGACGATAAGGAGCACACCGTCCGCAAGTTCTCGCCCTCGGGCGAGCTGCTGATGATGCTCGGAACCCCCGGCGTCGCTTCGGACTCGGGCTACGACACCAGCATGGACGGCGCGGACCTCTGGACTCGGCTGAACACCATCACGCGGGGAGGCGGCCCTTTCAACCGGCCGACGGCGGTGGCTATAGCCCCCAACGGCGAGCTCTACGTCTCCGACGGCTACGGCAACTGCCAGGTGCACCGCTTCACCGCCGACGGCAAGCTGATACAGTCCTGGGGCGGGCCTGGCAGCGGCCCGGGCCAGTTCAAGCTACCCCACGATGTCTGGGTCACCGAAGACGAGCGCGTATTCGTGTGCGACCGTGAGAACGACCGCATCCAAATCTTCAGCCCCGACGGCAAGTTCCTGGACCAGTGGACCAACGTGCAGCGCCCCACGGCCGTCTTCGTCGGCAAGGACGGGCTCTTCTACGTGTCCGAGCTTAGCCGCCGCAAGGGGATGCGCTCCTACACCAACGGGACGGCGCCCGAGGACCTGCCGGGCAGGGTGGCCATCCTGGACAAGGACGGCAAGGTGATCTACCGCTGGGGCACCCTCGATCGCACAGCCCCCGGCCAGTTCTGCGCCCCCCACTGCATTTGCGTCGATTCCCACGGCGACATCTACGTCGGCGAGGTCACCTGGACCGACTGGGGCAGCAAGGGGCTGGTTCCAGCGGACACCCACATGTTCCAGAAGTTCGCTCGCAAGTAGCCCGCAAAACCCCGACTCCAAGCGGGAGGGGCGGCCAGTTGGCCGCCCCTCCCCTCTTTCAGGCGTACACCGGCTCGCCGGTTGGGTTGCTGTTCACCGAGCACACCACTGGCTGCCCCTTGCCTATGCAGACGAAGCAGGACGAGCATTCCGTGCATCGGATGATCTCGCCGTCCCTGCCCGACAGCATCTTGCCCGCCGTGTCCGGATCGGCGATCATCTGGCGGCCAACGGCGATCAAGTCGGCCGACCCGTTCGCCAGAGCTTTCTCTGCCACCCCGCTATCCGCGAGCTTCCCGACCGCTATCACTGGAACTGTCACCGCAGACTTGATGCGGGCGGCGTAGGCGAGGTTAGCGCCGACGGGGCTTTCCTTCGGCAGCCTCGACGAGGACTGAAGGAATCGCTCGCCGCCGGCCTCCTTCCAGCCTCCCTGCGCGATTACGGACGCGTGGATGGCATCCACACCTGCCCCTTCCAGCTGGCGGGCGAGCAACATCCCTTCCTCCACGCTCATACCGCCGTCTATCAGCTCAACCGAGTTGATCCGGAACAGTATGCCGAAGCCGGGACCGGTTTGCTCACGGATCGACCGTACGACTTCCAGTGGGAAAGCGGCACGTCCGGCCATATCCCCACCATACCGATCGGTTCGCAGGTTCGTCAGCGGGGAGATGAACTGGCTGAGCAGGTAGAGGTGAGCGCCATGCACCTCAACTCCGTCGAAGCCAGCTTTCTTCGCCCGAACCGCGGCCGCGACGAAATCCGCCGTGATCTCGGCGATCTGCGCCTCTGAAATGGCCGACGCCTCGATCCCCGGCTTGCAGCGGATTCCAGAGGGCGATGCCCCGCGGATCCCCCCGTTCACCGGCACCGCACCCGCGCCGGCATGCCCAAGCTGCACCACGGCGGCCGCGCCCTCGGACTTTATGGACTTCGCCAACTCGGCCATGCCCGGCAGTTGCCCATCGTGCCATAGTCCAAGGCTGCGCACAGTGATGCGGCCGTCCGCCCTTACGGTGGTAGCCTCCACAATAACCATTCCCACGTGGCGGGCTCTCTGCCTGTAGAACCCGATAAGTTCAGGGGTTACCTCGCCTTCGGTGGTGGCGTAATCGCCGGTAATGGGCGGCAGCACCAGTCTGTTGCGCAGACGCATGCTGTTGATAGTCAGGGGGGTATCCAGTCTCGCCATCTGCATCACTCCCTAAGATTCAGGTGATCAGCACCCGTGTTTCCCCCACTGTACCAATTCCAGCCGCCGCGTCAAGCCCCCTGTGCCTCAGTCGATGGAAGCATCGGGCGGCCCGTTGGCCACCCTCTGCCGTGCCGACCCCATGCCGCCCACGTAGATCGTTCTGTCCAGAGTGAACCCACCACAGCTTAAACCTCGCCGAAAACGGCGTGTCCTCCAACCACCGTCGCCTCGACCTTCGTCGAGAGGAACAGCTCCGGCGACCCAGCCAGGGGATCGGCCGAGAGGACGACGAAATCAGCCACCTTTCCAACAGACAGGCTGCCTTTCATCCCCTCTTCTCCGGCGGCGTAGGCAGCCCCCAAGGTGAAGCCTCGCAGCGCCTCCAACGGACTGAGCCGCTGCTCCGGGTGCCAGCCCCCAGCCGGCTGCCCGTCGGCGGTCTGCCTGGTCACCGCGGCGTGCATCCCGGCAAGGGGGTCCAGCGGCTCCACGGGGCAGTCGGATCCCAGGGCCAGCACCGCTCCGGAGTTCAACACCGTCCTCCAGGCATAGGCGAGATCGTTCCTTCCAGCCCAGTAACGATCCGCGATGACCCAATCGGAGGGCTGGTGGCTCGGCTGCATGGAGGCGACCACCCCTAGCGTACCGAGGCGATGGGCGTCCGTCGGGTTAAGCAGCTGCACGTGCTCGATGCGGGGCCGGAGGCCCTGAGGTTGCCACAGCGGGGCCGTCTCTTCCAGCAGATCGAGCGCCTTTCGGTTCGCGGCGTCCCCGATAGCGTGGATCGCCGGCGCTATTCCCCCGGACATGGAGGCAGTCAGCACCTCTCGAAGCCGGCCGTGGGTCAGCGTCTCGATGCCCAACCCACCGGCGCTGCCGCTGTAGGGCTCCAGCATATGGGCGGTCTGCGAGCCCAGGGCGCCGTCCAGGAACAGTTTCAGGTTCCCTACACGCAGCCATTCGTCGCCGTCCCCACTGTGCACACCCTGTCGAAGCGTATCCTGCAGCGCCCCCATTGCGATGTGACACAGCATCCGCAGCCGCAGGGCGCCCCGCTCCTTGAGCCGCCTGATTAGGCTGTAGTTGGGGGAGCCATCCGGAAAGGAGGAGCCGTGCATCTCCGGCACGTGCATCCCGGTGACACCACGGGAGGCCGCGATGGACAGGGCGGTCAAGGCCGCGCTGTCGCACCGGGCAGGTGAGAGCCCCGGTACCGCGTCCACCACCGGCCGGCGGCCGTTCTCTTTCAGCAGCCCCGTCGGTTCCCCCGAGCCGGGGTCCCGCACTATCTCGCCTCCAGTCGGGTCGGGGGTCTCGGCGGTCAAGCCCGCCAGTCGCAGCGCGAGACTATTGGACCATGCGGAGTGCATATCCTTACTTATCAGCAGCACGGGGTGGCCCGGTGCCACGGCGTCCAGATCCTGACGAGTGGGCAGACGGCTCCACTGGTTCTTGTCCCAGCCGCCACCCTGGATCCACTCTCCCGCGGAGAGCCTGGCCGCGGCCTGGCCGACTCGACGCTGAGCCTCCTCCAGGGAGTTCACCCCTGCAAGCTCCAGACGCTCCAACTGCAGCGCGAAGTCCAGGAGGTGGACGTGGGCATCGATCAGCCCCGGCAATACCGTGCGGCCCCCTAGATCGACGAAGCGACTGCCCGGTCCGCTCACGGGCTCCACGTCTTCTGGCCTCCCGACGGCGACTACCCGACCATCCTCTATGGCCATCGCCTCAGCGCTGGGGCAGGAATCGTCCAGGGTGCGTATCCGAGCGTTGGTGAGGATCAAATCGGCAGACATGGGCCCTCCAGCCAGCGGCAACGATTCCGGCAGCCCGGTGGCACCGGGGACGCGATTCTACCATGGCGGCTATGCTCTGGTCGCGACCAGTCGACGGCCCTCTTCACTGGCCACCGCCAGCACTGCGACGGCGAAGGCGCCGGTCAGCAGCCCTTCTTCGCCGGACTTGGCCTGGTCCTGTGGCACTGCCTCAACTCGGCGGAGTCTCGTCAGGAATAGTCTGATACAATCACGCTGGCAGCGAAGCTCTCCTGGAGGTTGGGGTGGACGAGGCCTCGTGGATTTCCGCAAGCAGAGCGGGCGACGTGAAGGCATTCAACCAACTGGTGGTTACCCATCAGTCGGCTGCCTACGACCTGGCCTATCGGATGCTGAAGAACCCGGATGCCGCGGCAGATGTCACCCAGGACGCCTTCCTGTCCGCCTTCACCCACCTGCACCAGTTCCGCGGCGGTTCCTTCAAGGCGTGGCTCTTCCGGATCGTTTTGAATCGGGTGTACGACCACCTCCGGGCGCTCCAGCGCCACCCATCCTCCTCTCTGGACGGCATGGTGGACGACGAAGAGTCTCCCCCCCTCCAGATAGCGGACTCCCAGCCCCTCCCCGAGGAGATCACCCTCTCTCGCGAACTGATGGGCCGCATCGAGGTAGGACTCGCCACGCTGCCCCCGGACCAGCGCGTCACCCTCATCCTGAGCGACATCCAGGGTATGAGCTACGACGAGATTGCTGTCGCCACCGGAGCCTCGCTGGGGACGGTGAAATCACGGCTCAGCCGTGCGCGCGGCGGACTTCGCGCATACCTTGGTCAACATAGGGAACTATTGCCGCCCTCCCAACGTCTCTATTTCGAGAGGACCGATAGAGCTGCGGGCAAGGTCTCGGCCCGAGCCATTGATGGTGAGCAGACAGGACCATGAAGCTGAAGCTGTTTGGCAGGAAGAGGGAACTGAAGCATAGCGAGGTGCTGGAGCAGCTCTCGCCCTACTTCGACGGCCGTCTTGAAGCCGGCGAAAGGATGCGGCTGGAACTTCACCTCCAGAGCTGCCAGGGTTGTTCAGCCGAGTTGGAGGCGATGCGAGCCGCCTCCGCTCTGCTGCGCACCCTTCCGCCGACCAGGCTACCGCGCGACTTCACCCTGCAGTTCGCGCCGCGTCCGGTGGTGGCGACCCCCGGCCCCTTCTGGGCGCTTCGGCTGGCCTCCGGTGTGGCGGCAGCGGCCTTCGTGGCCCTATTCGCGGCATCTGCTCTCCTGCCTGCGGTCTGGGCGCGGCAATCGGACTCCACCGTGACCTACCAGAGCAGACCGCAGGCACCTCAGACGCTTAGTGCACCTTCGACCGCTTCATCCCAGGCCGACGCGGCAGCCCCCAAGCGCGCCGCCCCAGCCTCGGCGCCGGTTGCACCAGCCGCAGCACTAGGTGCACCAGATGCCGCTCCGGTTGCACCAGCAGCCGCTCCGGTTGGCCCTCCGGCGGCCGATGGTAACTCTCTCGAATCGCTCCTGGCCACCCTGGAGGTGACTGCCGGGAGTCTCGCCCTGCTGCTTGGACTCGCGGCAGCAACTGTTTGGTGGAAACACAAGAGTCTAGGTTAAGGAGAAACCTGCCATGCGCAAGTTATCTATCCTCGCCGGAATGGTAGTCATTGCTGTCGTCGCCCTCGGCGTCTCGCTGGTAACATCGATCGCCCAGCCCGCACCTGCGGGCCATGTCTCAGCCGCTGCCCCATCTACGAGCCTCCAGGGAGCGCCTTCAATCCAGACCGTCTCCGGTCAGAATCCCGGCATCTCGGTCTCAGGCGAGGGATCCATAACAGTCAAGCCAGACATCGCCAAGGTGACGCTGGGCATAGAGGTGACCAACAGCTCGGCTAACGCGGCCCAGCAAGACGCGGCCTCCAAGATGGACGCGGTGGTATCCGAGCTGAAGAAGCAGGGGATCCAGGACAAGGACATCCAAACGGTCCGCTTCGACCTGTCACCCGACTACGACTACTCCACAAAGACGCCGGTCTTGAAAGGCTATCGGGTCACCAACCTTGTGGTCGTGACGCTTCGGGACATATCCAAGGTGGGAAGCCTGCTGGACTCCGTCGTGGCCTCCGGCGCCACTCGCCTCCAGGGGATCAGCTTTGGAACCAGCGATCCAGCAGCCGCGGGGACCCAGGGCCGAGAGGAGGCGATGAAGAACGCCATGGCGAAGGCAGACCAACTCGCCAAGCTGGCAGGCGTGACTCTAGGGGCGCCCATCTCGATCCAAGAGACAGTTTCGGCGCCGCCAACTTCCGTGGACATTCAGCCGAAGGTGGCAGCTGCCCCCTCCATGGCCACCCCGGCTCAGACCCCGATCAATCCCGGCACTCAAGAAATCAGGACGGTCGTCAATGTGACCTACGCCATCAAGTGAGCTGATAGCTCGCAGCTGATAGCTGGTGCTATAATTCCATAGGCCGTTGAAGGCTTATCGCTTGAGTGCCTTGGTGGCACTCAAGCCATTTTGTGATGCGGGGGAACTCCGTGTACCAGGCGCCACGCGGGACTCAAGACCTGCTACCCAATGAGGTCAAGTACTGGCGATATGTGGAGGATACGGCAACGCGGGTGGCCGAGCGGTTCGGCTACCAGCTGATTCGCACGCCGATCTTCGAGGAAACGTCGCTCTTCGTCCGCGCGGTCGGAGAGAGCACCGACATCGTCAGCAAGGAGATGTACACCTTTGAGGACAAGGGGGGAGATAGCCTCACCCTACGTCCCGAGGATACAGCCCCCGTCCTACGGGCGTACCTCGAGCACGGCTTCGCTAGCCGCACGCAGCCGGTGAAGCTGTACTACATCGGCAGCATGTATCGTTACGATCGACCCCAGGCCGGCCGCCTGCGCGAGTTCCACCAGTTCGGCTGTGAGGCTGTGGGCGACGGCGACCCGGCGGTCGACGCAGAGGCGATCCTGGTTGCTTGGCAGCTGTACCAGGAGCTGGGTCTCACCAATCTGTCGCTGCAGCTCAACAGCATCGGTTGCCCCAACTGCCGCCCTGCGTATCTAGAAAGGCTCGTCGACCACTTCACGAAGCACAAAGTGGGGCTGTGCCACGACTGCCAGCGCAGGCTGCAGATGAACCCGCTGCGGCTTCTGGACTGCAAGGTAGAGGGATGCCAGCCGGCCATCCTGGCCGCGCCCTCCAGCGCGGACAACCTGTGCGATGAGTGCGCCGAGCACTTCGAGCAATTGAGGAAGCTGCTCGCGGCCTTCGAGCTTCCGGTCGTCCTGAACCCGAGGCTGGTCCGCGGGCTGGACTACTACACGAGGACCGTCTTCGAGGTCTGGCCGGCCACGGTGGGCGCTCAGTCTGCCCTCGGAGGCGGTGGCCGCTATGATGGTCTAATGGAGCAGCTTGGCGGCAAGCCGACGCCGGGCATCGGGTTCGCCACCGGCTTGGAGCGGATCATAATCAATATCAAGGACCAGGGGATCGTACCTCCAGAGGTTGGGAGGCCGTTCCTCTATGTGGCCTACATGGGGGAGGACGCCAAGCTGCCGGCTTTCAAGCTGGCCGGCGAGGCCCGCCGCCTGGGGATCCCGTGCGTTTCCACCCTCAGCTCGCGCAGCCTCAAAGCGCAGATGAAGCAGGCAAACAACCTTGGAGCACCCTTCGCCTTCATTCTGGGCGAGCAGGAAATTGCAGAGGGCACGGTGACGGTGCGAAACATGTCGGAAAGCAGGCAGTGGCAGGAACCCCAGGCGAATGCGTTGGAGCAACTGCTGCAGGCAAAGGGGTGATTACGGTTGTACGAACGAATTGCGGAGATGGAGAAGCGGTACGACGAGATAGCTGAGTTGCTGTCCCGACAAGAGATCGCCTCCGATCCTGAGCAGTTACAGAAGCTGGGCAGAGAGCAGTCAAAACTGGGAGAGCCGGTTGCCGCATACAAGGCGTTTCTCCAGGTGGAGGAGCAGCTTCGCGAGAACCGTGCTCTCCTCGAAGAGGCCAAGCAGGACCCGGAAATGCAGGCGCTTGTCCACGAGGAGTTGGGGCTGCTGGGTCGTCAGAAAGAGCAGCTGGAGGCAAAGCTGCTGAAGATCCTCCGCCCTCGCGATCCCAACGACGATCGAGACGTGATCGTGGAGATTCGGGCAGGCACGGGCGGGGACGAGGCCGGCCTGTTTGCGGCCGACCTCTTCCGAATGTACACCCGCTATTCCGAGGAGCGCGGCTGGAAGGTGGACGTGCTGAACACCAACGAAACGGGGATCGGCGCACTGAAAGAGGTGATCTTCGAGGTCAACGGCAAGGACGCCTACAGCCGTCTTAAGTTTGAGAGTGGTGTTCACAGGGTGCAGCGAATACCTGTGACCGAGTCCGGAGGACGGATCCATACCTCCACGGCCACCGTCGTGGTGATGCCCGAGGCCGACGAGGTCGAGGTGGACATCAAGGATGATGAGCTCCGGATAGACGTCTACCGATCGACTGGGCACGGCGGCCAGAGCGTGAACACAACCGACTCCGCGGTCCGCATCACCCACCTTCCCTCCGGTCTCGTGGTGACGTGCCAGGACGAGAAGTCGCAGCTGAAGAACAAGGTCAAGGCTATGTCGGTACTGCGGGCACGCCTCTACGCGATTGAGCAGGAGAAGCACAACGCCGCCCTCGGCGAGGCGCGTCGCTCCCAGGTCGGCACCGGCGACAGAAGCGAAAAGATCAGGACCTACAACTTTCCACAGGATAGGGTCACCGACCACAGGATCGGCATCTCCGTTCACAACCTCCCTGCCGTCCTGGAAGGGCAGATCGAGCCTCTGATCGACGCCCTGAGAGCGGCGGGGGTTGGTCAACCAGAGCTTTCCGCGGTCTAGAGGGTGCAGAGGTGGCTGATCGCGACTCCGACTCTGTCCGGTACCTTCTGAGGCAGGCGACGACCGAACTGGCCGAGGCGGGGATCCCATCGCCGGCCGACGAGGCTCGCCTGATGATGATGGAGGCCCTTGGGGTCTCAGCCGCCTGGGTGCTGATCCACCCTGAGGCCGAGGTCCTACCCGATCGAGTCCGCTGGTTTCGCTCCGGCATCGCTCGCCGCCTCGCCCACGAGCCCTTTGCCTACATCGCCGGCCACAAGGAGTTCTACGCCTTCGACCTTCAGGTCAATCCAGCGGTATTGATCCCTCGGCCTGAAACAGAACTGCTGGTGGAGAAGGCTCTGACTCTCGCAGGGAAATTGCTGGAACGGAAGGGTCGCGACCTCCTGGCGGCGGACCTGGGCACGGGATCGGGCGCCGTGGCGATCGCGCTCGCGGTCTGTCAGCCCAGGCTGCGCGTCCTGGCCATCGACAGCTCTGAAGCTGCCCTGGCCCTCGCACGGGCAAACGCGGCCCGCCACTACGTGTCCGACCGCATCGAGTTCAGGTATGGAGACCTCCTCGAGGGGGTAAACGAGCGCATGGACCTGCTGGTCGCCAACCTGCCCTACATCCCCTCGGGGGAGATCGACGGGCTTATGCCGGACGTCAGAGACCACGAGCCGCGGGAAGCGCTGGACGGCGGACCGGACGGCACTATCCTCATCCGCAGGACTCTGGGGCAGGCAGTGGAGAGAATAGGCCGCCCGGGTGCGCTGCTGTTTGAGATCGGGGACGGCCAGGGCCGTGCACTGATGGAGGCAGCCTCCGCCATCTACCCTGATGCTACAATACTGGTGAACCGAGACTATGCGGGTTTCGAGCGGATATTGACAGTGGAGCTGCCATATGGGCTTCCATCCTAGCCGGTCCCTTCCGCGTTTCCCGATCACCGCTGAGAGCTGGTGACGTCGATGCATAACCAACAACGTGCCGAGATCATTCGTTGGCCCGGGAACCAGGCCGGCCAGCAGGTGGTGATTGCCAGGGCCGCGGCGATGATCAGGGCTGGAGAGGTCGTCGCGTTCCCCACCGACACCGTATATGGCATTGGGGGCCATGCATGGAACCCCGACGCGGTGCAACGCCTCTACGCCGTCAAGGAGAGGCCGGCTGGCAAGGCCATCGCCCTATTGATATCCGGTCTTGATCAGGTGGTGGAGGTCTCCGACTACTCGTCACCCTCACTGGGGCAACTCGCCTCTCGCTTCTGGCCGGGGGGGTTGACCCTCATTCTGCCGTGGCATCCACAGGCTAGGGCAGCCGCGCAACAACCCTTCGCCACCGTTGGGGTTAGGATGCCAAATCATCCTATCCCGCTGGCCCTGGTTGCCGAAGTTGGCGCGCCGCTGGCGACCACCAGCGCCAATCTCTCCGGATCGCCCAGCGCCATAACCGCCGATGAAGTGAGCCAACAGATCGGCGACAGGGTTGACCTTATCATCGATGGTGGAATGTGCCCGGGCGGCAGAGACTCCACCGTGGTGGATCTCACCACCCGGCCGCCGGTTGTGAGGAGGCTTGGGGCAGTGCCGATAGAGGAGTTGGAGTCGATCCTCGGATTGCTGCTCGTTGAGGCGTGATAGCTGATATTGTCAGTTGTGCCGGTGACCTGTAATCGCAAGAAAAGGAGAGCGCGACGTGAAGATTGCAGTCGGTAGCGACCATGCCGGGTTGAGCCTCAAGAAGGAGATTATTGCCCTCCTGAAAGAGATGTCTGTGAAAGTGCAGGATTTCGGCTGCTCCGACACCTGGCCCGTGGACTACCCAGACGTCGCGCGGCCTGTGGCCGAGGCGGTGGCGCAGGGGGAGTTCGAGCGCGGCATCCTGATATGCGGGACGGGTATAGGGATGAGCATCACCGCCAACAAGGTCAAGGGGGTACGAGCTGCCCTCTGCCACGACACCTTCAGCGCCCACACCGCACGCGAGCACAATGATGCCAACATTCTCTGCATGGGCCAGCGCGTGATTGGCAGCGGCCCGGCCATGGACGTCGTGAAGATCTGGGTCGCGGCCGAATTCAGCGGGGAAGAGAGGCACGCCAGAAGGGTGCAGAAGATAGAGGAGATCGAGGTGGACACTCTCCCCGGCCAGGAGAAGACCGAGTAGCCGCGGCACGCTGGTCACCGGGGTGAGGCTCGTCCACTGCCAGGGGGAGGAGGCCGAAGGCGAAATGCTCCCCACCCACGACCCCTCCGGATCTCGGGGCAAGGGCAACACTCAGTGGGAAAGCTGACAGACAGAAGAGGGGTCCCATGCCGCATACGCGACAGGGGACCCCTCTTGATTTCTTACAGCGCGCCTTCCAGGATCTCCATCGCCTCGTCTATCTCTCCCTTGGTGATCGTGAGGGCAGGGAACAGCCTCAGGATGGTCGGGGAGACGGCATTCAGCAGCAACCCGCGCTCCAAGCAGAGCGCGAGAAGCTCGACCGTCTTCTCCTCGCTGAACTCGATGGCGGCCAGCAGGCCACGACCGCGCACGTCGATGATCTCTTCGTGGCGCGCCTTCAGGCCCAGCAGTCTGTCCATCAGATGGGCGCCCACCTTCTGGACGTGGCCAGGAATGTCGTTGTCCACTATGTAGCGCATCACGGCGGTGCCGGCCGCGCAGGCCAGTGGATTCCCTCCAAAGGTTGAGCCGTGATCGCCGGGAGCCAGCACGGAGGCCGCCTCTTTGCAGAGGAAGGCTCCGATCGGGACGCCGCCGGCCAGCCCCTTTGCCAGGGTCATCACGTCCGGCTCAATGCCGAACTGCTGGTAGCCCCACATGGTGCCGGTGCGCCCCACCCCGGTTTGGACCTCATCCAACATCAGAAGGATGTTCCGCTCCGAGCAGAACTCCCTGACGCTGGACAGGTAGTTCTCGTCGGGAATGTTGACGCCGCCCTCGCCCTGGATCGGCTCCAGCAAAACCGCGCACGTCTTCTCGGAGGTGGCCTGCTCCAGAGCCGCCATGTCGTTGTAGGGGATGTTCGCGAAGCCGGCGGGCAGCGGCGTGAAATCCTTCTGGTAGGCGGGCTTACCCGTTGCTGCGACCATTGAGAGGGTGCGGCCGTGGAACGACTTCAGGGTGCTTATGACCTCATAGGCGCCGTCCAGCTTCAGCTTACCCCACTTTCGGGCCAGCTTCACCGCCCCTTCGTTGGCCTCGGCCCCACTGTTGGCGAAGAACACTCGATCCAGCGCGGAGTTGTCCACCAGCAGTTGAGCCAGCTCCAGCTGAGGGATGGTGTAGTACTGGTTTGAGGTCTGGATCAGTGTCGCGGCCTGCTTTCGCAAAGCCTCGACAACCACCGGATGGCAGTGGCCCAGGCTGTTCACCGCCCAGCCCGCTACCAGGTCCAGATAGGCCTTGCCTTTCTCATCCCACACTCGGCTGCCCTCACCGCGGACAATCAACAGCGGAGTGCGCCGGAACACCCCCATGTAAAGCTTGCTCTCTAACTCGCGCCAGTCGGTCATCGCAGTTCTCTCCTTCTGCTCACCCCTACTTGCCCTTCTTCTCTCGGTCCCGCTCTCGGGCTTCCGATCGCCGGACCTCGTCCATGAAGACGGTCAGCGCCGCGATGAAACCAGCCAGGGCGGCCCTCTTGAGTGCGTTCATCACGATAGGAGACATTGCCACCTCGCACCTCCTGCTATTGCGTCAAGAAGCTATAATCATGGTCCCCACGCCGGTATCGGTGAAGAGTTCCCGCAACAACGCGTGGGGCACCCTGCCGTCAATTATGTGCGCCCGCCCCACGGTGGTGAGCGCCTTCACACACGCCTTCACCTTTGGGATCATACCACCAGTCACCGTGCCGGAGCTTATCAGCGCTTGCGCCTCCACCGTGGTCAACTGTGTCAGCAGGGTGCCTTCCGCATCCTGGATCCCCGCCACATCGGTGAAGAAGATCAGCTTTTCGGCGAAAATTGCGGCGGCCACCTCACCCGCGGCCGTATCCCCGTTGATGTTGAGAAGCCGCCCACCTTCGCCCAACCCTATCGGTGCAACCACCGGCAGGTATCCCTGGCCGGTGAGGGTAGTGATCACACGCAGGTCTACGCGACTGATATCGCCCACGGCCCCCAGCCGCACATCCTTCTGGACGGCCTGGAACAGCCCGCCGTCGGCTCCACACAGGCCAACCGCCGGTGCCCCCATGCCGTTGAGTCTCCCCACCAGCTCCGCGTTCACCTTGCCCCGCAGCACCATGGTGGCGATGTCCAGAGTCTCTTGATCTGTCACCCGCAGGCCATCGACGAACTGGGGCCTCTTGTCAATGCGACGCATCCACTCGGAGATCTCGTGGCCGCCGCCGTGTACCAGCACAGGGTTGACCCCAAGCCGCTTCAGGGTGGCCACGTCCTGAAGCACGGTCTGGTCCGAGTCCATGGTGCTCCCCCCCATCTTCACCACTACGGTCTTTCCTATATAACGATTGATGTAGGGGATGGCCTCTATGAGAATGTCGGCGACCAACTCCGGTTTCTGCATCTACCATGTCCCTCAGGTGGTGTACTTGCTGTTGATCACCACGTACTCCTCGGTGAGGTCACAGCCCCAGGCGGTGGCGCTCCCCTTTCCGAGGTTCAGGTTGACCAGTATGGTGACCTTCGACTGCATGAGCGCACTGCTGGCCGCCCTCGCATCGAAGGGCAGCACCTTGCCCTGCAGCAGAGTCGGGAATCCGGCAATAGTTATGTCCAGTTTGGACTCGACAAGGTTGGCACCGGAGTAGCCCGCCGCGCAGGCGATCCGCCCCCAGTTGGGGTCCCCACCATACACTGCAGCCTTCAACAGATTCGACGCGGCCACGGATCGAGCGGCTCGCCGGGCATCATCCTCGGATTCCGCCCCATCCACCCGAACCTCGATCAGCTTGGTGGCCCCCTCGCCGTCGGCGGCGATTGCCTTCGCCATGCGGATGCACACTTCGGTGAGAGTCGCCTGGAACCGCTCTGCCGCCTGGCTTCCAGCCTCGATCCGCGGCAGGCCCGCCATCCCGCTCGCGAAGACCACCGCGGTGTCGTTGGTGCTCATATCGCCGTCGATGGAGATCATGTTGAAGGAGAGGTCAACGCTGCGCCTCAGCGCCGTATTCAGAAAACCCGGCTCCACTGCCGCGTCGGTGGTGACGAAGCAGAACATGGTGGCCATATTGGGGTGGATCATGCCCGCCCCTTTGGCGATTGCCCCAATCTTGAAGCTCCCGCCCTCCACCGCCACCTCGACGGCGGTCTCCTTGCGTCTGGTGTCCGTGGTGATTATGCACTGGGCGGCATCGTGGCCCCCGTCGGCACGAATCGTCAGGCGGCCCATTCCCTCTTCGAACCGATCGATCGGCAGCGGCACGCCGATGACGCCGGTGGATGCCACCAGCAGCTCCTCGGGAGAGACGCCGAACTTCGCCCCGGCCACTTCGGCCATCTGTCGGGCCCGCTGCATCCCCTGCTCGCCGGTGGCGGCATTGGCGTTGCCCGCGTTGAACACTATCCCTCGAGCCGCCCCACCGCGCACCCGCTCCCGCGACAGGACTACGGGAGCCGCTGCCACCTTGTTAGTCGTGAAAACACCGGCCGCGCTACAGGGCACATCCGCGAGCAGCAGGCCGACGTCGAGCTTGCCGGGTCCCGGGGTCTTCAAGCCGGCGTACACCGCCCCGCACTTGAAGCCGAGCGGTGTCGTAACCGTGCCGTCTTCGATCCACTTCATCCAAACAGCCTCGTCGCTCAATGCGACCTCCTTGACAAAGCACTGGGAGTCGGGGCCGTCCCCGACCTCGACGGTTTATGTATCAGGGATAGATGGGGAGCGCCTCGAGTCCCATATCGGGCCGCAGCCCCAGCATCAGGTTCATATTCTGCACGGCCTGTCCCGCCGCCCCCTTGACCAGGTTGTCTAAGCAGGAGATCACCACAACCCGTCCCCCGCCCCTCGCGTGGGGGTGGATGATGCAGAAGTTGCTGCCCCAGGTGTGTTTGCTCTGGGGCGGCGCGTCCACCACCTGCACGAAGGGCTGGCCGAAGTAGAACTCCCGGTAAAGCTCCATCAATTGCGGCTGGCTCACGTCTTCCTGCAGCCGTGCATAGCAAGCACTCAGGATCCCCCGCGTCATCGGCACGATGTGGGGAATGAAGGTGACGTCTACACCCCGCTCTCCGGTCGCCCGCTGCAAAACGCCGTCCAACTCCTGCGCTATCTCCGGCTGATGCCTGTGTCCGTCCAGACCGTAGGCCATCACGCTCTCGTTGACCTCGCAGTAGTGGTTCACGTTCAGCTTCATGGTTCGACCGGCGCCCGATATCCCGGACTTGGAGTCGACGATGAAATCGCGGCTGGACAGCGCCACCAGCGGCGCCAAACCGAGGATCGCGCTGGTTGGATAGCAGCCCGGGTTGGCGATCAGGTTAGCGCCCGGGATCTCAGCCCCATGCAGCTCGGGGAGCCCGAAAACGGCCTCCTTCAGCAGCTCCGGGGCGGGGTGATCGTGTCCGTAATACTGCTTGTACTCCGCGGGGTCCTTGAGGCGGAAATCGCCGGAGATGTCCACCACCCGCAGGCCGTCCTTGAGCATGCCGGGTATCACCTCAGCAGAGGTGACGTGGGGAAGCGCGGAGAAGGCGAAGTCCACCTTCTCCAACTCCGGCTTTATAGTGAGCCCGAGGGGGGCCAGATGTGGGAAGACGGAAGCCAGCGGCTGGCCGGCGGCGCTTCGTCCCGTTACCTCCGTCAGTTCAACCCCTGGGTGTCGAGCCAGTATCCTGGCCAGCTCTGCCCCAGCGTACCCGGTAACGTTGACGATACCCACCCTCATTGGAGTACTCCTAACAGATAAGCGTACAGCCGTCCACCAACAGCCACAGGCTGGAAGCTGAACGGCCACGAGAGCTACGAATGCCTATTCGCGATAGGGGAATCTAACGCCGATTATAGCGGAGTGCTCTTAGGGGTGGCAAGGCGATGGCAAAGGAGGAAAATGCCCCAGGAATCAAAAAGCCCGAGGTGAATACCTCAGGCTTTAACCTTCGCACTTGGTGGGCAAGATAGGACTCGAACCTACGACCCCCACGATGTCAACGTGGTGCTCTAACCAGCTGAGCTACTTGCCCGGGAACTCTTGCTAATGTTATCAAAGGCGCGCGCGCCCGTCAATATAGCGGGGCGGGTTGTGTTAATGTCCAGCGATTCTGTCAGGGTCCAACTGTTCAGCGAAAATGTCAGTCATGGGAGAGACGATTACGTTGAACAAA